>Ga0075163_10011509_pt1 | contig 11526 bp, 12 predicted proteins | sample JI1023141ADNA_FD_71478 | JGI IMG/M metagenome (GOLD analysis project Ga0075163, IMG submission 71478) | Wastewater effluent complex algal communities from Wisconsin, to seasonally profile nutrient transformation and Carbon sequestration -... | ecosystem: Engineered > WWTP > Effluent > Algae... | reverse complement strand
TATTACAGGCGAATACCCTGTTATGCGCCACATGATGAACCTGGAAAGTGTGATCACTTATGAAGGCACACACGATATTCATTTACTCATCACCGGTATGGATGTAACAGGTATGAATGCGTTTAAATAATCTATTTTAAATATTGAATTTTTAATTTTAAATGCACTCAAATTCAGGACATGCTTTTAATTTATAATTCAAAATTTAGAATTTAAAATAATAAAAAATGAGTATTAATAAAGTAAGTGTAATCGGTGCCGGAACAATGGGCAACGGTATTGCACACGTATTTGCACAAGCAGGATTTACCGTAAACCTGGTAGACGTAAACGCTTCTCAATTACAAAAAGCATTAGACACTATTACAAAAAACCTCGACAGGCAGATTTCAAAAGGTTCAGTAACGGATGAACAGAAAAAAACTACGCTTGGAAATATAAGCCTCGTGAATGATGTAGCCGAAGGAGTTAAAAATGCAGACCTTGTTGTAGAAGCTGCCACAGAAAATGTAAACCTGAAGCTGGAAATTTTCAAACAACTGGATTTGACTGCTCCTGCAGGCTGTATACTGGCAACAAATACATCTTCAATTTCTATCACTAAAATTGCTGCTGCCACCAACAGGCCTGGAAATGTGATTGGTATGCATTTCATGAATCCGGTTCCAGTGATGAAACTGGTAGAGATCATCAATGGTTATGCAACAAAAAAGGAAGTAACTGATACCATAGTTGATCTGAGTAAACAATTAGGTAAAATACCTTGTGCAGTTAACGATTACCCCGGTTTTATTGCAAACCGTATTTTAATGCCCATGATCAATGAAGCTATTTATAGTTTATATGAATCTGTAGCCGGTGTGGAAGAAATTGATACTGTAATGAAACTGGGCATGGCTCATCCGATGGGGCCATTGCAACTGGCAGATTTTATTGGCCTGGATGTTTGCCTGAGTATTTTAAAAGTATTGCACGATGGTTTTGGGAACCCCAAATATGCTCCATGCCCATTATTGGTGAATATGGTGATGGCCGGAAAACTTGGCGCTAAAAATGGAGAAGGTTTTTATAAATATACTGCCGGAAGCAAGGACCTGGTTGTGAGTGATAGTTTTAAGTAACGATAAAAGTGTAATCCTTGCCTTTCAAAAAACATGAAAGATGTACAAATTAATGATCGCTTTACTGATTGGAAATATCCCAATTAACTTATTATCGCAAACAGTTGGAATTGGTACAAATAACCCGGCCCCCAGTGCAGTATTAGACCTTTCTTCAACTACACATGGGTTATTGCTTCCCAGAATTCCAACTGCGTCAAGAAATGCTATTCAGAATCCTCCCGGTGGTTTAACGATCTACAATTCATCTTCAAATACTTTACAATACTTTAATGGAACATCATGGGTTGCTACGAATGTGGGCAATCAGAATGATATTAACGGATTGGCAGTGTTGTATGGCATGGAGACCAGTACACAACCATATGGCGGTTATGCATTCGGTTTAAGCGCTTCCGGAAGCTGGATACAACAAACATTACCATATGTGAACCAGGGTTACAGAGATACTTTTTCAAGAACACAACTGGTAGTATATGGCATGGAGACATCCACTGCTCCGCGGTTAGGATATGCCTATGCATTTACGCAAGACGGATCCTGGATACCACAGACGCTGCCTTATGTAAACCAGGGATATAGGGCTACTGCCTCTGCTAACCAACTTGTTATTTTTGGAATGGAAAACGGTACCATGCCGTATGGTGGCTTTGCATTTGGGCTTTCACCTTCCGGTTCATGGGTTCAACAGTTACTGCCTTATGTGAATCAGGGTTATAAAGCAATCTCATCTAACGGGCAAATTGTATTATATGGAATAGAAACCAGTACCGCACCCCGCACAGGTTATGCTTTTGCATTTACACAAGACGGAACCTGGATACAACAAACGTTGCCTTATGTAAACCAGGGATATAAAGCCATCGCTTCCAACGGACAAATTGTTATTTATGGAATGGAAAACAGTACACAACCATATGGCGGACATTCATATACTTTCACTGCATCCAATACATGGGTTCACCAGACATTACCTTATGTAAATCAACTTTACAGGGGAAGTGCCATAAAATACTGATCAACATCATACCCAATTTTTCACTGATATATAATGAGCCAATACAAACTATTTATGATCCTTCTTGGATGTAAGCCTGCAGGAAGGAATACTGAACAGCATGATACTATGTTTGCCATCGGCACATCAATGAATGATATTTTACCCCAGGTTAAAAAATTCTGGCCAGAATCCGGAAGTATTCACATAGATGGCTGGAGAGAAGTGACCCAGGTTGATGGATTTTTAATAACAATAAAAGATGCAGCTGAAAAGAAATCAGCCCTCACTCACAAATTATTTTTCATAAACCTTGGCGGTTATAAAGAAAATGAACTGGAAGAATTTCATTACAAAATGCTGAGTGTTTCCCAGGATAAAGGCGATGCCGTTAAAAAGGCAAAACAAACAGCATTTTACAGGCATACCGGGTTTAAAACGGCCACATCACATATTGATGACAAGTATGGTGTTGATGTAGATGACATCTATGAAATAGCAGATATCCTTCCTGCTGAAATAAAAGAACAATATTGTATTCATATTGAAAAATCCGGTGATAATAAACTGCCTGAAGATAACCTTCACCTGGGTTATTTTAAATTAAGTTCGTTCTCCTGATATAACTTTTTTTTCTCCATAAATTTTTACATTTTCTTCTATTCAACCTTAAACAGGGAAAATACATTTGCAGTTTGAAATAACAAATCCTTTGCTTATTTTGGTAATCCCTTTAAAATAAATTGCCATGTTTGAAAAGAGTAAGGCCATTGATGCTTACATAGCGAAGTCTGCAGATTTTGCAAAGCCTATCTTAAATCATATTCGTGAACTGGTGCATAAAACCTGTCCGGAAGCTGAAGAAAAAATGAAATGGAGTTTTCCTCATTTTGATTACAAAGGAGAAATGATGTGCAGTATGGCCGCATTCAAACAACATGCTGCTCTTAGTTTTTGGAAAGCAGCTTTGATGAAAGATCCTGTTTTGACTGATAATGCAAAGTCAGAAACTGCCATGGGGCATCTGGGCAGAATATCATCATTAAAAGATCTTCCATCTGATAAAAAACTGGCGGCCTGGATTAAAGAAGCCATGTTATTAAACGACAAAGGCATCAAACTTAGTGTAAAGAAGGACAAAACTGAAAAAAAAGAATTAGTGATACCTGATTATTTTTCAAAAGCAATCAAAAAGAATAAAAAAGCATTTCAAACTTTTGAATCATTTCCCTACTCACATAAGAAAGAATACATAGAATGGATCACAGAAGCCAAAACAGAACCAACAAGGCTGAAAAGGTTAACAACTGCTATTGAATGGATTGAAGCCGGTAAAGGCAGAAACTGGAAATACGAAAAAAAATAATTCCTTTATTTTATATTACCCGCCAGTTTGTAAGAATCATCCAGCATTTTTAAAATTTGCTTTTTAGATAACCTGCCATCTACCATAATAGTATTCCAGTGTTTTTTATTCATGTGATAACCGGGCAATACCGTATCAGGGTACTCCTCCCGTAAACGTATGGCTTCTTCCGGATCACATTTTACATTGAATTGCAGGGGCGAACTGTCCAGGGATACCAATGCAAATATTTTTGTTTTTACTTTAAATACAAGTGTATCTTCTCCAAAAGGAAATCCTTCCGTTACATTATCCTTCAGTAATAAATACTCTCTTATTTCTTCTACGTGCATAATTAAATAATAACGTGTTGTGCAATTGGAAAATTCACTTTTTTTTATGAAATTCTTGTAAAGTTATGTTTTGTACCTTTTTGCTTGCCCAAAAAGGTACCCAAAAAAGGCCCCCGCAATCGATATACAGCCCGATTGCGGGAAGGAGCTTTAATCAATTTCAGTTCTTCGGTAGAATCAACTTCAGTAATTCTACTCTTAGGACAGAAACATTAATCGCTTTCTGCAACTTTAATATTATTGAAAGATATTTCAATAGCACAACACGGTAAATAAAGTTAAAGGAAATTCATTTAGAAATATATGCAACAAAACCACATATAAAAAAAGAACCCGCTGCATACACAGCGGGTTCCAACTTAACAATTTGTATATCTTATCTTAAGATGGAAACATCACTCTTGATGATCGTTTTCTTACCACTGATCAAAGTGAATTCCAATACGGCATAGTAAGTAGCATCCGGCAATGATTTTCCTTTATACCTGCCATCCCAGTTGTTACGGTAGTCTTTTGATTCATAAACCTGGTTGCCATACCTGTTGAAAACACTTACCGTAACATTCTTCAGGCAATCGTACTGGTCATAAACCAGCCAGAGGTCATTAATGCCATCACCGTTAGGTGTAAACGCATTTTTCACTTTTATACAATAAGGTATCACGGTAATCAATACGTCATCAGTAGCTGTACACCCCAGTGCATTTGTTGCAGTTATTGAATACAAGGTGGTGACAGTTGGCTGGGCAACAGGATTTAAAATGGTTGCTGAACTCAGCCCGGTAGCAGGAGTCCACAAATAAGATGAAGCGTTTGCAGCTGTTGCAAAAATAGTAGCCTTATCACCTACAATGATAAATATAGGTTGCCCTGCATCAACAGTAACAGATTCGCTAATGCCAATAAATACCTCATCGGTTTTAGTACAGGAACCCAATGTTGCTGTTAGTACATATGTAGTAGGTACAACTGGTGATGCCACCGGGTTTGCACTTGCCGGGTTATTTAAAGCAGTTGCCGGTGACCAGCTATACCCGGTTGCATTGCTCTGAGTATTTAATGTAACGGACTGGCCTTTACAAATGGTAGTATCTAACCTGCCTGTCAAATTAAGGTTATCGGTAAATAGTACTGTAACAGGTGTTGTTCCTGTACAACCGAGGTTATCTGTTGTAGTGATCACATAAGATCCTGCAGGTGCCTGGAATATGTTTGAAGACTGGTTTACACCGGGATTGGTACTGATAGCATACAAAAGCGGGGCAATACCTGAAACGTTTGTAACAGTTATTGTGCCATCCGTAGTACAATCTGCGTTTACACTAGCCGCCGTTGAACTAACGGTGTCCAGTACCAGCGTAAACAATGCAGTGTCCTTACATCCTGTTGTATTGGCTACAATTAATTCATAAATCCCAGCCAGTGAAACGGATGTAATATTGGTAACTGGTAAACCTCCATAAGTCCAGGTAGCAGTTAAACCGGTTGTATTGAAAACATTCGTCAGGTCTGCTGTACTTCCTGCACAAATTGTACGGGTTGAATCTGCCCCCAGCGACGGCCTTGTACCAACTGTAACAGTTGTAGTTGCTGTGCAGGAAGATCCGCTTGGGGTTGTTGCTGTTACTGTATATACATATGTGCCGGGTGTTGTTGGCGCTGTTACACCCGTTGGATTTTGTTGCGTTGATGTAAAGCAATCCGGGCCTGTCCACAAATAGGTTGCGTTGGCAACAGTTCCTGATGTAAGGTTAAATGTTGCTCCTCCGCAAACCGGGCCACTATTGGATGCAGTAGTATTACAGATAATGGCACAACTGCTGGTACCTGTTCCACCCGATTGCTGGAATGTTATGGTTCCAGACTGGTTAGAATAATTTGTAAGCAAGAGAATATAAAATTCGCCTGCCTGTGCATTACTAATCTGAGCTGTTTCTGTATTTGAAATAGAATAACTGCAACTGATATTATTGGCAGCTGTTAGTCCACCGCAACTGGCAGCCAGTGTCGGGAACGGCCCCCACAATGCAAAGTCAACATCCAGTGCTGCACCTGTATTGCTAGTCTGGCTGATACCAATGGTAATACTTCCTGTATTCTGTACCTGCATATAATACCAAACCGGGTTTGGCGTAGTAAACAAACAACCATAAATGCCTGAACCTCCCAATGAAGGAACATTGGTATTATTGGGGAAAGTATAAACATTGCTGGTACAGAAAGGCAAAGCTGTAGAACATGAGCCTGCAGGTCCTGGTGGAGGAGGAATCGTGATACACAATCCAAATGTTCCCTGGTTATCATTACCATATTCCCAAACTCTTACCCACACTGTACTGCCGGGAACAAGACCTGTAGCAGAAATTCTTGGCATCAGTCCGTTCTGGCTATCATCATCATCACATTCAATTAATGTAAGAGCACTGCAACTGGTGCCGCTGTAAATTGCCATACCTCCATCAGTTATAAAACCAGTTTGAGTATCAAAGGTTAAAGCACCGCCACAAGGAACGGTAACTTTAAACCATACATCACCTCCCTGGTAGTTTGCACAACCAGGAGCAGTTACACCTGTTGATCCTGATGCCCCTTCGTTTGAATATGTTGTATAGTTACAGGATGTTCCTGCTGTTATATCAATTGCGGTACAGGGGTCATCATTGGTTGGTGGCGGCGGAGGAAAACTAACACAAATGCCAAAAGTTCCGTTGTTATCATTGCCGTATTCCCAAATCCTGATCCATACGGTAGAAGTTGGAGTCAAGCCGGTTGCATTAATAAAAGACATCAGGCCATTTGGACTATCATCATCATCACATTCAATTAATGTTAAGTTAGAACAAGATGTTCCGTTATATATTGCCATACCTCCATCAGTGATCACGCCGGCTTGTGTATCAAACCGCAGGCTTCCCGATGCCGGTACCACCACTTTAAACCATACATCTCCACCAAGGTAGTTGGCGCAGCCGGGAGCAGGCACGCCGGCCGATGCTGTTGCGGCTGCATTTGTGTATGTAGCATAACTGCAAGTTGCACCCGGCGTTAAATCAATGGCATTGCATGGCTCGTCATTTGCAGGCTGGGCAAAAGTTGTTAATGCAGAAAATGATACAATCATTAACATCAAAAGCTGCCTGGCTGATTTCTTAACATTTGAAAATTTGACACTCACTGATAGCATATAATATTTATTTATAGTATTCAATCAATTAATTTTTTTTTGCTTCTTCAAGCCTGGCATTTATCTGCCCGGTTAAAATATGCCAGAACATCAAAAAATCTGATGCCAGGCTATAAAACGGATATGTAAAAGTTGCAGGCTTATTCTTTTCAATAAAAAAATGGCCAACCCATGCAAAACCATATCCAACAACAGGAATAACTGCAAATAAAAACCACTTACCGGTCATTATACCTGCTGCCAGGCATACAAGTAATATTGCAGTTCCGGTAAAATGCAGCAGCCTGTTCTTTACATTGCTGTGTTCCGTTAAATAATAAGGATAAAAACTTTTAAAATCTTTATACTTTTTATCTGCACCCATCCCGTTAAAAATTTATTTTTTCTTTAAGTCAAATTGCAAACCTATTTCATGTGCACCGGTACCGCCTGCATACACACTGATTGGTGTTTGGTAGTAATCATATGAATAAGCCAGTCTTGCCCTTTGCAATATTTTAAACCCAGCCTGGATACTCCAGAATTGTTCTACCCTCCAGTTTAAAGCCCACCATATTTTATCCTGGTAATCTATTTTTACACCAAAATCAAATTCACTGGGTGAGTTTTGAATTACCCTGACCATGGCATTTGGAATAACATAAATATTTTCGCCTGTTTGTATCCTGTAATTTGCAGTGAAATTATAATGGCGGTATAATTTTCCACCTTCCTTAGAGTTGGGAACATTGGCCAGTTCCAGTTTTGATTGAATCAACTGGCTTACAGCTGCACCAATACTCAATTTATCGTTAGTCCAGTAAAGACCGGCACCGGCGTCAATTCCTAATTTTTTATCTCTTCCACCAAGCAAAGGATCATTGCTTCCCAATGCATCTGTAAGTTTGCTCTTATCTATGGCATACTGAAGTGCCCTCAGTTCTATACCAATACCTAACCTGCTAACATCACCGGTTTTTACATGATAAGAATAAGCCAACTGGATACCTGTACGGCTAGTAGGCCCCGTTTCATCCCGGTATATATACGCTCCAATTCCTGCTTTTAACTTTTGAAGGTGAAAATCACCATAAAGCATATAGGTTCTTGGGTTTCCGGGAAAAGAAGACCATTGGTTCCTGTATGAGATACCTACCATGCTTTGTTTTGAAATGCCCGCTGCAGCCGGGTTGTACATCGCATTGTGCTGCAGGTATTGGCTTGTGAAATGTAATTGCTGGCTATAGCCCGTTGCGCTTAAACAAAACAGGGCAATCACTGTGAAAATTTTTCTCATATTCGTTGTTTGAAGGAAAATGAAAGTACTATTTATTTGTTAAATAGGTTTAACAAATTTGAGATATTTTAGACATTATTTCAATTTAATTATTTCATATTAATAATTTCTATGTTTCGTAAATCAGCCAGCCTGTGCTTCACTTCATCAATCCTGCTATTTGGAATTCCAGTTTTAATTACTGGAAATAATTGAAAATCCTGTTCAAGGATACTGCAATTACTTTGTTTTAATATCTGCATTATCTCATTTACCTGGGTATATTCAAATTGTATCTTATAAATTTGTTCTACTTGTTTTCTTATAACCGGAATTGTTTGTAAAACCAGCGCTGTTGCTGTTTTATAAGCATTGATCAGGCCGGGAACTCCCAATAATGTTCCTCCAAAATAACGTACAACAATCACAGCTGTATTAGTCAGGTCCCTGCTGTCTATCTGGCCAAGAATTTGTTTGCCGGCTGTTCCGGAAGGTTCACCGTCGTCGCCCGACCTGAAGTTATCTGCATGAAAACCTAACCGGTATGCAAAACAATGATGTACTGCTTTAGGGTGTTCCTTTTTTAATTGACGGAGATGATCTTTAAAACCCTGGGCAGTTTCTATAGGGTAAGCATACGCAATAAATTTACTGCCCCTGTCTTTAAATTCTTCTGTAGCAGGTTTGTCGATAGTAAAATAATATTCAGGCAGTTTCACTAATAGTTGTTTTACAAATGTTCACACTCAAATTGAATGCTTATAATACGATATTTCATCTGAAAGGTATTGTACTTGCAAATGAGGTTTATCATTTCCCGGAAAAGGAGCAGCTTTACCATTTCCAATATTAAGTTCTTTATTTGTTATTACCCTCATCTCATCCCACAACCCTGTATCAATAAATGAACCCAGCAAATGTGTTCCGCCTTCTACAAATAATGAAATGATATTACGTTGATAAAGCATGTTCATTATATCCGGAATCATATTTTCATTGTCAGGAATTTTGTAAAATACATTGTTCCCATCAACATCGTTTCTGATTGTATTAATGATGATTGTTTGAACAGTTTTATCCAGTAACTTGTTAGCAACGGGTATCTTTAAAAATTTGTCTATAACAATACGCACCGGGTTGTTACCCTTCCATAACCTTGTGGTAAGTGAAGGGTTGTCGGTAAGTGCGGTATTGGTTCCAACCATGATGGAGGCTTCTTCACTACGCCACTTATGTACCAGCCTGTCGGAGATCTCATTGCTTATTTTAAACCTGTACTGATCTTCAGCCGCAATTTTATGATCTTTGCTTTGCGCCCATTTTAAGATGATATAGGGTCGCTTTTTTTGATGAAAAGTAAAGAACCGTTTGTTTAATTCCTGTGCTTCCTTTTCCAATATACAAGTGATAACATCTATTCCATTGGACTGTAATTTTTCAATGCCCGATCCATTTACTTTTTCAAAAGGATCTTTGCAGGCTATTACTACACGTGGTATTGAATGACGGATAATGAGATCGGAGCAAGGAGGCGTTTTTCCAAAATGGTTACAAGGTTCCAGGGATACATATAAAGTACTCTTACTTATGAGGTGCCTGTTATGATCAGGTACATTTTTTAAACATTCAACCTCGGCATGATCAAAACCATAATTTCTGTGATAACCTTCACCAATGATAACATGATCATAAACTAGCACAGCGCCAACCATTGGGTTTGGTGCCACATTACCTGCACCTAGTGAAGCAAGCTGCAGGCATCGATGCATGTATAATTCGTGATTAACCAATATGGTAAAATTAAGCATAGAAAAATAAACTAAGTTTGTGAAGATGACCATAAAGGAACAATACCGATTTTTTCTTTCACAATTGGAGGGTTTATATCCAAAATCTGAGGCCGAAAATATATGTTCCCTGCTGTTTGAAAATAAAGCCGGTATAACCAGGGCTGATATGATAAAAGAGCCGGAAAGCATCCTTGATCTGGATACAATACAGGCAATAAACGACTGCCTGCCAGCATTGCTGCAACATAAACCGGTTCAGTATATAACCGGAGAAGCCTGGTTTTATAAAATGAAATTAAAAGTTACACCGGCTGTTTTGATTCCCCGGCCGGAAACAGAAGAAATGGCGGATATGGTGATCCGTTATCTGAAAGGTAAACCGGGAGCACAGGTACTTGACATTGGCACCGGAAGCGGCTGCATCTCCATCGCCATTAAAAAAAACTGCCCCGATGCTGAAATTACAGCCATTGATGTAAGTATGGATGCCCTGGCCATTGCTAAAGGAAATGCTCAAAAGCTGCAAACGGATATTGCTTTTCTCGAAATAAATTTCCTGGAAGAAAGTTCATGGAAATTGCTTCATTCATTTGATGTGATCGTTAGCAACCCACCATACATACCCGAAAGTGAAAAGGAAAAACTTGATAAAAATGTAACTGCTTTTGAACCCCATACCGCATTGTTTGTAACAAATAGCCGGCCACTGGTATTTTATGAAATGATCGCTTTATTCGGCAGAAGTTACCTGAAAAATAATGGAATGATGTTTATGGAAACACACGAAGACCTGGCTGAAGATGTTGAAGCATTGTTCCAAAATGATTTTTATAAATCAACAGTAGTAAAAGATATATCGGGGAAAAACCGGTTTGTAATTGCTACTCGTCATTCCCCGTTACAGTAGCTGAAGTTGTTGCGCCTAATTTTCGTGCTGCTTTCATTACTTTAACTACCTCACCCCATTCTGTAACTGCATCAGCATTTATAACTACGGCGGGTTTTATACTATCTCCTTCGTTGATGTATTTTCTTAATTCGGAAACCAATGAATCTGTAATGATTTTTTTGGTGCCAATGAAAAAATTCTTGTTCTTATCTACGCTTACTACCACACTTTGTTTTTGCTTGGTATCACTTTTCGCCTTGGGCACACTCATCTTGATCACATTGGGATTAGCCAGTGTTGATATCATTAAGAAGAACATCAGGAGTATGAACAGGATATCATTTAACGGGCCTGTATCTACTTCTGCATGATCATCTCTTAATTTAGATCTTCTGAAACTCATTGTTTGTTTATTGGTTAATTAGTTTACTTGTTTATTGGTTAACTAGATTACTTGTTGTAATTTGTTTACCGATTTTTTTCAAACTTCAAACTTCAAACTTCAAACTTCAAACTTCAAACTTCAAACTTCAAACTTCAAACTTCAAACTTCAAACTTCAAACTTCAAACTTCAAACTTCAAACTTCAAAC
>Ga0075163_10011508_pt1 | contig 11527 bp, 5 predicted proteins | sample JI1023141ADNA_FD_71478 | JGI IMG/M metagenome (GOLD analysis project Ga0075163, IMG submission 71478) | Wastewater effluent complex algal communities from Wisconsin, to seasonally profile nutrient transformation and Carbon sequestration -... | ecosystem: Engineered > WWTP > Effluent > Algae... | reverse complement strand
CGGGCGCTGTCGGAGCTGAGCTGGACCCTGTACCTGGCCAAGGATCCCGCGGCCAAGGACGTCGCCCAGCAGGCGGTCGCGGCTGGTCGCAACAACGTCAAGGCCGCGTCGCTCTACAACCTCGGCCGGATCCTCGAGGACGCCGGGGGGCGCGACGAGGCGGCCAACGCCTACCGCGCGTCGCTGGCGATGCGGCCCAACAAGACCGTCGCCGACCGCCTGGCCGCGCTCGATCCGGCGGCGGCGCCGCTCGCGACCATGCTCGAGATCGAGGAGTGGGGCCCGCCGGCGCCGACCCGGCCGGCGACCTGCGCCGCGCTCGGCGACGACGACGAGGGCTTCGCCGCCTGGTCGCCGGACGGCGCCTGCGACGTCGTCGCCACCGACGTCGCGGTGACCGGCGCCGGCCCGTTCACGGCGGTGACCCAGCTCACCCGCAAGCGCGGCGGCTCCGACGAGGCCTTCGTCGCGGTCCAGACCGCCGACGGCTGGCTGCTGTCGCCGCCGTTCCTGAGCTGGGGTGGCGTCGGCACCTGGGGCGCGACCGCGACCGTCGTCGCCGCCGAGGTCGTCGCCCACCCGACGCTGGGCCCGGTCCTGCGGCTCGACGTCAAGACCGGCGAGAGCGGCCGGTGGGAGAGCTGGGACACCGAGGCCACCTCGCTCTGTCAGCCGTCGCGCGCCGGCGGCTCGGGCGCGCTGACCTGCACGCCCTGGCTGGCGACGTCGTGGCTGCACCGCCAGGACGACGACGACGCCTTCGACGAGAGCTGCGCCGCCGCGATCGCGCTGGCCGCCGACGGCGCGGTGACGCTGACCAGCAAGAGCGGCAAGCCGCCGACCGACTGCCCGATCCACCTCGGCCGCTTCGCCTGGCCACGGGCGCGCTAGCTCGACCAGCGCCGAGGAGTCCGCGGCCCGGACGACCGGGGCGGTATGGCGCCCGCCGGTCGGCTACGATGGACCGGTCGTGGACCCGCGCAACACCACCGATCCGGACCAGGACCTGCCGTGGCTGAGGTCGGCGGCGGTGGTGACCCGCCGGATCCCGCACCTGGTGCTGGCCTGGTCGCTCGACGAGCCGGGCCGGCTCGGCGAGACGGTGCCGGTCGATCGCGAGCTGTGCCTCGGCCGCGGTGACCCGCGACCCGACGATCCCGCGCCCAGGGCCCGCCTGCATCACATGCGACCGGGTTCCCTGATCGCGCGGCCGCCGATCGCCGGCGCGCGCATCTCGCGCGTCCAGCTCCTGCTCGAGCCGCGCGGCGAGGACGCGGTGCGGGTCCGCTCGCTCGGCCGCGCGGTGGTGCGGATCAACGGCCGGCCGATCGTCGACGAGGTGGCCGCCATCCACGACGTGGTCGAGATCCACAACGCCGCGCTGTTCGTGGTGGTCAGCCGGCCGCGCGAGCTGCCGACCACGGCGTGGGCGCGCTTCGACTTCCCGTTCGCCGGCGCCGATCCCTACGGCATCGTCGGCGAGAGCGAGGCGGCGTGGCGCCTGCGCGCGGCCTGCGCGTTCGCCGCCTCGACCGATCGCCACACCTTGCTCCTCGGCGAGAGCGGGGTCGGCAAGGAGCTGGCGGCCCGCGCCATCCACGGCCTGTCGGCGGTCCGCGATCGCCCGCTGGTCGCGCGCAACGCGGCGACCATGCCGGAGACGCTGATCGACGCCGAGCTGTTCGGCAACGTGCGCAACTACCCCAACCCCGGCATGCCCGAGCGGCCCGGGCTGATCGGCGAGGCCGATCGCTCGACCTTGTTCCTCGACGAGATCGGCGATCTGCCCGAGGCGTGTCAGGTCCACCTGCTGCGCGTCCTCGACGATCGTGGCGAGTACCAGCGGCTGGGCGAGGCCCGGCCGTCGCGCTCGTCGTTCCGGCTGATCGCGGCCACCAACCGCCCGATGGACGCGCTCAAGTACGACTTCCTCGCCCGCTTCACCCACCGCATCCCGCTACCGGGGCTGGTCGAGCGGCGCGAGGACATCCCGCTGGTGCTCGCCGAGCTCCTGCGCCGCGCCGCCGCCCGCCACCCCGGGTTGGCCGCGCGCTTCTTCGAGCGGCGGGCCGGCGTGCTGGCCGAGCCCCGGCTGGCGCCCGATCTGGTCGTGCGCTTGCTCCGCCACTCGTTCACCCACCACGTGCGCGAGCTCGAGCGCCTGGTGTGGCTCGCGCTGGGCACCGCCGAGAGCAGCTACATCGGGCTGACCCCCGCGGTCGAGGCCGAGCTGGCCGCCGCGGCCGAGGCCGACGGCCTCGCGGCCGCCGCGCCGGCCACGCTCGATCGCGACGCCCTGGTCCGCGCGCTGGCCGAGCACGGCCGCAGCCCGACCCGGACCGCCCGCGCCCTCGGCCTCAAGAACCGCTTCGTGCTCCTGCGCCTGCTCAAGAAGCACGGGCTGTCGGCGGCGACCGACGGCGAGGAGAGCTGACATGGCGCCCGATGTCCGACTGTTGCGCGACACCCTCGAGCTCACCCTCGCCGCCGACGACAGCTTCCCCGCCCGCTTCTACCAGCGGCTGTTCGCCGACCATCCCTCGGTGGCGCCGCTGTTCCACCGCAACTCGACCGGCGCCCAGCACAAGATGTTCGCCCAGAAGCTGGTCGCCCTGGTCGATCATCTCGACGATCCGGGCTGGCTCGAGCGCGAGCTGGCCGGGCTGGCCGCCAGCCACGCGGGTTACGGCGTCACCGCCGAGATGTACCCGTGGGTCGGCGGCGCGCTGGTGGCGACCCTGCGCGAGGCGTGCGGCCCGGCGTGGACCGAGGCGGCCGAGCAGGCCTGGCTCGAAGCCTACGACCGGCTCACCCGCGCGATCATCGCCGCGCCCCGACCTCAGTAGATCGTCTCGATGGTGGTGATGTCGCCGCTGCTGAGCTGGGTGTTGACCCCGATCCGCAGGCCGCGCCCGCGCACCGCGTAGGGGGCGGTGTCGGCGCCGAGGTTGGTCGTGGTGCCCTGGCTGGCGACGCCGCTCTGGTACCAGGAGTAGACGGTGTCGTCGCTCGAGATGTCGATGCCGCGGACGTTGATGATCGCGTAGCCGCTCTCGGGCACGTAGGTCTGCGGCGCGCGGAAGTGGCCGAGGTCGTCGGAGGTGCCGGCCGCCACCTTGCCGTCCTCGAACCAGACGTACACGTGATCGTCCGAGGCGATGCCGATCGACTTGATGTCGTCGGGCTGGTAGCGAACACCGGTGCCCGGCTTGAACGGCAGCGTGTACGTGTACGGCGCGTGGAAGGCGGCGAGGTCGTCGGAGGTGCCGACCGAGACCTTGCCGTCGCGGTAGAAGGCGTAGACGTGGTCGTCGGTGGAGATGCCGAGGCCGACCAGATCCTGGACGGTGCGGTCGCCGGGCAGCGTGAACGGGTAGCGCGAGCGGTGGTACTCGAGCTCGGAGCTGGTGCCGGCAGTGACGGTGCCGTCCGACCACCAGGTGTAGACGTGATCGTCGGACGCGATCGCCATGTCGATGACCGCGGCGCCCTCGCCATCGGTCAACTCGAGACCGGGCGGCGGCCGCCGCAGCATCGTCGGGCTGCCGTTGCTCGAGAAGGCGCCCGAGCTGTAGTGCATGATCGACGCCACGTCGTGGGCGCCGTAGTCGGAGTTGTACCAGCAGGCCTTGTCGAACTCGCCCGCCCGGCCAGGCAGGATGTTGGCGTAGTAGACGCGGAGGTGAACGTCACGGTCGCAGCGCGACTGTTCGTGCTTGAGGCCGAGGGTGTGGCCGAGCTCGTGCGCGATCGTCGACTGCGAGCTGTCGGGCGGGAAGGACACGTCGAGCGGCCCGCCGTGGGCGTTCAGGGTCGCCGGGGTGCCGACCATGCGCCAGAAGCCGTTGGTGCCGAACCAGGTGTAGGCCTTGTTGTCGGCGGCGAAGTCGATGCCGCGGATCACCGTCGGGTTCGTCGGTCCGTCGAACCAGCTCGGCTGGTTGCCCGAGTACAGCGCCAGGTCCCACGACTGCCCCAGGCTGTAGGAGTTGTCGCTGTACCAGGTGACCACGACGTCGCCGGCGGCGATGCCGATGCCGACGATCATCGCGCGGCTGCGGCCGGCCAGGACGCCGTAGTTGCCGTGCGGTGGCTCGTAGGCGTCGAGGTCCTCGGGGACGCCGACCGACACCTTGCCGTCGAGGTACCAGGTGTACAGCTTGCCGTCGGACGCGAACGCGCTCTCGACGATGTCGGTGGCGGCGTAGCCGGGCGGCAGGTAGTAGCGGTTGGCCGGGTAGTAGGCGTCGGGGTCGGTCGAGGTACCGATGGTCATCGTGCGGTCGGCGTACCAGGTGAAGACCCAGTCGTTGCTGCCGATGGCGACCGCGCGGATGTTCGCCGGGGTCTCGCCGACCGACAGCCGCAGCTCCTGCCGACCGCCCTTGCGACCGACCTCGGCGTTGGGCCAGACGTCGGTCACCACCTCGACCCAGTCGTCGTGCGCGGCTGGGTCGTAGGCGACGAACCGGACCGCGTCGGTGTGATCCGTCCAGTCCTTCATCGCGGCCTCGACCCGATCGGGGAACGGGTAGTCGGGGCTGATGCGGTAGGGCACGACGCCGCCCGACCACTTGCGCGCGCCCTGGTTGGTGCCGACGCCGTACACCGCGGCCTGGGCGCGCTCGGCGCACAGGCGGGCGACGTCGGCCGCGGTGCCGAGATCCATGTCGCCCAGCAGCAGGTGATCGCCGCGGCGCTCGAGCTGGTCGAGGGCCGGGCAGCCCCGCGCCGGGGCGTCGTCGAGGGCGCCGTCGAGCGACGGGTCGTCGAGCGACGGGTCGTCGAGCGACGGGTCGTCGGCCGCGTCGGTGCACGCGCCGAGCGCGAGCAGCGGGACGGCGAGGGCGGCGGTGAGGGTGCGACGGAGGAGGGAACGAACGGTGGACATGACGGGTGCTCCTGACCGCGGGTTGCATGGCGCGGACGGCAGAGCCCAAGAGCAGCCGGCGTGCCGGCGAACACGTCATGATTCCCAGAGGTTGGACGGCGGACCGGCACCGACCACCGTGCACGCACGCGAGGCGAACGGTGCGCGCACGCGACCACGGTCTCGATGCGGAGCGCGCCCGAGGCCGCCGCCGCCGCGTCACCCGCCGTGGGCGGCGCGCGGCAGGGCGGCGCTGACCGCGGCGATGACCGCCGCCGCGCCGACCGGCTTCTGCATGAACGCGGTCGGCTGGCTGGCGCCGAACCGGGCCACCACCTCGTCCTCGGCGAACCCGCTCATCACCACGATCGGCAGCGCGGGCGCGATCTGGCGGAGCTGGGCCATGGTCTGGACCCCGTCGGGGCCGGGCATCGTCAGATCGAGGAGCACGACGTGGAAGCGGTCGGGCTGGGCGCCGACCTGATCGATCGCCGCCGGGCCGCTCGACGCGGTCGCGACCCGGAAGCCGTGGTGCTCGAGGATGCGCGCGATCGAGCGGCGGAGGATGTCCTCGTCGTCGACCACCAGCACGGTGGTGCCGGCCGCCGGCCGGATCGGCACCACCGCCGTCGGCGCTGTCGCCGCCGGCAGGCCGCCCTGCGACACCGGGACGAGCATGCGGAAGGTGGTGCCGTGGCCGGGCGCCGACCGGACGTACAGCGCCGCCTCGTGGCCGCGGACGATGCCGAGCACCGCCGCCAGCCCGAGGCCGCGGCCGGTGAACTTGGTGGTGAAGAACGGATCGAAGATCCGGCGCAGCACGGCCGGCTCGATGCCGGCGCCGTCGTCGGTCACCTCGACCGCGACGTACATCCGATCGCGATGGACCGGGGCGACGATCTCGAGCTCGTGCGGCCGCGGCTCGGGCACCGCCAACCCGGTCGCGATCCGGACCATGCCGCCCGAGGGCGGCAGGGCCTCGGCGGCGTTGATCACCAGGTTCATCACCACCTGCTGGATCTGGGCGCCGTCGGCCTCGATCGGCGGCAGCTCGGCGTCGATCCGGAGATCGAGCGTCGCCCCGCGCGCCAGCGAGGCCCGGATCAGGGCGGTGCTCTCCCGCACCAGCGTCGCCAGCGACAGCCGCTGGACCAGGAATCGACCGCGGCCGGAGAAGGCCAGCATCTGCCGGCACAGCTCGGTCGCCCGGATCGCCGACTGGTGGACGTCGGCGAGCGCGTCGCTCAGCGCGTCGACGTCGCGGTTGCCGAGCTGGAGGTAGGTGACGTTGGCCATGATGCCGGTGAGGATGTTGTTGAAGTCGTGGGCGATGCCGCCGGCCAGCACGCCCAGGCTCTCGAGCTTGGCCGACTCCTGCAGCTTCTGTTCGAGCAGGCTGGCCCGCCGGCGCTCGGTGATGTCGGTGTGGGTCACCACCGCGCCGCCGCGCGGCTGGGGCATCGCGGTCACGTTCATCCAGAACCAGCGCTCGTCGTCGGGGCCGTTGCACGGGTAGTCGAGGTCGGCGTGCGCGCGCCGGCCGGCGAGGACGTCGTGGAGCAGGCCGGCCGCCTCGATCGCGGACGGCTCGTCGTCGACCGCGGCGAAGTAGCTGGAGCCGATCAGCGTCGCCCCCGACGGCCCGCCCCGGCTGACGCCGAACTCGTCCCACGCCTTGTTGGTCGCGATGATCACGCCGGCGCGATCGACCACCGCGATCTGCGAGCTCGAGGCGTCGATCACCGCCTTGAGCAGCTGGTGGCGCTCGTCCTCGGCCAGCTCGGCCCGCTTGCGCAGGGTGACGTCGGTGAAGGTGATGACGAAGCCGTCGGGTCTGCCGTCGGCGTCCTGGTACGGCTGGACCCGGCGGAGGAAGTAGCGGCCCGCCGGCAGCTCGAGGGTGGCCTCGACCGCGGCTCGGCTGGCGCGGACGTGATCGATGCTGGGCAGCAGATCGTCGTCGGCCACCCGGGAGGTGATGTGGGCGAGCGAGCGGCCGATGTCCTGCGGTAGCAGGTTGAGGACCTCGGCGGCGCCCGGGGTGTAGAGCCGGACCCCGAGCCGATCGTCGACGAAGATGATGCCGGCGTGGGCGGCCGCGATCAGGTTGCGGAGGTCGGCGCCGACCTCGGCCAGGTCGCGGATCTTGGCGTTGTACTCGGCGTTGACGCTGTGCAGCTCCTCGTTGACCGACTGCAGCTCCTCGTTGGTGCTCTGCAGCTCCTCGTTGCCGGCGATCAGCTCCTCGTTGCTGGCCTGGAGCTCCTCGTTGGTCGCCTCGACCTCCTCGAGCATGGCGTGGAACGACTCGCGCGCGTCGTGGACCTCGGCCTCGAGCTGCCGGAGCCGCGCCGCCTGATCGTCGGACACCGCGAACGCCGGCTCGCTACCGACCGAGGTCACGGTCGGCGCGACGAACCGCAGCAGGTAGTAGTGGGCGCCGACCGCGGCGTCGTCGAGCGGCTCGGCGACCACGTCGATCACCGGCGACGAGTCGAGCCCGGTGCGGACGCTGCGGGCCTCGACCCGCTCGCGTCGCCGGGCCGCCCCCGACAGCACCGCCGACACCGCGACCCGCAGATCGCCCTCGCACATCGCCACCACGTCGAGGGTGGCGCGGCCGGACGGCGGTCGCAGGTACTTGCTGCCGTCGCCGAACACGTACTGCTGCTCGCGCCGATCGTCGACCAGCACCCCGGCCGGCACGTAGCGCTCGAGCAAGGTGTCGTAGGCCCGCAGCAGGCGGGGATCACCGACCGCGCGGGTCCGGCCCGGCAGCGCGGTGACCGGGGTCGGGGTGTGCAGCCGGGGGTCGAACGAGATCCGGGCGTCGGCGGCCTTGCGGTAGAGCTTCCAGGTCCGGTCGAGGGTCTCGAAGTGGCTCTCGAGCTCGCCGGCGGTCTCGCTCGGGCCGAGCAAGAGCACGCCGCCGAGGCGCAGCGCGAAGTAGAACGCGGCCAGGGCCCGGGTCTGGGCCTCGGGCAGGAAGTAGATGAGCAGGTTGCGGCAGCTCACCATGTCGATGCGGTTGAACGGCACGTCCTTGAGGACGTTGTGGGCCGAGAACAGCACCCGCTTGCGGATCCGGGCGGCGATGCGGAACCGACCGTCCGGTTCGCGGACGAAGAACTGGTCGCGGAACCCGTCGGGCAGGTTGTCGAGGCTGTCCTCGCCGTAGACGCCGTCGCTGGCCACCCGCAGCGACTCGCGGTGGACGTCGGACGCGAACACCCGGAGGTTGAGCGGCCGGCCGCGCCGCTCGAGCTCGAGCACGAACAGCATCGCCAGCGAGTACGCCTCCTCGCCGGTGGCGCAGCCCGACACCCACACCCGCAGATCCTCGTCGACCGGCGCGGCCGCGACCAGCTCGGGGATGATCTGCTCGCGGAGGGCGTCGAACGCCGCCGCGTCGCGGAAGAAGCGGGTGACGCCGATCAGCAGATCGCGGCACACCTCGTCGAGCTCGATGGGGTCCGACAGCGCGTGCTGGCAGTAGTCGTCGATGGTGCGGAACTGGCCGAACTCCATCCGCCGGTGGACGCGGCGGTTGATGGTGGCCGGCTTGTACAGCGTGAAGTCGATGCCGAAGGTGTCGCGCAGCCGCTCGAGCAACGCGGTCGGGCCCTGCCCGGGCGCGATCGGCCCGCCGCCGCGCTCGTCGCCGGCGGCAGCGGCGCCGCCGCCGGCGTAGCGGACCAGGCAGGCCGGCATCGCCTCGGGCGCCAGCACCTGATCGACCGAGCCGGTGGCGATCGCCGCCCGCGGCATGCCGTCGAACTTGGCCGACTGTTCGGCCTGGGCCAGCACCAACCCGCCGGCGGCGTGGACGTCGCGGACACCGGTGCTACCGTCGGAGCCGGTGCCCGACAGCACGATCGCGATCGCGCGATCGCCCCAGGCGTGGGCCAGCGAGCGGAAGAAGCGGCTGATCGGCAGGTGGACCGCCTGATCGGTCATGCGCTCGACCAGCACCAGCTGCGAGCCGTCCATCACCATCTCCTTGCTCGGCGGCAGCAGGTAGATGGTGTCGGCCTGGACGTCGACCGGCTCCGCGACCCGGACCACGGTGAGGCGGGTGAAGCGAGCCATCAGCTCGTCCATCAGGCTCTTGTAGTCGGGCGACAGGTGCTGGATGACGACGAACGCCATGCCGGTATCGAGCGGCATGGCCTTGAACAGCCGCTCGAGCGCCTCGAGGCCACCGGCGGAGGCGCCGATCCCGACCACGAAGGCGGGGCGAGCGGGGACAGGGTGCGCTGGCGACGAGCTCGACATGGGGCGCCTCGTTTCGGCCGGCCCGTGGGCCGGTCCGAGGCCCCGAATCTAGCTCAGTCGATCGCCGAGTCCCCTGGGTCGATCGTCGCAGTCTTGCGCGTCACGCGCATGGATCGCGCATTGCGCGCGCATCACCGCCAGGAGGTGACACGGGACGTGCCGCCGGCGCCAAATTTGCGCGCGACGACCACGCCCAGGCGCGCCGCGGGCTCGGCCACCGGGGTCACCGACCCGTCGAGGCGGGCGTAGAACGAGCGCGCGACCTCGAGCTCGGTGGTCATGGTCAAGCCGGCGCCGACGTCGAGATCGAGGGCGAGGGCGACCCCGCCGGTGGCGGTGACGTCGGTGGTGGTGACGAGCGGCGTGCGCGCGATCCGGGTGGCGGCGGCGAAGCCGGTGGCGCGGAGCGTGTGGCGCGCGCGCGGCCGCTGGTAGCCGGCGGTGATCCGGTCCTCGAACGTCACCACGTCGTCGATGGCGAGGAACGGCGCGCGATCGACGCGGAGCTGCCAGCGGTCGCGGCCGCGGGGAACGTCGATGCCGAGCGCGCCGGCGAAGCGCTGACAGCCGCGGCAATCGATCGGTCGGGGCGACAGCACCAGATCGGCGGCGAGGTCGAGGCGGGTCCCGTCGGCGAGGTCGCGGACCAGCCCGACCGCGCCCAGCCGGGCCAGCCAGTGGCCGGGCGGCAACGGCGACGGCCGGGTCGGATCGATCGCGACCGCCGCCGGCGTCGCCGGATCGGGCGGGTCGATCCGCTCGGTCGACGTCACCTGCCACGGCACGACCATCAGCCGATCGTCGCCATCGACCCGCTCGTAGGCGGCGCCGCTCATCGTCTTGAGCAGCTTCGGCGATGCCATCGCCTCGGCCTGTCCGCGCCACGACAGCTCGACCCGCATCGGGATCACCGACGACGACGCGCCGTCGCGACCGCGCCAGGTCGCGACCGCGAAGCCGAACGAGCCGCGGTTGGAGGTGTAGGCCCGGCGCAGCCAGCGGCGGGGCGCGGCCAGCGACGGCTGGACCTGCCAGTCCTGCTCGAAGCCGAGCGCGACCGCCCAGAAGCCGTGGGGGAAGACGATGCCGGCGCCGCTCGAGCCCTGGGTGCGGGCGCCGACGTCGACGGCGGTGCGGCCACAGACCCGGACGCCGCGGTACCAGCCGGCCTGGCCAGACGCCGCGAGCTGGAGGTGGGCGTCGCGCGCCATCGGGCCGCCGGCGCGCAGCGCGCGGGCCCGGCCGCCGAGGGTGGCGCCGCCGCGGGCGAACGCGCCGGTCGGCGACCGGGTGTGGGCCGGCCGCATCAGCGCCGCCATCTCGGCGTCGGTCGTCGAGCCGCCGCCGGCGGCGCAGGCCGGATCGGCCAGGCAGGCGTCGATCGCCTCGGCGACCCAGGTCGACCAGCTCCCGCCGGCGGCGGCGGTGAAGTCCATCGGACAGGCGTCGTCGGCGCGCGCGGCGGTAGCGGTGGCGGTGGCGGTGGCGGCGAGGCCGGCGCAGGCCCAGGCGAGGATCGTGGCGGGACGCACCGCCGCCGGGTTTGCAAGGGCCGGACCGCCCGACGACCTCGGCCAAGCCCGCGACCGCGCTCCGCCGGGGTGTCGGAAACTCATCAAGGTGACGGCCGGCGCCGCGGTTTCCACCCACCGCCGACCGCGCCCGGCGACAGGGCGGGCGCCCGGGTCCGGGCTGGGGGTAGACTGCGGCCATGCGTCGCATCCTCGTCCCCGGCCTCGCTCCCGGCCTCGCCCTCGGCCTCGCCGCGCTCGCCACCGCCTGCGGAGGCGACGACGACGGCGGCGCCTGCGATCCGATGGCCGAGGCGTGCACCTACCAGCGCGACGTCAGCACGATCATGATCGGCGGCGGCGTCGAGGAGGAGGACACCTGTCAGAGCTGGACGCTGAACAACCCGACCGAGCTGTGGGTCAACGGCGTCACCGAGAGCAACGACGGCGGCTACCACCACGCCAACTGGTTCTTCGTCCCCGACGACATGTTCGCCCTGCCCGACGGCACCTGGTCGTGCAGCGACAACAACTTCTCCGAGCTCAACGCCGCGATCATCGGCGGCTACCTGTTCGCGCTCAGCACCCAGTCGGCGGCCGAGACCCAGACCCTGCCGCGCGGCAGCGCGATCCGCATCCCGCCCTACAGCCGGATCGTCGGCTCGAGCCACCTGCTCAACGCCAGCCCCGACGCGGTGACGACGACGATGAAGCTGTCGTTGCACACCATCCCGCCGGCCAAGGTGCTGGCCAAGATGGCGCCGGCCCGCATCCAGTACCACGACCTCAAGCTCGACCCGATGGCGCGGTCGTCGTTCACCGCCGAGTGCAAGTTCGATCAGGCCTACCAGACCCAGCTCGGCCGGCCGCT
>Ga0075163_10011506_pt1 | contig 11527 bp, 1 predicted proteins | sample JI1023141ADNA_FD_71478 | JGI IMG/M metagenome (GOLD analysis project Ga0075163, IMG submission 71478) | Wastewater effluent complex algal communities from Wisconsin, to seasonally profile nutrient transformation and Carbon sequestration -... | ecosystem: Engineered > WWTP > Effluent > Algae... | reverse complement strand
CCACCCAACACAAGGGTGTGGTGCCCGACCTGGCCTTCCCGGTGACCATGGACGCCGCCGATTACGGCGAGTCCACCTACGACAACGCGCTGCCGTGGACCAAGATCGCCGCCGCCAGCTACGCGCCGGTGAGCAGTTTTGACCGGATGCTGCCCATGCTGGCCTCGCGCCACGATGCGCGGATCGCTGCTGATCGCGAGTTTGGCTTTCTCGAAGAGGACATCGCCCAATATCGTCAATCGCGCGACAAGAAGTCGATTTCTCTCAGCTACGCCAAACGCGAGGCCGAGCGCAAGGCCGACGAGGCGCGCATCGCAGCGCGCTCCAAGGCCAGGGGCGAGACGGATCCGGAACTGGCCAAGAAGCTGGACGATGGTCTGAATCCTGGCGAACGCGGTGCGGTCGCGAGCGCCGACGAGGAAGCACAGGCCAAGGACAAGCCGGATGTGCTGCTGACCGAGGGTGCACGGGTGCTCGCTGATGCGGTCGAATTGATGCACGACAATCCACGGATTGCCGAGATTGCACCCAAGGGCGCAAGCGGGGTTTTGAGCGTGCCGCCGGGTTCCTGATCCACTCCAAGCTCACTGCTGCGCACGAAGGCCGGCCCGCATGCCGGCCTTCGTGCGTTTTGAAGACCGGGGTTCCTGACGCCCTCTGTGCAAACGCCCCGGGGGTCGCAAAAAGTTATTCACGGTGTCCCTAGCAAATTCGTCGCCGCCAGATGGACAATGGTGGCGTGGGGATGCCGCGTACAGGGGAAGTTGCATGTTTGAGTTCCGTGAGTGCTCGGTCGCCGCCATGGCCCGCTCCGTTCTGCGTCTGCGCGTTCTGCTGCTTGGCCTGGTGTTGACCGGCGCGCTTTATGGTCAAGCCGGGTGGTCTCAAGCCACCTGTGCCTGGAACCAGAACGGCCCGGGGCAATGGGACAATCCAGCCAATTGGAGCGGCTGCGCCTTGGGCAACGGCGCTCCGTCCGGGACGCCTGGCCCCGCTGACCATGCCATCGTTGGCAATCTCGCACCGGACGCCGATGTCGATGTCGGCGCCGTGTCGCGTAGCGTTGATCGCCTGACCCTGAGTGCCGGGCGCATCTTCGGCGGCGTCGATATCAGCATCAGCACCCGGCTGGAATGGACCGGCGGCATCCTCGATGGCGGAGCCGGCGCGACCTTACTGGTGCTGGGGTCGGGGTCCAGTTCTGAACTTTCCGGCGACCTACACGTACTCGCCAAGCGCGACCTGCAAAATCTGGGCACGATCACCTGGCTTGCCGGTGACATCAGCCTGTACGACGACGCTGAGATCGACAATCAGGGCGTGCTCATCATCAACCCGGCGGGGCCCATCCGTTCGAATGTCGCGGGTCCGCCGCCGGTTCCCTTGCTGCTCACCAGTGACTTCAGCCCGTTGGCGCGGATCCACAATTCGTCGGTGCCCGGCAGCCGGATCGAGAAGATCGGTGGTGGCAGCGTGCAATTCCTGTCTCAAGTCATCTTCGACAACGGCAACGATGTGCTGGTGACCGCGGGTGTCTTGCAGATCGCGGGGCCGGGGGGCGATTTTGGTACCTACCAGGTCGCACCAACCGGGCGCCTTGAATTCGGGATGCCCGCGGGGATCAACCGCGATCTCACCGGTACGGTCGCAATCAGCGGCAGTGGTACCGTGCACAAATTCGAGCAGGGCCAGTTGAACGTGCTTGGCGGCTACGCGCTGACTGGACCGACCGAAGTTGTCGATGGCGTGCTGTTTTTCGACACATCGGCCGATCCCCTGAGTCTGTCCAGCCTGCTGGTGCGCGCGCCCGGCGTGGTGACCAGTCCGGACAACCTGATCGTGACGGGCTCTCTGACCTGGCAAGGTGGCGAAATTGCCGGAACCACCTCCGGACTGACCCTGACGCTGCCTGCCACCTCGACCACCGCCGTCAGCTTGAGCGACGCGCACCCGGCGGCCTACCTGCGCTCACGTGACCTGATCAATCAGGGCAGCGTTTCAGTGACGGCGGTAGGGACGGTGCAGACCCGGCTGTGGCTCGACGCCGCCAGCATCGACAACCAGAACGGCTTCACCCTGGACAGCGACAGCACGCAAAATCTGGTCGTGGATTGCACCACGCGCGATTGCGGCAGCTTCTTCAATCGCGCCGGCGCCACGCTGACGTTCGTCGACCAATCGGGCATTCCTGGAATCGGCGCAGAACTGCTGGCATTCGACAACGCCGGGTTGGTCGAACTGACACAAGGTTGCGCGGCGATCAGCGCCCCAGGGACCGACACGGGCACCTATCGGTATGCCGGTAGCTGCACGTTGGCGCTGTTTCCACGCCCTGACACCGAGCGCGTGTTTCAGCCGACCGTGGTCCTCGATCCGATTGGATCCACCGCGTTGCAACTGGGCGGGTCATTGCGCGTCAACGGCTCGGGGCGCAGTTTTGCCAACCTGATCATCGACCCTTCCGCCACATTGTTCGGGCCGGCCGCCATCACCTTCACCGGGATCACCGAATGGCGCGGTTCGATCGAGGGTACGAGTACATCGGAAACGGTTACGGTTGCGCCTGGGGCAACGCTGCAGACCAACAGCGAGCCGGCCGACACGCCACTGCTGTTCGCGCGCACCCTGTTCAACAACGGTGACATCAACGTCAATCAGACGCGGCTGCTGCTGGACGGCAGTGCCGAGATCCGCAACAACGCGATACTGAATCTGTTGGGTACGCCGATCGCTGCGGGTGCGATCGGTTGCGCGTCGCCACCCAACTGCGGATTGGTGACCAACACCAGCGGCGGCTCGATTCAGTCGGTCGCGAGCAGTTCGGGCCCGGCAACGCGCCTGGAGACCGACATTGCCGTGGTCAACCAGGGCAGCCTGCGCGTCGACAACGGCAAGCTCGATCTTGAGAGCACTTTCACCGCGTCGCCCGGTTCGGTGCTTGACGTCGGCCTCGGCGCCGGACTACGCCGTACCGCCGGTAATCTTGTGCTAGCCGACGGCTTCCTGCGTGGCGCTGGCGTCATCAACGCCAATGTCGATGCCGATCTGGTCGATATCGATCCTGCGGGATCGGCCGTGGGCAATCTCGCCATTCTCGGCAATTTCACCGCCACCGCGAATACCCGATATCTCATGGGCATCGCCGGTACCACGCCGCCGGTCATGCCCAAGCTGGGTGATCTGCCGTCCGCACCAGCGGGCGTGCCCAGCTATGACCGCCTGACCATATCCGGCAGTGCCAACTTGGACGGCACGCTGGACGTCTTTGATCTGGGCTATGCGGCCGCACCGGTCGATGTGTTTGACCTGATGCTGTATGCCTCACGTAACGGCAGCGTGCTTCCCGGATTGAATCCCTACAGTGGAGCCGGGCTCAGCCTTCAGCTGCAACCGACCCGACTGCAACTGGGGCAGCCCGTGGCTGCGGCCTGTGAATGGAATCCCGGGGGTGCCGGCGCAGACGACTGGACCAATCCGGCCAAATGGAACAACTGCGGCGCGGGAGTCGGGCCGGGTCCCGGCCCGGTCGGTACGCCGGGCGCCGACGATGTGGCGGTGATCGGCGGCGGCACAGTCAATCTAGATGTGCCGGTCACGGTGAGTGGTCTGCAATTCACCGGCGGGATCATCCAGGGGCCGGCGAATCTGAGCGTCGTCAACGACCTGATCTGGACCGGCGGACGTTTCCAGGGCGCCAGCGGCAGTCTGGTGACGACGACCAGCGGCACACTGGCGAGTCTTTCCGGTGGTCAGCACACCATCGACGGTCGCACCTTGATCCTCAACAGCGCGACCACCTGGACCACCGGCCTGATCGAACTGGCCAATGGAGGCATTCTCGAAATTGCCCCGTCGGCGACGCTGTTCAGCAACCCGAGCATCGCCTTCGAGAGCATTTTCGGCTCGGGGCTCGGCACGGCTGAGGTACGCAACGCAGGTTTGATCGTCAAGCAAGGCGTCAATTCCTCGGGCATCGGGCAATCCGTGCAGTACAGCGGCGCAGGCAATATCGCCGTGAATTCCGGTGACTTCATATTCGCCGCCACCGCGGTCAGCACGCTGGACGCCGACTACGCCGTCGATCCCGGCGCCAGCCTGCATTTCGTCGGGGGCAACCGCAGCTTCGGCGTGACCGCGACGCTCGGTGGTTCCGGCAGTCTGATCTTCGGCGACAGCAGCCCGGTGCCGGGTATCAATACCGTCAATGGCTGCATCAATTCGGCGTCGACGGTGTTCATCCGCAACGCCGAACTGGTGCTCAATTGCGGCGGACCCAGCGAATTGGCCGGGTTGTTGATGCTCGATGCCCTCGCTGTGCTCGAAGGCAGCAGCGCGATCAGCGTCAACGACAGCCTGATCTGGGCCCATGGAACGATTCGAGGAACCGGGCTGACGCAGACTGTCGAACTGGCTCTGGGTGCCACCGGGCAGTTCTCGTCGTCGCGCGGACCGGCCGTGCCGCGGACCTTGAGCAACCGCCGTTTGCGCAATTTCGGCACGATTGTCTGGACCGCCGCGAATCCGACCCAGATCAACGACGGCGCCCAATTCATCAACGAAAGCGGCGGCAACCTCGACCTCAGTGGACCCGGCACGCGCGGGGTCAGCTCGAACCTGCCTTCGGCGTCGCGGTTGGTTAACGACGGTACCCTGATAGTGCAGGGGGGCGCTGGCGGCGACATCGATGTCGATTTCGACAATTCCGGGAGCGTGCAGGTGCAAGAGGGTCTGCTGCGCTTGCGTCGTGCCGGCACCGATGCGGGCAGTTACACAGTCGATGCCCCCAGCGTGTTGGCCTTTGACGGCGCCGTGCGCACCCTGCAGGCGGGATCGGTGGTTTCCGGGAGCGGTGCGGCGCATGTGATCAACAGCGCATCACTGGTCAGCAGCGGAAGCTTCGAGCCGCACGATCTGCGCATTGATTCCGGTGGCCTGCTGCAGATCGATTCCGCTGCGCCGCAGCTGATCCAGACTCTGCTGTTGCAATCAGCCACGCTCACCGGCAACGCTGAGGTCCGCATCGGCACCTATTTCGACTGGCGCAACGGTGGCGTGCTGGATTCGGTTGGCGCTTCGCCGGGCCCGGTGGTCATCCAGTCCGGCGCAGTACTGGAGATGTGTGCCGGCATCTGCACGCTGTCCAATCGCGTGCTGCGCATCGAGGGGCTGGCTGACTGGCGCGGCGGGGTCGTCGAAGTGCCGATGGCTGCGGCCGCAAAGATCTCGATCGCACTCGGCGGTACCCTGCAGACCTCCGCGGTCAAGTCAGCGGCGCAATTCCGTTGCGCGGCGCCGACCTGCACCGCAGAAATGGAGGTCGTGGGAACCCTCAGGGAGATCGGTGACGGCGCCAATTTTGCCCTGACCGCACCTTTGTTGATCAATGGCGGCACTTTGACCGGCAACGATGCCAGCTTCGTAACCTCCGGTGTGACAGTTACCAGCGGTACCATTGATCTGGCCGGAGGCGAACTGGTAGCCGACCCGGTCATCCTCAATGGCGGTGCATTGCGCGGCAACGGTCTGGTGGATGGCAATGTCAGCAATCTGGCGGGCCGCGTCCAGCCGGGCGCGTCGCCAGGGCGGATCGACATTCTCGGCAGCTACACGCAAGGCCCAGCCGGCATCCTCGACATCGAAGTGGGTGGCCTGGCACCGGGCGTCGACTCCGATTTCCTGTTCGCCAGCGCAGCGTCCAGCATCGACGGCACGCTCAACGTCATCGATGCAGGCTACTCGCTGATCGCACCATCCACGCTCAACTTCCTCGGGGTCGACTCGAGTTTGAGCGGCAGCTTTGCCGTGACCAACATCGCTTACCCGGGCTACTCGGTCAGTTACGGTCCCCTGACCGCGACACTCATACCGAACGCCGCCGCGCTGCTGGTGAATTCCAGCGCCGATCCAGGCGACGGGATTTGCGACCTCAGCGAATGCACGCTGCGCGACGCGCTGATTGCTGCCAATCTGCTGCCGGACCCGGACGTGATCGAGTTTGCCATCCCGGCGCTGCAGTGCTCCGGCCCTGGCGGTTCCTGCGTGATTGCGCCAACTGCACCGCTGCCGGTGATCTCCGGGCCGGTGCTGATCGATGGCTACTCGCAACCGGGCAGCTTCCCCAACACCCAGGCGCCCTCCCTGGGGCTGGGTTCTGCGGCCGTGCTGCAAATCGAACTCGACGGCGCGGCGGTGGGCGGCGATGGCCTGGTCATCAATGCACCCTCGTCGTCTCTGGTGGAAATCCATGGGCTCGCGTTGTATCGCTGGAGCAACGCCATTCACATCCAGGGTCCGGGCGACTCCAATCAGGTGATTGGTGGCAACTTCGTCGGATTGCGCGCTGATGGCAGTCTGGCCACCCCGATGCAGGGGACGGGCATTGCCGTGTTTGGCGGCCACGCGGTCATCGGCGGTGGGCCGGCTCATGACATGAACGTGATCGGCGGCAACTCGGCCGGCATCCGAATCGGCTCGATTGCGCCCGGCAGCGGCGTGGCCGTGCAGGGCAATCTGATCGGCACTGCGCCCGACGGACTGGCGGCGCGGCCCAATCAGCTCGGTATCGTGGCCGTGACGGCGACAGAAATCCCGGGCATCGTCATCGGCGGCAACCTGCCGGACTACCGCAATGTGATCAGCGGCAATTCGGACGATGGCGTCAGCTTCACCTGCACCGCGATCAGCGCGAATTGCTTTGACGGCGCTTCGGTGCAGGGCAACTTCATTGGCACGACGGTCGATGCAGCTCCACTGGGCAACGGCGGCGACGGCGTTGTGTTGGCGCAGATGACTTCCGGGCTGGTGTCGATCGGTGGCGTCAGTCCGGGCGCCGGCAATCTGATCGCATTCAACGTGGCCAACGGGATTCGCGCAACGAACTTCAGCGGCACGGCGCGCGCTTCCTTCCTGGTCAACGAGATCCTGGCCAACGGTGCACAGGCGATCGAACTTGGCGCGGACGGTCGCACCGCCAACGACTCCGGCGATGGCGACACCGGCCCCAACGGGCTGCTGAATTTTGCGAATTTCACCAGCTACACGGCACCGGGTGGCAATTCCGCTGTCATCGACCTGTTGCTGGACACGCCGGATGCCGGCGGCAACTATCCGGCGCGCGTCGATTTCTACAAGGCGGTTGAAGACGAGCCGGGTATCTGGCTCGGATCGACCCTCTGTGCCCAGCCCAACATCAATTGCTCGGCAAGTTTCGCGTTCCCGGGCGGCGTGACGGTAAATCCGGAGGATGCCGTTCTCGCCGTCGTCACCGATGCCTTCGGCAAGAGTTCCGAGGCCAGCTTCTATGCCAGCGCCACCCTCATCACCAGTACGACGCCGGATCCGTCGCCCGTGGGCACGCCTTACACGGTGGCGGTGGAAGTCTCCAGTCCACAGCCATTTGCGCCGATCGGCGCGGTCGCCGTCGACGACGGCGCGGGAAACAGCTGCAATGTGACGCTGATTCGCATCAGCGACGGCAGGTCTGGCGGCAGCTGTCAGCTGCCATCCCTGGCACCATCGGGCGGGCGGACGGTGACCGCTCAGTACGTCTTCAACAACCCGCTGCCGGCGCAACCATTCACCTCGAGCAGCACGACGGCGGGACACACCATCGCTGGCTTGCTTCCTGTGGTGAGCAGCATCAGCCCGACCAGCGGCTCGACCGCCGGTGGCACCGTCGTCACCTTGAACGGCACCGATTTTGTCATTGGCGCGACCGCCGTGGACTTTGGCTCCACGCCGGCAAGCGCGGTCAATTGCAGCTCGACCACCCAGTGCACCGCGACCAGTCCGGCGGGAGCCGGCGTTGTCGATGTGCGGGCGACCACCGTCGCCGGCACCAGCGCCAACACTGCAGCCGACGACTTCACCTATACGTGCCCGGCGACGCAAGTCACCAATGGCAATGACAGTGGCATCGGCTCGCTGCGGCAGGTCATCGCCGATGCCTGTGCGGGCAGCATCGTCACCTTCTCCGGCGCCGTCGGCGCGGTCAATCTGTCCAGCGCGGAGCTCTTGATCGCCAAGGATCTGACGCTTGATGGCGGGCTCGGAGTGACGATTGCACGGCAGGCCGCGACCCCTGACTTCCGCATCTTCAACATCGTCGCCGGCAGTACCGTGGTGCTTGACAGCCTGACAATCAGCAACGGCAGCGTCGCCGACAACGGCGCCGGCATCCTGAGTGCCGGCAACCTGACGGTGACCGACTCGGTGATCAGCGGCAACAACAGCACCGCGGGGTTCAGCGGCGGGGGCATCGCCAACCAAGGCGGCACGCTGGTGGTCGACAACACCACGGTCTCCGGCAACACAGCCGCCATCAATGGCGGTGGCATCGTGCAGTTGGACGGCGGCAGCGCAACGCTGACGCGCTGCACCATCAGTGGGAACGCCGCTTCCTTTGGTGGCGCGGTGATGTCGCAGGCGCAACCAACGACGGCCAGCCTGGATATCAACAACTGCACTATTTCAGGCAATACCGCGAGTAACGACGGTCCCGGCATCTATCTGTTGGCCGTGTCGGCAGGCAGCACCGCGATGAACCTGCGCAACAGCACCGTTGCGGCGAACGGCGGGGTGGGTGCGGCAATCATCACGCGGGTCATCAGCGGAACCGCGACCAGCACGCTGCAGAACAACGTCTACGCCGGCAATGTCGGTCCGAATGTCACGATTCAAGGGTCCGGCGTCAACACATCGCTCGGCAACAACCTGTCCGACGACGCCACCGGCGGTGGCGGCCCGGGCGATCTGATCAACACCGACCCATTGCTGGCCGCACTGGGCAACTACGGTGGATCGACGCAGACCCACGCCCTGCTGCCTGGCAGCCCCGCAATAAACGCCGCCAACAACGCGGCTGCGTCGGCCACCGATCAACGCGGCATTGCACGTCCACAGCAAGGGACCGCCGACATCGGCGCCTTTGAATCGCAGGGTTTTGTGCTTTCGGTGGTCAGCGGCACACCTCAATCGACGCCGCTGAGCGCGGTCTTTGCGCAACCGCTGGTCGTCGGTGTCGGCGCCAACGGCGTCGGTGAGCCCGTCAACGGAGGGCAGGTGCTGTACTCCGCGCCCGGTGCCGGCGCCACCGCGATCTTCACCAATCCTGCGGTTGTCGCCGCGGGTGAGGCCAGCATCACGGCGACGGCCAACGCCATCTTTGGCAGTTACAGCGTCACGGCAAGCAGCGCCGGTGCGTCAGGCACGCCGACTTTTGCGCTGAGCAACGGTGTGGTGGCTACCGCGACGACGATCAGCTCGGTCCAGCCGGCGGCGACCGTGGTCGGTGAGCCCTACAGCGTCAGTGTGAGCGTGCTCGACGGCTCGACGCCCGTGACCACGGGAATCGTCGAGGTGCGCCAATTGAGTGACGGCGCGATCTGCACCTTTGATCTGGCATCCGCGAGCCACTGCGACCTGGTGGCGAACAGCGCGATCACCACGGCGGTGCGCGCTCGCTACCAGGGCGCTGGCGCATACGCGGCCAGCCAGTCGCCGACGGTGTCCCACGATGTGAATCGCGCGGCGACTGTGGCGGTGATCGTCAGCGACTCGCCGGATCCCTCACAGGTGCTGCAGCCGGTGTTGGTCACCGCCGAGATCAGCGTCACCGCCCCGGGCGCAGGAACGCCGAGTGGCGAGGTATTGGTCACTGATGGCACGGCGAGTTGTTCGTTCGAATTGCCTGCCCGCAGTTGCACGCTGATACCCAAGGCGCTGGGCGCAGCCACGCTCGAGGCGCGCTACCAGGGCGATGCCAACTTCAGCGCCAGCGTCGATACCGAAGCCCATACCATCAGTGTCGACGGTGCCGATCTTTCGATCGTCAAGCGCAACGGCCTGCGGCTCATTCCGGGTGGTCAGCCATCGACGTACATCCTGCTGGTCAGCAACGCGGGCCCCCAGGATGTGGTCAATGCGCGGGTGTCCGACATCCTTCCGTCGCAGTTCAGTGCGGCCTCCTGGACTTGCGCGGCGAGTTCCGGCGCGTCCTGTCCGGCCAGCGGCGTCGGGACCGTCGATGCGTTGGTCAGCCTGGCGGCGGGCAGTTCGGCGACGTTCTCGCTGACCGTGACCGCGCAGGTGACACCCGAGCAGGTGGTCAGCAACCGCGCCACGGTTACGCCACCCACGAATGCGCCGGACCCGGTGATCGAGAACAACGAAAGTACCGACACGGATGTGATCGGCGTATTTGGAGAGGGCTTCGAAAGCGAGAACGAGTAGACGCGGGGGCAACCCGCGTCTCGGGTACGAGCAGATCTGCGCTTGCGCAGTCAGCGCTGCCGGCGGTGACTTGGGCGCACGCGACCTGAGTCCCTGGTGCAGAATAGGTCGCCGCGGGCACCGGGGATCAGCATGGCGAGAGCAACCAGCTTTGGGTACTTGCACCGAGTCGCGCTGCTGCTCCTGGTCGGTTCTTCCCCCGTGCATGCGGCCGTGTGCACCTGGCTCATCGACGGCCCGGGCAGTTGGAGTCAAACCGCGAACTGGAACGGGTGCAGTGTCGGCAACGGCACACCGGTGGGTACCCCTGGGCCCGCTGACGACGTCATCATCGGTCCCGGCACGCCAGCAGCGGCGGTCGATCTCGGCGCAGATCGCACGGTCAATCGCCTGACGCTGCAGGCCGGCTCCATCGCCGGCAACTTCGACCTCACTGTGCTCAATCAGCTCGACTGGAGCGCCGGCGCCATCGAGGGAAGCTCCTCACTCAACGACGAACTGATCCTCGGCTCAGGTGCTACCGCCAATCTGAGCAACGCTGTGCATACGCTGCGTGCGCGACGCTGGGTCAACCAGGGTACGGTCAACTGGACCGGCGGCGACCTTCGCATCGACGCCGATGCCGAATTCGATAACCAGGGTACGCTGACCGCCAGCCCGACCATCGGCTTCGTGCTGAAGATGGAGAGCGACAACAGTCCGAACGCACGCTTCCACAACAACTCGGGTGGCAGCGGTTACACCCAGGCAGGTTCAGGCGGCGTGTCGATTGCGGCCAATGTGCGCTTCGACAACGGCGCCAATGTGCAGGTCACCACCGGAACCTTGCGCGTGGAGTCGCCCGGTGGCGATTTCGGCAGCTACACCATCGGCGCCACCGGCGTTCTGGAGTTCGCCCCGGCCGCCGCGGTCACCCGTGATCTGACCGGTAGCAGCGCGATCAGCGGGGCCGGCCTGCTGCGCAAGCTCGGACAGGGTCTGCTCGTCGTCAGCGGCGGCTACAGCCACAGCGGCGCGCTGCGCATTCTCGACGGCACGCTCGATTTCAATACCCCCGCCGCCAGTCTCAGTTTCAGCGATGTCGGGCTGCAGGCGCCCGGGATCTGGGGCGGCGCGGACGATTTCGTGGTCAACCTGCTGACCTGGGATGGCGGTCAGATCCGCGCCAGTCTGCCGACGGCCACACTATCGGTGCCGTCGCTCGGCAGCGTGGTGATGAACCTCAACGACGCCAATCCCAATTCTGCGCAGGTCACCCGTACGCTGCTGAACCAGGGCAACTTCAGCGTCAACATCG
>Ga0075163_10011505_pt1 | contig 11527 bp, 14 predicted proteins | sample JI1023141ADNA_FD_71478 | JGI IMG/M metagenome (GOLD analysis project Ga0075163, IMG submission 71478) | Wastewater effluent complex algal communities from Wisconsin, to seasonally profile nutrient transformation and Carbon sequestration -... | ecosystem: Engineered > WWTP > Effluent > Algae... | reverse complement strand
CGAGAGAGTTTAAAATTGATTGCATCGAATCATTTTTTGTCTCCTGGAAAGTTGCGATCGAGTTAGCAAACCCGTCTTTGAGTATCATTTCGCCTCCAATGGTACCAGGTAGCCTACCGACCTCATTAAAAATGTTGTGCTCTGCTACCTCTTCTAAGTGTGCGTTAGGGTATGCGCTCGTTACCGCCTGCTGTACTACAGGGACCATGCCGACAGGTACTGCTGTGTAGTAATTTACAACACCCTTATTCGCAATGATTTCAAAAGATATATGTCGTTGGCCATAAAAGTTACTCTTAAAGCCCTTCGTAGCAGTGCTGGCGAGGATATTATAGAGAACTTGTGCTTTTGAGATCGTCTCGTCTGTTATGTCTCGATTATCACGTCCTCCCCCGTCGATATCATCACTCGTAGGAGGCAGGTGAATCAACATTGGGACCATCTTAAGGCCTCTCTCGTAATTTTTAGCTTCACGAAGAATCTTACGGTAATACCAATAGCCAATAAACGCCCCTATCACCAGTAGGAGGAGCAATGGTGTAGCAATGATTAGTGCCTGCATGACTACTAATCGACCAGCTTAATTTGTTTACCGTATCGCTTCATAAGATAATCTGCCTGTAGCTTACTCACCTCTTTCTCCTGAGTATGTGGATCATCTTTAGTTGCTGAAACGATCTTTTTAGCTTTGTCGACCCACTCTTTCTCAATAACCTCAACATCGTCTGCAATAGCTGGATTATCAGTAGTCCCATCCGTGGCGTTAACCTGTGTTGTTGGTATCACAGCATTAACAGGCTGAGGTGTTACTGGTGCAGCCAGCGGTGCTGGCATTGAGGTTAGCGCTGGTGCTCCAATCTGCTCTGTATTACCCAAGCTGCTCTCATGAACAGGTCTGCTAGATGTTTGCGGCTCACCCCGATCAACCGGTGCTTGCGGGGATACATCTCTTGGTGCTGGTAATATTGGTTCTGGTTCCATATCTGTTAGAAGTATAGCAAATAAACACTAGCTTTGGTAACTAAAAACGACGACTAATGTAGAACGAAATCAGGGAAATAAGTGTGACAACCAAGGCTACATCCATTAGGCTCAGCTGATTTAGGGTATGCAGACCCAACAAGAAAACTGCTCCGAAGGCCAATAAAACAGATATCGTAATCGATAACCCCCTTTTAATCTGACGTCCCAGTAGTAGCTGGGAAAAAAGAATGAATTGATAGGAAACCTGGATAATTAAAGCAAAAAATAAGGTTAATAATAGTAGTACTGTCTTGGGGCCACCGGTTGTTGGATTAGTAGATATGGCTACTAAAAACAGAGCGAGGACAGTGCAGAAGAGTAACATCGGTAAGGCTAAACCTACTGAACGTATTGGCTCTTGTGCAATCTCCTCATCTGTTCCTGACATTTGTAATCCCCTGTTCACTCAAGTCTACTCGATAAATACAAAAATGCTAGAGCATCAAATCCGCCAACTATAATAACTTTTGTAGCGCTTGATGCTCCAGCGGTGACTGACCGCCCTCATAAGAGGGCGCTAGTACCATTTTTAAAAATGGTAAGAAAAAATATAAGAAAGGTGCTGCCTAAATACAGGCTGTATAAACAATAGCAGTATTAATTTAATAGTGCAAGTATATTATATAGTAGAAATTACAACGATACAGTTATAATATGAATATAATTGCGTTGTCTTTTTTACATTTTAGGCATACTCTTCTCTATTAATAGCGTCAATCTGGCGGCCAATCCTGGCTATCGCATACATAATTTATGGTTTCTCATATTATTTCTTGTCCAGTGTGTAACACGAACTATCAGCGTCTTGGTTTTGTCGATATCAATTTTTTTTTCAAGTTACAGCTTCGTTTGAATGCTACCCCAAACCCACCGAGTTGCTATCACCTAGCCTATGTGCATAAAAGCCCGGTGGCTCCGTAATCACGACCCGAACCCAAGACCTTGTTATTTAGTACCCCTCTGTCTACAATTATCTTTTTTATAATCTGCATATATTGAGCGCTGGACATTAACACTCAAGCCCTCTCAAAAAAGCCCTCGAATTCAATTGTTCAACTCCGCCTTAGCTTAAAGACCAAATTAGTCTATGCCGATTCTTTGTTTTGATTTATGCGAGTTTTTTGATTTTTATAAACGTAATAATGACGTACAAATCCTTACTCTAAGCCACATATATTTATCATAAAATTGCACCCTCACAAAATTGTGGATAACTTACTAAATTTGGGTGTATTTTATTGTTGACATAAGCTTTTTTGAGTACTATTATGATAGTGGCACTTGAATAAAAAAAGTGCTCAAAACAAAAAAGACAAACCCTTGAAACAACGGCTCCTCGCAGGCCGTTGTTTTCTTTCACTCGCTTTCACTATCTGATAAAATGGGTTCAAAACGATCGGAGGCACGGTGGTACTGGCTAAAGTTCATTCAGCGGCACACGTAGGCTTTATAGGAAGATTAATCGAAGTTGAGTGTGACATTACGAGCGGGCTACCCTCGGTTGTGATTGTCGGTCTTGGGAATAAAGCCATCGACGAATCTAAGGAACGAATACGCAGTGGCATTAAAAATAGCGACCTTATTATGCCGAGAAAAAGGATCACCCTAAACCTTGCGCCGGCTGATCTACCCAAAGATGGCTCATGCTATGACCTACCTATGGCGATAGCCATACTGGCTGCGAGTCAACAAATCCCGTCAACGCATTTACCCGATTCGTTATTTGTAGGAGAAATATCACTTGATGGAAACATCAGGCCGGTGCGAGGCGTCATCAGTCATGTCGAGGTCGCGAAACATCAAAAACTCCAGCGTATATTTGTACCCAAAGACAATGCCGACCAAGCGTGCCTCGTTGAGGGCATTGATGTTATCTCAGTCACAAACCTGAAGGAACTGGTCTCTATGCTCACAGATAACAAAACAATCAAGCCTCACAGCCCAGGAGGTAGTGAGCGTAGTCCGGTAAAGTACCCTGTAGATTTCTCCGACATCTATGGCCAGCAGCACGCCAAACGCGCCCTTGAGATTGCTGTTGCGGGAAACCATAACATCCTCATGACCGGTCCTCCTGGGGCTGGTAAGACTATGATGGCCCGGGCACTGCTTTCTATACTGCCCGACCCTACAAAAGACGAGATCATAGAAATTACCAAACTCTTCAGCCTGGCAGGTGAACTCACCGACAGGGTGGCTTCAGGCAGGCCGTTCCGATCACCTCACCATACCTCTAGCAATATCGCTCTCATCGGTGGAGGCAAAAATCCAAAACCTGGCGAGATTAGCCTGGCGCATAAGGGTATATTATTCCTAGATGAGTTACCCGAGTACTCTCGATCCAGCCTTGAATCGCTCAGACAGCCCCTGGAGGACCGAGTCGTTACAATCGCTCGAATACAAGATACGGTCACCTTCCCGGCAGATTTTATGCTTGTAGCCACCCAAAACCCCTGCCCTTGTGGATATTATCTTGACCCCGATCACGAATGTTCGTGCACCCCTCACCAAATCAATCAATACAGCAAAAAAATATCGGGACCCCTGCTAGACCGGATCGATTTAGTAGTAAATGTACAAAAAGTAGAGCACAAACATCTTCTGGTCGATTCAACAGGCCAGTCTGAGAGTAAAGACATACTCGAACGGATAAAAAAAGCCCGTTTAGTCCAAGCAAGGCGGTTTGATAGCCCTACTCACTACAATACTCATATGAACAACAGGGAGATTATTACCAATGCGGTTCTTAGCCCTGAAGCTAAAGAGTTTCTTGAGACAGCAAGTGCAAAACTTGCGCTCTCCGCTCGTAGTTATATGAAGGTAATCAGAGTGGCGCGAACCATTGCGGACCTTAATGGAGACCCCAAGATAACCGTGCAGCATATCAGCGAAGCCCTACAATATCGACCTCGTTGAATAGAATCTACAGATGTGGTACACTAATTCAAACAATTAAATTCATAAAGACCTCTCAAGGAGCCACACAATAGCCACACAAGAAAAAACTCGCATAAATCATGCTATTCGAGCAAATGAACTTCGAGTAATAGATGAAAACGGTGAACAAGTAGGCGTTCTCTCTAAAAGCGAGGCCTTGCAGCGGGCAGAACTTGCAGGGCTTGATTTAGTTGAGGTCTCCCCCGGGGCAAACCCACCAGTTGCAAGAATCGTTGATTGGGGTAAATTTAAGTACGAGAAGACCAAACAACTCAAGCAGCAACGCAAACAGCAGAAGACAATCGATATTAAACAGATACGTATTGGTATGCGTATTGGTGATAACGATCTCGAGATCAAACTCAACAAAACGCGAAAGTTTTTAGAGGCTGGTCACAAGGTTAAAGTTATGTTACTATATCGTGGTAGAGAAAACGCTCATAAAGAGCTTGGTTTTACGCTTTTTGAACGAATTACCTCTAAGCTTGAGGACGTTGCAACCGTAGACCAACCAGCACAACTTGCTGGTAGAAATCTAACTATTACTTACAGGAGAAAGACTAATGCCAAAAATTAAGACTCATAAGGGCACTGCAAAGCGCGTTAAAAAGACCGGTACCGGTAAATTAATGCGTGAGAAGGCATTTGGGAATCACCTTTTGTCTAAAAAATCAGCAGGACGCAAACGAAATAACTCACGTGCACACGGTGTAAGTAAAAGTAACGTTTCTAACGTTAAACGTGCACTTGGTGCATAAGTAACAGATTGATATTGAAGGAATAAGGAGAATATATGCGAGTTAAAAGAGGTGTAGCAGGTCACCAACGACACAAAAAGATAATGAAGAAGACTAAGGGAATGCAACATGCACGCCGTAGTTCTATTAAACTTGGCAAACAGGCTGTAATTCGTTCACTTCAGTACGCCTACCGTGACCGAAGAAACAAAAAAAGGGACTTCCGGAGTCTCTGGATAACTCGCATCAACGCAGCCGTTCGTGAGCACGGTATGAGTTATAGCGTCTTTATGAATGGTCTCAAGGGCAAAAACATCGAGATTGACCGTAAAATCCTCAGTGAACTAGCCGTGGCTGAGCCAGCAGCAATCAAAGAGCTCGTAAAACTCGCAACAAAATAGCATTTAGCTCCATAATATATCCGTTTTTAAAAATACTCCAGCCCAATAGGCGGAGTATTTTTAAACTAGATTACCGATAAGCCGGGTTCTGTCGAGGGTGATCATCTATCTAGCTACACCGTTGCCGGCATAATCGAGCGGATAATATGATGCAATCACGGCGGACAACCTTAATGCGACTACATCTCCTTGCAACAGACAGGGTTTACCTTCCTTCTGTGTCACCACAGTCGGCTGTGGGCTCTTACCCCACTCGTTTCACCTTTTCCCTCTGACGAATCTCGGGGTAGTTTCGTTTCTGTGGCACTTTCCCTAGGATCGCTCCCGGTTGTCATTAACAACTGTCTTGTCCTGTGTTGCCCGGACTTTCCTCCCGCCAAAGCGGGTGACCACCTAGTAATCTAGCATTTTCTAGTATAACAGAATTATTTTTGGTCGGGGTGACAGGACTTGAACCTGCGACCTCACGGCCCCCAGCCGTACGCGCTACCAACTGCGCCACACCCCGATATAAAGGGTCAAAAATGCCCCAGATAAACGGTTGATTTGACCTGGATTAACCAGGTGGGTGCTCTCACATGTCATCCACGGACAACAAAAATATTGGGCTCCCCATTGAAAAATATTCAGGAAATCAACCGCCTTCTCTTGGGGCACTTCTAGTATAGCAAGTTCTGTAAAATGATTCTCTCTTGACCTGAAGCAAAAAAAACAGTAGTATAGACTCTTGAAACTATTAACCACAACGGAAGATAATTATGGCACAAAAATGTGAATTAACTGGTAAGGGCAAGCAATTTGGCAACAATGTCAGTTTTTCTATGCGTCACACTAAAAAAGTATGGAAGCCAAACCTTCAAAAGAAGACTTTTATGCTCGACGGCAAAAAAGTTACTATGAAAATTAGCACTCAGGCAATTAGAACCCTAAAAAAGAAGGGTGTCATTTAGTTTTTAGCTAAGATTTGACATATAAAAGACTCCCCGATCAACGGGGAGTCTTTTATATGTGTACCTAGATTAAGATCGGGTGATTCTTTGAACAGTTAACTGCTCTGGAATAAGTTTCACCTTATACTTATCCGATGTTTCTTCTGAAACTGGTGCCCCTAGCTCTTTAATAAACAGCTCGAGCTCCGCCTGTGGCACACTATAATCGAGTCCATCATCAGCCGAGTGAACCGGTACAACAACTTTTGGCTCAATAGCCCGCACTACACTGGCCGCACCAAGTGCGTCGAGTGTGTAACCGCTTCCACCAACCGGAACTACCAGAATATCTACCATACCGATTTCCTCAAGTTGCTCTTCGCTCAGCTTACTATCGATATGTCCAACAAATAAAACGGTGGTATCAGCTACGGTGAGTCGATATATTGTGGCAGAAACGTCTCCGGTAGTCCCTGTATGAGGCTGAGCAGCAATACCCTTAACTGAATAGTCCTCAAACTCGTATTCACCCGGACTCGTAACTACAAAAAGCTCCTTACCCGCAGAATTAGCAAACACTGGCTGCGTCGCAAGGACTGTGTTAGTCTTTTTTAGATCAGATTTTAAGGAAGCAATGTCACTTTCAGGATCGATCGAAATAACCGATTTTTTGGTAGTTACCTTAATACTGTTTGCACCAAAATATTGTAGTTCCATATGTCTATCTCCTAATTACTTTCTGAAAACTTCTTTAGCAGTCCGCTGTCGTCAGCTAGTATTGAATGTTTACCACCTAGTACAGTGCTGATAAAACGATCTTTAATTTCTAACCGATACTTAAACTCACTCTCAGGTATGACAGTGTACGAGATTGTATTGCCTTCTTCAAGCTCAATCGTTTTAATGAGTTTCTCGAGCTTTATTTTATTACTTGAACCAACAAGTATCAGATCAACCTCCGACCCCTCAAGTCCTACAAGCGTTCCGGTCGTCATAATCACGTCAAATGACCCTACAGCTTGTAAACGCTTTAAAAGATCACCCTGTGAGGCTGTAGAGATATCCTGTTGTGGCAACTCAACTGAAAAGATAGACTGTAGAGCCCTGAAATGTTTATAGCCTTGGTTGACCTCGTAGTAAAGTTTGTTGTTTACGCTGTCTGATCGAATTATTCCAATGCCAGATAAATTTGATAACTCACGTCGAACGGAGTTGATCTGCTCATCGATCTTACGTGTCAGCTCGCGTACGTAAAAAGACCTCCCCGGATTTGCTAAGAATAGCTGTAGGAGTTTAACCCTCGTTTTTGAACCAAATAACTGCTCAATCATGTGATGTTATTGTAGCAAATTTAGAGTCGTACTACTAGATTGTTCAAAAATTACAACAAAGTACTCAACGAGGACGTTTTATTGCAATCGACGCGGCCAATTGTTCAAGTTGATCGTCCAGTGGCTCAATCTGTGCGCCTTCCCCCTGTTGAGTAAACGCTCGAACAATCAATTCATCTGTCAAACCAGAGTTTTTTGCCAACAAAGGACCGTGCATGTAGGTCCCGAACACATTATTCACAACAGCACCCTCGGATTTATCCTCACCGTTATTGCCAGCGCCCTTTTGCACAACTCCTAGTGCCGATACACCAGTACCTCGATATGTTTTGCCCGAATGGTTCTCAAACCCCACCAATTTACCCCAAGTTGAGTCGATAACAACATTACCAATTAATCTGTTGTCACCGGCCCTTGTCTCAATATCGAGAACGCCTGCTCCAAGAAGTTCAACCCCATCTTGAGTAATAAACCGTGACCCAAATAGTTGGTACATTCCGCACACCATAAGGCATACTAAACCATCATCGCACTGAGCTTTTAGATCTGCTGCGTATTTCAGAAGATCTTGCTGGATTAAACCCTGATTTGAATCTTGCCCACCACCTCCAATGAGGATGTCTACGGGGTGTTTTTTTAAATCTCTTAAAGTATCAAGTGCGACATACTCAACCCTTACACCCCTTTGCTCCAAACGATAGCGAAGGGCAATAATATTACCCATATCACCGTATACATTCATCTGTTTGGGATATAAGTGACCGATAGTAATTTTTCTGTTTACCATATGTTTGGCACCTTGATATACTTACTCATTTGATCCCGCACCTCAAACAGTGCGGTGTAGGTTGGGATAATCGTGACCTTTTGATTTTTAGTCTGAACAAGCTTAGCCACCGCGCTCTGTACATCGGGAATGAACTCAGATTTGAAGCCGTCCTGCTTGAGGCGTAGCGCCATATCAGCCCCTCGAATACCACTCGTGAACAGCAGGGTACCCTCTGGCACCACTCCTTTAAAATTAACGTCCCACAGCCACGACACATCCCGCCCATCAGCAAGTTTATCGTTTACAACAAAGAGCACTGCATCCGGATGAGCTTCAGCAACATATGTTCGGAGATTAGAGGTAAAACCACTGGGATTTTTGACGAGCGCAACGGTGTAATCACAGTCCGTAATCCGCAGCTTCTCACCTCGACCAAAAGGTGCTCGCATGCGTTTCAGTTCAGTAGAAACCCTGCTCATATCTATCGTCTTCAGCGCCCTTAGAACTGTAAATAAGGCTGTGACATTGAGAGCGTTATGAAAGCCTCTTAGTGGCGCATCTACACTCCAAATGTCACCCTCCCTGGATTGTAACGTCATCTCAAGTCCAGAGTCAGCTTCACTCACATCCGCAAGTAGGACATCTGGGATTGCCTTTTCGCTCTTAACGGAAGAGTCGTGAATTGTCTGTTCATTAGTAACCCGGTCGAATAATTTCTCAGAAACTCCAAAAGATTCTAGCTTGGTTGATTTTGAAAGCTTCCTTGCTACAGCTGTGAGTAATGGATCAATCTGGTTGTATACAAATATATCGGATTTTTCAGCGGCAGCAGCAATAAATCGAGCTGTTGTATCAATCTCACCATACCTATCAAGTTGATCACGTAGCACGTTGAGGCCCACTGTTAAATGAGGTGAAATATTTTTTGTAAAAATTGGTGCGTATGCCTCATCCATCTCAAATACAAACCAATCAGTTGTTTTTAAACTCCCGGAATACGTCATATCTTCAACCAGGGCCGCGATCAATCCTCTTGTCATGTTGCTACCTGTACCATTAGTCACTACCCTGCTGCCTGCTGCTCGGAGTACTTCTACGAGCATCTTAGTAGTAGTTGTCTTACCGTTTGTGCCGGTAACGAGTAGTATCTTCTTCTCAACAGGGGTTAGTACCTTTGCAAGAAAGCCAGGATAAAAACGCTCGATCATAAGCCCGGGTAAGGCGGAGCCACTGCGACCGGTCAGCCTGAGCAGTTTAATCAGTACTTTTGCAAAAAATATTAGAAGACGTCTATACATTAGCTCTTATTGTAGTTGAAGTCGGAGACGAATTCGACCACTTCTTTTTTTAAAAGCATTGGATTATCAAACCACAATATATCTTTGTTACGCTTAAACCAGGTTCTCTGCCTTTTTGCTAAGCTGATATCTCTCGAAACAAAGGCTTCTTTCACTTGATCGACTGAAGCGGATCCCTCGAGGGAGTCACGAGCTACTCGGTAACCAATCCCGGACATAGATTCATGGTCCCACCCGTATCGATCCGCCACCTGTTTCACTTCACCTAGAAATCCATCAGCGAACATCTGCTCCACACGCTGGCTAATTCGAGTTTTTAAGACTTCTCTATCGAGTCGCAAGCCTACAATCAATGAGCTTTTTGGTAATTTGCTCCGTGTGCCCGATCTACCCTGCCTTAGTAGTGCATTAACCACATGTCGCCTATTTTTTGTGTTCAGTGCGGCTATATCTATATTTTCATCTTTCAGTAACGTAGTTATTTCTACATCATTCATCTGTTCTAGGGTTTCACGTCTATAGGTACTCTGGGGTTTTGGAAACTGATAATTATACAACACCGCGTCAATATACAACCCAGTACCGCCAACCAAAATAGGTATTTTCCCTCGTTTTTGTATGTCTTGAATACATTTTTGAGCCATAGCCTGAAACTGAGCAACGCTAAACTTTTCGTTTGGTTCAACAATATCAAGTAGATGATGCGGGATGCCCACTTGTTCCTCTATGGAGGGTTTTGCTGTGCCAATGTCTAACTGTTTATAGACGGTACGTGAGTCTGCACACAAAATTTCACCGCCAACTGTTTGAGCGATATCTATTGCAACTGAAGTTTTACCACTTGCCGTTTCACCTACGATTGCTATTAACGGCCGTTCAGTCTTCATTCGGACTCCAAATAAGTGCGGCGACTGCAACGATAAAATCATCAGATACCGAGTATCCTTCAGATTCTAGTATTGCTTTGTGGCGCTCTCTACCCCCGCCTGGATAACCTGATGCAAGTCCACCCTGCTTATTGACGACCCTCCACCATGGCAAATTTTCAGGACCAGTATGCGCAATCTGTCCCACCTCCCACGCGGCCCAAGCTGCCCCCGCAAGAGCAGCAATCTGCCCATAGGTCATAACGCGACCTTTTGGTATATGAGAAACCAAATCATATACCCTATCTTTAAACTCGCTGTCTACCCTTGGCATACTTTATAATCCTATATTGATGACTTCTGAGAACGGTTTTTAGTCTCACTTACTATTTTTGTGAGAAAATCGGCCACCGAATACTCGGAATCGGTATGGTTATCGGTTGTCAGATCACCTCGAACGCGCGGCGTGAGCAATTTTGTCTCAAGTTCCTTCTCACCAACAACAATCGTGTATGGCACCTTCATGAGCTCAGAATTACGAATTTTTTTACCAACCGACTCGTTGCTTCTATCTGTTACGACTCTAATACCATCAGCTTTTGCACCTGATGTAATTTCGTCAACAAAAGCGTCAAGTTCAGGCGAATCCTTTACCTGGATGATCCTCAACTGCTCTGGAGCCAACCAAACAGGGAACCGGCCACCAGTATGCTCAATATATACACTTAAGAATCGCTCTAGAGAGCCCATTATCGCTGCATGGATCATCACAACCCTCTCGGCATCACCAGTCTCATTTATACAGCTCAGGTCAAATCCTTCTGGCTGATTAAAATCTAGCTGAATCGTTGCAACCTGATGCTCCCGGCCAATTGCATCCTTAGCCATAAAGTCGATTTTAGGGCCATAAAATGCGGCCTCACCTACGCCGAGTATATAGTCATCACCCACTTTACCCTTTATTATCTCTAGAAGTTGTTGCTCTGAATCTATCCACTTCTGTTCATCACCCGCATAAGACGACATGTCATCAGCATCATGGGTTGAAAAACGTACTTTCAAATCCGCGAAACCTAATGTTCCATAAAACCTATCGATAATATCCCATATTTTAAGGGCCTCTTCTTCGATCTGTGATGACCGACAAAAAACATGTGCGTCATCCTGAGTGATACAACGTACTCTAGAAAGCCCAGAAAGCTCACCGCTCTGTTCGTCTCGATACACGAAAGCTGTCTC
>Ga0075163_10011504_pt1 | contig 11528 bp, 5 predicted proteins | sample JI1023141ADNA_FD_71478 | JGI IMG/M metagenome (GOLD analysis project Ga0075163, IMG submission 71478) | Wastewater effluent complex algal communities from Wisconsin, to seasonally profile nutrient transformation and Carbon sequestration -... | ecosystem: Engineered > WWTP > Effluent > Algae... | reverse complement strand
GATCTGCACCCACGGGCCGCGGTCGGGGAACTCGGGGAGCAGCGTGAAGGCCACCGCCAGGTTGCGGGCCAGGTACTGGTAGCTGAACAGCCCGTGGGCCTCGATCTGCGCCTGTTGCCGGACGTGCAAGTACGAGTGGCCGAACTCGGTGGCGGCGTCGAAGCGGGCGTGATTGTACGCGGCGGCGACCGCGGCGATCACGATCACCGGCGCGGCGAACCGGGCCAGGCGCAGGACCACCGCCCGGGCCGCGGCCCGATCGGCGCGCAGCGCGGTCAGGCCACCGCCGACGCGGATCGCCTCGAGGACGAACAGCGGGAACAGGAACGCCATCGGCGCCCGCGTGATGGCCGCGGCGCCCAGGGCCAGGCCGGCGATCACCGGTCGGTGGGCGCCGATCGCGGCCCAGGTGTAGATCGTCGCGGTCAGGACCCCGAGGACGTGGGCGGTGAACCAGACCCGGCCCTGGACCGACGCGAAGAACAGGACGGTGCCAAAGCCAAGCGCGATGGTCAGCCAGACGTCGTCGGTGGCGGTGCGGGTCGATTGCCCGGCGGCCGCCAGGCGCCGCAGGGTCGCGAAGGCCAGCGGCAAGATCAGCGCCGCGCACAGGACCGTCGGCAGGGTGTCGTTGCCGGCGCGCCCGCCCAGCGCCGCCCCCGGCAGCATGATCACCGACGGCAGCGGCGGGAACGACACGTAATAGGTGTGGCCGCGGCTGGCGGTCACCTCGGCCAGCGCGACCTCGGCGCCGCCGGTGGTGCGGAACACCGGTCGGCTCTGCAGGCGGCGGCCGCGCAGGGTCCGGCCGTCGCGGGTGACCACGGTCTCGACCCGGGCCCAGTCGTCGCCCTTGGTCGGCGCCGGGGTGATGCTGGCCCGGCCGTGGAGCCAGGCGTCGGCCTGGTAGACGAAGTGCGGATCGCTCGACTGCCGCCACAGCCGGTCGCCAGCGACCGCGCCGTACCCGACCAGTCCGACGACGAACAGGATCAGGTGGATCGCGTAGCGGCGGATCGCGGTCACGCGCGCGCACTGTACACGACCGCGCGCCGGCCGGTGTAGAGTCCGCGGCGGTGCCACCGCTCGTCGCGCGCTTCGCACGCCTGGCCCCGGCGATCGCGCTGTGTCTGCTGGCGGCGTGGAGCGCGGTCCGCACCGTCGGCGCCGGCCGCCGGGTCCCCGACGACGACGCCTGGGCGGCGGCCGCGACCCGGGTGCGCGCGGCCCTGACCGGCGGCGAGCTGATCGTGTTCGCGCCGGCGTGGATCGAGCCGGTCGGCCGCCTGCACCTGGGCGATCGCCTCGACCTGGCGGCCGCCGGGCGTCTCGACGCCGCCCGGTTCGCGACGATCTGGGAGCTGTCGATCCGCGGCGCCCGCGCCCCCGAGACCCGCGGCCTGACCGCGGCGGAGAGCTTCACGATCGGCGGCGTCACCGCGCGCCGCTACCGGCAGCGCGCCGCCGTCGTCGTCACCGACTTCGCGGCCCGCCTGACCGAGGCGTCGATCACCGGCGAGCGCGCCCGCGGGCCGACCGCGGTCCTGGCCGAGGTCGGCTTCACGCCGCGGCGCTGCGTGCAGGTCGTGCCGCAGCCCGATCGCGAGGTCGGGTTGACCTTTCGCGACGTCGAGCTCGGGACCGAGCTGGCGATCGGCGTGGGGCTGGCCGACGTGTTCACCCGCCGCGACGTCCGCAACCCGGGCGAGCTGGCGGTCGCGGTCGATGGCGTCGAGCTGGCGCGCTGGCGCTTCGGCGTCGACGACGGCTGGACCGTGCGCACCGTGGTGACGCGCCCCGGCCGCGGCACCGTCACCTTCACCGCCCGCGCGGTCGGGCTCGGCGCGTCGAACCGGCTGGTGTGCTTCGCCGCCGAGGCCCGGCGATGACCGCGCGCGGCCTGCGTCGGCTGACCGCGGCCGCGCTGTGCGCGCTGACGATGGCGGTCGCGCTGTGGTCGCAGCGCGACGTCGGCCTGGCCCGCGACGAGCTGGTCTACATGGGCGCCGGCGACGGCTACGCCCGGTGGTGGATCGACGCCGTCGACGACTGGGGCGCGGCCACCAGCAAGGCCAAGATCACGGCCGCCTTCGGGGGCCCGGGGCCGACCGATCACAACCGCGAGCACCCGCCGCTCATGAAGACCCTGTTCGGGTTCTCGAAGCGGCTGCTCCACGATCGCCTCGAGGTCGCCAGCCCGACGACCGCGTACCGCGCGCCCAGCGCGCTCCTGCACGGGATCTTGATCGCGATCGTGTTCCTGTGGGCCGCCGCGGTGTGGGGCTTCGCCGAGGGCTTGATCGCGGCGCTCCTGACCCTGGCGTTGCCGCGGGCGCTCTTCCACGCTGGCCTGGCCGCCTTCGACGGGCCGATCGCGACCTTGTGGGTGGCGACCCTGTACTGCTACTGGCGGGCGCTGGCGAGCTGGCGGTGGGCGCCGATCGCCGGCGTCGTGTGGGGCCTGGCCCTGGCCACCAAGCACAACGCGTTCCTCGTGCCGCTGGTGATCGCGCCGCACTTCGTCTGGGTGGTCGCGGCCGACGCCGTGACCCGGGCGCGCGCGGCGCCGGGGCGGGGCGTCGCGGCCCTCGGGCGCGCGCTGTGGGCCCGGCTGTATCTGCCGCCGGCGCTGATCGTCCTCGGGCCGCTGACCCTGTTCGCGCTGTGGCCGTGGCTGTGGCTCGATCCGATCGATCACGTCCGCGCCTGGCTCGAGTTCCACCTGCGCCACGTCCACTACAACTTCGAGTACCTCGGCGACAACTGGAACCACCCGCCGTTTCCCTGGCACGTCGCGCTGGTCACGACCGCCCTGACGGTGCCGGCCGCGACCCTGGCCGCGGCGGCCCTCGGCCTGGGCGTCCGCGTGCGCGGCTGGTGGTCGACCCCGGCGGCGGCGCGGGCCGGCGATCCGGCGCTCCTGCTCGCGCTGTCGGTGGCGGCGTCGATGGGGCCGTTCTTCCTCGGCTCGACGCCGATCTTCGGCGCCGAGAAGCACTGGGAGGCGGCGATCCCGTCGCTGTGCGTGGCGGCCGGGATCGGCGTGGTGTGGGCGGCGCGGCGCGCGGCGGCGGGGCTCGGCGAGCGCTGGTCGACGGTCCGGGCCGGCGTCCTCGAGGTGGCGGCGATCGCGGTGGTCGGCGGCGCGGTCGTGGCGAGCGCTGGCGCCGAGACCCTCCACGCCCGACCCTACGCGCTCACCTCGTACAACGCCGTGGCCGGCGGTGCGCCGGGCGGCGCCGACCTCGGCATGAACCGGCAGTTCTGGGGCTACGCCGCGCGCGGCGTCCTCGCGTTCCTGGCCAGCCAGCCGCCGGGGCGGGTCTACAGCCACGACGCCAGCCCGGCCTGGGGCGCGTACCAGCGCGATCGCCTGTTGCCGCCCGGGCGCGGCGACGCCGGGCCCGAGGACGCCGGGGTCGCGGCCTCGCGCTACGCCCTGGTGATCCACGAGCGCCACTTCAACCGCCACGACTACATGATCTGGGCGAGCTACGGGACGGTGGCGCCGGTGTTCGTGCTGCGCCACGACGGCGTGCCCATCGTCAGCGTCTATCGCCGGCCCGCGCGCTAGCGGCCGGCGGCCGGCCCCGTCGACGGCTACGGCCCGCCCGGGCCGATCCAGATCTCGTCGAGGTTCAGGTGGCCCCAGCTCGCGTTCGACTCATCGACCGCGGCGATCGTCGCGGTCTGCCCGAGCAGATCGGGGACGTACCAGCTCACGTCGGTGAAGCGCTCCGACGGTGGCGTCGGCGGCGATGCGGTCCGCACCGGCTTGCCGTCGATGCGCAGCTCGATCCGCAGGCCGGGATCGCCGCCGCCGCCGCCCACGCGCATGCGGATCGTGTCGGCGTCGATCGTGAACGGGGCCGAGATCAACGTGCCGGTGGCGGCGTCGCCGCCGTGCATCGAGGTCGCGAACCACCGGCCGCCGAAGCGGCGGACCAGGCCCTGGCCGGGGACCTCCTTGCGCTCGGGGGCGTTGCCCCAGGCCGAGCCGAGCAAGGTCCAGCCGGCGAAGGACGCGCCCTCGAAGTCGAACAGCACCCGCCACCCCGCCGGCAGGGCGGCGCGCCCGGCCGGGACCCAGATCGAGTCGGGCACGATCTTGGCGCCGGTGTAGAGCCGCGGCCGGGCGGTGCGCGGCACGAGATCGTCGGCGCGGTAGTAGCGGGTCAGCGGCCCGAGCTCGAGGTGCAGATCGCGGTTGGCCAGGATGATCGCCGAGAACTCGCGGCCGCGCAGCGCCTCCTCGAGGCCGAGCACCGGGCGCGGCTTGCGCGCGGTCACGTCCTTCACGCCCATGCGGTGGACGTACATCGGCTTGCCGGCCAGGTGCGCGTACCACGGGTGCGACGGGATCCACACCCGGCCAGGCAGGGCGCGGATGGTCGCGATCAGCTCGTCGCCGGCCCGGCGATCGGCGGCGGTCGGGATGAAGGTCCGCGGGTTCCAGCGCGCCGACCACAGCTGGACGCCGAGGACGATCGCGGCGACCGCGGTCGCGGCGTGGGCGGCGGCCCGCGGCCAGGTCCGGGTCGGGAAGGGGCGGCCGTCGTCGCGGAGGAGCTCTTGCCCCGAGGCCAGGATCGCCGGGATCGCCAGCCCGGCGGCGATGCCGCCGTGGAGGAAGGCCGGCATGTAGGCGTTGAAGTGCGCGAACTCGGTGCCCCAGGCGATCGCGCCGACCACGGTCGAGACCGCGTAGACGTAGGTCCAGATGAGCAGCGCCTTGGCGGGGCCGGGCAGGCGGCGCCGCACGATCGCGCACGCCAGCACCACCACCAGCCCGACGGCGATGAGCGCGGTCGCCCAGGTGAAGCGGGTGAGGATCAGCTCGAACGATCGATCGAAGCGATCGCGGTTCCAGTCGTGGGCCTGGTGGATCTCGTAGGCGTAGGTCCAGAACCAGCCGCCGGTGGTGCGCTGGAGCAAGGCCGCGCCGCCGAGGCCGACCACGCCGACCGCGGCGACATAGGTCGCGGCCCGCCGCCAGTTGAGCACCAGGATGAGCGGCCCGGCGGCCAGCGCGTAGATCACGCCGGTCTGCTTGGCGAAGAACGACAGGCCCAGGAGCGCGCCGGCGATCGCGATCCGGCGGTGGCCAGCGAAGCCCTCGGCGGCTCGGGCCCAGCGAGTCACCGCGACCAGACCGCCGGTCGCGATCAACAGGAACAACGTGTCGGCGCGCACCAGATCGTACCAGCCCTCCATGAACGGATAGGCGGCGGCGAACAGGCCCAGCCCGAGGAGCGCCCCGGCGATCGCGGCGCCGCGATGGCGCGGCGACCAGGCCACGGCGTTGCCGAGGGTCAGGCCGGCCAGCCCGACGAGCGCGAGGATCGAGATCAGCCGTCCGAGCTGGTACGACAGCCCGGTGACCTCGCCGATCAGGGCCAAGAGGCCCGGGTAGAGCGGCGTATAGAGGAACGAGATGTAGTCGACCGACGGCGGACCGTAGATGCCGTCGCCGTTGGCGATGCGGGCGGCGCCGTGCAGCACGCCGCCCTCCATCCACTCGAGGTCGTAGGGGTACGGGAAGCGGGCGGCGACCGCCCACACCAGGAGGCCGATCTGCCACAGCCCCGGCATCGCCAGGAGCGACCAGAAGCCGGCGCGCAACCAGGTCGGCATGGCTAGCGCACCACCTGCATGGTCGCGACCCGGGCCCGATCGTCGACGATGGTTACGCCCGCCGGGCCGCGCGCGGGCCGGCGCGCGTTGCCGCGGAACAGGCCCATCCACAGCGCGAACTCGCCGTGGCCGGTCGGCGGCACGGTGGCGTGGATCGTGTAGCGGAGGAACTGCCCGGCGCGCCACCACGCGAAGGGCCGCGGCGGCGCGTGATCGACCTGGATCCGCTGGCCGCCCGGGCCGTCGAGGTGGACGAAGATCTTCCAGCCGCCGGCCAGCCGGCCGCGGGCCGCGAAGGTGAAGGTGATCGCGATCCGCTCGCCCGGTCGGGCCTGGGGCGGCAGGTCGACCGCGAGCAGCTCGACCTCGGCGCCGAAGCGCAGCCCCAGCGGCGTCGGCGCCTTCGGGTCACCGGGCAGGAGCGCGGCCGCGGCCCCGGCCGGGATCTGGGCCGAGTCGTACCAGCGCTCGAAGGTGGAGCGGACCCGGGCGCACCGGCCCGGCAGATCGATGCGATCGCGGGTCTCGCCGGGATCCTCGTCGAGCCGGTACAGCTCCCAGCTGGTGTGCGGCGAGACGTTGTAGATCAGGTGGCAGTCGGCGGTGGCGGCGCCGCGCAGCTCGTGGTTGCCCTCGTAGGAGAGCTGCTGGAACACGACGCGATCGGGATCGTCGGGGGCGCCGGCCAGGAGCGGGACCAGCGACCGGCCCATCATGTCGGGGTTGGGCTGGGCGCCGGCCAGGTTGGCCAGGGTCGGCAGGATGTCGACGTGGCCGACCGCGGTGGTCGACACCCGCGGCGCGAGCCCGGGGACCCGCACGATCAGCGGCACCTTGGTCTGGGCCGCGTACAGGTGATAGCCGTGGAGCGCGATGCCGTGCTCGCCGAAGCCCTCGCCGTGGTCGCCGGTGATCACGAAGATCGTCTTGTCCCATAGCCCGCGGCTCTTCAGGTCGGCGACCAGGCGTCCGATGTGCAGATCGGTGAAGCGGATCTCTTGATCGTAGCGGTCGCGCTCGCCGCTGCCGAGGTGGGCGGTCTCGGGGTGGGCCTCGTACTCGTGGTGCGGATCGTAGTAGTGGACCCACAGGAAGAACCGGCGGTGGGCGTTGGCGGCGACGAAGGCCAGGGCCTTGTCGGTCTGCTGACGCGACGAGCTGCCCCGGGTGTGGGCCGGATCGGCGCCCTGATGGAGCCGGGCGTTCTCATTGTCGTAGCTGTCGAAGCCCTGGTCCATGCGCCGCACCCGATCGAAGTACCAGTAGTTGGTGATCGCGCCGGTCGCGAAGCCGCGGCCGCGCACGAGCTCGGCGATCGTCTCGGCGCGCAGGTCGAGGCCGGGCCAGCCGCTGACCGTGGTGTCGTAGTAGACGTCGAGCGGTAGCCGGCCGGTCAGGATCGCCGGCATCGAGTAGCGGGTCGACGGCGCGTGGGCCCAGGCCGCGGCGAATCGGGTCCCTTCGGCGGCGATCTCGTCGAGGATCGGCGAGGTCGGCCGCGGGTAGCCGTAGCTGCCCAGGGCGTCGGCCCGCAGGGTGTCGATCGTCAGGAGGACGATGTTGGCGTCGGCCGGGACCCCGGGGGGCAGCGCGACGAAGCCGGGATCGGCGGGCGGGCGCTCGCTCTTGGCGTCGCCGGCCACGCAGTTCTGATCGACGCCGTCGTCGGGGACGTCGTCGGCGCCGGGGTGGACGCTGGCGTCGCCGTCGTCGCAGTCGCCGCCGCCGAACCACGGCGAGTGGCGATCGCGATCGCGATCGACCACGCGGGTGAAGGCCTTGGTCAAGGCGTCGCCCGCGCCCGAGTACGCCACCGCGGCCTTGACCACCGACGAGCGCCCCGCCGCGACCGCCGCCGCGAGGAAGATCGCCACGGGGACGGCGACCGGCGCGCCCCGGCGCACCGCCGGCCGCGCCCCGCGCCAGCGCGCCGCCACCGCGGTCGCGACCGGCCACAGCGGCACCGCGGCCAGGGCCGCCGCGATCGCGCACAGCGGCAGCCGCAGCGGCAGGAGTCGGGTCACGCTCCAGGTCATGATCGCGATCGCGATCGCGCCGCCGCCGACCAGCACGGCCAGGGCGACGGCCGGGGCCCAGGGCGACGACAGCGGGCCGGCCAGGCGGCCGCGGGCCAGCGCGCGCAGCCCGACCTCGACGCCGCGCGCGACCGCGATCGCCACCGCCAGCGCGATCGCCAGGAGCACCACCGCGCCGACCATGGCGACCGCGACGATCAGCGCGAAGTTCTTGCGGCCGAACAGGCCGTGGACCAGCCGGGGGAAGCCCACGGCCAGCGCCACCGTAGCCAGCGGGACGAAGCTCACGACCAGCGACAGGCCGACCAACGCGTCCTTGGGATCGCGGGCCCGCACCCGCGCGTGCTCGCGCGCGGCGTGGCGGACCAGGGTGCCCAGCCGAGTGACCCGGCTGTAGAACAGCGCGATCGCGCCCAGCCCGACGCCGACGAGGATGCCGGCGATCGCGTAGCTGGTCGCCAGGTAGGCCAGGACCCGCAGGCGGGCCAGGCCCGGCGTGAACTGCGCCAGGGCGCGCCACGACCACAGGCCGTCGATCGCGCCGACCGCCGCGCCGGCCAGCCCGCCGACCACGGCGGCGGCGACCAGGACCTCGGCCACCGGCCGGACCGGGGCCGCGGCCTGGGGCTCGTCAGGTACGGCCGACATCGACCGCGGAAGCTAACCGGAGCCGGCCCCGGTGTCGACCGGCCGTGACCGCGAGGTCGACTTGCATCGCCGGGCGCGAAAAGGGAGGCTCGGCCCGATGTCGCTTCGGACTGCGCCGCCGCCGCCGGGCCCCCGGTGGGCCGGACCGTGGGCCGAGGTCGCCCGCTTCGCGCCCCTGGCCCTGGCCGCGCTGGTCCTGGTCTGGCACGCCCAGCAATACGACTTCGTCACCGACGACGCGTACATCTCGTTCGTGTTCGCGCGCAACCTCGCCGAGCACGGCGCCCTGGTGTTCAACCTCGGCGATCCGGTCGAGGGCTACACCAACTTCTTGTGGACCTTCGGCCTGGGGCTCCTGATGGTGGTGGGCATCCCGCCCGAGCTGGCGTCGCGGATCGCCGGGGTCGGCTTTGGCCTGGGCGTCCTGGCGATGAGCTTCCGCCTCGCCGAGCGGCTCCTCGGGCGCGGCCACCCGCTGGCGGCGTTGCCCGCGCTGCTCCTGGCGTCGTCGAGCGGCTTCGCCTGCTGGTCGTCGGGTGGCCTCGAGACCCAGCTCTACACCTTCCTCATCATGGTCGCCCTCGACGGCTACCTGGCGGCCACGGACGGCGACGAGGCCGGTGGCCTGCGGCGGATGGCGATCGCCCTGGCGCTGGCGGCGATGACCCGGCCCGAGGGCCTGCTGATCGCCGGGCTCATCGTCGTGCACCGGCTCGCGAGCAACCTGCTTCTCGACCGCCGCCTGGCGCCGCGCCGCACCGAGTGGCTGGCCGCCGGTTGGTTCCTGGCGCTGTGGGCGCCGTGGTTCGCGTGGCGCGCCTGGTACTACGGCTGGCCGTTCCCCAACACGTACTACGTCAAGGCCGCGGGCGCGGCGGCGCCGGGCTACGACGCCAAGATGCGGGCCAACGGCTGGCACTACGTCGGCCGCTGGTTCACCCAGACCGGCCTGGCCTGGGCCGCGCCGCTGGCCGTCGTCGGGCTGATCGCGCGGCCGGCGCACCGGGTGCGCTTCGCCTTCGTCAGCCTGGCCGCGCTGATCGCCGTCGTCTACCTCCGCTACGTCGTCGGCGTCGGCGGCGACTTCATGGGCCTCCACCGCTTCATCATGCCGCTGTTCCCGCTGGCCGCCCTGGCGCTCACCCTCGGCCTGGTCAACCTGGGGGCCGCGGTCCGGCTGCCCGGCGGCGTCGCCCGGGTCGCGATCGGCGCCGGCCTGGCGATCGCGATCGGCGCCGCGATCGCGCGGACCCAGGTCGCGCCCGGCCAGCGCGAGCTGGTGTTGCCCTGGCTGGCCGCTGGCCTGGTGATCGCCGGCGCCGGGGTGGTCGCCGCGCGCGGCCTCGTGCCGACGCTGCCGCGGTCGCTGACGATCGCGATCGCCGTCGCCGGCGGCCTGGCCGTCCTGGTCCCCTTCGCCCTCCGCCAGCGCGAGCTGACCCGGCGGTCGCTGGCCACCGGCAACTACGCCAACGATCGCGGCATCGACACTCCGGCCTTCTTGCGCGCCTACACTGGCGATCGCGCGAAGATCGGCCGGGCCCTGGCGCCGTGTGTCCGTCCCGATGATTTTGCCATCTTCGGCGGTGTCGGCGCTTTGCCGTATTACGCTCGGCTGCGCGGGATCGACGTCTTTGGCCTGGTGTCGTCGCGGGTCGCCCACGAGGTGCCGCGCACCAACCCGCGGGCCGGCCACAACAAGTGGGGCCCCGACGCGCTCATGGCCGAGCACCAGCCGACGATCGTGCTGTCCTGCTACGACCTGCGGAGGAGCCCCGGGGTCGCGCCGCTCGGCCACTGTGCCGGCGCGTGGCAGGCCCGCGGCTTCGAGCGGGTCAGCCTGCGGGTCCCCGGCCTGGTCGAGCGCGGCGAGCACCTGACGTTCCTGGTCCGGCGCGATCGCAACTTCTCGTGTCCCGGGCTCGTGCGATGACCGGTCGCGCGATGGCGGTGCGGGCCGCGATCGCCGTGGTCCTGTCGGTGCTGGTGCTGGTCGTGCGCGCCGCCTGGGTGACGCCGCCCCTCGCGCAGCTCCGCGTCGACGCCAGCGTGCCGAGCGATCCGCCGGGCACGCTCGCCCGGGTCGGCGGCCTGCACCTGCCGCGCGGCGGCCCCTACGTCCTGGGCTTCGCCGCCCAGGGCGTCGCCGAGCTCACCGTCGACGGCCAGCGCCCGCTGCGCGGCCGCGGCGTGGTGACGACCCGCGTGGTCTTGCCGGCCGGGGCGGTCGGCCTGCGGTTCGCGGCGCCGCCGGGGGCGCGCCTGATCTGGCATCCGCCGGGGCGGCGCGGCGACCCCGAGTACGTCCCGGCGTCGTCCTTGGCGCCGACCGTGGCCGCGGCCGCGACGCGGTCCAGCCCCGGCACCGCCCGCGGCGACGCCCTCGCGGCCTGGGCGATCGTCGCGATCGTCGTCGGCGCGATCGGCCTGGGACGGCGGTCCCGCCCGGCGCTGCCGCCGGCCGCGCCGATCGACGGGGCGGCGCGCTGGCGTCGACGCTTGACCTCGCCGGCTGGGGTCGCGCTGGCGGTGTTCGCGCTGGCCGCGGCGGTGCGGCTGTGGGATCTGGGGGCCGCCGGCCAGACCTGGGACGAGGACACCTACTGGTCGGCCGGCCGCAACTACGTCCAGAACCTGGTGCGCGGCGACCTCGACACCCTGGCCTGGCGGTGGAACTACGAGCACCCGCCGATCACCAAGTACCTGGCCGGTCTAGGCGGGCTGGCCGACGACGACTTCGCCGGGGCGCGCGCGCTGTCGGCCCTGGTCATGGCGGCGGCGTGCGCGGTGCTCGTGCTGATCGGCCGGCGCCTGGTCGACCTGCGGGTCGGCGCGCTGGCCGGGGTGATCGCGGCCCTGGCGCCCCACCTGATCGCCCACGGTCAGATCGTCGGCCACGAGGCGCCGTCGGTGGCGGCCTGGGCGCTGGCGCTATGGGCGTCGCTGCGGGTGTGGGACGCCGGCGAGCGCGGGCGGCCGGTCTACGCGCGGATGGCGCTGGTCGGCGCCATCCTCGGGTTGGCGATCATGACCCGGTTCGTCAACGGCCTGGCCGCGCCGGCGATCGGCGTGACCATCCTCGCCACCGCGCCGCCGGGAGCCCGGGCGCGCGCGATCGGCCTCGGCCTGGCGATCATCCCGGCGGTCGCGATCGCCACCGCGATCGCGGTGTGGCCGCGACTGTGGTCGGCGCCGATCGATCATCTGGTC
>Ga0075163_10011503_pt1 | contig 11528 bp, 11 predicted proteins | sample JI1023141ADNA_FD_71478 | JGI IMG/M metagenome (GOLD analysis project Ga0075163, IMG submission 71478) | Wastewater effluent complex algal communities from Wisconsin, to seasonally profile nutrient transformation and Carbon sequestration -... | ecosystem: Engineered > WWTP > Effluent > Algae... | reverse complement strand
TCCCCTCGTCGATGCTATTAAATCGCAAGGGCACACGGCACAAACGATTCCACGATTTTATAGCACTCTCGATTGGGGCGATACAAATCGCTTCTACCGAGACTTTGCTCCCGAGGGAAGTTGTGTCGTTTGTCATGCATCATTTCAGTTTACTAGCTTAGTAGCGGAAGATAGCGTGTGGGTGCCAGGTACTTATGGTATTGGAAAGGCGGTTGATTGCTCCAGCTACTTTCAGCACTTTGCTGATTACCTATTGAATATCAACCACGAACTGCTACCCATGGAAGAATTGATAAGGAGAAAGGAGGCGATACTTCGCTTGTATGGCGTTAATGACCAAATCTTTGTCCGCCCGAATTCGGGGAGTAAGTTGTTTGCAGGGCGACTTTTTTCGGCAGCAGAATTGAATCTACAGAAGTTCCTATCGGAGGGAGTGGCACCCCAGAGTATTGTTGTGATCAGCAGGCCAAAGTGTATTCGCCGAGAATGGCGATTCATCATTGCCGATCAGCGTGTCATTGCAGCTAGTATGTACAAAGAATTCGACGAAATTCGCATTTCGAGTGATGTTTCAAGGGCTGCTATGGACTATGCAAGCGCTATCGCAAGTCGCGAATATCAGCCAGCGAGAGTTTGGGTTCTCGACACTTGTGAAACTTCGAGCGGCGAAATGTTTGTGGTGGAGATAAACGGATTCAGCAGTTCCAATTGGTATAGCTGTGATGTAGGTTCGGTGGTTGCTCACGTATCGCGCATTGCGTTCGATGATTGGAATTCTAGCACTAGGATGAGCAAAGCGTGAGCAGCCAAGTCGCTATGATCGCTAAACAAAATTGGATTCAAAGATTTTTTGGGTTTTGCAAAAGGGCGTTGCCGGTTACTTTGTCTCCGATGGAAAGCTTGACGACTTGCAGTGTTTCGAGCACAGTCAAGTGCATGGTTTCCCCGTGAACGGGCGTAATCATGCCACCTGCCCTGGCATGAAGCAAATGATTAGACGATTCTTGTTTTCCAAATTTGAGAGAGACAGGTGCCATGGGAGAGTCCATATACGACGAAGAAGATATTCTTGCGGCCATCCGTCGCCATGTTTGGGCCGCGCGTTCGATGCGGATGAAATCGGCTTTGTCGTTCAATGGCAGGGGGATGTGCAGGTTCGAATGGTCGTTAAAGGATTCCGTTGGCAGCGTCGCAGTCCTTAAAGGAACCAGGCTTCTGCGTTCTTGTGTTTAGATGAGGGCGTTGTCGATGAGCTGTCCTGTATAGCTCTCCTGCTCTAATATCTACTTACTGGCGTATCGCGGGTAGCCGCTCAGTCGCAGAACCTCCCGCACAAGGCGGGAGGCGGGCACTGAATCGGAACTAGTTTTGTTTGGCCAATGGTATATGGTCCTCTTTTCGCGATTTTCGTCTCTTTCGCGGTTCATTTATTAACGGACTCCAGTTCGTTTGTCGGCTTCGTTTGCTTCATCCGGTGGGGGCGTGTAAAAAGTTCACTGCGCGAGCATGGCGTATCAGCATTCTGAGTGCGGTCATCCAAGTCGCCAAGTGACTATTTGGGCATAGACTTCAGCTTTAGATCAAGAAGGATAAGCTCGTTAGAAATACCGAAGCCAAAGAGCGTTGAATCAATCTCCTTGAGAGAGATATTGTGTTTCGTTTGGCTACTGGACTCCAAGCGTATGAACTCAATCATGGTTTGCTCGGGGATCGCCACGAGTACGAACCGCGGTTTGTCGTCAAAGACCGAGTCTGGCAAGATACTGAAGATCTCTTCTCCTCCCGCTATGATCAACCAATGTTCCAGTTTTTCATTTGGGCTTATCTCACGAAACTGAGCCAAGTTTGAGTCCCATTGTTCCATGCGTGGTGGATTGTCCCAGACGCACACGATGAGGGCCTTCAACGAATCCAGTTGCTTTTTTGCGATTTCGGGGTCGGTAGAAAAGGCAATTTGCCAGCGTTTTTCTCGCGGTCGTATCTCGTCGTCGTTGGGGCCACCCGGAATACTGAGTCCTCCACCGAAGCGTTTTATTTGCTCTCTCCTCCAGTCTATTCCCGACACCCGTATATCATCTCGATGCTCCAGTGCAATTTCACGCCACACGGAAGCGTACAATGAAAGTTGGTTGTGTTTGTGTTCCCAAGCGAGTGTTTGAGTCTGGCTGAGAATGGCAGCACGCTCCCAGGGGGTGCGGCCTGCGAGATACGCAGCTACCACAACGGCGAAAAAAAGAATGCCTTTGAGGCTTATTTGAAACCATTTCTTTGTCATGCGTTTATTATCAGTGCAAAAAAGTCCAACGCAAGCTTTTGAAATCGTCATGATCTGATAATCGAGTGAGCTTTTCCAAATGCCATTCTTGCTCTCTTCTTTTCGCGATTTTCGTCTTTTTCGCGGTTCGCAATTTTCGCGGCCACGACACGCGGGGCCTGCCAACCTGCCAGCGGTAAACGGTGGTCGGCGCACTGCGAGCGGCGGTAGGAAAGTTGGTATGGGATTGCTCATCCAGCGTATGAAGCCCTAGCCTCCGCTCCGTTGTGACAACGGGCTAAACGATGTGGTGGAGCAACTGTACGTCAAACGGCGTGTCGAGTTGGTGACGCATCAAACGGCGTGTCGGCGGCAATAAGATAGAGAGTGCTGCGCGGCCTAGCCTACGGCATACGGGTTAAACGATATGAGGCAACGGACCATCTCGATTGGGGTCCTTGCAGGAGTAGGAGCCGAAAACTCTACTATAGAGCCAGACTAAAAACCCTCGATCCTAGGTTCGGAAACGAGCTCATTCGAGGTCATGACATTTCATTCGGATGGTTTAAGGAATCGAACATGGCGACCCGCCGTGAGAAAATAGAAGCGATGTTGGTAGATGAACCCAACGATACGTTTTTGCGTTACACCTTGGCTTTGGAGTTGGACAAAGAAGGTGCCAGCGACAGAAGTGTTGAATTGTTCAATGGTTTGATCCGGGATACTCCCCCCTATGTTCCCGCCTATTTCATGGCGGGGCAATTGATGGTCCGTTTGGATCGTATTACCGAAGCTCGAAAATATTTGCGCGACGGAATTGATGAAGCTCGCAATCAACAAGATCATCATGCTGCCGCTGAAATGGCTCAATTGCTAGCAAGCCTCGGCGGGGCTGGCGAGTAGCCACATGACGGCTGAAAAAACGGATGCGATTGTATTGCGGGCGGTAGGTTGGAGCGAAACGAGTCTGATTGTCACCTTGCTGACACGGGATTTCGGCAAGGTTTCGGCGTTGGCTAAAGGGGCTCGCCGTCCCAAAAGTCCCTTCGAGGCTGCTCTTGACCTACTATGCCGTTGTCGCATAGTGTTCCTTCCAAAATCGGGCGATGTTCTCGATTTGTTGACCGAAGCCAAATTGATGCGTCAATTTCGCAATCGTACTCAGCGACTGAAGAACCTGTACGCTGCTTATTATGTTGCCGAATTGCTGCGGGAGTTGATCGATCATGGTCAACCTCAAGCCGACGTATATCATTTGGCGGATGAAACGTTATTGAAATTGGAACAAGACGCTCAAGTAGATGGGGTGTTGTTGCAATTTGAAATGAGTTTGTTGAAGTTGTTAGGGCATCAACCCAGCATGACGCGGTGTGTCGGTTGTGATACACCGTTGTTGGATGAGGGCCCGGTCCATTTTGGACTATTGGTTAGTGGCGTGCTGTGCGATCGCTGTGTGGCGGGGCAACGGCAAGTCATTAGGATGCGGGGAGAGAGTCGAAAGATATTTACTTTGTTGTCAGAGGAGTCGGATTGGGAGTCAGGATGGCTCACGATCCCAGACTTGGTGCGCGGCGAGTGCCGGGCGATAATTCAACGCTATTTGACGGTCCATTTTGACCGGCAATGGCAACTACACCGATATCTTGAGGATTTGGCACGTTGACACGGACGTCGAAAGCCAGAACAGGGAAGTTCACCGCATCGTCGGTTACTTTCGTAACTACCATCGCGATCTGTTTAGCCGTTGTAAGCGGTGGAACTGGATGTCGGTTATTTGATCCGACCATTAGTTCTGACGAAGAATACAATCGGGCGAAACGTCAAATCGAAGCCCCACCCGAAGACGACGAAGATTGGGTTCGGCCGGAAGGTGAATCCGTCGAAAAACGGAAAGAAGGTGCTCTGCCGTTCCTCGATAATCTATTCCGTTGGGAAAAGCCCAAGAATCCAGAGTTGGCGAAGAAACTCTACAACGAAGCTGACATCCAATTCAATGAGGCGAAAGCGCTCGAAGGGCATGAGCGACGCGTCGCGTTTCGAGCGGCGGCGAAAAAGTACAAAGAAGCTGGCAAGAACTGGCGTAACTCGTATTTGCAGCAAGATGCACTTTACATGGAAGGACGCAGCTACTTCTTTGCGGAGGATTACCCTAAAGCAGAAGATGCTTTCACGCGTTTGGTGAAGGAGTATCCTCGCACCAAGTATCTTGACTCGACACAAAAGCATCGCTTCGAGATCGCTCAGTATTGGGTCCAGTACAATCAAGTTGCTCCAGCATCGTTCTACATTTTGAATTGGAACGACAATAAGCGACCGCTGAATGATACCGGTGGACATGGACGCCGCGTGTGGGAAAAGATGCGGCTGGACGATCCAACGGGTGTCCTGGCTGACGACGTAACGATGGCGATCGCCAACGAAGCCTTTCAACGCGGTGATTATGAAACAGCCGCCGAAACCTATGAAGATTTGCGGCTCACCTATCCCGATAGCAAACATCAATTCGAAGCTCATTTTCTTGAACTTCGCAGTTTGATCGAAGTCTATCAAGGACCTGAGTACAGCAGCGAACCCATGGATCGAGCTGAGAAGTTGATCAAACAAATCAATCGTCAATTTGCTCAGAAAGCAGAAGAGCAACGCGAGTATCTCAATCAAGCTTATGCAGAAGTGCGCTACAAGCAGGGCGAACGTCGCTGGATGCAGGCCGAGTATCGTCGCAAACGCGGCGAGAATCGATCGGCTCGCATGTACTTGCAAGAAATTCTGGATGACTATGCCGATACGCCGTTTGGTGAGCAAGCGCAAGAACGAATGGCCGAGTTAAAAGATGCACAAGATGATCCTACGCAGTACTTGGCCTGGTTGTCACAGTTGTTCCCTGACGCGGATCCAGCCAAACCATTGATTGATAGTCGCTCTTCGTCACCCTGATCGCGCGGAAATGGGTTCCCGCCCTATTGAGTCACAGGTTATAGGATTTGACACTCATGTTTAGTTCGGCCAACAACCTACAGCACACAGCTGCACGTCGCGCGATCTTTCGCGCTTGCGGCATACTGCTGTGGCTAGGTTGTCTGTTGAGCTCGGGCTGTATGAGTTACCGAGTGGGAAACCAGACACTCTATCGCAGCGATGTGAAGACTGTTTTCATTCCGATGATTCGCAATGATAGTTTTCGGCCTGACTTGGGAGTGCGTTTGACGGAAGCGATTCAAAAGCAAATTGAGTTGCGGACGCCGTACAAAATTGTGACTCGCGAATCGGCCGATAGTACGTTAACGTGCCGCATCAGCGGCGACTCCAAGCGGGTGATTACAGAAACGAATACCGACGAACCGCGCGCGGTGGAAGAGATTATCAACGTTGAAGCGGTCTGGATCGATCGACGTGGAATGGTGCTCATGGAAAATCGCTTCTTGCCGCCCGGTGAAACGGCCCTTCTTTTCACGCGAAGCGTCGACTTTGTGCCCGAAGCGGGGCAAACGTTGGTATCTGCTCAGCAACGAGCGATCGAACGTTTAGCCGACATCATTGTCAGCCAAATGGAAATGCGTTGGTAGTGTTTCGGGGAGAGTGTTCGACGCTAGGTCCGATTCGGGTGGACCATCCAAAATTGTCAGCGTCCTAAAAAGGGTTGTAAACAGGACCCACTCAAACCGAAACGCGGTTTCGCTCGTTCATCCAGCCCCGAAGTTCCGTCGCCGAATCGCGGCAATTTCGTTACACTAGGATAGATCAACGAGGCTCGAAGAGTCTCGATTTCAGGTCATTCCCCAACTGGTTGGGGAATTTGTGGATAAAACGGAAGCGAAATAGATTCCAGGCGAATTAGGCGCGAAAACGGGGGAATGTTTTTCGCTTTTTCGGCAAAAATCGCAGCGGAATTTCGTTTAGCCGAGAGGGGCCTTTTGTTCAGCCGAGAGGGGCCGAAGGGTGGAGAATTTGAGTCAAGCCTATTCCATTGCCAAATCGTGGCAGTTGCGAACCAAAAGTTTAGAATTTGGGACGCTCCCCGCTCTGATGGCGATCGTCAACGTCACGCCCGATAGTTTTTCGGATGGGGGAAAGTTCTACTCGCCTCAAGCGGCAGCAGACCAGGCACTCCGTTTGGAAGATGAAGGGGCTGCGATTCTCGATATCGGTGGCGAAAGCACTCGACCATATAGTGAACCGGTGGCTGCGGATGATGAGTTGCGGCGCATCGTGCCAGTACTCGAACTCTTGCAAGGTCGAGTTAAGGTGCCGATTTCGATCGACACTAGCAAAGCTTCAGTGGCTCAAGCGGCTGTCGACTTAGGTGCCGAGATCATCAATGATGTCACGGGCCTCACCGGTGATCCTGCCATGCTCGAGGTCGCTGTACGCAGTGGGGCTGGGATCTGTGCTATGCACATGCAAGGGACCCCGCAAACGATGCAAGATCAGCCTCACTACCAGGATGTCGTGCAGGAGATCTACGAGTACTTGCGCGAACGCGATCAAATGTTGTTAGCTGCCGGTGTGGAGGCGAATAAGATCTGTCTCGACCCAGGCATTGGCTTTGGCAAAACCCATCAACACAATTTGCGGTTGTTGCAACAGAGTCACGCGTTTCATCGATTGGAGCGACCGGTGTTGGTCGGCCATTCGCGCAAAGGCTTCATCGCACATGTGATCGGAAGCAAAGAACGAGATAGACTTTATGGAACGATCGGTGTGAGCTTGGCGCTGGCACAACAGAAGGTCCAAGTGATCCGCGTCCATGATATTCGTCCCATTCGCGAAGCGCTGCAGTTGTTTGCGGCAGCTGGCGGATTGGAGTGAGACCGATTGAGAGTGGAGTTAGCTGAGATGAGTCAAGTCAACGAATCGCTTCTGACCTATTGTGAACAGCTGGCGCGAAAAGCTCGAGTAGCTTCCGCGCAGATGGCTCTGCTCTCCGGCGAACGAAAGAATAAAGCGTTGTTGCGGGCTGCGGATTTGTTGGTAGAGCAACAAGCAGAGATCCTGGCTGCTAATCGAGTCGATTTGGACGCAGCACCTCAATATGGTTTGACAGCTGCCGAAATCGATCGCTTGAAATTGGATGAAAAGCGGATCGCCGAGATGGCTCAAGGGATTCGCGCTGTCGCTGCTCAGCCCGATCCTATCGGTGAAGTGATTTCCGGGGAGGTGCGTCCCAACGGGTTAAAGATTCAAAAAGTTCGTGTTCCGCTGGGGGTGATTTTTTTCATTTATGAGTCGCGACCGAATGTGACCGCAGATGCGGCAGCTCTCTGCATCAAGAGCGGGAATGCTATCATTTTGCGTGGTGGTAAAGAGGCCGTACATTCGAGCCGAGCGATTGTGGCGATCTTGAAACGAGCGGCGCAGGAGTTTGGGATTCCCGAGGATGCGTTGGGGCAGGTCGAGGTGCCTGATCGTGAGGCGGTCGGTTATTTGTTGCAAATGCCGCAATTTATCGATGTTACTATTCCACGGGGTGGGAAGAGCCTGATACAGCGAGTGGCAACTGAGGCGCGGATGCCGGTGATCAAGCATTACGATGGAAATTGCCATGTTTACATCGACCGTTTCGCTAATCTGAAGATGGCGGAGCGGATTGTCGTGAATGCGAAGTGCCAGCGAATGGGGGTTTGCAACGCGTGTGAGTCGTTGGTGGTGCATAGCGACGTGGCAGCCGAGTTCTTGCCAATGCTAGCAGAACGTCTGGCTCCGCATGAAATCGAGATTCGTGGGGATGCAGAAGTCTGTAAGCTGCTAAAAGATGCGAAATTGGCATCGGAGGAAGACTGGGGTACAGAGTATCTTGGTCCCATACTGAGTGTGCGCGTGGTGCCCGATTTGGAAGGGGCGATCGACCACATCAATCGATATGGTTCGAAGCATACCGATGCGATTGTGACGAACGATCTAGCTGCGGCAGATTATTTCTGCCGTGCGGTCGATAGTTCGGCGGTGGTTGTCAATGCGAGCACACGGTTCAATGATGGTGGGCAATTGGGCTTAGGGGCTGAGATCGGGATTAGCACCGATAAGTTTCATGCTCGCGGGCCCTGTGGGGCGATGGAACTGACCAGTTACAAATATGTGATTGTAGGCCAAGGACAGGTTCGGGAATAAACAATGGCAGACGAAGTACTCAATCGCAACGACGTTGAAGAGCTTCTCAAGACCATGGACTCTGGTGCAGCTGGTGCCGCGAAGGCCAAAGCGCCTGGAGCAGCGGGAGCGGCATCGGGTGGTGTGGACCCTATGCGCAATGACGCTGCCAGCAAGAAGGCGGCGACCAAGTTGCGGGTTGTCCCGTACGATTTCAAACGTCCCGAACGCGTTGGCAAAGATCAGATGCGGGCGATGCAATCGCTACATGAAGGTTTCGGCCGCAGTTTTGGGGCCAGCCTTTCGGCGATGTTGCGGACGATCATTGAAGTGAAGTTGGTGAGTGTCGACCAATTAACTTATTCGGAGTTTGTGTATTCGCTGGAAGTTCCCACATGCTTTAATTTGTTGAAGCCCAAGCCACTTGAAGGGAACTGGATTCTCGACATCAGCCCTGCCCTGCTCTATCCGATTATCGATCGCATGTTGGGAGGTGCGGCGACGAGTGAGTCGATGATGAAGCGTCCCCTTTCGGAAATCGAATTGCGGTTAGCGAGTCGCATCACCCTGCTCTTTTTGAAAGAGCTGCAAAACGCTTGGAAGAACGTAGTCACCTTGGATTTTGAAGTGGAACGCGTCGAGAACAACCCGCAATTGGTCCAGATTGTGCCACCTAACGAAGTGGTGGTGCTGGTGTGTTTTGAGTTATCGATGGGTAAGACGCGCGGCATGGCCAACCTGTGCATTCCGTTTAACACGATCGAACGCGTAGGGCAAAAGCTCAACAACAATTCGTGGGTGGGCTATTTGACGGGCCGCAGCAATCAGGATACGAAAGCTCAAATCGCTCAACGCTTGGATGGTTCCGAGGTGGATTTGATTGTCAATTTGGCCTCGTCGACGATCCGCACTCCCGATTTGTTTCAATTGCAAGTGGGTGATATTATCTCGACCGAAAAAGATATTCGCGACTTGCTAGAAGTCGAAGTCGCGGGTGTGGTCAAGTTCATGGCGACTGCTGGTTCCTACAAGGGAAAGAAGGCGATCCAAATTCAGGAAGTGGTAACCGAGCCTCCTCTATCTCGCCAAAAGTGAAATTGCGTCTATCAGTGGGGCTAATAGTTGGGCGAAGAACAAGGTTGTGGCGCGCCAAGGGTTTTTAATGTTTCGCGTTTAGGCCTGAAAGGCCGTTACAACCCTAGCCGTGGTTGGTAAGCCACGGTTGGTAAACCATTAGAGATGGCAAGCCCCGAAGGGGCGATACACTCCAGCGTGTGTCGCCCTTGTCAGGGCTTAAATGCCAATATTTATCGAATCCGGTGCCTCACGGCGCCGGCAGAGGATGTGCCGGGCCTTCGGCCCTAAATGCAATTCGTGCGACATCAACCCTGACGGGCCGCGAAACGAATGCGCAGGATAAGCTGGGGCGACGCCTTGTCAAAAAGGCGTTGTCTTCTGATAATTTCCAGCTACCCCAGGGCGGCGATCGATGAATGGGCATTCGACGTTTCAGGCCGGTCGGGATTGGGAATTTTTTGTAGATTGCCGTTAAGCTGGCATGAGAGAGAGTAGGAGCAAATTCGATGGCCTTAGTTCCTTTGCGTGTGGTTCTGGATCATGCCGCTGAAAACGGCTACGGGGTAGCCGCGTTCAATGTGAATAACATGGAACAAATTCAAGCGATTATGGAAGCGGCTCAAGAGACCGATTCGCCAGTGATCATTCAAGCTTCGCGCGGTGCTCGAAGCTATTCCCAAGACGCTTATTTGCGTCATTTGATGTTGGCTGCGGCTGAATTGTATCCGCACATTCCAACCGTGATGCACCAAGACCATGGTAACAGTCCAGCGACCTGTTTGAGCGCGATCGAAAACGGGTTCACGTCAGTGATGATGGACGGTTCTTTGATGGAAGATGGTAAGACGCCAGCCGATTACGATTACAACGTCCGCGTTACCGCCGAAGTTGTGAAGATGGCACATGCACGCAACGTATCGGTTGAAGGTGAATTGGGTTGCCTCGGTTCATTGGAAAGCGGTCATGGCGAACAAGAAGACGGCCATGGTGCTGAAGGTCAATTGAGCCACGATCAATTGTTGACCGACCCAGTTCAAGCCGAAGACTTTGTAAAGCGAACCAACTGCGATGCATTGGCAGTTGCGATTGGAACCAGTCATGGTGCTTACAAGTTCACCCGTAAGCCTGACGGTGAAGTTTTGGCGATGTCGCGCATTGAAGAAATTCACCGCCGCTTGCCCAATACTCACTTGGTGATGCATGGTAGCTCTTCGGTTCCTCAGGAATTGCAGGACATGATTAACAAGTACGGCGGCAAGATCAAGCAAACTTGGGGTGTGCCTGTTGAAGAGATTCAACGCGGCATCAAGTCGGGTGTTCGCAAGATTAACGTCGATACCGATAACCGTTTGGCGATGACGGCAGCTATCCGCAAGGTATTGATGGAAAGCCCAGACAAGTTTGACCCACGCGATTACCTCAAGCCTGCTCGCTCTGCCATGAAGAAGGTTTGCGTCGATCGCATGGTGGCCTTCGGTCAAGCTGGCAACGGTAGCAAGATCAAGATCAAGTAATGGTGTGCATTGCACGCGATACTCGACAATAATCGATGTAACGCGAGACTTACTAAGACATGAGCACGCTCCAGAACTGGGGCGTGCTTTTTTTATTAACTCACGGTTGGCATCGAGAGGCCTTCAATGATCTCTTCGTCCGTGATGCCATAGCTCTTGAGCAAACGCAGCATCACTACGCCCAGCTTGGTGGCTTCGCCTACTCGAGCCTTTACAGCACCTGCCGCTGCAGGTCGCTTGTTGTTGGTAGCAGTCGCTTGGGGAGTAGTTGTGATCGAAGGGGCTATCTTCGATTGGGCGCCTGCGGTCGATTGAGGTTGAACTGTAACAGATGCGGTTTGAGTTAGCTCAGTGGCCGGAGCAGCAGTGGCCGGGGCAGCAATGGTTGGGGCTGGTGTTGTTTCTTTTTCATCCCAGTTGAAGCGAAGTTGCTTGCCGGTAACGCGTCGGCGTTCGATGGTGACTTGGTTGGCTCGCGAAGTTTTAGGGCGGCTCGAAGCTACGGTTGGGAGTTCTACAGCGACCATCGTTGGAGTCCTTCATCGGTGGATAATTGGCTGACCACTATGAAAGGAATTGTCGTGATGGGGTGTGACACC
>Ga0075163_10011501_pt1 | contig 11529 bp, 12 predicted proteins | sample JI1023141ADNA_FD_71478 | JGI IMG/M metagenome (GOLD analysis project Ga0075163, IMG submission 71478) | Wastewater effluent complex algal communities from Wisconsin, to seasonally profile nutrient transformation and Carbon sequestration -... | ecosystem: Engineered > WWTP > Effluent > Algae... | reverse complement strand
CACCCGCGCCCGTACTGCACACCCCTTGCCAGCGCCAACCCCGCGCAATCCGTCGCGGCCCCGGACACGTTGTCCGGCATCCGGCCACACCCGTCCGGCTGCCGGCCATTCCCGGACGGAAGCGGCGGAGCATCGCGACCACACGCGCGGTCGCGGCAAGGCCAAGCCAACCGACCGCTCGCGCGCTCGCCTGCGTCGGCGGACCGAGGTTCCTGGCCGAGAGCGGACGCAGCTTGACGCGCGGGCGCGCGTGCCGTGTATTCGGCGCCATGAGTCCACGGCCCTTGCACGCAGCCACGGTGATGGCCGGTAGCGTCCTCGCGGTCGCGAGCCTCGCGGCCTGCGGCAAGTCGAGCGATCCCTCGGCCCAGGCCAAGCCGTCGGCCGGCGGCGCGGCGCCCAGCGCGGCGCTGGCGTCACTTCAGGCCGAACTCGCGGCGGCCCGCACGATGCCGGCGATCGAGGCCGTGATCGATCGCTGCGTGAAGGAGGCGATCGCGATGGGCGGACGCGGCCAGTCGAAGCCCGAGGCCGATCCAGCGTTCCGGGCGACGTGCATGTTCGGACCGGCGCGTCGCCTGGCGTCGGGCGAGGTGGCGTCGTCGGACGAGTCGTTCATGGCGTGCGTCAGCGCGCGCGGTCTGCTCGAGTCGCTGCGCCGGGGCCCGGAACAGGCCGAGGTCGAGAAGCTGCTGACCGCGATGGACAAGGCGTGCCGTCCGGCGGCCGACGTCCAGGCGTTGCAGGTCCAGCTCGATGCGGTGGTGACCGGCGCCGACCTGCAGCGGGTCGCCGACGCCTGTCGCGAGGCGCCGGTCGAGTTCGCCATGCACGGCGCGCGCGGCGATCTTGCAGCCGATCCGGCCTACCACGCGACCTGTCGGGTCGGGCTGATCGAGAGGCGGGTCGCGTTGATGACCGCCGCCAAGGGCGGCCTCGACATGATGTCGATGTGTGTCGACGCGAAGATCGAGCTCGACGACCTGACCGCCCGCGGCGGCGCGGACGCCGAGCTCGCGGGTCGGCTGCGACCTGCGGTGACCGAGCGCTGCCGCGACTGAGTGGTCCGCCGCGCACAGCGCGCCGTCGCGGCCGAGCCCTTTCCCGCCACTTCGAGGTCGTCGCTGCGGCGGGCGCCTCCCGATCGGAGTCGCGCGACGGGCGCCGATCGGAACGACGGCGAGGCGGTTCCTCGGCGAAGCGCTCGGATCGGCGCGTCGGAGAAGAACCTCGTATGGATCGGCGGCCGAGCTGAGCCGAGTGGGTCGTGCGCAGCGGCGAGGCGGTCGTGTCGACCGTCCACCTGCGCAGCTCCATCGAAAGGCCCGTCCATGTCCGCCGTTCCTCCGGCCGAAACCCGGCCCACCAAGACCCTCGCCGAAGCGCGCGCGCAATGGGAGCTCGAGAAGCTCGAGTTCGGCCGGCTCGCGCTCGCCCAGGCGCTCGTGTTCATGGGCCACGACAACGCCATCGTCGGGAACTTCACGACCATCACGACCTCGCTCGCGCAGTTCGCGGAGGCCCACCCCGACCGCGTCTTCACCGACGCGGGGATGGGCAGCGGCGTGGTCGAGGCCGGCCCCGGCGACCTGGCCGGCAGCGGCGTGGGTAGCGATATCCTCGCGATCATCAAGGAGGTCGTCGTCGCGGACAAGAAGTTCTTCGTCGACCTGATCGGCAAGCTGTTCGGCCTGTCGTGACCTTCGACGACGGTCGGCTCATCCTCGGCCGTGACGAGCTGGCCCGGTTGGTCGCGGCGGCGCACCAGGCGCGGCCGCGTGAGGCGTGCGGGCTACTCGGCGGTCGCGTCGACCGCGGCGCGGTGCGGCTGAGGATCTACCCGGCCGAGAATGCGGCGCGGTCGAGCTCGACGTTCCGGATCCGCGCCAGCCAGATCGCGGCGCTCGAGCGGCAGATGGTGGCCGACGGCTGGTCGCCGTGCGGCTGCTACCATAGCCATCCGCGCAGCGCGGCGCGGCCGTCGCCCGGCGATCGAAGTGCGACGAAGCCGGCCGGCACGTGGTGGCTCATCTACTCGCCGCCGTTGCGGTCGCTGCGCGCGTTCCGCTGGGACGGGACGCAGTTCCTGGCGCGACCGATCCGCGCGGTGCCCTGACCGCGCGGGGCCATTGTGCAACGACCCGTTGCATCAGCCCGACGCCGGCGGCGCCGGATAGACTGCCGGTCGAGGAGAACCGTCGGTTGCCCAACTGCGACTTCTACGCCCTCGCCGCCGACTGCGCCGCCGTGCTCGACTTCGTCTTCGAGCAGCCGGGATGGACGCTCGTCGAGCTCGCGTCCGTGCCCGACCAGAAGCTGCGGACCTTCCGCTCCACCGCCGAGGTGCGGGCCGCCTACCCCGTCGGCAAGCGGGAGACGCACTTCCAGCTTCACGCGCCCGAGATGAAGGGGCGCGTCATCGCCCGGCGCATCAACGTCAACCCGGGCGCCGTGCCGGGCGCGACGCACCGGTACGACGCGGAAGGCTGGGGCCTCATCCAGCTCTACTTCGGGGCCGTCCGCGACGGTCGACTCTCGCGCTCGCACACCAACCACAACTCCCTGCGGCGCGCCCAGGTCTGGGAGCCCACCGTCGGTGGCGCACGCGACCGCGTCGCCGACTGGGACTTCGCCGCCGTCACCCGCATCTCCAGCCGCCTCAACCGCTTCATCCGCCGCCTGGCCGTCGCCAAGCACGGCAGCGTCGCCATCCTCCCCGCCGCCCACCTCGCCGTCGAGGAGCGTCGCGTCGCGCTGTGATGGGTCCAGGCCTGCGCTCGGCTCCGTGTCGGGACACGATGCCTCAGCGTCGCCCCGGCCGGCGGGGCGACGGCCGGCGGCGACCTGGCCGCGCGTGTGAGCCGGACCCGGCGTCGCGTCCACGGCGGTCGCGGCGATCGTCGCCGCCCGCGGCCTCGGCGTCGCCCGCGCCGGCGGCGAGCTCGGCCTCGATCGCGGCGACGGTGGGCAGCGTGCCCTCGAGGTCCGCGGGCAGGGTGTCCACCATGGTGGTCTCCCACGCGGCGACGCCGATCGGCTTGTTGAGGGCACGGAGCGCGTACTCGACGACGATCGCGTTCTTCGACTTGCAGAGCAGGAGCCCGATCGTCGGCTTGTCGTCGGGATGGCGCAGCAGGTCGTCGACCGCGGACAGGTACATGTTCATCGTGCCGACGAAGCCGGGCTCGAAGGCCACCGTCTTGAGCTCGAGGACGACGTAGCAGCGCAGCTTCAGGTGGTAGAAGAGCAGGTCGAGGTAGTAGTCGCTGGACGCGAGCTCGAGGTGGACCTGGCGACCGACGAAGGCGAAGCCGGTGCCGAGCTCGAGCAGGAAGCGCTGGAGGTGATCGACCAGCGACTGCTCGACCTCACGCTCGCGACGCGGATCGGCGGTGCCGAGGAAGTCGAAGAGGTACGGGTCCTTGAACACCTGGCTCGCCATGTCGGAGGTAGCCGGCGGCAGCGTGCGGTCGAAGTTGGTCATGGCCTTGCCGTGGCGCTGGTGGGCGCGCCCGGAGATCTGCACGGCCAACACCGCCTGCGACCAGCCGTGCTGCAGCGCGCGCTCCGCGTACCAGCGGCGGGTCGCGGCGTCGTCGAGGCGCTCGAGCAGCGTGATGTTCTGGCTCCAGGGCAATTGTGCAAGGACTCCTTGCACAATTGGCCGGTCAGGCCAGGCGCCGGCGAACGCCCTCATGTACTTGAGGTTTCGCGGTGAGAGCCCGCGCATGTCGGGGTGCGCAGCACGCAGGTCCGAGGACAGGCGGTCGATGGTCCGGGCGCCCCAGCCCTCGCGCCGCTGGCGGTCGAGGATGATCCGCCCGATGTCCCAGTAGAGCTGCATCATGGCCGTGTTCGCGGTCATCACCACGCGGAGGCGCTCGTGGCCGATGCGCCCCCGGATCGCCGCCAGCGTCGTGGCGTAGTCCGGCGGTAGCTCGACCCGCGCGGGGGCCGCCGGGAACGACGCACCGCCGCGCGTCCGCCCCCTGGTCACGCGTTCGCGGCCGTCGGCGGAGGGCGCGGGAGGGGCCACGGACGCCCGGCGCCGCCCTGATTGCTTGGTCATGGACGCCCTATCGGCAGCGCGGGCATCCGGTTGCGTGCGACAAGCCGCAACGTCGCGGCCGAGCATCGCCGCGTGGCGCACCAAGCTCGAAGGCACGAGCCCGCCGCGACGGGCGGGGCGCTCAGGACGAGGCCAGCAGGCGGGCCAGGGTGGTGCGCGCGCGGGCCAGGGCCTGGTCGGCCTGGACCTGCGCCGTCGCCGCGGCGGTGACGCGATCCTGCGCGTCGGCCAGCTCGATCGCCGAGCCGGCGCCGGCCCGGTACCTGGCCTCGGCCAGCCCGAGCGCGGCGGCGGCGGCGGCCTCGGCCTCGGCGGCGGCCTGCTGGCGCGCCTTGGCGCCGCGCACCGCGAGCCGCGCGGCCTCGACGTCGCTGCGCAGGCGCAGCCCGACCGCCGCGACCTCGGCCGCGGCGGCGTCGCGCTCGGCCCGCGAGCGGCGCAGGGTCGCGCGCCGGGCCCCGCCGTCCCACAGCGACCACGACAGCGACACGCCCGCCGACCAGCCGCCGGTCACGCTGCTCAGCCCCGGCGTCGACGTCTGCGCGCGCACCGTCGCGTCGAGGCTCGGTCGGGAGGCGGTGGCGTCGGCGGCCACCGTCGCGTCGGCGGCGGCGCGGCGGGCGCGCGCGGCCGCGAGCTCGTCGCTCGCTCGCTCGACCCGTGACAGCAGCGTGGCCAGCTCGTCGTCCTCGCCCGCGACCGCCGCGGGCCACCCGTCGGCGACGTCCCAACCGTCCTCCATCACCACGCCCATCGCCTCCTCGAGGGCGACCCGGGCCTGGGCGTGGTCGTTGTCGGCGGTCACCAGCGCGAGCCGGGCCTGGGCCAGCGTCGAGCGGATCTGGGCCAGCTCGATCGGCGCGCGCGCATCGGCGGCGATCAGCCTCTCGGCCTGATCGAGGTGGCGCTCCTCGGCCGCCACCGCGACGGCCGCGACCTCGATCAGCCGCTTGCTCGCCAGCGCGTTCCAGTACGCGTCGGTCACCTGGCGCTCGACGTCGCGCATCGTCCCGGTCGCGCTCCAGCGGATCGCCGCGAGGCTGGCCACCCCGGCCCGCCGGCGCGCGGCGCGCTGGCCGAAGTCCCACAGGTTCCAGCGACCGGTCAGGTCGAGGCTGGCGCCGGTCGACGGCTCGAGCAGGCCGGGCGGACGGGTGGCCTGCACGTCGAGGCCCGCGCCGAGCGAGAGCGTGGGCCGCCCGCCGGCGTCGATCTGCTCGACCTGCGCGGCCGCCTGCTCGACCTGGGCCCGCGCCACCCGCACCGACGGTTGCTCGCCCCGCGCGCGGGCCAGCGCGTCCTCGAGAGTCAGCGGCGCGGCAGCCGCGCCCGCGGGCAGGGCGAGCGCGAGGATCGCGACGATCGCGGACCACGTCGAGCGGGTCATGACTCGAACCTCAGGGCGGTGATGGGATCGAGCTGCGCCGCCTTGAGCGCGGGCCACAGCCCGAAGCCGATGCCGATGGCGCCGCTCACCGCGATCGCCTGCACCGCGGTCTCGGCGGGGAACAGGAGGGCGAAGCCGAACTTGCTGGCCAGCATCGCCGCCGCCTGCCAGCCGACCACCAGGCCGAGCACGCCACCGATGGCGGCCAGGATCAGCGCCTCGACCAGGAACTGACCGAGGACCAGCGCCGGCGTGGCGCCGATCGCCATGCGCAGGCCGATCTCGCGGGTCCGCTCGACGACGGACACCAGCATGATGTTCATGATGCCGATGCCGCCGACCAGCAACGACACGCCCGCGATCGCGGCCAGCATGGTGGTGATGGTCTCGGTCGATGACGCCTGGGCCCGGGCGAACTCGGTCAGGTTGCGCACCGAGAAGTCGTCGTCGCGACCGGGCGGCAGGCGGTGACGATCGCGCAGCAGCGTGGTGATCTGCTCGGCCGCGCGATCGGTGTCCTCGGCGCTGACCGCGCTGACGTTGAACGTGCCCTTCAGGTACGTGCCCAGGCTGCCCTCGAGCTTCGACTGGTAGGCCCGGGCCGGGATGTAGATGACGTCGTCCTGATCCTGGCCCATCGGCGACTGGCCCTTCTCGGTCAGCACGCCGACGATCTCGAACGGCGCGCCGCCGATGCGCAGCGACTGGCCGACCACGGTGCCGGTGGAGCCGAACAGCTCGCGGACCACGGTCTGGCCGACCACCGCGACGCGCGCGCCGGCCGCGTCCTCGCCCTCGTCGAACGCCCGGCCCTGCTCGACGGCCCAGCTGCGGATCTGGAAGTAGTCGCTGGTGGTGCCGTTGACCGAGGTGTTCCAGTTGCGCTCGGCGCTGGCCACCTGGGCCCGCGTCGACATCACCGGCGCGGCCCAGCGCACCGCCGACAGCTCGGCGCGGATGGCCTCGAGGTCGCCCCAGGTCAGGGTCGGCGACGAGCCGAAGCCACCCATCACGCCGCCGCCCGCGCTCGAGCCGGGCATCACCATCACCAGGTTGGTGCCCATCGAGTCGAACACCTTCGACACCTTCGCCCGCGCGCCCTGGCCGACCGCGACCATCGCGATCACCGCGGCCACGCCGATCACCACGCCGAGGATGGTGAGCAGCGAGCGCAGCTTGTTGCGGCCGAGGGCACCGAGCGCGATCGCCACCAGCGACAGCGGGCTCACGCGAGCCTCCGCGCCTGGCGGACGTCGGCGACGACCTCGCCGTCGCGCATCGTGATGACCCGATCGGCCCAGGCGGCGATGTCAGCCTCGTGGGTGACCAGCACGACGGTGAGGCCCTTGCCGACCAGGCCGCTCAGCAGGGTCATCACCTCGTCGCTGGTGCGGGTGTCGAGGTTGCCGGTCGGCTCGTCGGCGAGGACGATGGCCGGGCTGGTGACCAGCGCCCGGGCGATCGCGACCCGCTGCTGCTGGCCGCCCGACAGCTGGCTCGGACGGTGTTCGAGCCGGTCGCCGAGGCCGACCTCGGCCAGCGCGGCCTCGGCCCGGCGGTGGCGCTCCTTGCGGCTCACGCCCTGGTAGACCAGCGGCAGCTCGACGTTCTGCAGCGCGCTGGTGCGCGACAGCAGGTTGAAGGCCTGGAACACGAAGCCGAGCCGGCGCCCGCGCAGCCGCGCGAGCTCGGTGCGCGACAGGCTCGCCACGTCGGTGCCCTCGAGGCGGTACTGGCCGGCGGTGGGCCGATCGAGGCAGCCGAGGATGTTCATCAGCGTCGACTTGCCCGAGCCCGACGCGCCCATGACCGCGACCAGCTCGCCGCCGGCGATGGACAGCGACATCCCGCGCAGCGCGTGGACCTCGACGTCGCCGAGCGAGAAGGTCCGGCGCAGGTCGCGCACCTCGATCACCGGCGCCGCCATCAGAAGGCCCCCGGCAGCTTCATGGCCTTCTTGCTGCCGCCGCGCAGCTCGGTGATCACCTCGTCGCCGGGGGCCAGCTCGCCCTCGACGATCTCGGTGCGCGAGCCGTCGCTGAGGCCGATCCTCACCGGCACCGGGCGGACCTGGCCGTCCCTGACCGCCCACAGCACCTTGCGATCGGCGGCCGTCGGCTTGCCACCGTTCGCGCCGCCGGGCCCGCCAGCGCCGGGCGGACCCATGCCCGCGGGCGCCTTCATGCCGGCCGGTGGGCCCTTGCCACCCAGGAGCGTCATCAGCTGCTCCATCGAAGGCTGGAAGCGGAGCGCGGCGTTGGGCACTCGCAGCGCGTCCGCGATCTCCGAGATCACGAACGTACAGTTGGCGGTCATGCCCGGCCGCAGCCGGCCGTTGGTGTTCTCGACGTCGATGACCGCGTCGTAGGTGACGACGTTCGACACCGTGGTCGCCTGGTTGCGGATCTGACGGACCACTCCGTCGAGCTGCTTGCCCGGGAAGGCGTCGACGGTGAAGGTGACCTTCATGCCCCGCTCGAGCCGGCCGACGTCGCTCTCGGCGACGCTGGTGTCGATCTGCATGAGCCGCAGATCGCCGGCGATGGTGAACAGGGTCGGCGCCTGCAGCGAGGCGGCGACGGTCTGGCCGACGTCGACCGCGCGGTTGATCACCACGCCGTCGAGCGGCGCGTAGATGGTGGCGTAGCCGAGGTTGGCCTGGGCCTGCTCGAGCGACGCGCGGACCTGCGCCACCTGCGCCTCCTGGGCGGTGACCCGGGCCCGCGCCGAGGCCAACGCGGTCTCGGCGACCTCGAGGTCGGCGCCGCTGATCAGCGACTGCCCGGCCAGGGCCTTCTGCCGTTGGTAGGTCCGGTCGGCGGCGTCGGCGTTGGTGCGGGCCTCGAGCAGGTTGGCGCGGGCCACGGCCAGGCTGGCGTTGACCTGGGCGAGCTGGGCGCGCAGCGTGCTGGTGTCGATGCGGGCCAGGATCTGCCCCTTGGTGACGCGATCCTCGAAGTCGACGCGGACCTCGGCGACGCGGCCCGACACCTGCGACGACACCTGGACCAGCACGCGCGGCTTGAGGGTGCCCGACGCGGTGACCTGGGCCGAGATCGTGCCGCGATCGATCGCGACGGTGGTCCACGCCGGCCGGGCCGAGGCGCCGGCGCTCCACGGCCGCCGCCAGGCCACGGCGACAACGCCGCTCACGAGGACGAGGACGAGGGCGATGCGCCACGGAGGTCGTCGATTCACACCGGCACTGTGACCACCGCGTGTGTGGAGGGTCGTTCGCGCGGGTTACCGACTGTTTCACCGTGTTTCAACGTGTGTGGCCGGGCAACGGCGGCGGTCGCGGCCCGGACCAAGTCGGCCATGCGCGTGATGACCTTGCTGTGCACGACCGTGCTCGCGTGCGGTGCGAGCTGCGCGACGACGAGCCCACAGCCGACAGGGGCGTTCGACCTGGCGCCGCTGCCGCCACCGTCGCCGACGGCGATCGGGCTCCTGCGCGGTCACGATCGCGAGCTCGGCCTGAGCGCGGCGCAGCTCGAGGATCTGCGCCGGCTCGACGATGAGCTGCAGGTCGGCCAGCGTGAGCTGGAGCGAGAGCTGGCGGCGGTGGTCGAGGTCGACCGGTCGGGCGGACGGCCGCCCGGGCGAGGACCGCGTGGTGGCCGTCCGGTTGGCGGCCCGGGCGGCGGCGGCATGGGCGGCCCGGGCGGCGGCGGCATGGGCGGCCCGGGCGGCGGCGGCATGGGCGGCCCGGGCGGCGGCGGCATGGGCGGCCCGGGCGGTGGCGGCATGGGCGGCCCGGGCGGTGGCGGCATGGGCGGCCCGGGCGGTGGCGAGGCGCGACCGGCGCCGCGCCGCGCGCCGCCTCCGCTGACCGGCGAGCAGCGCGCCGAGGTCGACCGCATCCACGACCAGATGGTCGAGAACGAGCGCACCATGGTCGCCCGCGCGCTCGACCTGCTCGACGCCGATCAGCGCGCCCGTGCCGAGGCGCTGCTCGACGAGCGCAGCCCCGAGCGACCGCTGCCGCCCGTCGACTGAAACTTTCGGTAACACGTGGGCGGCGACGGACGGGGCTACACTGACCGCGTGTCGATCCGCGTGCTCTACGTCGAGGATGACGACCGCCTGGCTCGGCTGACGGCCGAGTACCTGACGTCGCACGGCCTCGAGGTCCACGTGGTGACCCGCGGCGACACCGCGGTGTCCGAGGTCCTGCGGCTGCGCCCCGACGTGGTGCTGCTCGATCTGATGCTGCCCGGCGCCGACGGCATGGACGTCTGTCGCGGCCTGCGCGCACGCGTCGACGTGCCGATCATCATGGTGACCGCCCGCAGCGACGCCGCCGATCGCGTGATCGGCCTCGAGGGCGGCGCCGACGACTACGTGGTCAAGCCGTTCCACTCGCGCGAGCTGCTCGCCCGGATCCGGGCCCAGGCTCGACGGGGCCGCGGCGAGGCCGGCCCTCGCACGGAGCGGATCGAGGTCGGCGACCTCGTGGTCGACCTCGGCGCGCGCACCGTGACGGTCGGCGGCCAGCCGGTCCTGCTCACCACGAAGGAGTTCGCCGTGCTGGTCGCGCTCGCCCAGCGGCCCGGCCGCGTGCTCGATCGCGAGCGCCTGCTCGAGCTGATCCACGGCACGCCCGAGGAGGCCTTCGAGCGCTCGATCGACGTCATCATCTCGCGGCTACGGGCCAAGCTCGGCGACGATCCGCGCAACCCACGCCTGCTCAAGACCGTGCGCGGGGCGGGCTACACCCTGTCGGCGGCCGACCGATGAGGCGGCCGTTTCGCTCGCTGGCGTCGCGGATGGTGGCGCTCGCCGCCGCGCAGATGCTGATCCTGGCCATCGGCGCGGTGGTGATCGCGGTCGCGCTGATGCCCGAGCCCCCGGGCCCCGCGCCGCTCGACGCCGGCGGCCGGGCCATGGTCCATCGCCCGCCCCCCGGCGCACCGGTCGGCCCCCTGCTCACGCTCGGCTGCGGCTTCGTGGTGCTCGCGGTCGGCGCGGTGCTCACGGCCCGCTGGATCGTCCGCCCGGTACAGCAGCTGTCGCGCACCGCCCGCCAGATCGGCGACGGCGACCTGTCGGCCCGCAGCGGCCTGACCCGCACCGACGAGATCGGCGACCTCGGCCGCCACGTCGACCACATGGCGGGTCAGGTCGCGCAGCTGGTCGCCAGCGAGCGCGAGCTGCTGGCCAACATCGCTCACGAGCTGCGCACGCCGCTGGCCCGGATGGGCGTGGCGCTCGACCTCGCCGGCGAGGGCAACGCCGAGCGAGCCCGCGCGTCGCTGGCCGAGATCGCGACCGACGTGTCCGAGCTGGAGACGATCGTCGACGACATCCTCACCGCCATCCGCCTCGACGGCGAGCGCGGCGCGGCCTTGCCGCTGCGCCGCAGCCCGACCAGCCCGGCCGCGATCGCAAGGGCGGCGCTTGACCGACTGCGCAAGGCCCACCCGGCGCGCCCCGTCCACGTCAATGTCGCCGCCGACCTTCCCGCGATCGACGTCGATCCCGCGCTGTTCCGGCGCGCGCTGGACAACCTGGTCGAGAACGCTCACAAGTACACGCCCGACGAGGCCGCGCCGATCACCCTCGCCCTCGAGCAGCGGGCCGGCGAGGTCGTCTTCTCGGTGTCGGACACGGGCATCGGCATCGCGGCCGAGGATCTGCCGCACGTCTACGACGCGTTCTTCCGCAGCGAGCGCAGCCGGTCACGCCGCTCGGGCGGGGTCGGGCTCGGGCTCACGCTGGCCCGCCGCATCGTCGAGGCGCATGGCGGCCGCATCACGATCGAGAGCGAGGTCGGGCGGGGCACGCGCGTGTCGGTCGCCGCGCCGGTCGCGCGCGGCACGGCCGCAGGGGCGGCCACACCAGCCGAGAAGACCGGCCCGAGGGTCTTGGACGAAGACCGGCGGGAGTGACGGCCGGCCGGCCGGCGACCGGCGCGGAGGTCGAGGGCCGCCGTCACTCTGGAGGGGCGACAGCGACGGTGGTGCCGGCGCGATCGGCCACGCCGCGACGGCGCGTGCCGGGCGGCATGCGCTGCGCGGGGAGCTGAGGTCGACAGCGGTCAGCGGAAGGCGCCGATGGGGATCTTCGGCGG
>Ga0075163_10011500_pt1 | contig 11530 bp, 9 predicted proteins | sample JI1023141ADNA_FD_71478 | JGI IMG/M metagenome (GOLD analysis project Ga0075163, IMG submission 71478) | Wastewater effluent complex algal communities from Wisconsin, to seasonally profile nutrient transformation and Carbon sequestration -... | ecosystem: Engineered > WWTP > Effluent > Algae... | reverse complement strand
ACGATCGAGCACTGCTCGTTCGTCGAGAACCGCATTCACCTGGGCAGCGGCGGCGGCATCTACAATGGCGGCACGAGCGCGCCGGTGATCGACGACTGCACGTTCTCGGGCAACGCCGTGTCGGGCGGCACGGGTGGTGGTCAAGGCGAAGGTGGCGCGATCATGAACGACGGCACGCCCCCGATCACGGTTCGACGCTGCACGTTCGAGTCCAATTCGGCTTACGGGTTCTTCGCAGTTTCGAACTACCCGACGTTCGGCGGCGCGATCGAGTCCTTCGGTGACGGATTGCGCGTCGAGAGCTGCGTGTTCCGATCGAACGTGGGCGACCAAGGCGGCGCGATCTCGGTGTGGGGCCCGTCGACGGTCGTCGACTCGGCGTTCTTGGCCAATGTCGCCGTGTACGGCGCGGGACTGAACGACATGTCCTACGTGCCCCACGTCACGAACGTCGTGAACTGCACGTTCGCTTTCAACCAGTCGTCCGAGTCGGCGTTGGAGGGTCGCCTGTCGGCGACTGTCGCCGCGTCGAACTGCATATTGTGGGGCAACACGAGTTGGTCTGCCGGTGTCTCGACGCGCAGTGCTCAGTACCACGCCAACACGACGGTCGCGTCGAGCTGCGTCCAAGGCTTGTTCCAGAATGTCGTGGGCGAGACGACCCCCACCGCGGCACAAGCCCCAGGCTGCACCGACGCAAATCCGCTGTTCGTCGACGAGAACGCGTGGGACGTCCATGTGACGGCGGGTTCGCCGTGCATCGACACGGGCAGCAACGCGCTCATGACACCGGGCGTGATCACCGACCTCGACGGGTTCTTGCGAGTTTGGCGCGTGCCAACCGGTCCGATCGGCGCGATCGTCGACATGGGCGCATACGAGTACGGCAGCCAAGCGCCGGGCGTGTGTGCGCTGATACTGCAACAGCCCGCGCCCGCGTTCGTCCTGGCGGGTGGCACCACCACGATGCAAGTCACGACGGCCGGCCAAGCACCATTCACGTGGCAATGGCGACGCAATGGCGCGAACTTGGTCGACGGCGGACACGTCTCCGGCGCTACGACGGCCGTGCTGACGATCAGCAACGCATCGAACGTCGACGCCGGATCGTACGACGTCGTCGTGTCGAATTCGTGCGGACCGGTGACGAGCACGACGGCGACGTTGTCGCTGATCCAAGGGCCGCAGATCACGCGCTTCTGCTTCGGCGACGGCACGGCGACCGCGTGTCCGTGCGGAAACGCGAGCGGCGACGGCGACGATGCCGGTTGCCTCAACTCGCTCGGAAACGGCGGAACGTTGACGACCGGAGGATCTGCGTCGATCTCGAACGACACGTTGAAGCTCGAGACGGAGTTCTTGCCCAACGGTCCCGCCCTGTTCTTCCAAGGCACGGCTCGAATCGCCGGTGGTTCAGGCGTCGCGTTCGGCGACGGCTTGCGTTGCGCAGGGGGCACCGTGACGCGGTTGGCGGTCAGGACGAGTTCGAGCGGCGGCTCGGTGTATCCCGAGAACGGCGAGATGCCCATCTCCCTGCACACGGGCCTCGTTCCCGGCAACGTGCGCACGTATCAGGTCTGGTACCGCGACTCGGGTACGTTCTGCACGAGCTCGACGTTCAACCTGACGAACGGCATCGAAGCACGCTGGGGGATCTGATCTCGCAGGTGCTCGAGCGCGTTCGGCGCAAGGGCTTGGTCGCGCCGCAACGAGACCGGGGCCGCGGGGATCTCGCCGCGGCCCCGGTTCCGTTGAGCGGCCCACATCGCGTGACACGGCGATCGGTCGTCGCCACGTCGGATTTTAGCCTGTGAAGAAATCACGGGCTGGGCACCCGCGCCGCATCGGAGTCGCGACTCAGGATCGTCGGAGAGTTCGTCTCCTCGATGGACTCACGAACTCTCAGCGCGCGTTCGCGAACGGCGCGAGCCACGTGAACCAGCTGTCCCACGGCTTGGGCTCGCTCATCCACGACGTGTCGGGCGCCGGCATGCGCATCACGTCGCGCACGCGTTCGAGCCGCGGGAACGACTCGCTCGAGATCGTGCCCTTCTTCGTGCGCCAGCGCACTTCGCGCCGCGCGACGATGCGGTTCACGACCTCGCGCGTCAGGCGACAGTCGCCGGCCACGTAGTCGAGCACCTTCTGGTGGTTGCCGCGCGCCCATTCCTTGGGTGCGTCGGCGCCGGCCATCAGCTTCGTCTCGACGATGCCCATGCCGTCGGCGGTCGACGCCAACCCGATCGGGAACCCGCGGCGGGCCACGAACTGCAACATCGGGTCGTACAGATCGAGCGCGACCTCGGCCGCGAGTTGCATGTCCCCGGCCACGTGTCCGAGCCAACGCACGTCGAACGACATGCCGTTCCACGCGCACACGCACGCGCCGCGGCGCTGTTCGCCCCGCAAGAACGTGAGCACGTCGCGCGCCATGGCCGCATCGATGTGGCGCGCGGGCTTGCCGTCCGGACCGCGCGCGAACCAGTGCCGCACGCCGCCGTCTGCCGTCGTCGACGCGGCGCAGGAGATGTCGAACGGACCGTGGCTCTCGAGGTCTTCGCCGGGGCGCAGCTCGAACTCGTTCGCGATCTCGATGTCGAACGCGATCACGTCGCTCGATGCCGGCGGGCGAGCCACGGGCGTCAGGTCCACCGACGGAGTCCCCGCGGCCGGGGGCCGAGCGGACTTCGCCGAGAGGTTCACGTCGCCTTCGTCACCGAACAACGATCCGGTCTTCCCCATCTCAGATCCCTTCCAACTTGCCGGTCGAATCACCGTGACGGGCGACCGTGACGTCCATCTTCTCCAACATCGACACGAACAAGTTCGCGACCGGCGTCTCCTTGGCGACCTGCACGTGACGACCGCTCGTGACGCGTCCGCCGCCGCGACCCGCCAGCAGGATCGGAAGGTCGTCGTGGTTGTGACGATTGCCGTCGCCGATGCCCGATCCGTACAGGACCATCGAGTTCACGAGCAGGTCTCCGTCGCCTTCCTTCACGTCACGCAGCTTGCCCAGCAGATAGGCGAATTGCTCGACGTGGAAGCGATTCACGAGCTGGATCTTGGCCAGCTTGTCCGGTTCGTTGCCGTGGTGACTGATGTCGTGGTGCCCCTCGGGCACGCCCAGGAACGCGTAGGAACGGTTCGATCCCTCGTTCGCGAACGAGAACGTCGCGATGCGCGTGGTGTCCGTGCTCAGCGCGAGCACGAGCAGGTCGCACAAGAGGCGCAAGTGCTCGGCGTACGTCGCCGGCGCAGCCGACGGACGCGCCGAGTCGGGCACGCCGTTCGCGCGCCCCGACGACGAGGCCTCGATGCGTCGTTCCAACTCGCGCACGGAGGTCAGGTACTCGTCCAGCTTGCGCCGATCGGCGGCGCCGAGTCGCTTGTCCAACGTGCGCGCGTCGTCGCGCACCAGGTCCAGGACGCTCGCGCGTCGACGCAGGCGACGCGCGCGCTCCTCGGCCGTCTCGTCCGCGTCGCCGTCGCGGAACAGACGATCGAACACGAGCCGCGGGTCGGTCTCCTTGGGACTCGGCGTGTGCGGCGTGGACCACGAGAGGTTGCTCGAGTAGGCGCACGCGTAGCCCGAATCGCACTGGCCCGACTGCGCACCGCCCTCGACGCCGATCTCCAGCGAGCGCAGGCGCGTCGCGCTCCCCACGCGCGCGGCGGCGACTTGATCGACGCTGACGCCGACGCGGATCGAGGTGCCGTCGGTCTTGAACGGCTGACAACCCGTGAGGAACGCGGCCGACGCGCGCGCGTGATCGCCGGGACCGTCGCCGTTGGCGCGCGCCTTGTCGTGCGTGAGTCCGCTGAACACGAGCAACGAGTCGCGGAACGGCGCGAGCGGCTCGAGCGTGGCGGGGAGAACGTAGTCGGTGCCCGTCGTGGCGGGGCGCCACGCGGGAACGTGCACGCCGTTGGGCACGTACACGAACACCATGCGCCGCGGCGGTTCGGCGTCGGACGTCGCGGCTCGCGCGCGCGGCGCCGTCATCGCCTCCAGGAACGGCAGCGCGACGAGCGCGCCCGCGCCCCGCAGGATCGTGCGTCGATCGAGTTCGTGACGGTTCACGGGGTCTTCCTTTCGGCTCCGCGGCGGCGGAACAGGTCGCTCTTCACGATGGCTTGCATCACGTCCTCGATCGTCGGGTCGGATCCCACCGACGCTTCGAGCGACGACACGATCGCATCGACGGCCGCGCGATCGCGCCGACCGAGTCCACGGCCCAAGGCGTACGTCGTGAGCTTCTCGACGAAGCAGTGCAGGAACGCGTCGCCCTCGCCCAGGACGCTCTTGAGCCCCGCGAGGCCTTCGAATCGACGCCCGTCCGGCAGGACTCCCGTCGCGTCGACGGCGTGTCCCTCGTCCGAACCGCGCCACGCACCGGTGGCGTCGAAGTTCTCGAGGCCGAAACCCAACGGATCGAGCCTCTGGTGGCAGGCGGCGCACTCGGTGTTCTTGCGGTGTTGTTCCAATCGCTCGCGCAACGACGCAGCCACGATCGCGGCTCCGGTTTCGTCGATCACGCCGACACCCGGCGGAGGCGGAGGCGTGGGCGCACCGAGCAGGTTGTCGAGGATCCACTTGCCGCGCTTGACCGGACTCGTTCGCGTCGGGTTGCTCGTGACCGTCAACACGCCCGCCATCCCCAGCACGCCGCCGCGCACGCGACGATCGACGGGCACGCGACGCATCTCGTCGCCGCGCACGCCGGCCATGCCGTAGTGACGCGCGAGTCGTTCGTCCACGAACGTGAAGTCGGCGTCGAGGAACTCGCGCACGCCGCGCCCCTCGCGCAGGATCGCGTCGAAGAACAGCTCCGCTTCGGCGCGCATGGACGTCGCGAGGGCCGCGTCGTAGTTCGGGAACCGCACGGGATCGGGCACGATGCGGTCGAGGTTGCGTGTCTGCAGCCACTGACCACCGAAGTGGCGCGCCAGGGCGCTGGCGCGCGGATCGCGCAGCATGCGCCGCACGTGTGCTCGGAGCGTGGCCTCGTCGAGGAGCGAGCCGTCGTCGGCAGCGCGCGAGAGCTCGTCGTCGGGCATGCTGCTCCACAGCGCGTACGAGAGCCGCGTCGCGAGCTCGAACGCGTTCAGAGCGCGCTCCTGGGCGGCGACATCGCTGGCGTGCGACGCGTCGCGCTCGACTGCAGGCAGGCTGGCGCGCTCGACTGCGGACAGGCTGTCGCGCTCGACCAGGAACAAGAAGTGCGGCGAGACGAGCACGGCCTGCAGCGCGACGCGCACGCCGTCCTCGAACGTGGGCTCGGTCGCGGCCAGCGCCTCGAGTCGCGCGATCTCGCCGGGTTCCGCGGGGCGTCGCCAGGCTCGTCGCACGAGGCGCGCGAGCACGTCGCGACGCGAACCGCGCGTCTTGGGGTCGAGCTCGCGCCGTTGGAACGCGGACCAGGCCGGCGGATCGACCGGCCCCACCACTTCCAACCACGCGACGGTCAGGTTGCGGTCGCGGTTCTTCGGATCGGGATCGTCGGGCTTCCAATAGTCGTTGAGGAACGAGACGGCCACGCGACGGCGACCGGCGGCGACGCGCACGCGCACCTCGTTTTCCTGCGGAGCCGCGGAAGTCGCGGGGACGTCGAAGCGCAGCTTCTCCTCGCGTCCGACTCGGAACGCCGCGCGCGCGGGCTCGTCACCGGCTTGATCGCCGAACGTGCGTGCGCGCAGCAAGTACTCTCCGTCGCGCGGGAACGTCATGTCGAACCCGACGTCGCCGTTCGAGTACAGACCGCGCATCTTGCCGCGCGCGTTGGAGCTCTTGCCCGAGAGATCGGCACCGTTCACGCGGCGTTTCGCCGGATGGGCAGGATCCTCCGACACCACCGCGCGCGCGGCGATGCGTTCCGCCGCGGTCAGGTACTTCTCGAGCAACATCTCGGGCATCGAGAGCACGTCGCCGATGTTGTCGAAGCCGTAGCCGACGTCGTCGCTCGGGAACTCGGCGGCCGCGTCGTAGTCGACGCCCAACAGGTCGCGGATCGTGGCGACGTATTCGGCGCGGTTGAGACGACGCAGCGTGGGCCGCCCAGGATCCGGGCGGGACGCCTCGGCGAAGCGCGCGTCGATCCACTTCGTCACCGCGGCGATCTCGGCCGCGTCGGGACGCGCACGCTCGGGCGGGGGCATCTCCCCCGCGGCGATGCGGTCGCGCACGTCGAGCCAGGTGTCGGCCCGACCGTCGGTCGAGGCCGCGTCGCGGAACACGTCGAGCGCAAGGCCGGCCTTGGCCGAGGCACCGGCGTGGCACTCGACGCAGTGTCGCGACAGGAACGGCGCGACCGACTCGGCGAACGGATCGTTCTCCGACGCGACCGCCACGATCGAAAGGAGGCCCCACACCATCGGCACGCACCCGTTCCACCGCACGTTGGGCCCGTTCCACCTCATGTTGCGACGGATCATGCCATGAGCAAGGCACGATGGGGCAACCGGACTCGTCCCGGTCGCGCCCCCCGAGGCGTGGTGCACCCGGGACGAAGTTCGAACGATGCCCGCACCCCACAATCCGGCGTCGGTGGGGTACGCTCGACTGCAGCAGCTCCCGGCGACCTCTTCGCCCGGCGCGCCATGGAACCACGGAGCCTCCCCATGACCTCGATTCGTCCCCTCCTCTTGCCCGTCGTCGCACTGATGGGCGTGACCACGACCCCGGTGTTCGCCCAAGGATCCGACACCTGCGCCACCGCGCAAGCCGTCGTCGGCACCGGTCAGTTCCCGTTCGACACGACCGTCGCCACGACGGACGGCTTGCCGGACACGCTGTGCAACTTCTTCTCGCTGCAGCAGATCAACAACGACGTGTGGTTCAGCTGGATCGCTCCGTCGAGCGGCAGCTTCACGATCTCGACCTGCTCGCAGACCACCGTCGACACGAAGATCGCTGTCTACGACGGCTCGTGCGCCGGCGTGGTCCTGGCTTGCAACGACGACTCGTGCAACCTGCAGACGTCGCTCGACGTCCTCGTCACGGGTGGCAACACGTACGTGATCCGCTTGGGCAACTACCCCGGCACCGCCACGTTGGGCGGCACGGGCACGTTCAGCATCGTCAACACGGGTCAGCTGTTGGTGCTGGACACGCAGATCAACCCGGCGAACGGTCACACGTATCACCTGCTCGCCGCCGGCACGTGGACCTCGGCCGAGGGCACGGCGGTCGCGTTGGGTGGTCACCTCGCGACGGTCGACGACGCGGCCGAGAACGCGTGGATCCAGGCCACGTGGCAGAACTACCAAGGCACGCCGCACGACCTGTGGATCGGCTACAACGACGCCGCGGTCGAGGGCACGTTCGTGTGGGCCGACGGCTCGACCTCGACGTACACGAACTGGGATCCGGGTGAGCCGAACAACGCGCTCACGGGCGAGGACTACACGAACATCCGTCGCGACAACGCCACGGGCAACTGGAACGACCTCGGCAACGCGCCGACCGGGTACTTCAACGCGGTGTACGGCGTCGTGGAGATCAACACGAATCCGGCCACGCTGTTCTGCTACGGCGACGGCTCGGGCACGGCGTGCCCGTGCGCGAACGCGTCGGCCGTCGGTCAGAACGTGGGCTGCCTCAACTCGCAAGCCGTGGGCGGAAGCCTGCGATCGACGGGTCAGGCGAGCTTGGCGGCCGACACCGTGGTGCTCACCGGCTCGCAGATCCCGAACGGCCCGGGCCTCTACTTCCAAGGCACGACCCAGTTGAACAGCGGCCTGGGCGTGACGTTCGGCGACGGTCTGCGTTGCACGGGCGGCACGGTCATCCGCCTCGGCATCGTGACGGCGTCGGGCAACACCTCGACGTATCCGTTCGGCGTGACGCCGCCGAACAGCATCCCGATCGGCCTCAAGGGCCTCGTTTCGGCCGGCAGCTCTCTCAACTACCAGTTGTGGTACCGCGACTCGGCCACGTTCTGCGCGGCGGCGGTCTTCAACTTGACGAACGCCCTGCAGATCACATGGGCTCCGTGAGATAGCGGCGCGAGCCACCACGGCTCGCCTCGCATCGACGACGCGGCCGCTCGGCACCACGCCGGGCGGCCGCGTTCGTTCGCGGCCCCCGGAGCCGCGATAGCGCCGACTTTCGATGCCGAGCGTTGAGAACGTCGAGCGGGACGACCATGATCGATGGTACGGGAGACCGTACCGCGCACGGTCGTCGACGGTTCGAGCACGAGGAGGCGCGGCGTGCGGAGGAGAGCGATCACCTCGGGCCCACGACACGCGCTATGGAACACAACCCGATCACCATCTCGGACCTCGAGCACGATCTCGAGAACGCGCTCGATCACGTCCGCCAACTCGACGCGAACGGACAGTTGCCGCCCGAGCTGCGGCCTCTGATGCTGCTCGCGCCCGTCGAAGGCACGAGCGTGCACGTCTCGCTGCGCCACCGCGACCTCGCGCGCCAGATCCGCCGCAACCACGGAGCCCAAGCGTTCTCGCAGAACGACTGCGGCGTGTGGATCGTGTTCGAAGCCCCGCTGCCCGAGGCCGGCCGCGACGGCGGTCGCGCGAGCGGATCCGAGACGCGCGCGGACCGCGGCGCGGGCCCCGACCGTTCGGGACCGCGACCGTTCGACGAGTTCGTCTTGGCCCTGAACGACGCCGAGAACCAACCGCAGCTGACGTTCGTGTCCCTCAAGTGGTTCCGCGACACGTTCCTCGTGAAGAGCGGCTACCGCTGGGCGCAGGACATCGAAGTGCCGCGTCGCCTGCTGCAGGAGGCCTCGGAGCGCAACGTGATCCTCACGTCGCGCGTACCGAATCCGAAGCAACCCGAGTTCCCGGTGACGAGCATCCGACTCAACCGCGATCACCCCGACGTCAAGCGCATCCTCGAGCACGCGGCGAGCCACGGTTGAGATCGCGCGGCGTTCACGCCACGACGAGCGCGACCCGCTGCACGAACCACCACGCGCCCGCCACCGCGACGAGGACCGACACGACGACGCGAGCCGGGCGCGGCACGAGCGGTGACCCCGTCGTGCCGGCGTGGTCCGCGCCCGATCCGTGCGACGAGCGGTTCGAAGACGTCCATCGCCTCGCGGCCAGGACCACGACGAGCAGCGTGCCCACGACCGCCAACTGTCCCGCCTCGACGCCCACGTTGAACCCGAACAACGCGACGAGCTTCTGGGTCTCGCCCGCCAACGTCTCGGCGATCGAACCGGCGAACCCGAGTCCGTGCACGAGTCCGAATCCGAACGCCTCGGGCCACGGCGCGCGGTCGGACTTCGACACGACGTTGCGCACGGCGACGTAGACGATCGACGCGGCGATCGCGGGCTCGACGACGTCCGCGGAGACGCTCACGTGCCCCGTCGACGCCGCCGCCAACGTCAGCGAATGCGCCACCGTGAACGCGGTCACGACCCCCAGGATCGAGCGCAGGCGACGAGACGCGACGAGCAACGCGATCACGAACGCGACGTGGTCGTAGCCGGTGAGGATGTGCTCGACGCCCAACGTCACGTACGACGCCAGCACGCCGCGCGGCTCGGCGTCGGGGCGAAACGTCCACGACGGATCCTCCACCCACAACACGCGTGCGCGCGGTTCGCCACCGTTCCACACGATCTGTGCGTGGTCGCGGTGCAGCGGATCGGACTCCCGGAACAGGCTCTGGTCGATGCGCAACGCGCGCAGGGGTTCGTCCGACGCGAACTCGAGCCGGAAGTCGATCAAGGGCTCGGGACCGCTCGCGTCGGAGGCGACTCCCGACGCGCCGTTGGTCGCGGGGTTCGGGATGCCCGCGGCACCCGACGGGCGTTCCGTTTCGACGTTCGGCGGGCCGGCGTGCAGCGTGGACCCCACGAGCCGTCCCACGAGACGACGTTCGACGCCGTCGGTCCCTTCGGCGGTCAGACGATACCCCTCGAGCAGGTACCGTTCGATCGAATCGCGCGACGCCGCGAGTTCGTCGCGACTCACGCGCCGATCGCCGTCGGTGTCGATCGGCAAGCTCTCCACCAGCGTGAGGCTCTGACACCGCAGGTCCACCGCGACCTGCGCGCCGTCGACGACCACGCGCGAGCTCGAGACCGACAACGGATGGGCCACGAGGGCCAGGACGCAGAGCGACGAGAGCATGTGGGACCGGTGGACGTCGGAGCGCGAACGGACAGAGACCGCGGCCGTGCGGCCGGAGGCACGCCGAGCGCGGGAGTTCCCCGCACGATACCCGGCGCTTGGAGACGGAACCTGGAGAGCCCGAAAGCCCCGTGATCCGCCCGACCGCGGCCGAGCAGGATCCGGAACGAAGGCAGCCGTCGGATTGCGGATTCCACGGGACGCGGGCGGCGCGACGGCGCGCTGCTACGCTCGCGACATGTCCTCGTTCGAATTGGAACCCTACATCGACCGACACGTCCCCGCGGAAGGCCCCGAGCTCGCCCTGAAGCAGTTCCTCGACGTCGCGCGACGACGGCGCACGGTCCGCGACTTCAGCGACCGTCCCGTGGCTCGCTCGCTCATCGAAGATCTCGTGCGCGTCGCCGGATCGGCGCCGTCGGGCGCCAACAAGCAGCCGTGGCGGTTCGTGGCCGTGCAAGACCCCGTCGTCAAACGACGGATCCGCGAAGCCGCCGAGCACGAAGAACGCGAGTTCTACGCCCACCGCGCGACGAAGGAATGGCTCGCGGACCTCGCGCCGTTGGGCACGGATCCGTCGAAGCCCTTCCTCGAGATCGCGCCGTGGTTGATCGTCGTCTTCCGGCTCACGCGCGGCGACGACGGCTCGCAGGTCTACTACGCGCACGAGTCGGTCGGCCTGGCGTGCGGGATGCTCCTGGCCGCGGCGCAACACGCGGGGCTCGCGACGTTGACGCACACGCCGAGTCCCATGGGCTTCCTGGGTGAGATCCTCGGTCGCCCGGCGAACGAGAAGCCCTACCTCATCGTCCCCGTGGGACACCCGGCCGACGATTGTCGAGTCCCGCGAGCGGCTCGGATCAAGAAGCCGCTCGCGGAGATCCTCGAGTTCCGTTGACGCGCCGCGACGGCGTCGTCACGGAGTCGTCACGGTGTCGGTGGGTACTGGAGCATGTCGGCCATGTACTCGATCTGGTGCCGCGCCATGAAGCTCTCGTCGGACTCTCCCGTGTTCCGGTTGGTCACTATCGACCTCATGCCGTCGGCGCTGTTCCACGTCGTCGTCAGTCGATCGCCGCTGGGCCGCGACGCGGACAGCGTGTTGTTGTGGTTCGTGACCCAGTCGCGGGTCGTGTCGGTGCCTTTGTAGGTGGCGACGTCGCCGTTCGTGGTCGTGCTCGTGAGGATCGGTGTCGGCATGGGATCTCGCAGTCGTCGGGGAAGAAGAAGTGGTGAGGAAGGCGGCGATCTCGCGTGGGAACGCGACGATCGATCACCGCGGTTGCCCTCGGTCGTGGCCCGGCGGGAACGCACGCCGGGCCGGAGACTCGAGGCCACTGCGCCTGCGTGTGCCGGAGGACCGGTGACCACGCGCGAGACGCAGGGGTTCGTGCCGGTCGCCGCGCTTCCC
>Ga0075163_10011499_pt1 | contig 11531 bp, 11 predicted proteins | sample JI1023141ADNA_FD_71478 | JGI IMG/M metagenome (GOLD analysis project Ga0075163, IMG submission 71478) | Wastewater effluent complex algal communities from Wisconsin, to seasonally profile nutrient transformation and Carbon sequestration -... | ecosystem: Engineered > WWTP > Effluent > Algae... | reverse complement strand
CAGCGTGGGTCCGACGATCGCTCGACCGTCGGGCTGCCCTCCGCTGAGCTGTTTGCTCGTTCATCGCGTCACGTTTCGGTCCCGATAGCTCTGCGATCACGCCACCTCGCGTCGCGAGCTGGGCTCGCGCGATCGCGTGATCGTCGCGGCGACGGCCGCCGCGACCTCCCGCGGCTCGGCCCCGTGGGTCTCCACGAGCGAGAGCGCGATCGGCGTCGACATGCGTCGCACGCCCGCCTGGAGGACTTGCGTGAAGTGGGCCGCGGCGCGCGACTCCGCGCTGTCAGGAGGATCCGCGCACACGTTGATGATCGTGCCGCCCGCGTCCTTCATGTTCCAGAACGCCACGAGTGATCCATTTACGAGCCCCCAGTGACGCGGCGCGACCCCTGTGGACTCCTCGCTGACCCGTGAAGGCGCGTGGGGTTCGACGACATTCACCCACGCGTCGATCCTCTCGTAGAAATCGAGCGCGAGGCGGGCGGCGCGCTGGGCGTCGTCGAGCTGCCTCGGGTCGGCCACACAGTGCACGGCCTCGCCGCCGCTCGCGCCGATCTCCGAGGCCACCGCGGCGACCCACGGGCAGCCCGCGAGCACCACGCGCGCTCCAGCTCGCGCGAGCTCGTGGCCGGCCGCGAGGCCGACCCCGCAGCACGCACCGACGATCACCACGACCTGGTCGCGCACCGACCTCTGGCCGACCCTCGCGCCCCCCGCCCCATCGACACTCGATACCCGCATGAAGACTCCCGAGTGACGTCGGAAGCAAGCGGAGGGCCGCTGCCCGAGGGAGACCCGGGCTCAGGGATTGTCGGGCTGCTGGTTCACGAAGTCGGTGATGTGCTGGCTGAAGTCGTTGTTGGGCACCGCCACGGTCCCGCTCGCGCCGGCGAACTCGCCGACGATGAACGTGATCCCCTTCGGGATGCCCGCATCCTCGTACGCCTGGATGTCGCTCTCGGCGTTGCCGTAGGCAGCCACCACGTCCCAGCCGAAGTCGTTCGTCATGCGCTTCACCCAGGCGCCCTTGTACTCGCGCGCCGAATCGCCGAAGACGAGGGAGTTCGCCGTGATCACGGAGCCCGTCGGGAACCCGAGGTCGGCCAGCCACCGTCGAGTCTCCGCGCGGAAGAGGTGCGGACGCGCCGTGAGGTAGACGATCTCGTAGCCCTTCTTCGACCACGCGTTCATCAGCGCGTCGGCCGACGTGTTCTGCAGCGGGACGTAGGCGCCGTCGTCGATCTGCTTGAAGAGCTCGTCGTCGCTGAACGTCATCGTGCCGTCGATGTCGGTGATGATGAACTTCGTCCCCGACGGCATCAGGTAGTCGTAGTGCTCGCCGCAGCTGCCGTCCGCTTCCATGACGGCGTAGACGGGCGCGCCGAGCGGCGCGAGGAAGTTGGTCGACGGCAGATCGTAGAAGCCGTCGACGTCCGTCTGGGTGCGGCCGAGCGTGTTCCACTTGGCGGCTGCCACGTCGTAGAACCAGAGGCTCACGAACTCGCCCGGCAGCGGCGTCGCCGTGAGCCCGCTCGCCTGCCCGGTTCGAGCCTTGCGACCCCGGTAGTCGATCGGCCCGGGCGCTGGCGTCTTGTCGTTGGGGAGGTAGGTCTGGGCGATCTTGCCGCCCTCGTTCCCGAGCGTGTCGGACGACTCGTCCTTGCTGCGCGGGTTGTCGGTCGCGAACGACGCGTTGTCGGCGTTCTGGAAGCCGCTCGACTCGAGCTTGAACGGGAGCGTGCCCGGGTAGGGACACTTGAGCTCGGTGGCGTTCGAGATCATCCCGCCGCCGGAGCCGCCGCCGCCGTCGGCGATCTGTCCGCTGCCTCCGCGGCACGCGCCGCCCATGCTGCCGAGGAACGCGACCGCCGCCAATGCAAGGACACTTCGCTTGAGAACCATCGCCCGTACCTCCGATGTCAAAGCCAACCGAACTGGGAGCCGAAGAAGATCGTGTCGCCGAGGAGGACGTCCCCGTTCGTGTCGACCTGCGGACCTTCGAGGAGATCCGTGAGCTGGTAGAGGAAGTGGATCTTCACCGCGTGCTTCGCGATGTACGCGTTCGCGCCGAACTGGAGGACGCGCGTCTCGGTGTTGTCGACGACGTAGTCGGGACCTTCGGTCCCATCGAGGCTCGTGTTCACGTCGAACTGCGCCATGCGCGCGACGATCTCGAACTTCGGCAGCGGGATGGGGATCGGGAGCACGTAGCCCGCCTGGACGGAGAACGCGTAGCGCTGGAACGCGGGGTCCGCGCCGTGCTGCTCGCGGAACCCACGGAGGTACTCGCCGCGCAGCGAGATCCCCTTGAAGAAGAACCGCGCGTCCCCGCCGAAGCGCGTCTCCGCGGCGCCGACGTCACCGAGGCCGAGCTCGTTCCCGAGCCCGGCGTTGTAGACGGCGTTCACGCCGAGCGCGAACTGGAACTTCCTGTTCTCGAGATCCGGCTCCTCGAGGTCCATGCGCCCGAGCGGATCCACCTCGATGCGGCCAGCGACCATGAAGCTGTCGTCGAGGTTTCGGCGCTGGCGGAAGCCGCCCTCGCCGTTGCCGACCATCACCGTCGAGCCGATGTGGACGTCCTTGATCGGGATCCAGCTGCGGAGGGCCCCGCCGAGGTCCCGGTCGAACGTGATTCGTCGGTCGGGCGAGCCCACGGGGAACTGGAGCTTCGATTCGGGCTGGATCGATGCGAGCCCGAACGGCACCTTGAACTGGCCCAGGTCGAGCGCGACGAGATCCTTGTTCCACGTGACGCTGCCGTACACGTCGCGCACGGAGAAGTTCCCGTTGTTCACGTCGAAGTCGAACCGGAACTCGGCGCCGAGCTTGCTGTAGATCCGCACCTCACCGCGGCCGATGAGGCGGACGTTCTGGAACTCGAACCCGTCGGAGTCGTCGTTGTTGAAGTCCGTGTCGGTCACGAACCGGAAGCCGGGCTGGATGTACCCGCCGAGCAGCAGAGAGTCCTTCCCCAGTCGGAGCGCGCGGAGAAAATTCGGGACGCGCGGATCGTCGGGAGACGCCGTGAACGCGTCGAACGGCACCTCCTTGGGCGGCTCCGCTGGCGGACCCTTCGGCGCTGCTGGCGTCGCGTTCGGACCGCTCCCCGGCGCGGGGGGCGCGGGCGGCGTCGGATCAGAAGGCGGAGCTGCGGGCTGCGCAGGCGCGGGGTCGGGGTCGGTGGGCGCGGGGTCGGTGGGTGCCGGGACCGGCTGGGCGAACGCGCGCGTCGCCGATCCACCGAGGAGGACCAACATCAGGAGCGCCCGGACACTGCGCGACGACATGCCAGAACCCCCTATTCGTCGCGTCGATCCAGGGCGAGCGAGAACGGGCGCGCAACCAACAAGTCGACTGTTCGCCATCGAACCGTCACACGCGCCGCTCGTCCGGCACGCCCACGTCACATGGCCGTCACCGAGCAAATGTCGGGTGAAAGAAGTCGGCGACGCGTGCGTGACGTCTTCGTGTCGCAGCCAATCCCGGCTTTCATGAGCGTCGAAGTCCTCCTAGAAGCGCGCTCATGCCGAGGCTCGCGCAGCTCCTGTTGGTGTCGGTCACACTGGTTGGCTGCTCGCGCGACGTCGAGCTCGAGGGCCGTGAGCCGCTCCACCGACTGTCCTGTCCACGGCCAGGCAAGCTCCCGTTCGACGCGGCCAGCATGTTCGTGGACCCATCGCACGCGGACCTGCACGGGCCCGTCGCCGACGTCGCGTCGGACACGCTCGGCAACCTCGGCGGCCGCGTGTCGAGCACGGACGAACCGCTCGACGCAGAGCCCGAGGCGCGCAATGTCTTCTACGTCGGACGCAAGGCGAGGAGGGCCGCGGCGGAGTCGTCGACCATCACGCCGATCGCGGGCGAGGCCGTGAGTCTCTGGTACTTCGACGTGCGCACGGGCGTCTGGCAATGGACCGGTCGCGACACCACCGACGAGGACGGCGGGTATCGGTTCATCGACACCGTCGCCGAGCGGCCGCCGCTCGAGCCGCTCTACGCGGTGCTCGAGGGAGATGGCAGCTGCGCCGCCCACTACGACGCGCTCTACCCGGAGGAGACGCCGGTCGTCGTCACCGAGATCGACGGGACGCTCGATCGGGGCGCGAAGGGGACAGACAGCGCCGCACGGACGATGCGAGCGTGGGCCGACAAGGGCTACCCCATCGTCTACCTCACGATGCGCTCGCGCGACGACCGTGCGTCCACGCGCGCCTGGCTCGACGAGAGCGGCTTCCCGACGGGCGCGCTCGTGACGCCGGACGCGGCGCCGCCGGGAACGAGCGCCTACGACTACAAGCGTGTCTGGCTCGATCGGATGCACGACGTCTTCGGCTGGCGCTTCGTCGCGGCCTACACGGCCGCTTGGACGGACGTGGAGGCCTATCGGGACGGAGGCGCCGGGGCGGCGCGCGTGTTCCTCGCTGGCGCCTCCGAGCCCGACGGGTGCGTCGGCCTCGAGGACTTCGACGCGCACCGCGCGGACTTCGTCGACGCGCAGCCCGACGCGCCCTGAAAGCGCGTGTCGCGGAGCGCCCCGATCAGGGAGCTTCGTTCGCCGCGCCCGGCGTCGCGCTGCCCTCGCCGAACGCGCCGGTCCCGTTGGGGAGGCGGCTCCACGTGGTGCCGTCGACGAGGCTGCCGGGATACGCGTCTTCCTCGAGGACCTCGTCGTCGGCGTCGACCAGGAACACCGCGTCGCCATCGGCGTTGCTGAGCTTGAAGTCGGCCTGGAAGCACGGCGCGGGGCCAGGCGCGCAGTCGGTCACCGGATCCGGCGATGGGTTGGACACACCGCAGAGGATGAAGAGGTAAGCGCCCTTGGGGAGCGTCGTGCCCGCCGGCAGCGTCACCGCGCTCGCGAGCTTCGGCGTTCCGGGGCTCTCTTGATCGGCGATCCGGAGACCCGACAGATCCGCCGTGTCGTTGCCGGCGTTGAAGAGCTCGATGTAGTCGTCGCCAGCGCCGCTCATCTCGTTGATGACCACGCCGCCCGGTCCGCCCGACGACGTCGAGCCGCTCGCGGCGGAGGTGGACATCGTCGAGGTGCTCGTCGCGCCGGTGGTTCCCATCGCCGCCGTGGTGGATGCCGACGAGGTCGAGCCGCCGGTCCCGTCCACGTTGGCCTCCGAGCAGCCGGCGATCGTGAGCGTGGAGAGCAAGAAGATGAAAGTCGAGCGCATCGGAGACTCCTTCAGCGGGGAAGCGAGACCTGGAACCAGTGATCGAAGTCGAACGCGGCGACGACCCGCAGGCGGTAGTCGTCCTCGTCGGGCAGCGCCGCGCGCGCGGCGTCCCCGAAGAACTGTCCGTCGAACGCGAGCAGCGCAGAAAGCGGTTTCGCGATCTGGACGCCCACGGATCCGGTGAAGAGGATCGCGTCGTCGCCGTCGGCGCGCGTGTCCCGCAGCCAGTACGTCAGGTCGGCGCCGAGGAGTAGCCGCTTCAGGATCGTCGCCTTCGCGAACACGTCGACCGCGAGCGCGTCCTTGTCGCTGTCGTCGTCGGTGCCGAGGGCGTACGCGAAGCCTGCTCCACCCCGGACGATGTCGCCTTGCCAGGCGACGCCAGCGTGGATCCGGTCGGCGCGCGACAGTCCCGTCCCGCTCGAGCCGCTCTGGTACGACCCGAACACGGTGAGCGGCTTCGCCTGTTCGACGACGGCGATCGGATGGATCTCGGCGGCGATCTCGACGTTCTTGCCGCGGTTCAGCTCGGGACGTTCGTACCCCTCGCCGTTGTACGCGCCGACGCCCACCCAGCCGAAGCCCTTCGGCAGGTGCCCGACCATCGTGACGCCGAGATCGCTCGGCGAGGCGAACCCGACGCGCTCGATCGCGGTCGGGTTCAGCGCGCGGAAGTTCCACGATCTCTCGAGGATGGGGATCGTCAGGGTCGGCAAGAGACCCGCGCGCACGTCGAGGTGACCGAACAGCCAGTAGCCGGCGTAGCCCTCGCGCACGCGGAACACGAAGCTGTCGCCAGCGACGCCGAGGAGCGCTCCCTCGCTCGCCGAGCGCACCCCTTCGACGAGGACCTTCGCGTACGCGTGGTCGTAGCGAACGCCGAGGAAGAGGTGGCCGCGCGTGAGCTCGAAGTCGTGGAACCAGCTCGTCTCGCCGCCGTCGTCGCGCAGCCGGAGCACGTACTGGCTGTGGAGCGAGACGCCCGGGTCGAACCCGATCTCGGTCCGGTCGGCGCGCGCCGGCAACGCGAACGCGGACGTCAGCAGGACGGCGATTGTCTGCTTCCTCATGGTGGTGCTCCGAAGATCGCAGCCACCTCGGCGCCCGGCGCGTCGGCCGGGTCGACCGGGATCCCGAGGCGTGGGCCGAGGGCGTCGAGCGCCTCGCCGAACCGCTTCCAGTCGCCGTCGACGACGTCGGCGTACGCGACCGACGCGCTCGCCTGCTCCTCCACGAACCCGGGGACATCCGCGCCGATCACGCTGGCGATCGCGTCGAGCGTCGCCTCGTCGCTCCCTCGCGCGTCGAGCCGCGCGAGCAGGCGACCGAGCGTCGAGCCGAGCGCGGAGAGCGCCTCTGGCGTCGCGCGGTCGCCCTCGAGCCGCTTCAGCTTCACGCCCTTCTCCCCGGCGATCTCTGGCCGGATCTGCACGGTGAAGCCGAGCAGCTCGCTCGTCCCCCAGCGCGGCGACGCATCGGGCCTCGCCCAGACGCGCCGGCTGATCCCGGTGACTCGATCGCCCGGACTGTCTGCCGCGAACCCCGGCGCGCCGAAACCACCAGCGCCCGAGTCGGCGATCTCCTTCACCTCGAGGAGCGCGTCGTCGTCGTTGCCAGCGGTCGGCCCCTCGACGAGCACGAGGAACCGGACGCGCGCGAGGCTCGCGACGCCCGCGCCGTACTCGCGCGCGACGTCCTTGATCGCGAGCTCGCCGGCCGGGGGCGGGGAGAGCAGGCTCGAGCGGTAGGTGGACAGCATCGCGGGGAGCGCGCCCTGCACGACCTCGGGTGCGTCCTCGAGGAACTTCTGCCCGTCGTCGAACGCGCCGCGCAGGAGTCGGCGCGCGCCGTTCGCGTCGATGACCGTGTCCTCCGCGAGCTCGCTGCGCGCTTCGAGGTCCTCGACGGCGCGCTCGAACAGATCCGCGAGGACCGGATCCGCTGCGCCCTCGACGCGTTCGCGCGGCGCGCCGGTCGCGTAGGCGGCGATCCCCTCGGCGTAAGCGCTCGCGGTCGCGCGGACGATGTCGCCTTCGCCGCCGACCCCGGCGCTCCGCGCTGCGAGCACCATGCCGATCGTCAAGCGCCGGAGCTGCCAGACCCACGGGTACCGATCGGCGCCGTCGAAGTCGTTGGGCTCGAGCCCGAACGTGCCGTCGCTCGCGAGGAGCGCGCCGAAGTTCTCGGGGTGGGCGTCGCCGACGCCGAGGGGAAAGAGGCCCTCGACCGTGAACCGCGTCCGGCCGGCGTCGCCGAAGCGCGCGTCATGGAGGAACAGCGGGAAGCTGCCGCGGTAGAACGCGAAGACGGAGGCCCGCATCGCGGCGTACTTCGACGCGACGAGCGCGGGCCGCGTGCGGATGAGCGGCTCGTCGGCCTCCGCCGTCACCGACGCGACGAGGCGCGCGCGCGGATCCAGCGACGACGCTTCGCAGCCGGCCGTCAGCGAGAGGAAGGCGAGCCCGAACGCCGCGGCGGTGCCCGCGGATCGAGAGCGGGGAACGAGCGCGCGCTGCGACACCCGGGCCGGGTACCGCGCGGCCGGGGCGATCACAACGTCGCTATCGGTCCGTCACAGAGATGTTGCTTTCGACCCCGCCAACCCTCCGGTCCGCGTGAGAAGTTGCGCGCGCGCCACGGGAACGACCGGATCGCCCGGCACCGTGGCGGGCATGACCAAGCTCATCGCGCACCTGAGTGATCTGCACCTCCTCGGTCGCCCCTCGTCGTCCCGCACCGTGGATCCGCGCACGCAGCTCGTCAGCATCGGTCGGCCGCTCGACTCGCCCTCGCGCTACCGCCGCCTCGCGCGCGCGCTCGGGCGCGCCGTCGAGGCGCGCGCCGACCACGTCGTACTCTCGGGCGATCTCACCGAGCTCGGCCGGGCGCACCAGTTCGACGAGCTCGCCGAGGCCCTCGCCGACTCGGAGATCCCGCCCGATCGTGTGACCATCGTCCCCGGCAACCACGACCGATACGGCGACGTGCGCGCCTTCGATCGCGCGATGGAAGGCGTCCTCGCGCCGTGGGCGAGGAACGCGTCCGACGTGCCCGGCAAGGTGATCGATCTCGGGACTGTCTGTCTGCTCCCGCTGGACGTCACCATCTCCCAGTCGGTCGCGCGGTCCCGCGGCGTGTTCTCCGAGGCGATGGGCCACGCGGTGAAGAGGCGACTCGCCACGTTCCGGCAGAGCCAGCGCGTCGCGATCGTCCAGCACCATCCGCCCATCGTGCGCAACCCGCTGGTCCACTGGTTCCATGGCCTCGTCGGCGCCGACCTCGAGCGCTCCCTCCTCGACGAACGTGTCCAGGTCCTCCACGGTCACACCCACGACGCCGTGAGCGAGCCCCTGGACGGCCGCGCGCACGCGCTCCTCGGCGCCTCCGCCACCGTCGAGGATGCCGACGACACGCCGCGCGTGAACCTCTACTGGGTGGGCGACGCCGGCCTCGAGCCCGTGTACCTCGCGACGCGCTACGCGGCCTGATAGTCCTTGGGGATGGACCAGTTCGCGCTCCGTCACGCCCTCGCTGCGGTGGTCTTCGTCCTGGGTTCAGCGCTCGCGGTGCAGGCCGGGTGCGGCAACGGGACCAGCGTCGCGGCCGCGTCGTGCTCGTCCTGTCAGGAGTCGTACTCGTCGGAGCAATGCAAGAAGTGGGGAGACCTCGCGGGGTGCGCAAAGGCCGAGGTGTCGAGCAACTTCGGGTGCGGCAGCGGCTTCGGCTCGGCTTGTTCGTTCGTCGACTGCGAGGGCTCACCGATCTGCGATGACGCCGGGAGCACCGCGTGCGTGAGCCCCGACGGACTCACGCAGGCGGATTGCGACGAGATCGCGCCGACCGGAGAGTGCAGCGGCGCGAAGACCGCCACCTTCCAGACGGAGGGGAAGATGGTGACCGGGTGCCAGTTCGAGGGCTGTCACTTCAGGCCCGAATGCCCGGAGTGAGCTCGTTCGCGCTCAGGTCTTGTCGAGCGTGAGCACGGCCTCGCGGACGATCGTCACGTCCCGCGAGGAGGCCTCGAGCTTGCCGACGAACTTCCCGCCCTCGATCTTGCCCGAGATCATCCCGCGGAAGCCGCCGGGCTCCTTCGGCGTCAGCGTGCCGGTGAGGGCCTTCTCCTCCGACTGACCCTCGACGGACATCTCACCGAGCGGACCCGTGACCGTGCCGGTGACGCGGCCGTCGCTCCACACGGAGAGCTTCACCTCGCCGGGGCCGACGTTGACCTTGCCCTTGTCGAGCCCCCAGAATGGCTCCGAGGCGCCCGGCGGGAGCTTCATCTTCTTCTTCTTCGCGTCGAACGGGCCCGCGTACCCACCGACGATCGTCGCCTCGCCCTTCTCGGCGACGGCAGACGCGCTCGGCGACGGGGCGGCGCTCCCGACGGCGCCAGGGGCGCTGGCTGCGCTCGACGCCGTCGAGGATGCGCGCGCCTTCGACGGCGCGGACGACGTGGGCAGCGGCGCTCCGGTACCACCGGTGGAGGCATCTCCGCAGCCGAGCGACGGGAGCGCGACGAGGGCGAGCGCGAGGAGAGCGTTGGAGCGACGCATCGGCCGCGCTCCTTTAGCACCGATCGCGGCGTCTGCTCTATCGTGAGCGCGCCATGTCGCTCGACGAGCTGACCGAGCGCATCCTCCGGCGCCTCGCGGAGATGAGCGACGACGAGATCCTCTCGCTCTTCGAGCAGGAGCTCGGGCGGGTGCGCGACCAGCGGGGCGGGGGCCACCCCGAGCCGCCGAAGCCGGAGGCCTCCCCGAAGCCGCGCCGGCGCCGCCGCGCTGATTGACTACTGGATGCGGGCGACGCCGCCGGCGCTGCCGTGGATGCCGAGGACGAACACGGTGTTCCCGTCGCGCGCCGCGGGCAGGAGCGCCGAGCCTGGATCGCCCGGGAACGTCCACGCGAGCGCGCCGTCGACGTTGTCGTAGAACTGCACGCCCGCGGGCGTGCTCCGCTGGACGACGCCCTCCTGCTGCCAGGCGCGCCGACGAACACGTTGCCCAGCTGATCGGCCGCGATCACGTTCGAGAGGTTCGTCGGCTTCTCCCAGATGACCGTCCCCGGCATCGGTCCTCCGCTCGACGAGCTGCCGCTCGCCGATCCCGATCCCGACGCCGTGGTCGTGCCCATGCCCGACGTCGTCATCGTCGCGCCGCTGGTCGACCCGGTGCTGGTCGAGGTGGACGAGGCCCCGCCAGCGGCGGTGGTGCCCGCGCCGTCGTCGCAGCCGAGCAGCGCGAAAAAGCCGAGGAAGAGCGCGCGGTTCATCCTGCGAAGACACAGCTCAAGAGGGTCCGTGTCAAGCGCGCCGAAAGGTCACGCCCACCTACTCGCCGAGGAGCTCACGCTCTCGCAGCGCGCGCACGAGCGCGATGCGGGAGCGCACGCCGAGCTTCGCGGCCGCGGTGGAGAGGTGCGTGGCGACGGTCGAGGGCGCGAGCCCGAGCTCGTAGGCGATGAGCTTGTTCGAGTGCCCGAGCTTCGCGAGCGAGAGCGTCTGGCGCTCGCGCTCGGTGAACGGCGCGTGGCCGCCTTCGCGGAGGTGAGGCGCGTTGCGCTTCGCGACCAGGTAGCGCCGACCGGAGTGATCGAACTCGTCGACGAGCGTCCATCGGCCCGAGACGAGCGCGGTCCAGAGCTCGAGCGCCTGCTCGGGATCCGAGCGACGGAGGTCTCCTCGCGCGCGCTCGATCGCCCGCGCCGACCGCTCGAGCGCGTTGCGTGCGTTCGCGCTTCGCGCGTCCCCGTCTGCGTACTCGACGCCGCCGCTCGGCGAGAGGATCGCGTCCGCGTCCGCCGTCGTCTCGCGCGTGCCTCGGCTCGCGCGGAGGCGCGCGCCCGCCGCGAGGTGCGCGGCGACGCGATCCCACGTCGCCGCCTCGCGTGCGCTGAGGCTCCTTCGTCGGGGGAGCGGCGCGCCGAGCAAGCATCCGTGACCGTTCGGCTCGGTCGCCGCGACGCTGAGGAAGTCCTCCACGCCGATCGGCGAGAGCGACGCGCGGAGGATCTCGCCGAACCCGAGCTCGTCGGCGCCGAGCCGATCGCTCAGCGTGGCCGACGACGGCGCGCTGCGAAACAGGCGCGCGCCGAGCGCTGGAGGGACGATCTCGCTGAGCGCGTCGATGATGCTCACGGTGCCGGCGAGGGCGCCGACCACGACCGGAGACCACGTGCGGATGCGGTTCGGGTTCGAGAGATCGTAGAAGAAGCCGACGACGCCGAGGCCGTGGTCGAGCGCCGGCCGCGCGACGACGACGACGTTCGCGAGCCACTCCCCCTCCGACGCTGCCACCCGGTACGCCGCCTCGATGATGGCGACGAGATCAACCGTCACGGTGG
>Ga0075163_10011498_pt1 | contig 11532 bp, 4 predicted proteins | sample JI1023141ADNA_FD_71478 | JGI IMG/M metagenome (GOLD analysis project Ga0075163, IMG submission 71478) | Wastewater effluent complex algal communities from Wisconsin, to seasonally profile nutrient transformation and Carbon sequestration -... | ecosystem: Engineered > WWTP > Effluent > Algae... | reverse complement strand
GGCCACGAGGAGGTCGTCACCTCCGCCGCCTGGAGCCCGGACGGCGCTCGCATCCTCACCGCTTCCGTCGACCACACCGCGAGGGTCTGGAGCGCCGATGGCAACGGCACGACCCTCATCCTCAAAGGCGACGAGAGCCCCCTCTGGTCCGCCACCTGGCGCCCGGACGGCGCTCGCATCCTCACCGTCTCCTGGGACAGCGCGAGGGTCTGGCGCGCCGATGGCAACCCCACCGACCGCCTCATCCGGCATGGCGACGTGCATTCCGTCGTGTCCGCCGCCTGGAGCCCGGACGGTGCTCGCATCGTCACCGCTTCCGACGACCACACCGCGAGGGTCTGGAGCGCCGATGGCGACGGCACGACCCTCATCCTCAAAGGCCACGAGGATGTCGTCACCTCCGCCGCCTGGAGCCCGGACGGCGCTCGCATCCTCACCGCCTCCGAAGACAACACCGCGAGGGTCTGGAGCGCCGATGGCGACGGCGCCACCGTCATCCTCGAAGGCCACGAGGGCGACATCCTCTCCGCCGCCTGGAGCCCGGACGGCGCTCGCGTCCTCACCTCTTCCTTCGACGACACCGCCAGGGTCTGGAGCGCCGATGGCAACGGCGCTGCCCTCATTCTCAAAGGCCACGAGGGTGAGGTCCTCTCAGCCGCCTGGAGCCCGGACGGCGCTCGCATCCTCACCGCCTCCGCAGACAAGACCGCCAGGGTCTGGAGCGCCGACGGCAACGGCACGACCGTCATCCTCACTGGCCACGAGGGTGGCGTCATGTCCGCCGCCTGGAGCCCGGACGGCGCTCGCATCCTCACCGCCTCCGAAGACAAGACCGCCAGGGTCTGGAGCGCCGATGGCAACGGCGCTGCCCTCATCCTCAAAAGCCACGAGGATGCCGTCGTGTCCGCCGCCTGGAGCCCGGACGGGTCGCGCATCCTCACCTCTTCCGAGGACAACACCGCCAGGGTCTGGCAGCTCGACCACGACCTCCAGCGAGCCCTGCGCGAAGCCACCGTCGACTGCCTGTCCCCCGAGCAGCGCCAAACCCACCTCCTCGAGGGCGAGGGCGACGCCACCAAAAACTACAGCGATTGTGAACGCGCCCATGGCCGCGAGCCTGCCCCCGCGCCCACGCATGCCGATCGTCGAGGATGGCCATTTGCCGGTGACGGCGGGACGCTCGGCGGTCCTGGTCGTCAGTGAGTCCAGCGCAGCGCCACGGCGTGCGCTCGCGCTCGCGGTCGGGGCCGCGCGCCGAGGCCCCGGAGACCCGCCATTCGCTCACGCCGGCAGCGATCCCCAGCCGCGCGGTCCGGTCGGGTCCTCGAGCGGCACTTCCTCGCCCGGCCGCGAGCGGCTGCGGGCCTGGAGGCTGCGGCTGAGCCACTGGAACATCGTCTCCCACCGCGCGGGCCGCAGCGGCGACCTGAAGGCTGCGGGAGATCGCGCGCCGGAGCCACGGGGGCGCTCGCCCCCCGCGCGCCGGTTCGCGGAGGTGGCCGGCGAGCACGGCCTCGCGCAGCTCGACGAACGATTCGCCGGGAGCAGGGTTTCGTACAGGCGGCGTGCAGCTGCGGGTGCCGTTCGCGTGTAAAGGCAGCGGCTTCTGCCCGTCCGGCATGGGCCGCCGGATGGAGCGGCGCTGCTGGTCGACCGCGTGCTGCCGGCGTGTTCCACCCCAGCGACTCGAACCAGCGGATGCTCGCCGGGACATCCGAGACGTCCAGCACCGGCGAGATCCAGATATCGCCCATACCACCGAGCGACGTCGCAAGCTGCGATCGCAGGCGCCCCGGGCGAAAAATCGCGGTCTCGACCGCGGACGCCGGCAACGTTTCACCGATCGGTGAGGCTCGAGCGGTTCATCCGCGACGCGCGGGCGCTGCTGCGCGTCGCTGGCGAGCACGTCGCGCGGGCCCTGGTCCAGGGGGACGGGGCTCTTGTGCACTCAAGGCGGCGATGGATGATTTCGTGCATCGGTGCTCGGAATCAAAAGTTGACAGGATCGCCGCACTTGGGTGAGATCGCCACCTCGTCCGGCACGGTCGGGCGGTCGATGCAATCTTAGGAGGAAGCCGAAATGGATCTGCCACTCGATTCTCGCCTGGGCGCCGCCCCTGCCGGTCAACCCGTGATGGCGCTGCTCATCGAACCCGACAAGAAGGGCAAGAAGAAGAAGAAAAAGAAGAAGAAAGACAGCCGGATGTCCCGCATCCTCAGCCGGATGTACCTCGGCTCGGCGGCAGCGATGAAGCAGATGGGCGACGCGATGCGCGACGCCGCCAAGAAGTACCGCAAGAAGCACAGGAAGAGCCGCGACAAGAAGCGCAACGGCGCGGTCAAGGACGCCGGCAAGAACTTCGCCAGCGCCACCAGCGAGCTGCTGTCCGGCTCGGCCTCGGTCCCGCGCAAGGTCGCCAAGGCGCTGTGGAAGAAGGACAAGAAGAAGCGCAAGAAGGGCGGGCGCGGCAAGGACCGCGTGAAGACCGTCCTGCTGCAGCCGATCGGCCCGGCCCCGACCACGACCGTGCCGACCGTGCCGACCGTGACCGACGCGACCGTCACCAGCGGCTCCGTCGATCACGTCCCCGCGCTGTGAACGACCCGCACTCCGTTCGCCTGGCATGAAGTCGACCCCGGAGAGCGAGCCGTACATCGTCCCGCCAGCGCCGCCGCTGGCGTCCCCGCCGACGCGCGTGCGCGTGCGCCCGCCCGTGCGTCCGCCGCCGCGCGTGTCCCGCGGGCAGTTCGTCCGCCGGGCGTTTCAGCTGTTGCTCGCGGGCATACGCCTGATGTTCTTCGCCGTCGCCGACAGCTCGCTCGGCGGCGACGCGCTCGCGCGCGAGATGATCCGCGCCCGCCGGCTGAGGACCGAGCTCGAGCGGCTGGGCGGCATCTTCGTCAAGGTCGGACAGCTGCTGTCGGTGCGCACCGACCAGTACCCGTGGGAGGTGTGCCGCGAGTTCGCCCAGCTGCTCGACCACGCGACGGCGTTCCCGAGCGAGGTGGCGATCGCTATCCTCGAGGAGGAGCTGCGCGCGCCGCTCGGCGCCGTGTTCTCGCGCTTCGACCCCCAGCCGCTCGCCTCGGCCTCGATCGGCCAGGTGCACGTCGCCTGGCTGCGCGACGGCACGAAGGTAGCGATCAAGATCCAGCGCCCGGGCGTCGCCGCGGAGACCAAGATCGACCTGCGCCTGCTGGCGATCTTCGCCACCGTCCTCGACGCTGTCAACATGACCAAGAGCCCGCGGCTCTCGCCGATGATCGCCGAGCTGCGTCGGGTCATGGACGAGGAGCTGTCGTACATCACCGAGGCGCGGGCGACCTACGACTTTGGCCTCACGCTCAAGAAGCGCAAGCACGTCTACTCGCCGAAGGTCTACTTCGACTACACGACCGACCGCGTGCTGACGATGGAGTTCATCGAGGGCCTACCGGCCAGCGCGCTGATCAAGGCGATCGAGAACCAGGACCAGGAGGCGCTCGACCGGTTCGAGCAGCTCGGCATCCGCCGCAAGAAGCTGGCCCGGCGGTTCTACCGCGCGATCCTCGAGCAGCTCTACGAGCACGACATCTCCCACTCGGATCCGCACCCCGGCAACCTGATCATCATGCCGGGCAACAAGCTGTGCTTCATCGACTTCGGCGCGGTCTCCTACTTCGGGCCGACCTTCCGCGCCCGGCTCGAGCGGGTCACGCTGGCGCTCGGGGCCCGCGACGTCGACGCCGCGGTCGACGCGACCCTCGCCTCGTGGGAGCCGCTGCCGCTGCGCGACGTCGACCGCTTCAAGTCCGAGCTCAAGCCGAGCTACCAGCGACTGATCACCAACTCGTCCAGCAAGCACGGCGACCCGAGCCTCAAGAGCAACGGCCGCGTGTTCGTCGAGTCGGCGCGCGTCGCCGCCAAGTACGGGTTTCAGGCGCCGTGGGACCACCTGCGCTTCGTCCGCCTGCTGTGGGAGTTCGACACCACCGTCGTCGCCCTGGACCCCGACTTCAACTTCCTCAAGGCCATGCGCAAGTATTACCGCGACCGCAGCCGCCGGACCCTCAAGCGCAACACCTCCCGCGGCTCGCTCAAGGAGTTCCTCGCCAGCTCGGTCAACATCCTGTCCTCCCTGCCCAAGGACGTCCAGGAGCTGCGCTACCAGGCGTTTAGCCTGATGCGCCGCAGCGACCACCTGTTCATCAACTCGATCAGCAAGATGTCATACCTCGGCAAGCTGCTGCTCGACTCGGCGCTGTTCGCCACCCTCGCGGCCGCCGGCGCGCTCGTCTACTTCCGGGTCACCCTCGGCTCCGGCGAGCTCGACCGCTGGCTCGGCGAGCACCTCCCGATCGCGCTGCCGTGGTGGATCTGCGCGCTGGCGCTCGTCTACCTGATCGCGCTGCAGCAGCGCATGCGCATGCGCGTGACCGACATCGACAGCCACCGCGGCTGATCGTCGCGGTGGCCTCGGCGGCTTCCTGGCCATCCGCGGTCTCATCCTGCTCCGAATGGCATCCGCAGCCCTGCGGATGCGGCGAGCAGCGGCGAGTCTTGACAGCCGCCTCTGGCCTACAATACCATCGCCCCCGCCGAGCGGTTGATGCAGCTCCAGGACCAACGCAAGTCGCATGACGCCATCGACGCCATCATCATCGGCGGCGGCCCGGGGGGCTCGACCTGCGCCGCCGTGATCGCCAAGGCAGGCCATCGGGTATTGCTGCTCGAGCGTGAGACCTTCCCACGCTACCAGATCGGAGAGTCTCTCCTCCCCGCCACGGTCCACGGCATCGCCGCGCTCCTCGGGGTCAAGGACGAGCTCGAAGCCGCGTGCTTCACGCGCAAGCGCGGTGGGACCTTCCGGTGGGGGCAGAACCCTCGCCCCTGGACCTTCACATTCGGCCAGTCGAAGCGCAACGGCGAGGACGGGTACGAATATGCGTATCAGGTCGAGCGCGCCAAGTTCGACGACATCTTGCTGCGCAACGCCGCGAAGCACGGCGTCGAGGTCCGCGAGCGCGCCACGGTCGAGGGCCTGATACACGAGGATGGCCGCGTCGTCGGGGTCAAGGTCACCCAGGAGGGCCGCACGGAGTCCATCCGCGCCCGGTTCGTCGTCGACGCGACGGGCCACCAGAGCCGCTTTCACGAGCAGGTCGGCGAGCGCCTGTTCTCCAAGCATTTCCGCAACATCGCCATCTTCGGCTACTTCACCGGCGGAGCCCGTCTGCCCGCGCCGAACGACGGGAACATCTTTTGTGAGGCGTTCCAACACGGGTGGTTCTGGTACATCCCGCTCAGCCCCGACCTGACCAGCGTCGGGGTCGTGGTCGCGCAGGAGAAATTCGCGGATGTGCGCCATGAGAACCTCGAGCAGACCCTCATGGACCTCGTCGCCCAGAGCACGCACATCCGCGAGCACCTCAAGTTCGCGACGCGGGTCACCGAGGGTATGTACGGCAAGATCCGCGTCCGCAAAGACTACTCCTATTGCAACACGCGCTTTTGGCGGCCGGGGCTCGCCCTGGTCGGCGACGCCGCCTGTTTCGTCGACCCCGTGTTCTCTTCGGGGGTCCACCTCGCCACCTACGGGGGGCTCCTCGCGGGCCGCGCCGTCAACTCCACGCTGAGCGACCCCGAGCGCGAGACCACCTGGTTCGACGCCTTCGAGGCCCGCTACCAGCGGGAGTACCGCGCGTTCTACGACTTCCTGGTCGGCTTCTACGACATGGGCAAGACCGAGGACAGCTACTTCTGGAACGCCCGCAGCGTGCTCGGCTCCGAGGAGAGCGGGAATGAGGCCTTCCTGCGCCTGGTCGCGGGCAACGGCACCACCGGGGCCTTTCATCTGCGCGCAAAGGCCGCGAAGACCCTCGACTCGCTGTTCGGTGTGGCCGTCGAGGGGCCGACGCTGCTGGAGAAGGCCGTCTCCGTCGCCAAGGCGCTCTTCCACTTCGTCGGGTCCGACAAGGCCCTGCTCTCCTCCATGAAGGCGACGGGCACGGTGGCTGCCGTCGAGGTCTCCGAGATCGACGGCCCTCGCAGCAATGACGATGTTCGCGTCAGCCAGGACGGCCTGCACTGGCTTATCTAGCCGCCTCGGGCCGCCTCTAGCCGCCTTTAGCCGCCTCATCCCGCCTCATCCCGCCTCATGCCGCCTCGGGCCGCCTCGGGCCGCCTCGTGACACCACTCCATCACCACCCGGGTACGAAACCGAGTCCAAAATGAGCCTCGATATTCTCGTCATCATTCCCATCGAGCCACCGATCGCTCATATCATCGACCCGGTCGTCCGTCAGACCTCGGGTGCGCGCATGCACGGTCCGCTGACCGAGGCGTTCCACGACTTCGAGGACTACATCGGGATGAGCCTCTCCCTCTACCGGCTCGAACACAGGCCTCGCTTCGGCGGCGAGCTCTGGCCGCCGGTCATGGGCGCGAAGGCGGGCGACATCGGCGCCAGCCGGGCGACGCAGCCGCCTCGCCGCACGCTCGCCTCGGTCACGCTGGCGACGCACCTCGAGAAGGCCGGACTCTCCTGGCGCGTCATCGATCCAGGCATGCAGGAGCTGCACTACTGGCGCAAGCTGCTGACGAAGATTCAGGCGCAGCCGCCGCGCACCCTCGCCGTCTGCACGACGTTCATCGTGTGCGAGCCGTGGCTGAAGAGCCTTTGCGCCCTCATCCGCGAGATCCTACCGAACACGAAGCTACTGATCGGCGGCTATTACTACGCGGTCAATGTCAACAAATTCCTCGCCCTGGACGCCGACATCTTCAGCGTCGGCGAGGGCGAGGAGCGCTTGCCGCTCATCGTCCAGGCGATCGCCGGCCGCGGCAGGCTCGAGGACATCCCCGGCCTCTACATCCGCATGCCGGACGGCTCCACGCACTTCACCGGCACCGTCGAGCAGTTGAACCTGAATGAGCTCCCGCTGGTGGATTGGAGCCTCAGCACCCGGATCGAGCCGCCGATCGATGTCACCCAGGTGCCGGTCTCGACCTGGGTCGAGACCCAGCGCGGCTGCGTCTTCTCGTGCGAGTTCTGCGACTACCGCACGATCCAGACCCCCGCGGCGATGACCCCCGGGCGCGCGGCAGAGGCGATCCTGAACGCCGCGATCTCGCCCGAAGGCTCGGTCCGCATCACCGACTCCACGGCGACCTTCCCCCACGCGCGCTGGCGGGACATCATGCAGGAGTTGATCGCCCGGGGCGGCTCGAAGGTCCCATTGTGGTGCTTCGCCCGCGTGACCGACCTCGCCGAGGAGACCGCCAGCCTCATGGCCCGCGCGGGGGTGAGGCACATGTTCGTGGGCCAGGAGAGCGGCGACCAGCGGATCCTGAACGCGATGAAGAAGGGCACGGCGATCAAGCATGTGCGGCCCGCGGTGCAGGCGCTCGGCAAGTATGACCTGAACGCGACCTTCGCGTTCATCCACGGCTTCCCCGGCGAAGACGACGAGTCCATCCTCGCCACGCGCAACATGATCAGCTCGATCAACGACGGGTTCGAGCAGCGCCCGGTCGTGCTCCTCTACCTCGCCCAACCCCTGGTGCTCTTCCAGCTGTCCACCGTCAGTCAGCGCGAGGAGATGCAGACGGTCGACCACTGGATGGGATATGACAGCGCCAAGTTCCCGCCGCAGCGGGCGCTCGAAGAGATCCTCAAGACCGTCATCGAGGTCAGCCGGGTCCCGCACGCGCCGGCATATCTGCTCATGCCGGGCACCTTCCCCTCCTATTGGGAGGAGTTCTTCTTCTTCTCGCCGCACCGCTACGAGATCCACCGCTGGCTCAAGTCCGTGGAGCGCGGCGTCGCCATCTTCCTCGAACGCAACCTCTCCGGCACGCCCCCGAACAACGCGGAGCTCGCGCGGGTCAAGAGCGAAGTGCTCGCCCGCCGGGAGGAGCAGCCGCGCTGGCGGTCGGCCCTCGACCGGATCGCCGCTCGCGTCCAAAAATCGGCGCTCCAGCGGCTCGTCCGCGAGTGGCTCGACGAGGAGAAACATGGCCCAGGCACCCTCACCCGCGGCCTGATCGGTCTGTCTGTGCTCCGCGATTCCGGCAGCCTGCGCCGCGCGCAGCAGGCGTACAAGAGCGGCAAATTCGGCGATGTGGGCGTCTCGACCTGCAACGTCGAGCAGATCTCGCAGCTGGCCACCGACCTCCGGCAAGACAGCCTCGGCGCGGTGCATCGACAGCGCCAGGTCTCCGCGGCGCGCAAGTTGCGTGAGTTCGTCCCCACGTCGTCGTTGACCAGGCGGGCGGGCCCCACCGCCGGCCCCGACGACGGTGAAACCGGGAGCGCTGGCTAGGCGCTGGCTCCACACTTCGGGTAGAGTGCGCGCACAGTCTCGTAGGCCTTGCCTATGCATCATGCGCATCATGCAGCTCGCGAGTCCATCGGCGATTGTGCCACGATCGTCGAGGTATTGCAGGCCCGCGCCGCGGCGCGGCCGGACGCGCCGCTCTTCACGTTTCTGATCGACGGCCATCAGGAGGGCGCGCGCCTGACCCTCGGCGCGCTCGATCGCCGCGCCCGCGTCGTCGCGGCCCACCTGGCGACCTGCGCCAGACCGATGGACCGCGCCATCCTGCTGTTCCCGGCGGGCCTGGAGTTCATCGTCGCGTTCTTCGGCTGCCTCTACGCCGGCGTGATCGCCGTGCCCGCGCCGCTCCCGGACGGCGCGCGCCTCAAGCGGACGATGCCGCGGCTGCAAGCGATCGCCGCCGACGCGGAGCCCACCCTGGTGCTCGTGCCCACGGAGGTCCTCTCCGACGCGGAGCATTACAAGGCCCTCGCGCCCGAGCTCGCGCGCCCGCGTTGGATCAGCACGGACGACCTCCCGGACCTCACGCCCGCGGCCGCGCCGACGCCGGCCGGCCCGCACGACCTCGCATATCTACAGTACACGTCGGGCTCGACATCTGCCCCCCGCGGGGTGCAGATCAGCCACTTGAACATCATGCACAACTCGCAGCTCATCTGCGAGACGCGCGAGCACGGACCGCACAGCGTCGCCGTGACCTGGATGCCCCACTTCCACGACTTCGGGCTCGTCGGAGGCATCATCCAGCCGATCTACGCGGGTTATCCCGGCTATCTGATGTCGCCGTTCTCCTTCATCAAGCAGCCGTCTCGCTGGCTGCAGGCGATCTCACGCTACCGCGCGACCCACACGGACGCCCCGAATTTCGCCTACGGCCTGTGCCTCGAGCGCATATCGCCGGCGGAGCGCGCCGGCCTCGACCTCTCCTCGCTGCGCGCGTGCAGCAACGGCGCAGAGCCGATCCGCTGGGACACCCTGGCGCGCTTCGCGGACACCTTCGCGCCGTGCGGCCTGGACCGGCGCGCGTTGTTCCCCGGATACGGGCTCGCCGAGGCGACCCTGATCGCCAGCAACCGCAGGCCCGACGGTGTGCCCGGCGCGCTGCGGCTCGACGGCAGCAATCTGGCCGCGGGCCGCGCGGTCGAGTCGGTCGACGGGCGAGCCGAGCATATCACCGCGGTGAGCTGCGGACTCCCGCTGATGGACCTGCAGATCGTCGACCCGACCTCCCGACTCCACCTGGCGGACGGCCTGGTGGGCGAGATCTGGCTGGCCGGCCCGAGCGTCGCCATGGGCTACTGGGGTCGACCCGAGGACACCGAACGCACCTTCCATGCGCGGATCGAGGGATCGGGGGCCGGGCCTTATCTGCGCACTGGTGACCTCGGGTTCGTGCTGGACGGCGAGCTCTACGTGGTCGGTCGCATCAAGGATCTGATCATCGTCCACGGCGCGAATCATTACCCGCAAGACATCGAGCGCACCGTGGAAGCGTCCCACCCGGTGCTCCGCCGCGACGCGTCGACGGCCTTCGCCGTCGACGCAGAGGGTGAGGAGCGCCTGGTCGTCGCGGTCGAGCTGCGCAAGGCGAGCATGGCCGCCGAGGTGATCGCGGCGATCCGCGCCGCGATCCCCGAGCAACACGACCTCGCGGTCGATCAGATCGTCCTCATCAAGCCAGGCTCGCTGCCGCGGACCTCGAGCGGCAAGCTCCAGCGCAGCCGCTGCCGGGCTGAATTCATCGCCGGTGAGCTGCCCGTGCTCGCCTCCTGGCAGGCCAGCCGCGCCGCGGCTCGTGCGCCCGCTCCGACGGGTGCGGCGCGCCCACCAGCGAGCGCTGTCGAGGCCTGGCTGGTCGCCGAGGTGGCCCGGCGCGCCGGGGTCCGCCTCGACGAGATCGACGTGCGGGAGAGCTTCGCGCACCACGGGCTGGTGTCACAACAGGTCGTCGGCATGCTCGGCGACCTGGAGCGCTGGCTCAATGTCACTCTGGCGCCGACCCTCGCCTGGGAGCACCCGACCATCGAGGCGCTCGGCCGCCACCTCGCGGAGCGCCACCTCGCGACACAACCACCGAACGCCCCGGCCGTCCACACCGCCGCCGCGACCTCCGACCCGATCGCCATCGTCGGCGTCGGCTGCCGCTTCCCGGGCGGCGGCGACGGACCCGACGGTTTCTGGGCGCTGCTTCGTGACGGCGTCGACGCGATCCAGGAGGTCCCCGCGGATCGCTGGGACATCACCGCGCTGTTCGACGCCGATCCTGCCGCGCCCGGAAAGATGAACACGCGGTGGGGCGGGTTCCTGCCGGACGTCCGCGGCTTCGACGCCCAGTTCTTCGGCATCGCCCCCCGCGAGGCTCTCAGCATGGATCCGCAGCATCGGATCCTGCTGGAGGTCGCGGCGGAGGCGCTCGACGACGCTGGCTACCCGCGCGAGGCCCTCTCCCGGGCGCCCGTCGGAATCTACGTCGGATTGTCGACCCAGGACCACGGGAGACTCCACGCCACTTCGCCCGCCGGGGGTGACATTCACAGCGCGCTCGGCGGCGCGGCGAGCCTCGCCGCGGGGCGCCTCGCATACTGGCTCGACACCCGCGGGCCCTGCATGGTGATCGACACCGCGTGCTCGTCCTCCCTGGTGGCGGTCCACCTCGCCTGTCAGAGCCTGTGGCGCGGAGAGTCCTCGCTGGCGCTCGCGGGCGGGGTCAACCTGTTGCTCGCGCCGGACGTGACCGTGCAGTTTAGCAAGGGCGGGTTCATGGCCCGCGACGGCCGCTGCAAGACCTTCGACGCGCGCGCCGACGGGTACGTGCGCTCCGAGGGCGCCGCGATCCTCGTGCTCAAGCCGCTGGCCCGCGCCCTCGCCGACGGCGACCGGATCCATGCGGTGATCCGCGGGAGCGCGATCAACCACGACGGCCACAGCAACGGACTGACCGCGCCGAACCAGGGCGCCCAGGAGGCGGTCCTGCGCGGCGCCTGGAACAACGCGGGCGTCGAGCCGGAGGAGCTCGACTATATCGAGGCGCACGGCACAGGCACGGCGCTGGGCGACCCGATCGAGGTGCGCGCGCTCGCGGCCGCACTCGCGACCCGCCCCGCGGGGGCGCCCCCGCTGGTGCTCGGCTCGGTGAAGACCAACATCGGCCACACCGAGGCCGCGGCCGGGGTCGCGGGCCTGCTCAAGGTGGTCCTCGCGCTGCAGCACGA
>Ga0075163_10011496_pt1 | contig 11533 bp, 7 predicted proteins | sample JI1023141ADNA_FD_71478 | JGI IMG/M metagenome (GOLD analysis project Ga0075163, IMG submission 71478) | Wastewater effluent complex algal communities from Wisconsin, to seasonally profile nutrient transformation and Carbon sequestration -... | ecosystem: Engineered > WWTP > Effluent > Algae... | reverse complement strand
GCGATTGATGCGGTTGCCGCGAAAATCACACAGCACCTGGGATCCCTGCCAGTCGTCCGGGAAATGCGGATCCTCGATGATCTCCAGGCTGCAATGCTTCGGCTGGCCTGGATTCAGGCCGCGCTGAATCCGCTTTGCACCCGGCGATGTCGCGAAAACCGTGCCGGGGAAAATATAGTTCACTCCTTCGCTGCCCGCGCCGTCTGCAGCAAAACTTTGGCCCCAGCGATCAAACTCAAAGCCCCAAGGATTGATCAAGCCCTTGCTGATAATCTCCAGCCTGCGCGTTTCCGGCCTGAACTCCCAGATGCCGCCGCCCATCAGCCGCCGGATGCCATGCGGCGTCTCGATGTGGCTGTGAATGTAGATCGACTGGAGAAAGTAAAGCATCCCCTCCGGCCCCCAGCGAAACGTGTGCAGCAAGTGGTGCGTGTCCTCCGTGCCAAAGCCGGACAGCAGGATCGTCCGCTCATCCGCCTTCATGTCTCCATTCGTGTCCTTCAGGAAAACGACCTCCGTCGAGTTCGCCACATACACACCGCCATCGCCCGGCGCTACCGCCGTCGGGATGTGCAGTCCATCGGCAAAGACGGTGCTCTTGTCCGCCTTGCCATCGCGGTCCGTGTCTTCCAGCACCACCAACTGATCCTTCGCCTCCTCGCCCGGCTTGATGTGCGGATACGTCGTGCTGCTCACCACCCAGAGCCGGCCCTGCGAGTCCCAGTTCATCTGCACCGGCTTCTGAATCATCGGCTCCGCCGCGAACAGATTGATCTCAAAACCCTCCGGCAGAATGAAGCCCGCCTTCTCGGCCTCGGGATTTGAATCTGGGATGTCGGCGAGTGTCTTGGGCTGTGCGGCGAAGGCGGACGTCGTTGCAGCGGCGACGATGAGCGAAATAATGAGGCGGGTTAGCATGGCGGGCATTTGGAGTTCAGTGGTCAGTTTTCAGTAATCAGTGGCCAGAATGCGAAGTGAAATCGTAAAATGGACTCAAGGCGGATCAATCAAACGGTGCCATTTCAAACTGAACACTGGATACTGATCACTTCCTGAATCTCACAGCCTCTTCTTCCCGCTCAACAACACTGCTTTCTGCTCCTGGATGCTGCGGTCGGTGGCTTCGATGATCGGGTCGAACATGGGGATCTCCTTCGCGTTCTGACCCTGCTCATGTTTCCGAAAACCGAAGAGGTACGTCTCGTTGGTCGGGCGCCAGCGGTTGAAGAACAGCTCGTCCTTCCGCTGCACCAGCCGACGAAGGCCTTCGAGTTCCGCAGGGGCTGCCGCAGGCTTCGGCAAGCCGAAACCCTCGATCAACTTCGCCGCCAGCACCTGATAACCCGCCTCGGTGTAGTGGACGCCATTCTCCGTCAGTGGTTTTGCCGTGCGGCCCGCTTTTGGCACGCCGCCCATGAGCGCGAAGAGATCGACAAAGTAGCAGTGCTGCATGGCCGCAAACCTCTTCAGTGCATCGGAAAAGCTCGCGAGGTTCTTGTTTCCGTCCGTCTGGTCTGGCAATGGCGGCGGCAGATTCTCCAGCGGCGGCGGCGACAGGATGGCGATGCGCACACCGGGCGATTTCTCGCGGATCAGGTCGAGCAGCGCGCGGTAGCCACTGACAAACTCTGGCAGACCGCCGAGCCGCTCAAAGGCCATCTCGCTGCCGTAGCACAGGATGACGACCGTCGGCTTCAGCATCTCCAGATGCTTCGTCAGACGCTCGATGCCCTCGGTCGGCGGGCCAAAATACGAGCGCGCGTGGCCAAATACCGTGTCGCCGCTCCAGCCGAGATTGCGCACCGTGACCTTCTTCTCGCCGAGCGCCAGCGCGAGCGAGGTCTCAAAAAAGCCGTAGCGCTGCTCACGCTCAATGACCGTGTTGCCGAGCAGCACGATGCGATCCCCGTCCTTGAATTCAAACGTGCTGACCGCCGCCGGTGCAGGTGCCTCCGGCTGCTGAGCCGGAAGATGGGTCCCGAGGAGTGCGAGAGCGGCTGAGAGGCTCCAAATAGTTGCCCTGAAGTTCATGCGCCCGCTATTTGAGCAGCCCGAAAGGCAATGTCCAGCCCGCTCACTTCTTTTTCCTGAGCGTGAGCACAAGATCGGCATACTCGTCGTCCAGCCCACGCGGAGACGCCGCGTCATAGGTAAAGTCGTGGCACTCCATGATCTCCAATTCAGGCGCGGCAGTCTTCAGCAGCCGCTTCAATTGCGGGACGTCGTAGGTCCGGTACTCCCACACCGTCTCTTGGCGGTGCTGGTCCGGTTCCCCACCTGGGACCGCGAGTCTGCGACTCGCCGCAGTCCCTGTGCCGCCCCGCCGCGTGACCACCAACCGCGTCCGCAACCTCTCGATCCGCGTGCGCCTGTCTGCCGGCCAAGTGCGCGTGTTACACACGACATGCACGCCCTTCCGGTCCATCACCCAGCGCTCGTGCTCGCAGCTCGTGCGGTCGTAGTCCGTCAGATGTAGCCCCAGCACAAAAACACCACCAGGCCGCAGCGCAGCGCTCACGCGCTGGAAAAACGACTTAGCATCCTTCTCCGTCAGCAGGTAGCGGAAGGTGTTGATCAAACAGTGCGCCAGATCGTAGCGCGCACCCACCGGCACCTCGAAGCTCTGCATCCAGCCCTCCCACAGCCGCGCATTCAACTTTGCCTTCGCGAGCCGCTCGAGCGCAAAACCCAACATCTTCGCACTGCCATCGAAGCCACTCACATTCCAGCCGCGCCGCGCCATTTCGATCACGAGCCGACCGCTGCCGCACGCCGGCTCCAGCACTCGCCGCGTTTTCCCAGCACTCGCATGTTTCGCGAACACATGCTCCAGCAAGTCGGCCTCCTTCCGGGTATCGGCGTCATAGATGATGTCGTAGTACAACGGCGTGTCATACCAATCGCGCTTCTCTTGTTTCATGCGGCGATGCTAGCGCGCAATTCTCATCCTGCACAGAATCGAATCCGCCGCGCGCGACGGCTTGTCTAACAAACCATCATCGCGCCCGTTTGTCCGACATGCGCGCGCTCATTGCATCACTCTCGTTGCTCTCATTCGTCCCATCCTGCTCCAAAGCCGCGCCCGTGCCGCAGGACAAACTCACGAACTACACCCAGCAGATTGACCGCCAGATCATCGAAATCGAGAACGAGCGTGTAGCAGAAGGCAAGAAGTACAACCGCCCGCCGCGCAACCTCGTGCTCAAAGATGCACCCGACACCGTCTTTCTCCGCCGCGCGTATCTCGACACCGTCGGCCGCATCCCGACTGCGGATGAAGCGCGCACGTTTCTCGCTGACGCCGCGCCAGACAAGCGCGCTAGGCTCATTGACAAGCTCCTCGCCGACCCCGCATGGGCGCAGCAGCGGTTCCAGCAGCTCGCCAGCATGTTGCGCGTGCAGGACGAAGTGGTCGGCGTGTCGCAGAAACCGTACATCGACTGGCTGCGCGGGGCCGTGGAGAAAAACATGCCGTTCGACGAACTTGTGCGAATGCTTCTCACCGCGAGCGGCAGCCTGAAGACAAATCCCGCCAGCGGCTATCTCTTGCGCGATAACGGCTGGATGCCTGCGACCGTGACAGAAACCGCGTGGGCCTTCCTCGGCGTCGATCTCGTCTGCGCGCACTGCCACGATCACCCCTTCGCCGACTGGACGCAGATGCAGGTCTATCAACTCGCCGCATGCTTCGGCGCGACGAAAATCACCGTCGGTCCCTTGCAAACGGACACGACAACGCGCACGCCCAGACAAACTCCGGCCCCGCTTTTTCCTGGTGCGACAATCGTCGGCGGCAACGGTCGCAACAACGGCCAGCCCTCCTCAAAGCCACCACCACACGCCAATGCGAACGAACTCTGGCCCGCAAGCACCGCCCAGCAGCGTGCACTGCGCGAGCGGAAACTCAGTGCTGACGAGCAACTCGAGATCACCGACGTTCGCGGTGGCGCAGTTCTCATCCCGAGCAATTACAAATACAAAAATGCCAGCCCCGGTGATCTCGTCGGCCCCGATGTTCTCACATTCAGCCGCGCCGACACGAACAGCGCCACCCGCTCGCGCATCCGAACCGGCCCCGGCGATGGGCGCAGCTTGCGAGCTAACTTCACCGAGTGGCTGGTGACACACGATCAGTTCGCGCAGACTTTTGCCCGTCGCATCTGGACCAGCCTTTTTGTCGAGCCGCGACCGCAGATCGGCTTTGAGCCGTTGCGCGATGCGACCGAGATCGCCGCCGCCGAACGCTCCAGCATGGCGAATATGCTTAGCAGCAGTGGCTGCGGCGCGGGGCCGAATCCTGATCGCTGGAGCTTTGCCCTGCCTGCGAATGACACCGCACTGCAAAACATGGCGCGCATCCTCGGCACCATCGCGCGGGAGACCCGCTTCGACGCACGCGAGATGCAGCGCATCCTCATGAACACGAAGGCGTATCAGCGCACCGCGATCACGCGCGCGATGGGCGAGTCGCTCGTTTTTTTGGCCGCTCCCCTGCTCCGCCGGATGAGCGCCGATCAGATCTGGGACTCGCTCGTCGCGCTCGGCAGCGAGGCCGCGCTGAACGAAGGCGTGGATGAAGCCATGCGCTTCACTCGCGATTTGCCACAGACGCCTGCGCCGCAGCACTCGCTCCGTATTCTTGGTCGTGGCGCGCGCGACTGGCCGGACGACACCATCGCGCCCGTCTCCTTCGGCCTCACGCGCTGGATGATGAACGGCCAGCCTGTGGAGCGCGCGGCCAATGGATCGAGCGCTGCGATGAAAAAGCTCGACGATCTTTTCCTCGGCATTCTCACCCGTCCGCCAACGCGCGGCGAACGGGCCGCAGCGGAAAAACATCTCACCATCGATCCCGCCGACCTCCCCTCCGTGGCGTGGGCATTGTTAAACACAGGGGAGTTTTTGTTTGTGCAATGACACCTCTCTGGGACCGCGAGTCTGTGACTCGCCCGGCGGGTCACCTGCGAAGCCGCGAAGCGAAACCCGCGCTCCCAGGTTCTCGCCTCACACCAATCCCAATCCAACCTCACACCATGAAGCCAATCGCCATCCTCACTCTCCTCCTCACTCTACTCCTCACTCTACTCACCACCGCCCGCGCCGATGACGGTCCGAAGAACGTGCAGATCGACCTCGAGTTCGTCGAGGTGTTTGAGCCGGTGATCACCGCGATTCTCCACGACGCCAAGCCACCGAAGAGCGGCGCGGCGTGGAAGACCACCATCGACAAACTGCTGAAGGACGAGAAAGCGCGCGTCACATCTAGCTTGAGCGTCACCACGAAGAGCGGCCAGCGTGCCACGGTCGAGTCCGTCCAGGAACTCACCTACGCGACTGAGTTCGACCCGGCGAATGGCCGTGCGAAAGAGAGTCCAGCCGTGCCCGCGCAGGTCACCGGCTCAGACATCCCAACTCCCACCGCCTTCGAGATGCGCCCGGTCGGCACCCGATTCGAGGTGGAGCCGACCGTTGGACCAGACGGCAAGACGATCGACCTCAACATCGCTCCTGAGTTCACCAGAAAAGTCGGTGAGAGCGTCCACCAGGAGATCCCGAACGGCACTCAGACGCTCACCACCATGCGGCAGCCCGTCTTCCATACCGCGAAGTCGGCCACCTCCGTCACTCTGTCCGACGGCAGCAGCTCGCTCATCGGCATTCTCATCCCCCACAACGAAGCGGGCGAGAATGACAACACGCGCCGCCTGCTCTGCGTCGTCACTGCCCGACTGATTGATCCGTGAGTATCCCTGGGACCGCGAGTCTTTGACTCGCAACGCAGTTCTCATGCACGTTACAATGGGAGTGCGCTCCTCTGACTGCGAGCGGGTCGCAGACCCGCGCTCCCAGGGACGAGCCGCACCTTTCGCCGCAACGCTTTGAATGCCGCTGATGTTCATGCATAGTCGCCGAGTCGCCATCCGCATGAAAACCAAACTCATTCTCGCCATCACACTGCTTTGCGGAGTCGCCGCCGGGCCTGTCCTCCACGCTCAGAAAGCGGACGCTAGCGCGCCGCCGTCAAAAGAGGAGATCGAGAAGAAGCGGAAGGAAGTCATCGACCGCATCGAGAAGCTCGGCTGGACGCGCGAGGGCACGGGCAAGCTCGGAACCATGGCGGAGGTGGCAATCCAGAAGGGATTCCGATTCACCAGCGGACCGGGCGCGCAGCAGTTGCTCCGCATGTATGACAACATCCCGTCGGGCAATGAGCTTGGGATGCTCACGACGGAAGGCCTCGGCCCGTGGATCATTTTTGAGTTCAGCGACTCGGGCTATGTGAAGGATGATGAAAAGGACAAGCTGAACGCGGACGAGCTCATGGAAACGCTGCGCGCAGGAAACGCGGCGGGCAACGAGCAGAGGCGCAAGATGGGCATCGGCGAGTTGGAACTCCTCGGCTGGGCCGTGCCGCCTCGTTACAACGAGAAGACAAACAACCTTGAGTGGGCCACGCGCATCCGGCCCAAGGACGGCGGCGGAGAGTCGATCAACTACAACACCAAGCTGCTCGGGCGAAAGGGCGTGATGGAGGTCGCGCTCGTGTGCGCGCCAGACGAGATGGACAAGCTGATCCCCGACTACCAAAAGATCATCGCCGGATACAAGTACGTCAGCGGCGAAACCTACGCCGAGTACCGCGCAGGCGACAAGGTCGCGCAATACGGCCTCGCCGCGCTAGTGGCGGGTGGCGCTGCGGTGGCGGCCGGGAAAATGGGACTCTTCGCCAAGCTCAGCACGCTTTTTGCCAAGTTGGGCAAGGGGGTCATCGTCGTCATCGTGGCTGTCGGTGCGGTGCTCAAATCGCTCCTGGCGAAACTCTTCGGCAAGCGGCCCGCAGCATGACGGATGGCCAACTGCTCTTCGCCGTCTTTGCCGCTCTCTACCTGATCGAGTGCCTTCGCTGGATTCCCACGCACTCGTGGATCTGCGTCGGACGGAGAGCCGGGCGGTGGGCGTTCCGGCATCCATCGAAGAACTTCAGCGCGCGTGGCACTGGCGGAGTCCTGCTCGCTCCGCTGCCGCCCTTTCACGCTCATTTTGTCGCCATGCCCTGGCTCTTCGTGCCGGAAGGCGAGCATCTCGGCGTGCGCGACGACGGCCAGGCGATGACTCGGATCGCATGGGAGAACGTGAAACCGCGCGCGGAGGGCAGCTGCGTCATCCTGAGCGGAATGACCGTCGTGCGGATGCCGTCGGAGTCACTCGCAGCCGAATGGAGCGACCGATTGCGTGAGTGGGTGGCCCTTTCGGTAGCGGAAAAGGAACAATCATTTCTCGATCATGCAGCCAAGACTCTCGATGCCGACGCCGTCGAAAAAACAGCCGCCCGACTCACTGAGCGCACGCGGGCACTACATGTGAATGCCAGCCTGATCCTCGTCTGGACCTTTGGCGTCGTGTCAGGCGTGTACGGCTGGTGGGGCGAGACGGCCATTCTTTGGATCGCATTGCTCGTGCTGCTCGGTCTCCAGATCGCCCAAGCCACTCTGTTCTGGCGTGCCACGCGCGATGCCGAGGCCGATGCACGGGTGCCGTATCGTTTTTGGAAAGCTCTCTCCATCGCCCTCATGCCGCAGCACAGCGTGCGCGCCGCGGATCACGTCTGCCGCGCCGCAGGCAGCGCCCCGCATCCCCTCGCGGCCAGGCTTCTTCTCGATCTCCCCGATTTCATGACCAAGGCGCGCAGCTTCTGGCGCGCTGCTCGCTTTCACAATGACTGGCAGGCAACCAACGCGCTGCCACTGGAGGCCGTCGCGCTGGAGCGATTCTTCCAGGCCAATGATATCGACATCTCGACTCTCGAAGAGGTCCCGGCTCGCGACTACGGCTCAGGCTCCTATTGCCCCCGTTGCCTCGCGCAGTTTCAACTGGCGTCAGGAGAGTGCAGCGATTGCGGAGGCGTGGAACTGCGTGCGTTTCCTCCAATACATTCAGCACCGATTGATTGACTCAGAGGCTGGTTCGGGTAAAAACCTCTGCCATGCGCCTCTCTCATCTGATTTTCTTTGTCACCGCCTTTGCCATTCTCGTGTCAACCGCGGGAGCACAGGCTCCAGCCGCAGCTCCCACTCCGGCTGGCAAAGTCCGCGTCGTCACCCGCAACCTGGAGCCTTTTTCGTTTGAGAAAGATGGCCGTCGCGCGGGCTACGCTGCTGACCTGTGGGATCAGCTCGCACGCGAGACGGGTGTCGATTACGACATCCAGGTCGTCGGCACCGCGCAGGAGATCATTGATGCGCTCAAGAACAAATCAGCCGATGTGGGGGTCGGCGCGTTGAGCGTCACGGCCAAGCGCGAGGCGGACATTGATTTCTCGCAGCCCTTTTACGAATCGGGGCTCCAGGTGCTGGTTTCCGGCTCCAGCGGCAGTTTTGCGGACAACATCCTCTCGCTGGTCGGCAATCTCTTCAATCTCCAACTCATTGGTGCCTTCGCCCTGCTCATCGCCACCATGTTCGTCATCTCGCATCTCGTGTGGCGCTACGAGCACAAGGTCAACGAAGACCAATGGCCGCCCGACTACAAGACGGGCATGTGGGAATCGTTTTGGTGGACGATCAGCACGCTACTTGTCGGCGGCGCGGACAACAAAGGCCCCGTCGGAGTCGGCGGACGCATCATCGCCATCGTCTGGATGCTGCTGAGCATCGTGCTCGTGTCATTGCTCACCGCGTCCTTCACCACCACGCTCACCGTCAACACGCTCAAGGGCGACATCAACGGCCCTGGTGATCTCCCCGGTCGCAAGGTCGCCACGATCAAGGGCAGCACGGCGGAAACCTGGCTCACCGCCAAAGGCGCAAAAGTGCAGCCCCTCGCGACCGTCGTCGAATGCATAGCGGCTCTCAAAGACGGCACGGTCAATGCCGTCGTCTATGACGCGCCCGTTCTTCAGTATGAAGCCGCCAAGATGAATGACGAGAAGCTGCAGATGGTCGGCCCCGTCTTTGAGCGCCAGAACTACGCCTTCGCCCTTCAGCAGGACAGCACGCTGCGCGAGCGCCTCAATCAGTCCCTCCTCACGCTGACCGAGCGCGGCGTGGGCACTGAGCTGCGGAAGAAGTACTTCGGCGACGAACAGTGATGGAGGCGGAATCGCGCGACGGCGGCAGCGCTGTCACTTCCGAATCGTGACTGGCAGCGCTTTCTCCAATCCGGCGAGCACTCGACCATGCGCGAGATCGACTTCGGCGGTCTCGAGGGTGCGCTCGGGGGAGCGGTAGGTGAGGGAGTAGGCGAGGGATTTGCGGTCGCTGGCCATCTTCGTGCCGGTGGGATCGGCGAAGACGTCGAAGACTTCGGCTTTGATGAGGAGCGGCTCTTTGAGGCCGGAGAAATAGGCGGCAACTTTTTGGTTCGCGAGATCGGAAGGGGCTTCCATCGCGACATCGCGGGTCATCGCGGGGAACTTCGGCAGTTCCTCGAATTTCGCGGGGCCGCTGCTGCCTTGTCGGAGGGCGCTGAGGAGAAGCTCGGCGACATAGACGGGCTGACGCGCATCGATCTGACGAGCACGAGCGGGATGAAGCTGCGCGATCCAGCCGAGCACGCGATTGCCGCTGCGGATTTCGCTGTTGAGGAGGAAGGTGCCGTTGTCGGTGCCGCGCTTGATCTCGATGCTGCCGAGGCCGGGGAGGGACTCGATGGCACCGCGGAGATCGAACACATCGGCGATGCGCGGATCGGCATCGCTCCAGCTCGTGGGTGAAACGGGGCCGCTGAGCAGAATGGCGACGCGATCTTCTTCGCGTGTGGTGCCGTTCGGCAGTTTGAGGAAGACGCGACCGACTTCGAAGAAGCGGAGGCGGGCGGATCCCTGGCAGATGTTCAGCGCGGCAGTGGCGATGAGGCCGGGCGTGATGCTCGGGCGGAGATGTGTGTGGTCTTCGCTGAGCGGATTTTTCACGGGCACGCTGCCATTGGCGGCATCGGCAATGCCGAGGCTGTCGGTGAGCTGGACATTCGAGATGAGGCGAAGCGTCTGGGCTTCGTTGTATCCGCGATGCACGAGCGCGTGGCGGAGTTGCATGGCGAGATCGTAGGTGCGATCAGCCGCATCGCCGGAGCCGAAGACGGCGACGTTGCGCGACGGCACGCGCTCAAGGCCGATGACGCGGGCGAGTTCTTCGACGAGATCGACGGAGCGCTGGAGATCGAGGCGATAGCTTGGGATCTGCCAGCGCGATTTGCCGTGAGAGGCGGCGCGTTTCTCAAGGCCGAGTTTTTCGAGAATGGCGTGCGCTTCGTCGGTCTTCAGGTCGGGGATGCCTAGAAGACGATGCGCGCGGTCTTCGTCGAGTTCGATCTCGCCGACGAGCTGCGGAATCTCGCCAGCGCTGAGCGTGACGTCTTCGGCGGTGCCGCCGGCGATGGTGAGGATCAGCTTGGTCGCGAATTCGGAGCCGCCTTGCACCTGCTGCGGATCAATGCCGCGCTCGAAGCGATAGCTGGAATCGGAGCTGAGACCGAGACGACGACCGGTGCGGCGCACGACGGAAGGCGTGAAGTAGGCGGACTCGAGCAGGAGGTCGGTGGTGGTGTCGGTGACGCCGGTTTCTTCGCCGCCCATGACGCCAGCGACGGCGACGGGGCGCTTCTGATCGGCGATGACGAGGTCCGAGGCGACGAGGGCGTATTCATTGCCATCGAGCGCGAGGATTTTTTCGCCCTCCGCTGCGTAGCGCACGACGATGCCGCCGCTGAGCTTCGCGAGATCGAAGGCGTGAAGCGACTGGCCCATCTCGAACATCACGTAATTCGTGATATCGACGATGTTGTTGATCGGTCGCAGGCCCACGCTCTCAAGACGCTGGCGCAACCAGTCGGGGCTGGGGCCGACTTTGATGCCGCGAATGATGCGCGCGGTGTAGAAGGGGCAGCCGTCGGCGGCTTTGATCTCGACTTCGTCAGGCTTCGCGGCTTTTAGCTTGGTGGAGGTCTTGGCGTGATCGCGTTCGCCTTTGAGCGGGAGGCCGGTGAGCGCGGCGAGTTCGCGTGCGAGACCGAGGTGGCTGAGGAGATCGGAGCGGTTCGGCGTGATCTCGAGATCGAACTGCACATCAGGCTGCACGAGTTCTTTGAAGAGCTTTCCGGTCGGCAACGAGGGATCGAGGATGAGCAATCCGCTGTGGTCGTCACCGAGGCCGAGTTCCTTGCCGCTGCACATCATGCCGTTCGAGGCGACCTTGCGAAGCTGGCCTTCTTTGATCTCGAAGTTGCCGGGCAAAATCGCGCCGGGCAGAGCGACGGGCACTTTGTCCCCGACTTTGTAATTCTTCGCGCCGCAGACGATCTGGCGCGGCTTACCGGAGCCATCATCGACCTGGCAGACAGACAGGCGGTCGGCATTCGGATGCTGCACCGATTCGAGAATCTGGCCGACGACGATCTTGTCGCTATCGACGCCCTTTTCTTCAATGCCTTCCACTTCGATGCCCGCGAACGTGAGCAAATCCGAAAGCTGCGCCGTCGTGCGGCCGCTGAGGTCGAGGTGGGTTTGGAGCCAGGAGAGGGAAACTTTCATGCGAAC
>Ga0075163_10011495_pt1 | contig 11533 bp, 13 predicted proteins | sample JI1023141ADNA_FD_71478 | JGI IMG/M metagenome (GOLD analysis project Ga0075163, IMG submission 71478) | Wastewater effluent complex algal communities from Wisconsin, to seasonally profile nutrient transformation and Carbon sequestration -... | ecosystem: Engineered > WWTP > Effluent > Algae... | reverse complement strand
ATTGCCGGCCCAGAAAGCTTCGAGAATCATGCCATAGGCGGCGCGCGCACCGGTCAGGAAGCGTGCGGGTTCAAAGCGCGGGTCGGCATCGGCGATCGACTGCAGATCGGCGCGCAGTGCCGCCGGGGTGCCCGACGGCAACTCGATGGCGACCGGCGCACGTGCATCGGCGGCCACGCTGCCGGGCTTCGACAATTCGGGGGCGCCGGCGCGATAGGGCTCGCCCGCGGGCTTTTCATGGCCCGTCCGCCGGCCCAGCACGCTGACCAGCCGCAAACCGATAAAGCCCGCCAGCATCGCCAGCAGCACGATCTCGATCCAGGTTCCGCTATCGCTCATCAAAATACGCCTCAATTCATCCGCAACACTGTAGCAAGACGATGGTCAATCGTCCATGCCTGTGCCGCAGATGTGACATAGGTTGTTTTGCCACGCCCGCAAGGGCCGGCACGTCGCCACGTCGCTTGCCTAAACGGGTTCACCTCTGCTAGCGACCGCGCCAACAGTTTCAGCTTCAATAAGAGTGAAAATCATGGCCGACGAATTCGAAGGAATCGAAAGCACCGCCTTTGGCGACGGTGCCGACACGCAGCCGCAGGTCAGCATCCTGACGCAGTACGTCAAGGATCTGTCGTTCGAAAACCCGAACGCGCCGCAGTCGCTGCAGATGGAAACCGCGCCGCGCATCGAAATCAACGTCAACGTCAACGCCCGCCGCGTCAGCGAAGACATGTTCGAAGTCGAACTCAAGATCGAAGCCAAGGCGTTCAACGGCGACGCTGCCGCGTTTGTCGTCGAGCTGCTCTACGGCGGCCTGTTCGGCCTGCGCAACGTGCCCGCCGAAGCGCTCGAGCCGTTCCTCGTGGTCGAAGCGCCGCGCATCCTGTTCCCGTTCGCGCGTCGCATTGTCGCCGATGCGACGCGTGACGGCGGCTACCCGCCGCTGCTGCTTGAGCCGATCGACTTTGCCTCGCTGTATATGCAGCAGCAGGCCGGCAACGCTGGCCAGCCTTCGGTTGGCAACGCCTAGTTCACGCCAAGCAAGCGGCACACGCCGTGGCAAAGCCACGCCGTCGGACGGGTTCGGGCGGGGTATCCGCCCGCCCCGCCGGCCGTGCTTGCGTGAGTCCGTGCCGAAGTCAAAATTCGTGAAGGACGAATTTCGCCTTCGTCACAGGCCCTGCTGCGCATGTCTCTAGTCCGCGCCACCGCCACCATCGGCAGCCTGACTCTGGTCAGCCGCATCCTCGGCTTCCTGCGCGATGTGCTGATGGCACGGTTTGTCGGCGCCGGCATGGCGGCGGACGCGTTCCTGATCGCCTTCCGGCTGCCCAATCTGTTCCGCGCGCTGTTTGCCGAAGGCGCGTTTTCGGCGGCGTTCGTGCCGATGTTCAGCCGGACGCTCGCCGCCAATCCCGATGACCGCAACGCCGGCCAGCGCTTCGCCGAAGAAGTGCTGTCGGTGCTGTTGCCGATCCTGGTGGTGTTCACTGCGGTGATGCTGGTCGCCACCGGTCCCGTCGTCTGGGCGCTGACCGGCGGCTTTCCCGATGCCAGCCCCGAAAAGTTCGCGCTCGCGGTCGAATTCACCCGCATCACCTTCCCCTATCTGCTGCTGATTTCGCTGGTGTCGCTGATGGGCGGCATCCTCAATTCGCTCGGGCGCTTCTGGGTCAATGCCGCCGCCCCCATCCTCCTCAACCTCGCGCTGATTGCCGGCATGCTGTTCTTCCGCGGCGACAGCGACGTGCAGACTGCGCGGGTGCAGGCGGCGTGCGTCACCATCGCCGGCGTGCTGCAGTTCATCTGGCTGCTCTGGGCCTGCGTGCGCGTCGATATCAAGCTGCGGCTACGCTGGCCGGTGCTGACACCGATGGTGCGCAAGCTGCTGGTCATCATCGGCCCCGCCGCACTCGGCGCCGGTGCGGTGCAGTTCAACCTGCTGATTTCAACCGCGCTCGCGGCGCGCTTCCTGCCCGAAGGTGCGGTCAGCTATCTCTATTATGCCGACCGGCTCAACCAGCTGCCGCTTGGCCTCATCGGCATCGGTGTCGGCACGGCGCTGCTGCCGGCACTGTCGCGGCAGTTGGGCGCCGGCAACCCGCAAGTCGCGCTGCACACGCAGAACCGCGCCATCGAGCTGGTACTGCTGCTCACCCTGCCCGCTGCGGCCGCGCTGGTGGTGTCGGCGGTGCCGATCATCAGCGGGCTGCTTGAGGGCGGCAAGTTCACCGCCGCCGATTCGTCGGCGACGGCCGCCGCGCTCGCAGCGTTTGCGCTCGGCTTGCCGGCCTATGTGCTGATCAAGGTGCTGACGCCGGGCTTTTATGCACGGTCGGATACCAAGACGCCGGTGCGGATTGCCGTCGCATCGATGCTGGTCAACCTTGTCGGCAACCTGCTGCTGATCTGGCCGCTGGCGCATGTCGGCATCGCGCTGTCGACGGCGCTCGCCGCCTGGGTCAACGCCGGGGCGCTGTATATCGTGCTGCACAAGCGCGGGCATTTTGCCATCGATGCGCGGTTGCGGCGCACCGTCTGGCGGTTGCTGGTCGCGGCGCTGGTCATGGTCGGCGTGCTGCTGGCGCTCAACCCGCTGATCATGGGCTGGATGCACGGCAACATCATCGTGCGCGGGCTGGGCCTTGGGCTGTTGCTGTCGGCGGGCGGTATCGCGTATCTGGCGAGCGCGTTCGCCCTCAAGGCGTTTTCGGTTGGCGACCTGCGCGCGCAACTGACCCGCCGCAAGAGTTGAGAAGAGTTATGACCATCACCAAGCGCGTATTTTCGGGCATCCAGCCGACGGGCAACCTGCACCTCGGCAATTACCTCGGCGCCATCCGCAACTGGGTGACGATGCAGGACGATTACGAATGCATCTATTGCATCGTCGATATGCACGCGATCACCATGCCGCACGTGGCCGCCGAGCTGCGCGCCAACACGCTCGAAATGGCCGCAGCCCTGCTGGCGAGCGGCATCGACCCCAAGCGCGCCATCCTGTTCAACCAGAGCCGCGTCCGCATGCATGCCGAGCTGGCGTGGATCCTCAACTGCACCGCGCGCATGGGCTGGCTCAACCGCATGACGCAGTTCAAGGACAAGTCGGGCAAGGACAAGGAAGGCGCCAGCGTCGGGCTGTTCGTCTATCCGGTGCTGCAGGCCGCCGACATCCTGGGGTACAAGGCGACGCATGTGCCCGTCGGCGACGACCAGAAGCAGCACCTCGAGCTGGCGCGCGACATCGCCACCAAGTTCAACACCGACTTCGGCGTCGAGCTGTTCCCGCTGCCCGAGCCCGTCATCGGCGGTCACAACGCCGCCGGCCCGGCCCGCGTCATGAGCTTGCGCGACGGCAGCGCCAAAATGTCGAAGTCCGACCCCTCCGACATGAGCCGCATCAACCTGACCGACGATGCCGACACGATTGCGAACAAGATCAAGCGCGCCAAGACCGACCCCGAGCCGCTGCCCGAAACCGCGGCGGGGCTCGAGGGCCGCCCCGAAGCGCGCAACCTTGTCGGGCTGTATGCGGCGCTCGCCGATTGCAGCGTCGATGCGGTGCTGGCGGACTATGCCGGCAAGGGCTTCGGTGCGTTCAAGCCGGCGCTCGCCGAGCTGATGATCACGGCGCTGGCACCGATCAACGACCGCTTCGTGCATCTGCGCGCCGACCCGGCCTATCTGGGGCAGGTGCTGCGCGACGGTGCCGAACGCGCCAACGCGATTGCCGAGCCGGTGCTGACGCAAGTGCAGGAAACCGTCGGCTTCCTGCGCTAAAGCCGCAACGACGTGCGACGGCACGGCCACTTGTTTCAAATTCACGACGAGTTCATATCTGTATTTGCATGATTTGATGTTCCTTGTGGGTTTGGCCTTTTGGCCGTGGAGTAGTGGGCAATGCGTTTGAAGATCCTGTTTGCCGCGGCGTCGCTGACCTTGGTGAGCGCCTGCGCGCCAAGCTTCACCGCGCAGGTCGCGCGTTTCCAGATCCTGCCGCCGCCGACCGGCCAGAGCTTCACCATCGAACCGCTTGATCCTGCCAAGGTCGGCAGCATCGAATTCGCCACCTTCGCGGGCTATGTTCGGCGCGGGCTGATCGACGCCGGCTTTGTCGAAGCGCCCGCGCCGACCAGCGCCACGCTGATCGCCAAGTTCGACTATAACGTCATGCCGGGCCCGACGCAGATCAACAGCACCCCCGGCTGGGGCGGTTGCGGCGGCTGGGGCTGCGGCGGCTGGGGCGCCGGCGCCGGCTGGGGTCGTTATGGCGGCTGGGGCGGCTGGGGTGGCTGGGGTGGCGGCTGGAACGCCCCGCAGGTCTATTCGACCAATACCTGGAACGCCTGGACCGAGATCCATATCGACCGCGCCATCGACAAGACCAGCGTCTTCGAAGGGCGCGCGCAGACCAACAGCACGCAAAGCGCGGTGACCTTCCTCGTGCCCAATCTGGTGCGCGCACTGTTCACCGACTTCCCCGGTGTTTCGGGCCAGACGACCACGGTGACCTTCGATCCGACCAAGCCGCCGGTGCTGGCCACTGCCGCGCCCGCCCAATAGCGCTGCACTTGCCGTCGGGCGCCGGCGCGGCTTAGGCTGCGGCGGATGAACGCACCCGCCGCCGATTCGGTACGCACCTATCTCGTCGTCGTCGACGCGACGCCCGAAAGCCGTGTCGCATTGCGCTATGCAGCGTTGCGCGCACGCAGCGTCGGCGGCCGCGTCATCCTGCTCCACGTCATGCCCGCGACCGAGTTCATGCAATGGGGCGGCGTGCAGGCGGCGATCGAGGCCGAGGCCGCCGAAAACGCGCAGGCGCTGCTCGCCGGTATTGCCGATGAAGTCGTCGCATGGACCGGCAGCCGCCCCGGCGTCATCATCGCCAAGGGCGAGGCGGTCGCGGCGGTCATGGACACCGTCGCCGCCGACCCGTCGATCCACGCGCTGGTGCTGGGTGCAGCGCCCAAGGGCGCACCTGGCCCGCTGGTCAGCTATTTCGCCGGCGAACGTGCCGGCACGTTGCCGTGTCTGGTGATGATCGTGCCGGGCGGCGTTTCCGACGACCGGCTGGCGGAACTGACCTGAAGCCAGCCCCGGCGCGGCTCAGGGCTTCGCCCCGGCACTTTCAGCAAGCGCGATCCCGGCGCGCAGGCGTTCGCGCTGGGCTGGCTCGCGAAATACCAGTGCAAACATTTCGGCGGCCCCGATGCTATGGACGCGCTTCACCACGGCATGCGCTTCGGCAGGCTTGCCATCCAGCGCCAGACTGGCGGCGAGCGCGGCAAGCGCGATGCCGTAGTTGGGGCGCTGCGCCACCGCCTCGGTCAAGGTCGTGATGGCCTCGCTGTAGCGTTCGAGCGCGAACAGGCACAGGCCGATGCCCGCCAGATTGAACGGCCGATGCGGCGTGCGCGGGTTGAGCCGCAGCGACGCCTGCAAGCGGTCGAGCCCGCGCGCCGCGCGCCCGGTCGCCAGATCGATCCAGCCGCCCCAGTAAAGCGAGTTCGCCGAGCCGTCGTTGGCGGCAATGGCCTGATCGATCAGCCGGTTGGCAGCCTCGAGATCGCCGGCCACTTGCAACTGGATCGCAGCCGCCAGGCACAGCACTTGCGGGTCCTGCCCATCGAGCCGCAGTGCACGTTCATAGGCAGCGAGCGCGGCGGCGCGGCTGGCAACAGGGTTGCTGCTGCTCATCGAGGAGTAGGCGACGCCGTGGCAGAACCCCGCTGTCGCCACCGCCCAGGCATTATCGGGGTCGATCGCCACGGCGCGCTCGGCGTCGGCAATCGCGGCGGCCTGTACCGCGCGGTCGGCGTCGAAAATCGCGGCGTTGGCGCGCCAGACGAGCTCGATGGCATCGGCAGCGCCCGCCCGGCGCGCAGTGGCACGGCGCATTTCGGCAGTTTCGATTGTCGAATCGATATGGCTGGCGACGCTGGCGGCGATGCGGTCCTGCAACGCGAACACATCATCGAGGCCGTCATCGAAATGCTCCGCCCAGATCTGTTCGCCGGCGACCGCATCGACCAGCCGTGCCGAAATCCGCACGCGACTGCCGGCGCGGCGCACGCTGCCTTCAAGCAGGTAGCGCACGCCGAGTTCGCGCGCGATCTGCTGCGCGGTCTTGTGCGTGTCGCGGTAGGTCAGGCTCGACTGGCCGGCGATGACGAACAAGCTCTGGAAGCGTGACAGCACCGTGCTGATTTCCTCGACCATGCCGTCCGCCAAAAAATCATGCTCGGCGGCGCCGCCAAGATCGGCAAACGGCAGCACTGCGATCGACGGCTTGCGCGGCAGCGGCAGCGCCGGAATCACCGCCGCCGCGTCGCCGGCTGCGGCCTTGCCGCGCACCAGTTCATCGATGCTGGCGAGCACCTTGCGCCAGTCGGCGCCGGTCAGTTCGCCGCGCCAGTCGCGCAGGTCGGCACACTGGATCTGGTTGAACGGCAGCGGCGGCACGACGCCGTCGAGGCTGATCTGGACCAGCGTGCCCAGCTCGCGCGCCACTTCGGCCTCGGCACGCACCCATTGCGATTTGACCGCATCGGCGGTCCAAAGCACCACCACTGCAGCGGCGGCGCGCAGATGTTCCTCGATGACTTCGGCATAGCTACGGTGCGGCGGCAGCGCATCATCGCGCCAGACCGTCAGCCCGCGCGCCGCCAGCGCCTGCGCGATGGCTGCGGCCTGCGCTTCCGACGACCGCGCATATGAAATGAAGAGCTCTGCCATCGCACGCCTAACTGACCCGGCGCCAACATAACCGCTCGCGGGTTGCTTTCGCCACCGAAATAGCGGGGACCATCCCGACCAGTACCGGCGGCGAATGCTTGATATTGCGACGCCGACGCGCCACATGGACGCCAGAACGGAGTCCCCCCAATGTACATCGAAACCGAACGCACGCCCAATCCGGCAACGCTGAAGTTCCTCGCCGGCCGCAGCATTATGCCCGAAGGCAGCGCCGAGTTCGCCACCGCCGAGGCCGCCGACGAAGGCTCGCCGCTCGCTGCCGCGCTGTTTGCGCTCGGCGATGTGACGCGCGTGCTGTTCGGCACCGACTTCGTCGCGGTCACCAAGGCCGAAGCCAGCGCCGACTGGAGCTATCTCAAACCGCAGGTGCTCGGCGTGCTCGTCGACCATTTCAGCAGCAACGCGCCGCTGTTCACCGCACAGGCGCCGGCGGCGGCGGCGATCAATGACGACCCCGAAGACGCCGAAATCGTCGCGCAGATCATCGAGCTGATCGACACGCGCGTGCGGCCGCAAGTCGCCAATGACGGCGGCGACATCATCTACCGCGGCTTCGACAAGGGCGTCGTATCGTTGCAGATGCAGGGCGCCTGCTCGGGCTGCCCGTCATCGACGGCAACGCTCAAGAACGGCATCGAATCGCTGCTCAAATATTATGTGCCCGAAGTGACCGAGGTTCGCGCGGTCTGATCCCCTTACATTACAGGAGTTACCATGTCCGGTTCCCCGCTCGGCGATGCCGCGCTCGATCAGCTGTTTCGCGAAGCCCGCACCTATAACAGCTGGTCCGATGCGCCGGTCACCGATGCCGACCTGCGGGCGCTGTATGACCTGGTCAAGATGGGGCCGACGTCGGCGAACGCCTCGCCGGCGCGCTTCGTCTTCGTCAAGTCGGCCGAGGGGCGCGAAAAGCTGGCGGGCTTTGTCGGGCCGAACAACAAGGACAAGGTGCTGACCGCGCCGGTCACCGTCATCATCGGCATGGAAATGAACTTCCACGAACGCCTGCCCGAACTATTCCCACACGCCGATGCGCGCAGCTGGTTCGCGCACAATGACGAGCTGCGCCGCGAAACGGCGTTCCGCAACAGCGCGCTGCAGGGCGCCTATCTGATCCTCGCGGCGCGCGCGCTGGGCTTCGACACCGGCCCGATGTCGGGGTTCGCCAAGCCGCTGGTCGATGCGGCGTTCTTCGCCGGCACGACGATCGAAACCAACTTCATCTGCACGCTCGGCAAGGGAACTACCGAAAAGCTGTTCGACCGCTCGCCGCGCCTGAGCTTCGACGACGCAGCGCAGATTGTCTGATACGGGCCGGCCGCGCTGATGCTGCTTTGCCTGGATACAGCATTGGCGGGCCTTTCGGTGGCGCTGTGTGACGGCGAGCGGATTGTCGCCGAGCACCATGTGCTGATCGGCCGCGGCCATGCCGAATCGGTGATTCCCGTCGTCGCCGATGTCATGGCGCGTACCGGGGCTACCGCGCCTGACGCGATTGTCGTCGATATCGGCCCCGGCAGCTTCACCGGCCTGCGCATCGGTATCGCGGCGGCGCGCGCGCTCGGGCTCGCCTGGGGCGTACCAGTCCACGGCATGCGCGCCACCGACGTCGTCGCGGCAGCAGCGTTCGCCGGCGCCCCCGACTGCAACCGCCTGGCCGTGGTGCTCGATGCCGGTCGCGGCCAGCTTTATGTGCAGCACTTCGAGCGCGGCCAACCCGCTGCCGACGGCGCCATCGTAGCGCTGAGCCCCGCCGACGCGACGCGCGCCTGCGCGGGCATCGCCGTCGCCGGTCCGGGCGCGTCCATGCTTGGCCAAGCGCGGATCGTATCGGAAAGCTGGCCGCGTGCCGCCGATGCGCGGCTACTGACACCCGCAGCACGCGCGCTGGCACCGGCGCCGCTCTACATTCGCGCGCCCGATGCCGTGGCGCCTGCGATGCCACTGCCATGAACCTCGACGTGCGCCTCGCGACCGGGGCTGATGTGGACGCCATCATGGCGGTCATGCGCAACGCCTTCGACCCGCGTTTCGGCGAGGCGTGGTCGGTCAGCCAGCTCACCGGCTCGATGTCGATCCCCGGCACCTGGGCGATGGTCGCGCAAGGCCCCGGCGGCGCGGTCACCGGCTTTACGCTGACCCGGCTGATTCTTGATCAGGCAGAGCTGCTGCTTGTCGCCGTCGCCAATGACTGCCGCGGCAATGGTTGTGGCCGCGCACTGCTTGGCGCTGCTGCCGATCAGGCGCGCACACGCGGCGCCGGCGAAATGTTTCTTGAAGTGCGCGACGGCAATGACGCAGCGCTGGCGCTTTACCGCAAGTGCGGCTTTACCGAAATTGGCCGCCGCAAAGACTATTATTCAGGCGCAACGACCGAGCGCTTCGACGCCATTACCATGCGCTGCCTGTTCAGCGTTTGAATTGCAGTCGCAACAACACTAACTTCAAGTTAACGAACACGGACTCTTCTTGCATTTTTGTGTCAGAATAGACATATGACGCTCGTTCCCATGGTTGAGAACGATAAAATTGAGGGTCAGTCAAATGAACGATCGTACAGAATCGCACCAGGAGTTGCTTTCGCTGACGGCCGACATTGTGTCGTCGCATGTCGCCAACAACACCGTCGCCGTGTCTGATTTGCCGCATGTCATCGAGCATGTTTACACGACGCTCGCACGTCTGGGGCAGGACATCAAGGTGCCCGAACCACGCCAGGAGCCGGCCGTCAGCGTCCGCGCTTCAATCAAGCCCGACTATGTCATCTGCCTTGAAGACGGCAAGAAGCTCAAGATGCTCAAGCGCCACTTGATGACGCATTACGGCCTGACGCCGGATGCCTATCGCGCCAAGTGGAACCTGCCCGCCGACTATCCGATGGTGGCGCCCAACTATGCCGCACAGCGTCGCGTACTCGCCAAGAAGATCGGTCTCGGCACCAAGCGCACCAGCAAGCGCTAGTTTTTCGCGGGCAACAAACGAAAGGCGGCGGTTGCGCAGGCAACCGCCGCCTTTTTGTTTGTGCCGCGTAGCCGACAATCCGTGCACCATCACTTGCCGCCGCCGCAGCGGCTTTCTAATATGGCTCCGGTCAAATCTTCACCGGGGTGAACATGAGCGGCAAGATCGATATCGAAACGCTGTGCGCCACCAAGGGCCTGCGGATCACCGACCAGCGCCGCGTCATTGCCCGCGTGCTGTCGGATGCGCAGGATCACCCCGATGTCGAAGAACTGTTCCGGCGCTCGGCGGCGATCGACTCGCGCATTTCGATCGCCACGGTCTACCGCACGATCCGCCTGTTCGAAGAAGCCGGCATCCTCGAACGTCACGATTTCCGCGACGGGCGTTCGCGCTATGAAACCGTCCCCGACGAACATCATGACCATCTGATCGACATCGAAACCGGCCAGGTCATCGAATTCCACGATCCCGAGATCGAAGAACTGCAGGCGAAGATCGCCGCGCGGCTGGGCTACAAGCTGGTCGATCACCGCATGGAACTCTACGGCAGCCCGACCAAGCCGTCAGGGAAACCCAGCTGAACAACGCAGCTGCGCCAGACTCGTCGAAGACGCCACGGCAGATCGGGTTTGGCGCCAAAATCTATGGCCGGACGCGCGCCGCGCTGGGTGCCGGCACCGCCGTTACCGTATTGGTGCCGATTGAGCTGCTGACGCGCAACCTGCGTCCCGGCGGCTGGCCGCAACTCACGCAAATGTTTCACAAAATTCTGTGCCGGTCGCTGGGCCTGCGCATCGGTGTCCATGGCGCACCGGTGCGCCAGGGCGGCGTTTTCTACGTGGCCAACCATATCTCCTACCTCGATATCCCGGTGCTCGGCAGCCAGATCCGCGCGGCGTTCGTCGCCAAGTCCGAAGTCGCCGGCTGGGGCGTCGTCGGCTGGCTCTCAACGTTGGCGCGCACCGTCTACATCGAGCGCGAACGGCGTGCGCGCACCGCCGAACAGCGCAACGCCATCATCGAACGGCTGGCGCAGGGTGCCGATGTCATCCTGTTCCCCGAAGGCACCAACAGCGACGGCGTCAGCGTCATGCCGTTCAAATCGGCACTGTTCGCGGTGGTCGAAGGCCCCGAAGCTGCGGACTTCCTGATCCAGCCCGTCACCATCGCCTATACCCGCGTCAACGGCATGCCGGTCACGCGCGGCCAATTGCCCGACATCGCCTGGGTCGGCGATACAGAGCTCGCGCCGCACGCCATGACAATGATGGGGCTGGGCCCGATCCGGGCGGAGATCATTTTTCACGCCGCAGTGCGCGCCGCCGACTTCGCCGATCGCAAGGCGCTGATGCGGCATTGTCACAGCGTCATCGCCGCCGGCTACCGCCAGTTGATGCGTGGCGGCAACACGCCGCGACCCGTCCACTGATGGCCGTGGCGCGGCGCTTTCGCCGGTCGTCGATACCCCGTATAGAAGACCTGTTGCCGCAAAGCTGCGCGGCGCTGGACCGGAGATCGTTCTGCCTGTGAGCCAATTTTATTTCGTCAAGACCTTCGGCTGCCAGATGAACGTCTATGATTCCGAACGTATTGGCGAGTTGCTCGAAGCCAGCGACATGGTCGCCGCCAAGACCAGCGAAGACGCCGACGTCGTCATCCTCAACACCTGCCACATCCGCGAAAAGGCCGCCGAGAAGGTCTATTCGGACATCGGGCGCCTGAAGGCCTCGAAGCGCAAGTCGGGCGTCAAGCCGGTCATTGTCGTCGCCGGCTGCGTCGCGCAGGCCGAAGGCGCCGAAATCGCCCGCCGCGC
>Ga0075163_10011494_pt1 | contig 11533 bp, 5 predicted proteins | sample JI1023141ADNA_FD_71478 | JGI IMG/M metagenome (GOLD analysis project Ga0075163, IMG submission 71478) | Wastewater effluent complex algal communities from Wisconsin, to seasonally profile nutrient transformation and Carbon sequestration -... | ecosystem: Engineered > WWTP > Effluent > Algae... | reverse complement strand
GACTGCAAGCAACTCCAACCAAACGAGGTCACTGAAAACTCCGACCAATACCTCGTCATCATCGGTGGAAAGACCGTCTATGAGATACCCAAAGACTCCAAAGTCATTCGTCCTTCTCAAGACGCTAACTTCCACATTTGTCTTAGCCATGTTGATATGTCTGTGAGGTGCTTCTATGTTCCACTCGCGGTTTAATTATGCAACTTAAAAACGCTCTCATAATTCGTAACTATTATCTAAAAGGTATGTTAAAACCGGAGGACGTCATCTATGGGTACCGCAATTCCTCGCCGAGGAAAATCCGCCTCGGTACAGTCAGTGAACTCATCGCTGCACTCGCTGAAGCCGAAAAAAGGCAGCGTGCTGTTTACCAAAATCGAAGACACACAAGTTATTCTCAAAAAACGCGGTAAGTATCACCAGGTCGACCTATACCACCGACAATCTCGAGTATATGCATTTTATCAAGGGGGTTATATACTGCTGCTTAGACATGGAACCTCGATCCCTTCAGTCTCAATAGATGGGTTTTTTAGTTTCGAACCAACATATGATGGATTGGGAGTAGTACGGTATGAGTGATTTCAAATTCCCCAACGTTCGAAAGATGTTCATCCCAGACCCCGGTAAGGTGATTATCGACGCCGACCTCTCCGGCGCTGACGCTCAAGTCGTCGCTTGGGAAACCAACGACCCTCTTCTGAAGGAGGCATGCAGAACTGGTGTTAAACTCCACGCTCAAATGGCTACTTCTTTTTTTGGCCCTTCTAGTGCTGAGAAGCATCCTGAGTATGATAATTGTAAGAGAGCTATTCATGGAACTAACTACGGCGCCAAAGCTCGCACGATTGCGGTCAGTGTTAAGTGGAAAATCGATACCGCAGAACGCTTCCAGCGCCAATGGTTCAAAGAGCATCCAGGGATAGTCGACTGGCATCGACGAACTGAGATTGCGTTGCGGAGACAAAATGGTGTTCGTAATAGGTTCGGTTACTCTATCACTTATTTTGATCGTGTGGATGCGTTACTTCCTGAAGCCCTCGCTTGGGTTCCCCAATCCACAGTTGCGATTGTATGCTTCAGAGGTGGTTCCGCGATACGACGCATTCCTGGCGTTGAAATGCTTGCAACAGTGCACGACTCACTTATCTTCCAGATACCACGGCATTGGCTCGGCGCCGCCAGTAAGCTCGAGCTCATTAAGAAAACCTTGGAGGTTGTGGTCCCTTATGAAGACCCTCTTATCATTCCTTGGTCGTTGGCTGCATCCGAAAAAAGTTGGGGAGACGCAACTAAGCTTGCGATCTGATACTCATGGCCAGACACTACCCGCATTGGATCAAGGCGTTTCTTCACCATACGCGACATGCAGAGAGTCCTACCAACTTTCACTACTGGACAGCGGTGTCGACAATTGCGGGTGCGCTACAAAGAAAAGTGTGGATAAACCAGCTGCATTTCCAGTGGATACCCAACTTCTATATAGTTTTCGTCGCGCCTCCGGGCGTTGCGGCTAAATCCACCACAATTGCGAATGGGATGGCCTTACTGAAGAAAGTACCTAAGGTTCAGTTTGGGCCTCCCTCACTGACGTGGCAAGCTCTCTGTGTCGCTCTTGGGGAAGCACAAGAAGTTGTAACCTTCCCCAACGGCGACAAGAAAACCATGTCGGCGCTGACAATTCCGGTAAGTGAACTCGGGACCTTCTTAAAACCCGAGGACGAAATCATGCAATCGATCATGATCGACCTGTGGGATGGAAAAGAAGGGGAATGGGTTCATGCAACCAAAACCACCGGATCAACAAAAATCCTTAACCCCTGGCTCAACATCATCGGATGCACTACCCCTACTTGGCTTAAGAATAATTTTAACGAAAGTGTTACTGGTGGCGGTCTTTCGTCCCGGATTATATTTGTATTCGGTGACAGGAAACGTCACCTTATCGCTTATCCTTCTCAAACTATTGATCGCGGTGAGTACACTAATGAACAAGCTCGTCTCGTCGAAGACCTCAAATCAATAGCAGACATTAAGGGTGAGTACGTTCTCACCCAATCCGCAATGGAGTTCGGGAGTGAATGGTACAAAACGCTGTGGGGACCTCGCAAGGATGAGACCTCGCAAGAACGTTTCGATGACCACTTCGCACGCAAGCAAACCCAGGCGCACAAACTTGCGATGGTGATTGCGGCGTCGAAGAAGGATGAACTTATCATTGAGAAAGAGGACCTCGAGGAAGCGATCGTGATGATCACCTCACTCGAGGCCGACCTTCTCAAGATGTTCTCTTCACTGGCAACGAACCCATTGGTTCGCTCCACTCAAGAGATAGTCAAGATCGTTAAGAACCATGGTGAAATCGAATATGCAACACTTCGTAGAATCGTATTCAACACCATTCCTCAGCGAGATCTCGAGGCTAGTATTCAAGAAGCGGTGAAAGCAAACCTACTCATTACGAAGAAAATCGCGAACAAGTTCATGATAATATTTAATGAAGGACTCACTCCACCTCTTGCTCGTCAACAACCGTCGCCTCAGGGTAAAGCCTCTTAATGCGATTAACAGAACCAGCTTGGGATTTGAGTGGGGGGAGGTTCTTTTCGAACTTCCTCTCACTCGACTTCCTCATCTTTAGTGATTTCTGTAGGGTATCGTTAGTGATGCGCCGCGCCTTATTTGGCACCTCATCGTTGAATTGCTTAATATCCTCTCGGACACCGTTTAGCCAATCATTATCTCGAGACTTCGTAGCACGGTAGTAATTTGCGATAAGCACCGAACGTCGAACCTCATGAATGTAATCCATTTCTTTAACCGCATTAATCGCATCCCATTGACGACTCATCCGGGTTAGGTTGAACCCGAGGCCGGTGGCAGCGATCTCCGCAGCTTGAACGGGATCGGTCCAATCGAAAGTTTGTACCGCATATCCTGCGCGATTCGTTTCTTCACCGTTGATGAAATACCGGCCTGCTTTCGAGAGACTGCGAAGTCCTCTAGGCATCGCTTTTTCCCACCGCTTAAGTGACGTGAATGGCTGCTTAAAGTCAGTCATCGCCTCGAGAATGTTAAGTGGAATGTTAATTCCTGCTCCGAGCGCGCCACGTGACATCTCACCAAAATTCGAGCCAAACGACGAATTGGGTCCAACATTGAGAGCATTCACACCGGGGATAACGTGTCCCATACTGGCTGATGCGCTCAGGTCAATTCGAGGTAACTCTAACCCAATCATATCACCAAACGCAGGAAGCCCAAACCCAGAGCGAGCTGAACCATGCAAAAGTATATCAGGCGGAACTATCGGATTTTCACCGGCCACTTCAATATAGTACTCCCGAATAGCTTTCTCAAGGTCCCAATCTTTACCGAACACGTAATACCCGATCGCTTTCACAATTTTGAAAAGATCATCGCCGAACGGAAGTCCCAACAACCCACCGATAGCAGCCATAACAAGCAACGACCGAGCACCTCCCGGCATGTAACGCGCAAAGAATAGTGAACTCTGAACATAGGTGTAGAATGTCAGAACGGCGCCCTTCCAACCACGTAAAAAGTTCGGTTTTGCATACGAAGCATACTCGAACTGAGAAGCTCTCACCGCTTCACTCGCAAACATGTAAGCGCGAATATGTTCATCCGTCCACCCATAACCATTGGCTGCATTTGCAAGTTGGAGGTCCGCCACGATTTGGGGATACCTTCCTTGCAATGCTAGAACGGCTGGTGTTTGGGGATGACGCATAGCTAGGTCCCAAGCACTTTCAAACGTGATAAAGCGATTAAGTTTCTCCGTTCCACGGAACAAAATGAACCCATATTGCATCGCAAGACTGCCAGCGCGTTTTAGACCTTTCTTATACTTCAACCTCGAGACCGTGGAAATGTTAGCGGCAGCGGCAACGTCACTTGTGATTGATTCATCCAAAAAGCGGTCTTGCATCGCGTGAATGAAAGCGCTGTTTTTCGGTTGATCACCTCTAGCCCACACTAACGGGCGCGGAGTCTGACCAGCTTGAACAGCTTTAGTTGCGGCTCTCTTTTGCATAAACATACTGGTTAATCTGCGAGTAGCAGTCGACACCGTGCGGCCAATGCGGGCTGTTCCGGCAACCGTACCAAAGTGATGTGTGAGGTATGGAAGTGTAAATGTTGGAATCTGTAAAAGGTTCGTCGCTGCAGCGGCAGGGGAAAATCCGAGATACCAAAGACCGGCAAACGCTCTCATTCCTGCCCACTCATTTGCAGGATTGAAAATCGCCTCAAGGTGCATCTGGAGCGTATTTGCAATGTTCGAAATGGTGTTAGCGTTACCAGGAAAAACTCGAGCTTTCTTCTGCAACGATCGAATGGTTTCTTTCAGAGGATCTTCATACTGCGCCCTAGCCATGTGGCCGGCCGCACCCATGAAGTATTGAGCATAAACACGTTGTGCATCTTCTGACCAACCGGCAATCTTTTTGCGCTTCAAAAAGCGTTTACGGAACGATTGAGTGGGAGCACTCTTCAACGCATACAACCCTAAGGCTTGCTCCATCGCTTGACGTTGTGCGGGATCGGTCACATACTTACCGAGCAACTTAATCATCGAGCGTTGCACGAATGGAGGCATACCTTGGAAAAGAAGTGAATCCTCGGGCATAACGTTCTGAGTGATTGTGGAACCGGGATATTGAATGGCGAGTTCTGCAGCGATCTCAGCTTGTTCGCGTTCGGTTTCTGCAAGTTGAAATTCCAAAATCTTAACTCTGGGACCTGAGGTGTCTCTAACCGTGATGCCATATTTACCGAACCGAGTATGTGGGAAGTATGGGGCCGCCAACATTTGAGCGACTTCACCTCTGATTTCAGCGATCTTTTGTGCACGAAGTGCAGGATCAGAGATCGTTTTAATCGCTTGCAAAGTCCAAATTTCCTCAAACGCTTTCATGGCATCGATGAAGTCTTTAGTCATTCCATTGAAGACTCGAACACCTTCACGGGAAACGCCAAACTGTGTAATCGCTGCATTCATTTCAGCGGTTGTCGGCATACGGCGCACTTTAGCAAGAACCTCGGCTGGTGTGCGGTATTCCATTTCACTAATATAGAAGACAAGTTGTGAAACTTTCGTCGCTTGATCCTGACCGAGATTTCGCCACTCAACCAACCGCTCATTTGCTTGCGCTAACCACTTACTGCGGAGGTTATCCCATTCCCGGGTAAGACTGACAAAATCGTTAAGCTCTTGAACTTGGGGGAATAGATGTGAAAGTTGGACGATGCTGAGACCATTACGGTACCACTTTTTCCACTTCCTAATAGCGGGTGCGGTCGCTTGCTGAAAGCGTGTAGCAGCTTCTGCAGCTCCTGCCATATTCATACTACGTTCCACATCAAGCATAAACTCTTTTTCATCGTCAGCAAAAATACTATTCTGAATGTGGAAGTTCTTTTTAATTGGAACTCCTAAAGGCCCAACTGCGATATTCCTATTCAACCCTTCAGCAATACGTTGATTGTTATACTTTCCATTCTCAATTGCAGTTAACCAAGCAGTTACAACTTCATTTGCTGTAGCGTTAAACCCAAAGTGCTCTTTAACATAGTTAATCATAGATACAATAGCATTTTTAGTTGTCGTGATAAATTTATCGAACTTGCTGACTGGAGAGTTTGGATAGAGAAATGCCTGAGCAATTCTGTTGGCTAACCACTCATCGAAATCTTTATAGTAAGCAGAAGAAACTGCTTCATGCATTTTTGCAATAGTACCTGCATGATTAGTCTTATACATTTCACTGCCCATTGATAGCGATCGAGTGAAACTAAAATTCGCCACTGATTGTTGTGATTGATATTGCATATCTCGCAAGTATTCTTCACGAATTAAGTGCTGTGTATCAAGATCAGCTTTACCAAAATTCCGATGTGTAATAACATGTCCAAGTTCATGCATGACTGTAAAAACTAATTCGTATTGGTCTTTGATAACTTCAGTATTGATAACAATCTCAAACCTATTCGCTTTCCAATTTAAAGACGCAATACCAAAAGCTTCAGTGTCTTTCCCCATATCAATCGCATTACCATAAAGAATTCTAACGTTTCCAAGCTTGTACTTTTTAACTGCTTCTTCTACAACCTTATCTAGCTTTTTAATTTCTTCGATGAACTTTGGATTGGCAAGTTCATACTCAGAATCATAAGTACCTACATCTGGCATGTCTACGTTAAACTGTTCGTACAACTTACGAGACTCGTACGTTCCACCGTCAACAAACGTTTCCAAAACTGGAACAAAATTTCCTGACTTGTTGTTTTTAGAAAGTTCTACATCGGTAGAAACTAACGCCGCTTCTGGAACGGTTCCATCGTAGACTAAAGCGTCAGTGTAGTAGCTTCCGGGAAAACGTATACCAGCTTTTCCTAATTCTCTCGTGTAGGTAGCATTTTGGAATGTTCTACCGCCATCACCATAACCTCTAAAATTTGCACTTGTTGCCGTTAAAACCGTTTTGAGGTCTTTAATGACTTGTGGAGGAGGTAAACCTTCCTTTTCGTAAGTGACTCCTGCTTGCTGCATAGCAGCCCAAAAGTTTTCTGCTGGAATTTTATTAACCGCAGAAAAAGACTTCCAGTCTTTACCGAATTGCATAAACCATAACTCATTCGGAACGATATAAAGTTTATTTTTATTTAACTTATCTAGATCAAGATGTGGCCTGGGACTAGCAACTTTCGCAAAAACCCCTTCTACAATAGTTTGTTTTGCTGCGGTTATATTGATACGAGGTGGGGCTACTGTTGAAATATGTTGAGCATATGAGTGCGGATTAATGAGAATAACACCTGAAACATTTGTAGGTTTAATACGAAGGCCGAGACTGATTGCTGTATGGTAAAGTTCTTCAGCTGAGTCTTGTAACTCTCTCGCACGTGTAATGTTTCCAATGCTTCGAGTGTACTTACTATTCTTCCATGTTTCAGCGGCTAACCTCATATAGTTTAAAGCTTGCTGGGCGTGCTCAGGTCTTCCAATATAATTACCATTTTCACCGCTAACAATTCCTCCTACATCAGGTAACCCACTCAACGATGCCACCATATCTCGATCATCAATTCGAGCGGTATTGATTGCGTAGTAAATAGCTTTCTCTGGTGATTTTTGTGTGATACGTGCATAAGTACCAGCCCCTGTATCAAACGTCATAAACATTCCAGAAGTAATACCTTTATCCCCAATCGCATAAAGAACTCTATCTTCTGTCATTCGCGAAATAGTAGCAATATCGTCTAATGCAATGGTAGCAACTTTAGCTAAATCGAAAAACTCCCCATCATCTAAGGTATCATCAAACTCAGACCCTTGTTGCATACGTTGAACTGCGGTTTGTGCATCTGCCATAGACTTCATAGTGATCTGCGGCATAGTTGCTGCGTGAATGGTGTCAATATTTAGTGCTAGTTGAATTTTCAGATAATTCTTAAAATCAAGAGGTTTTCCATCTTTGAAGACTTCTCTATACACCTTATAATTTCTAACTATCCCATCGAAATCATTAAGAAGGTCTTTCTTTGTGACAGCAGGGCGTTCACCTGTGAAAGCTTTATACAAGTTCTGCACATCATTAATGCGTTCATTCTCGGTGATAACATAAACCGCTTCGTCGAAATTCTCTTCAGTAATATTCCCACTCATCAACATCTGGGCAAGAGCTTCATACCGGAACTCCGGCTCCCGCTCGAGAACCTTATTAACTCCATCCGCATACCGTACATAATCAGGAATAGGTTTACCGGTAAAAATTTCCTTAACTTTATTAAGTATCTTCGCACTCTCGCCAGCGAAAAACGTTCCTTTCAACTTCGATCGAATATCAGCTTCGGTCACGTTCGGGTTGTTCTTAACCTCTTGAATGACTTGAGCGAGCTTGCCTTGTCCGATTTCTTCTATGACCCTTTGACGACCGCCTTCTGTCCCTGTAGTGGAATATTCATTTGAAATCCATTCAACAACTTTTCGAACATTCTGCGCATCGTTTACTTCAGTGCTGACTTGCTGGTCTGCGGTTGCCGCGATTTGTTCCGCTGTCGCTGCTTCACCTTTTTTACCAATTTGAATCGTTTGCGGTCCACGTTTCTTCTTAAACCCGATTTTACCTTCCGGAGTCTTAGCAACAATCTTTGTTGGTTGAGGTGTTTCAACACTAACTGGTTCTTTCGCGACGGGCTCTGTAAAAGGTTCCTCTTTACCGCTGAGTACATTCTGATCGATAACGAAATCTTCGAGATCAATGAGCGGTTCTGCGATGGGCTCGGAGCGACTTGCGGGTCGAAATCCCACTCCTCGAGTAGTTCGTGCAACTCCTCCATCATTAACTGTTTTCGTGAAGCGACCGCTGGTAAGATCGGGAACTTGTACACGACCACCGGAAGGAACGTTGCTTGTTCGGAACTTGAGCCCTTTCTTTTCTTCTTGTTTCGGTTCAGCTTTCTTATTAAAGATAGACTTACGTTCGGTGCCTTCAGGAGAGACTTTTTGATAAACACCACTGTCAAGACCCTCAGTCTTTTGAAATCTCGTATCGGTTTGTGGGACTTCTCCTTTGCGAAACTTTAGATTTGATTTTTTTCCTTTAGACGCTGCATCCGCTGCCTCTGTCGTGATAGGGCTGACCGGCGTACCTTTTCCAGGAGTCGCCACTTCGCTAGTCGTCGGAGTGGCCTCAAGAATGTTGCCGTCCGCATCCTCCTCGCCCAGCACCTCACTCTCAGGTTTCGCCACAAACCCCTCAGGTTGCATACCCTTAATTGTATTAAGGATCGCTTCATATCCTGAGACCTCGAGATCACTAAAGTTTCGATTAGGTTCAGACTTAGGTTTCTTCAGGTCTTCGGCTGCTCGAGTTTTGTCAAGCGCGTCCAAACCACCACCAAGTACATGACCAACGATGTAACCACTTGCAGCAGCATTCATCAACCGAGAAAAGACCTCACCCGCAGTGGGGTCATAGTTTTCATCGACAAATTCACGAGTGACAACATCTACCGCTTCCTGCGTCAACTCCGTTAGACCTTCAACACTACCAACCTTAGCGCCACCCACTAAGAATTTCGCCAACCGGTTGTTGACTTTCGACTGCAGGTTCGGAACATACTTCTCAGCGATACCCAACGGAAGTTTAAACCGTTTCGCAACCGCCAATGGAGTCAACGTCTCAAGACCAGTCTTCACCGCACCAGCAATCACACTCGGAACAACATGAATTTCATCAGTCGCATCGAAAAGTTCGCTCGCCGTCCCACCAGTCTCGAGTCCGAAACCAGTGGCGCCGACACCAGTCGCTACCGCTCCAGGGACAACCTTACTCGCAGCTAGTTTGGCCATCGTTCCTGGGGCAGCAACCACCGCACCAGCACGCAACATCTTAAACAGTAATCCACCAGCGGCAAGCGATCCAAGAACCGGAGTCTGTTCACCGATGTTGCCTAGCGCCCAACGTGTAAAGTTCCCAAGACTCGGATTATCATACAACTTCTCAATATCATCAATAACCGCTTGGTCTTCCGGTTTGACTTTCTGCATACTTGTTGCAGATTTCATCAAACCTCGAGCAGTCTCGTCCGCACCAACAACCGACGCAGCTAGACCAGCATCAGCAGTGAACGATCCCGCAACCTGCTTACCACCACGTTTAACACCCTTTCCAAACTCACCAAGAATAGAACTCTCATCAATCTTCTTTTGCTGCTCAGGGGTGAATTTTTCCGGAACGCGGTCAAGACCAAACTCAGTTCGGATTTCACCAATTTTCTTCTGAAGATCGGAAACCCCCTGTCCGGGGGTCTCCTCTTTCGCATATGAAGGAACCTTTTGCGCAGCGCTTGGTGTCTGACTAATAAACGACTGCTTCGCATTTGCGGTCCAATTAGCATCTTCAGGTTTAGCTGGACCTAACCGATCGGTTGCACTTTTTTGTGTTTGATCAATCCAATTTTGGTCAACACCGAGCATCGGAACTTTCGGTACTTTCTTGAGAGGCTCCAGCGGCATCGCCGAATTGCCTTCAAACTCGTACCGTAGTTGATCGAGAAGGTTCCGCAGATCGAAAGCGTTGTCGCTTTGCCTACGTCCTTTCCACTCTACCATATCAGAGTCCTTTCACGAAGTAGTCAAGCACTCTCTGCCTGACTTCCTTAGGGTACTTCAAAACTTCCTCATTAATGATCGCAGCAGCACCGGGTCCCATCTGATCAATCTGTTCTTTAACCTTTGCTGTTTTCATCGCGGCAATGTGGTTTTCAATACTCTGAGTGTTGTAGTTCCGTTCTCCCGCTGCTTCTGGCATTTCAGCCGGTGCTACTTCCTGTCCGGTGGCCTGCTTCCCCCCGGTGGGTGCGGCGGCTCCTTCGGTTCCGTTAGGAGCCACTTCAGGAAGCGTAGCAGGAGTTTCAGCAGATCCGACATTTGGCAACCCCAATTGTTTCAGAACAGTATCTAGAGTGCTTTCAACATCAGCTTGATCAGTGGTGCCGAGGATTCCCTCTAGCACCTTAGCACGAATCTGTGCCTGCTCCAGTTGACGTTGGTAGGCATCGTTGTCAAGTTGACGAGCAAGATCAACCGCATCCTTTTGCTGATCGTAAGCAAACCGTTTTTCAGCCAAACTCTCACTTGGTGATTTCTGCGATGCAATTTTCAACCGTTTATCTGCTCGAGACTCCTCACGTTGATCTTTCGCTCGAGAATAATCAACCTCTTCCTGAGCTTGCTCCTCTTTTCGAATATTACTTGCGGCATTGCCAACCGTAGAAGCACCATTCACCAATGCAGCACTAACATTTCCAGCCATCGTTTGACCTGGTTGCATGGGCTGCAAGAGTTGCCCACCCATTTGCAAGAGGCCAGCAGAGATTTCCGGTCGAGCAAAAAACTTCTGCCACTCACCTTCAAGCTGTGCTTGCTCCTCCGGAGTCTTCGGCGGAGTCGGTGGCGGCTGCGAGGCTTCAGGACTCAACAGTTGTGAGAAGTCTATCATTTTAGGCCCATCCCTCTCAAAGTGTTAACCTGTTGCTGTTTCTGTGGAGCGAGAAGTGCGAGAATGGACTGTATAACGGTATCACTTGGACCGGAAAAGCCTAGCTCTGCGGGGCCGACGCTAGCGTTAGCCGATCCGCTCGGACGGGGCGCGCTGGCACTCTCTTGGGGCGCCAGGGCCTTCAAGCCTTCGCCGAAGGTCTTATTAGCCCCATCCTTCGCGCCCGCTGGCGGGGCTCCGCTGATAGTTCCGTCACCTAATGTTGCAGTCCAATCAATCGCAGGAGCAGCAGCACCTCCACTCGCTGCAGCAGCCTGTTCAGGTGTCGGCGGTCGAATACCAGCGGCTGCCGCTTTCCGTGCAGCTTCGATTGGGTTGGTGATAATTTTCTTAATCGCAGCACCAGGACCAACATCAGGCATCACATCAGGAAAACCTTGACTAGGAACTTGCTGGGCAAACTGAGGCGGCAACGGAGAAGCATTCATAACGTTTGGGTTCAT
>Ga0075163_10011492_pt1 | contig 11534 bp, 8 predicted proteins | sample JI1023141ADNA_FD_71478 | JGI IMG/M metagenome (GOLD analysis project Ga0075163, IMG submission 71478) | Wastewater effluent complex algal communities from Wisconsin, to seasonally profile nutrient transformation and Carbon sequestration -... | ecosystem: Engineered > WWTP > Effluent > Algae... | reverse complement strand
GCGCCCATGATGGTGGCGATCGAGGTCATCAGAATGGGCCGCAGACGGACCTTGCACGACTCCACGATGGCCTGGTGCACACTGCGACCTTCATCGCGCAACTGATTGGCGAATTCAACGATCAGGATGCCGTTCTTCGCGGCCAGTCCGACCAGCATCACGATACCGATCTGGCTGAACAGGTTGATCGAGCTGCCAACCAGATACAGCCCAGTCAAAGCGCCCAACACCGCCAATGGCACAGTGAGCATGATCACCAACGGATGCGCAAAGCTCTCGAATTGCGCTGCCAGCACCAGAAAAACGATCAACAGAGCCATGGCGAACGTGAACAGCGCGGCATTGCCGGAGCTGGCGAACTCACGCGATTCACCCTTGAAGTCGAGTTGGGCGTAGTCAGGCAACTCTTCTTTGACCACACCTTGAATCCACTCAATCGCCTGGCCGAGCGTGTATCCCGGCGCCACCGCGCCACTAATCGTGATCGCCCGAAGACGATTGAAACGATTGAAACTGCCGGGTTCGGCCAGCTCGCGCAAGGTCACCAGATTCGCCAGCGGAATCAACTCACCCGATCGCTGCGAGCGCACGTACAACCCATTCAGATCGCTGGGCGACGAGCGCTCACCGTCCTGCGCCTGCAGGATCACGTCGTACTCTTCGCCGTTCTCGACGTAGGTGGTCACACGACGCGACCCCATCATGGTTTCCAACGTGCGACCGATTTCACTCACCGACACGCCAAGATCCGCAGCGCGCGTGCGGTCGATGTCGATTCGCAGTTGCGGTCGGGTTTCCTTGTAGTCGGAATCAACCGCGAACAAGCCCGGATTTTCGGCAATTCGCGCCAGCAGACGATCTCGCCACTGGGCCAATTCATCGTATTCAGGGCCGCCGAGCACGATATTGAAGGGCTGCCCGCGTGAGCGCACCAGACCGGTGCGCGCTTGCGCCAACGCACGCACGCCGGGAATGTCGCCCAAGGCGAGCCGGACACTGTCGACGACTTCCGCAGTGGACTCACTTCGCTTCGACCAGTCCTGCAGAATCACAATGGCCTGCCCGGTATGCATTTCCTCGCTGGCCCCGAAGCCGCCCGGGACGCGGGTGTTGGCGCGCATGATCGGTTTGCCTTCGCCCAACTGAGCGAACAGCTTTTCCTCGACCTTGGCCATTTGTTGCACGGTGTAGTCGAAACCTGCGCCTTCCGGCCCGACGACAGATACGAAGAACGCACCGCGATCTTCGGGTGGCGCCAGTTCTTTGGGCACGACCTTCAGCAGGGCAACGCTCGCCACCAATGCACCGATCATTACCGCGCCGGCAAGGAATGGCCGTTCGACGGCTCGCTCCATCGCGCGCCCGTAGACTTCCGAGACGCGGTTGATCCAGCCTTGAGTTATCGCGTTGAATCCTGTCGGTGCCGTATGCGGGCGAACCAGCAGCGAACACATCATTGGCGTCAGGGTCAGGGCAACGAACGCCGAAATGGCGACCGCGGCAGCGAGCGCCACGCTCAACTCGCGAAACATGCGCCCGGTGTCACCCTCCATGAAGCCGACCGGCAGAAACACCGCCACCAGCACCGCGGTGGTCGCGATCACGGCGAACGCGACCTGCTTGGTTCCGCGCGAGGCAGCCAACAGGGTTGGCTCGCCCAGATCGGCGCGCCGCTGAACGTTCTCCAGCACCACGATGGCATCGTCCACCACCAGACCAATACACAGCACCAGCGCCAGCAAGGTCAGCAGGTTGATCGAAAAGCCGAACGCCCACAGGCCGATGAAGGAGGCCACCAGGCACACCGGCACCGTCACCGCCGGAATCAGTGCCGCACGCACGCTGCCGAGGAACAGGTAGATGACGATCAGCACCAAGGCGACGGCTTCAAACAATGTCTGGAATACGCGCTTGACCGATTCGTCGATGAACACAGTGGTGTCAAAGGCCACCACGATCCGGGTCCCTTCCGGCAGGCTGCGCTGGATCGTGTCGACTTCGTCCTTGACCGCGCGCGCCACATCCAGCGCATTGGCGGTCGACGTCTTGATCACGCCAAGGCCGATGTTTGGATCGCCATTGCTGCGGAAATAGGCGCGCCGGTCAGCGGTGTCCCGCTCGACTTTGGCGATCTCGCCCAATCGGATGATGTGACCATCCGCCCCTTTGCCGACGGCCAATGCAGCGAAGTCCGCGGCAGCGCGATAGCCGCGCTCGACCCGCAGGGTGAAGTCACGGGTGGTCGATTCCAGTCGTCCCGCAGGCAGCTCGACGTTCTCACGCGCCAAGGCTTGCTCGATGTCACCCACCGTCAATCCGCGTGCAGCCAGTGCATTGCGATCCAGCCAGACACGCATCGCATAACGCTGCTGTCCCCCGATGCGAACTTGGGCAACGCCATCAATGCTGGCCAATCGATCCACCACGTAGCGTTCGGCGTAGTCCGACAATTCAAGCGTATCGAGCCGCTCGGAGTTGAGATTGAGCCACATGATGACTTCGGCATCGCTCTCGACCTTTTCCACCTGCGGCGCGTCCGCTTCATCCGGCAGGCGATCAAACACACGGCTGACGCCGTCACGCACGTCATTGGCAGCGCTTTCGATATCGCGACTCAGGGTGAACTCGATGGTCACTTCCGAGCGACCGTTGCGCGATCGCGACTCCAGCGTCTGCACACCCTCGATGCCACTGACGGCGTCTTCAATAATCTGCGTGACGCGCGTTTCCACGACGGCAGCGGACGCGCCCGGGTAGGTGACACCCACCGAGACCACCGGCGGGTCGATATTCGGCAGCTCGCGCAATGTGAGCTGCGAGTAGGCCATCAGGCCAATGACCACCAAAAGCAGGCTCATCACAGTGGCAAACACCGGCCGCTTGATCGAGATTTCCGACAGGCGCATGCGAATCCTCCTCAGCCTTCGGCGCTTGGCGTGGACGCTTCCGCTTCGCTGACAGGCGCACCGGCACGCAGCTTGACGATTCCTTCGACCACAATGCGATCACCCGCCTGCAGTCCGGCGACAATCTCCACCCATCCCCCCGATCGCGCACCGGTGGTCACCGCCACATCATCGACCCTGCCCTCCACGTTGACGCGAAACACCGAGGTGCGAGTGCCGATCTGCATCACCGCCAACTCGGGCAAGGCGAGCACCTGACGTGCGGGGCGCTCGACTAGAACGGTCAACAACATGCCTGGCCTCAATACAAGGTCGGTATTGGGGATTTCCGCACGTACGGTCGCAGCCCGGGTGACGGGATCGATGCGTGACCCAATCGCGGCCACCTTGCCGGCAAACTCACGTCCGGCGAACGCGGCACTCTTGGCGCGCACGGTTTGGCCCACGGCAATGGCCGCCATGAAGGTCTCTGGAATCGAAAAATCCAACTTGACCACATCCACCGCATCCAAGGTTGCAATCGGTGTCCCGGGCGTCAGCAAGGTGCCTGGACTGACTTGACGGAAGCCAAGGACACCCGAAAACGGCGCGGTGATGACGCGATCCTGGAGGCGCGCGCGAATGGCCGCGACGCGTGCTCGTGCCGCATCGCGGGTGGCAATCTGGCTATCGAGCTGGCTGCGCGGCACGGTGCCGTTGGCGACCAGACCCTCCAAGCGCTGATACTGCTGCTGCGCTTCCTTGTAGGTCGCTTGCGCCTCTTCCAGTCCAGCAATTTCAGCGCGACCCGACAGGTCGACGAGCAGATCACCTTCCGTCACCAGATCGCCATCATTGAAATTGACCCGCTCGACGACCTCGGTCACTTTGGCACTCAGGGTCACCGACTCGCGCGCCTGAGCTGTTCCCAGCGCTTCGATGGTATCCACCCACGGCTGCGGGGCGACGACCGTACTAACCACCTTGACGGGCGCCATGGCGCCCCCTGGCGCTGCCGCGTTCTGCCCACCACACGCCACCAGCCCACCAACGAGGGACGCCAAAAGCAACGCGTGCCAGACCTGATTGATCCCACTCATGAAGCGATTCCTTGCCAGATTTTCTGCGCCACTATGAACGCGTGGATGCATGGTTTCCGTCGTCGTCCGGGTTCCCGGACCGGCGTTGGTCAGTGAGTATGCCCGCAGTGTGCAACGGCACATGACTTTTGGCCTGTGCCGTTTGGCCTGTGCCGCTTGAGTGAACTCAAGCTCCCAGGTAGCGGATGGGCTGCCAGAAATTCGCACAATCCGTATCCTTGGTGGCCCTGCCCACGATGGGCGCGCAAGCCGATGAGAGTCCACCCATGTCCCTGCGTTTTCCCCTGCTTGTCCTTGCCTCGCTGTGGCCGATGCTTGGCATCGCGCAAACCTCAAACCCACGGGTTCTGCTGGATACCACGCAAGGTCCGATCATTTTGGAACTCGACAGCGCTCGCGCACCACGCACGGCAGCCAACTTTCTGGCCTATGTCGACGATGGCAGTTTCAACGACATGATTATCCAGCGTGTCGTCAAAAATTTCGTCGTACAGAGTGGCAGCCTGAAGAGCTCCGGTGCCACGATCAGCGCCAAACCGGCCATTGCGACTGAACGTGGCAATGGGCTCAGCAATACCTACGGCAACATCGCCATGGCCCTGACGTCCAGCATAACCGGACAGACCAACGTCAATAGTGCGACCTCGGCGTTTTACATCAACACCGGCAACAACAGCAGCAATTTGGATGCCAATTTCACCGTGTTTGGGCGTGTTGCGCACGGTCTCGGTACGCTGGCAAAACTGAACAATACGGCGGTTTTCGCAGGCAGCGATCAACCGGTCCTGTTCCCGGTGGTTCGCCGTGCCGTTCGGGTTGAGAACTTCCCGATTCTCGACGCGCACGCCGGTTCCTGGTTCGATCCAGCGAACAGCGGGCGCGGCTTCAATCTGGAAATTGCCCGTGCCTCCGGCGGCGGCGAGCAACCCTTGATGATCGTCTACTGGTACGACTACTCGGCCGGCGAGCAGATCTGGATGAACGGCGCGGCCGCGTTCCAGTGGGGAGATGAGGCAGTCACCGTGCCCATGCAGATCACCAGTGGCGGACAGTTTGGCGCTGCATTCGCCACATCCCAGGTCCAGAGCAACGCGCAATGGGGTCAATTGACGATCCGCTTCAGCGACTGTCATCACGCCGAGTTCAACTTCCAGTCCAGCCTCGGTAGCGGCAACTACACGCTGACCCGAGTCACCGAACCGACGCACATCCAGTGCATGGATGACTGATGCATGCGGCCTGCGAAACGATGACTCAACATCGCTTCGCAGGCCAAAGCGCGTGCAAGCGCTACTGAATCAAATCCACCTGCTTGACCGCAGTGTCCGACAGCAGACCGAAATGCCCAAGTGCATAGGTCGTGGTACTGGTCTGGTTCCAGATGGACGACGAGTGCACGCCGCCCACGGTGCAGACGCCGGTGCTGCAGACGATCTGATCGATATTCGACTTGATGGAATGCATACGATCCGCGAAACGCACACCGGAAATGCTGTTCAGAAACGGATTGCTCACCGACAGACCCCAACTCCCGCAGGTCGAACTCCACACGTTCCACGGATAGGTGCCGCACGACCACAATCCGCGGAACGCGCCGGCGATTCCGACGAAGTTCTGCACGTAAGGTCGAAGGCCGTCTTTGATGATGACCCGAGCGGCCAACGTGCCGCCCATCGAATGCGTAATGACATCAACCTTGCCTGTGCAGGAGGCGGCGATGGCATTGACCAAGGCATCTTCAACGGGCGTCTCCTCGCTGCCGTTGTGGTCGTTGCAGGCTGCGCAAACCTTGCTGCCCCAACTCGGCGCAAAAATCTCCGCGTCCGCGTAACCGCGACGTTTCAGTTCGGTAATGGTCTTGGCGAAATCCGATGGATTGCCCGTATTGCCATGCACCAGCACGACATTGTCGCGGCAAACCGCGAATGCCGAATTGCTGACCGACAACACCAAAAGCATGACGGCGGCGCCGCCTAACGTGAATCGCTGCATTGCGTTCCCTCCCCAGGGTAGTGGCATCGACATCTGGTTGAGCCGTGTCCACCGACGAAGCCTAGCGCCACCCGCGCAACGATGGCTGTGGTACCAAAGGACAGCGCATCGTGCTGCACTGCGCACAGGCTGTCATCGTCGCCCCGCTATACTCGCCCGCCTCTTGCATGCGGTCGCATTGACCCATCGCGCTTCGGAGTAACACATGAGCATCGAGCAACTGGAAGACATCGCCCAGGCCCTGGTGGCTGAGGGCAAAGGCATCATCGCGATTGATGAATCCACCAACACGATCAAACGGCGCTTTGAAGCCGTAGGCATCGAAAACACCGAAGAGCATCGTCGGGCCTATCGCGAAATGCTGCTGACAACCCCAAGGCTCGGCGAGCACATCTCTGGCGCGATCCTGTTTGATGAAACCTTGCGGCAGTCCACCAAAGATGGGGTTCCTTTCGCGCAGGTCATGCGCGAAGCAGGCATTTTGCCGGGCATCAAAGTCGACAAGGGCACGCAAAGCCTGGCTGGCTTTCCGGGCGAACTGGTGACCGAAGGCCTTGATGGCCTGCGCGAACGGTTGAAGGAATACGCCCGACTCGGCGCGACCTTCGCCAAGTGGCGCGCCGTGATCACCATCGGCAGTGAAACCCCCTCAGGTACCTGCATTGACGCCAACACCCATGCGCTGGCCCGCTACGCGGCGCTTTGCCAGGAGCAGGGCCTAGTACCCATCGTGGAACCGGAAATCCTGATGGATGGCGATCACGACATCGAGGTCTGTTACGAGGTCACCGAAGCAACCCTGCGCTCGTTGTTTGGCGCCCTTTACCAACAGGACGTATTGATTGAAGGCACCATCCTCAAAGCCAGCATGGTCTTGCCCGGCAAGGACTGTGACGAAGTAGCCAGTGTCGAGGAAGTCGCCGTTGCCACGCTAAGCTGTCTGAAAGCCTCGGTGCCTGCCAATCTGCCCGGCATCGTGTTTCTCTCGGGTGGTCAAGACGATGCGGCGGCAACCGCCCATCTGAACGCCATGAATCAATTGGGTCACGCTCCCTGGCCATTGTCGTTTTCCTATGGCCGCGCCATGCAGCAAGCAGCACTGAAACTCTGGGCGCAAGATCTGAAAGGCAACTACGCGGCAGCCCAGCAGATTGTCTACGCGCGTGCACGTGACAATGGTCTGGCCACGCTGGGCCAATGGACCGGCTGAATCTCGTAATTTCATCACGAACAGGGTGTTGAGCTACACCCTGTTCGTGTGCAGCCCAGACGCGACGTTGCAGGCTGAAATCCGGGCATAGGCAGCACCTCGTCCAGCTGTCGGCTGGCAACCGAACGCGCCAGCAAGGCGGATACCGCAGCCGATTCGACCCGCGCACTGACACTCAACTCCGCCATCGTGGGGTCCAACGCGACGGATGCCATGCGTTGGCAAATCACAATAACGGCGATGTCGGAGGCGAAAACGGACAGCGAGCGGGTCAACGCGCCAGACCGTCCAGCGCCGCTCCAGCGATGGAAGAGACCGCTGTCCCAGCCCCTAACCTGAGTTGACTTGGGTAGCGCCGGAGCAAGTGGTATTCCGTCGGGCGCCGCACCCGGCACTGGATCGCATCTTTGTGTGCCACTGCACAAATTTTCTTCGCAATTCGCCGCAGCAGTGTTCTTCTGCTTGCGGCGGTCAATTGCCGCACTGCACAATAGCCTTGACGAACCCCGATGCGATGCGTTGGGAGCCGCTTTGAACGTCAACCGACCGCGCACCTTTGCAGGTGGAGTCATGACCCTCGATAGTGCTTTTGTACGTGGCAAGACGTACTTCATATCGCTGCCAAGACGCCACCGACGCGCCATGCAGTTGACCCAGACTTTGGTCTATCGAGACAATTTCGAGCACATCGATAGCTGCCCGCGTTGCGTCTTCAGCATCATGCTGAATGGCCGAACGGCCGGCGAATTCTGCATTGACTCCGAGCGCGCCTTCCGCATCATCCACGTCCGCCCGGACTAGGCGCTTTCAAAACCTGCTGGCTGTCTATGAGCGTTGATCGCGTGTCTCGATTGCATTGGCTGGCAAGCCGCTCAGCCAAGAACGCGACCAATGCCCTCGGCATTGATACGGTGCGCCACCTGAAGAAGGTGCGCCTCGTTGACAGGCGGTGTAAAGGTGAAACGGAAATGCACTTCGCCGAGTGGCGTTCGCGAGGAATGAATGGAAGCCAGATTGATGCCTTCTGCCTCAAACACCACGAGCAGCGCGCGGAGCGATCCGGGGCGATCTTCGGGCAGGTGGACGGACAAAGCAGCGCTGTCGGACAGATCCGCCAGCAGGTAGCCAACCCGCTCAAAGGCGTGATTGCCTTCTGCCAGCGTAGCGCTGCCAAAGTGCACGCGCGGCTGCTCAAGAAACTGCGTACGGAAGGCTTCGCGACCCTTGTCGCCCCGCGCGACTGCGGTGTGCAGCAATCCCATCTGTCGACTCAGTTCATCCAGCACTTGCGGCACGGCCGCATTACCGAACTGGATGTCCTCGTAAATCGCCGGATTGCCCGAAAGAATCCGACTCATCATCAGCAAATCCATTTCGAACGACGCCGAACGGAAGGGCAGGATATCCGCGGGGTGACCGACCTTTTCTTGCAACGCGCGCAGCGTCGCCGCCTGCGCAAGGTGACTGGCATGCACCATCGCCTGCACCACCGCCATGATGCCGTCGTGCTGCTCGGGCGTGGCGTGCACCAGATTGGCTTCCAGCGCAGTCAGCAGGCGCTCGACGAAAGGTCGCCAGACCCGCAGTCGCGCCTCGCACACCACCATGACCCGACCTTTGAGGGTCGGCGCCTTGGGCGGCGCCGTCATGGGATGCAAGCCGACCACCTCGGCCTCCGAGCGCAACATGGCCGCCACCGGCTCGACCTTGATCGACGTGACATCCAGCCAGAGTTGCGTTTGCGAGCGTGATCCGGCCAAGGCGGCGTAATCGGCGATCACCGCAGCGCTGTGACGAATGGGCGCGCTGAAGATCAACACATCACAGACAGCCATGAGCGCCTGCGCACTGTGGCTTCCAGAATCGGCAGGGTCCTGCCCCCACACCGTCAACTGCATCCGCTCGCGCAGAAATCGCGTCAACCAGCGTCCGTAGGCACCGGCACTGCCAATGACGCCAACCACCGGCGCGGACACATTCATCCGACGCTGACCAGCACCTGCGGCGTCACTTGTGCATCGACTAGTGGGGTCAGATCAGGCCGCAAGGCAACGCGCTGATCAAATACAAAGCAGTCGCCCTGATAGCCTTCGCCACCAACCTGCTCGAAGTAGCCAAGGATGCCGCCTTCGAGTTGCAGCACGTTGTCCATGCCGGTGTTGTGCATCCAGATGGCAGCCTTTTCACAACGGATGCCGCCAGTGCAGAAGCTCACCACGGTGGCGTCTTTCAATGCCTCACGATGCGGCGCCAGTGCAGTGGGCAACTCGGTGAACTTGCGAATCGGCAAGGTCAGTGCGTTTTGGAACGTCCCATAGGCGAATTCCTCCTCGTTGCGAGTATCCAGCATGACCACCGGTTTGCCGGCGTCATCCCGCCCCTGTTGCAACCAACGCTGCAAATCAGCCGGCAGCACGCTGGGCGCACGGCCTTCGCCAGGTTTGAGTTCCGGATGACGAAAGGTAATGATTTCGCTCTTGAACTTGACCTTGAATCGTTCAAACGGCATTGCATGACTGAAGCTGTACTTGACCTGCAGATCGACAAAACGTGGCTGCGCCCGCAGCGTGTCAAGCAGAGCAGCGATGGCCTCAGGCGTCCCGGCGAGAAACAGATTGATCCCTTCCGGCGTGAGCAGCACAGTGCCCTTCAGCCCATCACGCGCAGCGTGATCGCGGAACAGCCGCGCAAGTGCGTCGCGGTCCTCGAGGGGGGTAAAGTGATAGACGGCAATATTGGTGATCATTTCGCTAGTTTACTTGCCTTCGGCATTCAGCCTTTCCCTCTGGAGCGAAAGATGCCAATCCGTCACCAACTCAGGGTGCCGACCGGGCGTGTCGCTCGTGGGCATCGCGTTAGCGCCATTGGCGGGCTGCTCGTGTTGTTGAGCGCACTGCTAGTGTCGGCAACCCGCCTCGCCGGAGCGCCCTCGACCATGCCTGCATCCGACGCCTTGAGCATCCGTTACAACAGCAACAACGGCAGCTTGCCGCCACCGCATAGACGCGACATACGTATCCGCATTGACGCCGATGGCTCGACGCTGATCGAACACAGTCGTGGCTATGACGCCAGCACGACGGTACGTCACCAGACCCATGTCGCCGCGGAACAACTGTCCGCGTTCGCCGCGTGGCTGACGGAAGCGGGAGTCTGGTCCACGGATTGGCGCGAGCAGGAACCGCGCGCCATCGGCGGTGCGAGCCAGTTTCTCGAAATGACATTCGGCGAACGCCAGCTCGCCCTGCCCATCCAGCCGGTCGAATCGCAACGCGCGCTGCGGGACGAAATCGTGCGCCGGGTGCTGGCGCTGATTCCGCCCGCTCAAAGCAGTGAAGCAGATCCTGCGCCTGATCCATCCTGAGCACAGCGCTCGCGGAGTATCCTATGCAGCCCTCCGCCAGACTGGTGTTTCGCGCATGTTTGCTTCCACGCTCAAGATCGAAGGCTACGACCCTGAACTGGCCGCCGCGATGGCCGCCGAGCGGCAGCGCCAGGAAGACCATGTCGAATTGATCGCCTCGGAAAATTACGCCAGCCCGCGCGTGCTGGAAGCCCAAGGCAGCGTGCTGACCAACAAGTACGCCGAAGGCTATCCCGGCAAGCGCTATTACGGCGGCTGCGAATATGTGGATATCGCCGAAAGACTGGCGATCTCGCGGGTAAAACAACTGTTCGGAGCCGACTACGCCAACGTGCAGCCGCATTCCGGCTCGCAGGCCAATGCCGCCGTGTATCTGGCCCTGCTGCAGCCCGGCGATACCATTCTCGGCATGTCGCTGGCGCACGGTGGTCATCTGACGCACGGAGCGAAGGTCAACTTCAGCGGCAAGATTTTCAACGCCGTGCAATATGGCGTGGATGAGAACGGCCTGCTCGACTACAACGCGATCCAACGTCTAGCACAGGAACATCAACCCAAGATGCTGGTCGGTGGTTTTTCGGCCTATTCGCAAAAGATCGACTGGGCGCGCATGGCCGAAATCGCCAAATCTGTCGGCGCGTATTTTTTCGTGGACATGGCGCATGTCGCCGGTCTGGTCGCCGCTGGCGTGTACCCCAATCCGGTGCCGCATGCCGACGTGGTGACCTCGACCACGCATAAAACCCTGCGCGGTCCGCGCGGCGGCATCATTCTGGCCAAGGCCAACGAAGAACTGGAAAAGAAGTTCCAGTCGCTGGTGTTTCCCGGCACCCAAGGCGGTCCGTTGATGCACGTCATCGCCGCCAAGGCCGTTGCCTTCAAGGAAGCGCTCGAACCCGAGTTCGCGATCTACCAGCAACAAGTCGTCGTCAACGCCCAAGCCATGGCGAAGACCTTGATCGCGCGCGGTTACAAGATCGTGT
>Ga0075163_10011490_pt1 | contig 11535 bp, 7 predicted proteins | sample JI1023141ADNA_FD_71478 | JGI IMG/M metagenome (GOLD analysis project Ga0075163, IMG submission 71478) | Wastewater effluent complex algal communities from Wisconsin, to seasonally profile nutrient transformation and Carbon sequestration -... | ecosystem: Engineered > WWTP > Effluent > Algae... | reverse complement strand
GACGGGGGCCGTGCTCCGGATCGGGTTGCAGGTGCGCAGCACCGAGTCGGCGATGTTCTACGCGACGACGAGCGATGACGCGACGAACGGTCCGCGGGTGCGCTATCGCGTCTCGAGCGACACGGCGGTCGCGGCGACGGTCGTCCGGCCGTTGTCGATCACGCCTCGCGTGCCGGTCAACGTGAACGGCGACTACTTCGACTATTCCCTCATCGTCCGTGGTCGCGATCCGCGCGCCGCGACGCGCTTCGCGGTCGGCGGCCTTCCCTCGGTGCGGTCGTACCTCCGGTTCAACATCCCGGTCTGGCTCACCGATTCCGTGGCCGTGCTCCGCGCGCAGCTCGAACTCGTGCAGGACCCGGTCCGCGGCCTCGACGACCAGGACTCCGTGACGGTGCGGACGCAGCTCGTGCTCGCCGGTCACGCGACGACCGACCTGTCGCGCGCCGCGCGACTCCTCGCGCCGCCCGGCTACTTCGTCGGCGATTCGATCCGTCGGGCGCCCGGGGATTCGGGCATCGTCCGCGTCGAGATCAATGCGCTCTTCCGGGCCTGGCGCACCAACGCCGGGTTGCCGAACATCCCGCAGGCGCTCGTGTTCCGCTCCGACCTCGAGGGCGTCGATGGCGCGGGCCTCCGGTTCTTCGGCCTCGGCGCCGCTCCCGCACTCCGTCCGCGCATCCGCGTGAGCTACGTGCCCACCATCCGCTTCGGACAGCCCTGATGCGCCGCGTTCTCCTCCTCGCCGCGGTCCTCGCGGTCCCGTCCGCCGCGTTCGTGCCGGTCGCGGCCCACGCGCAGGGCGCGCTCTCGGTCCAGGGCTACGGCTATCCCACCGGCCAGCTCAGCGCCGGCTCGCTCGGCCTTGGCGGCGCCTCCGCCGAGCTCGACCCGGCGAGCCCGATCAATCCTGCGGCGCTCAGCGCCGGCACGCGATACTCGGTCTACATGCAATTCGAGCCCGAGTTCCGCCGCACGACCGTCGGGGGCGCGTCCGCGACGGCGCGCGTGATGCGGTTCCCGGGATTCCTCGTCTCCGGCCAGTTCCGCCGCCTGACCGTCGCGGCCTCGGCCTCGACGTTCCTCGACCGCACCTACCGCAACGTCTACTCGGACAGCCAGAGCATCGGCGGCGAGATGGTGCCGTCCACGCTCATCGCCGCGAGCAACGGCGCGATGACCGACGCACGTGTCGCGGCCTCCTGGTGGGTGAAGGAGACCTTCCAGGTCGGCGCGAGCCTGCACGCGCTCGTCGGCGAGAATCGCACGACCTTCGGCCGCAGCTTCCCCGACAGCACCGGGATCGGCGGCTTCACGCAGCTCTCCACGCTCACGTACTCGGGGAGCGCGCTCACCATCGGCGCGGTCTATTATCCGCTGAAGGGGCTCGTCCTGGGCGGCTCCATCCGCCGCGGCGGGTCGCTCGATGCGTACCAGGACGCCACCGTCATCGCCTCGGGTGATGCGCCGGACCGTCTGGGGCTCACCGTCGCGTGGACGGGCATCCCCAACACCACGCTCGCCGCGCGCTTCGAGAAGACCAGCTGGAGCGACATGCAGTCGCTCGGCACCGCGCAGATGACGGCGTTCGACGCGAACGAGCTCGGCCTCGGCGTCGAGGTGACGGGGCCCCGCGTCGCCGGGGCGCCGTCGTACACGCGGTTCGGCTTCCGCTCGCGCACGCTGCCGTTCGGCGTGAACGGCGACCAGGTCTCCGAGCGCGCGCTGAGCGGTGGCATCTCGGTCCCGTTCGCGCGGGGCCGCGCGCAGGTCGACCTCGCCCTGCAGCGCGCGACCCGCAGCGCCGCCGGCGCCGACGAGAAGGCCTGGTTCGTCTCGATCGGGCTCGGCATCCGCCCCTGAGGCCGGCCGCGTGACCGCGACCACGCCAGCCCACGCCGCGGACGCCGCCGCCCTGGTGCTGGTCGCCGACGACGTCGAGGCCAACGTCGAACTCCTCCGCGACCAGCTCGCCGGGCTCGGCGTGCGCGTGATCCACGCCGCCGACGGTCCGTCGACGCTTCTCGCCTGCGCGGAGGCGCATCCGGACCTCTGCATCCTCGATGTCTCCATGCCCCCCGGTGACCTCGGGGTCGATGCGCGCGAGACCGGATTCGAGGTCTGCCGCCGCCTCAAGCGCGACCCGCGCACCTCGCGCATCCCGGTGATCTTCGTTTCCGCGCTCAACGACGCGAGTGACCGGTTGAAGGCGATCGAGGCCGGCGGCGACGACTTCCTGCTCAAGCCGCACAACCGCCACGTCCTCGGCGCGCGCGTCCGCTCGCTCCTCAAGCTCAAGGGCGCGACCGATGCGCTCGAGGAGAGCCTCAAGCGCCTGCGCGAACTGCAGAAGGCGCGCGACGACCTCATGCGGATGATCGTGCACGACCTCAAGACGCCGCTCACGAGCATGCTCGCGACGCTCGAGATGCTCCGCGATGGCGACTTCGGTCCCATCGAGGACCGTCCCGCGCGCGCCCTCTCCGACGTGGAAGGGAAGGCCGAGGACCTGCTGGGACTCATCCAGGACCTGCTCGACGTCAGCAAGGTGGAGGAGCAGTCGCTCGCGCTCGCGCCGGAGCCCATCGCGCCGGCGGCGCTCCTCGCCGAGATGCTCTTCGACTGGGAACTGCGCTTCCGCCAGGAGCAGACGAGCGCGCGCACCGAGGTCGCTGACGATGCCCCGATCTTCCTGGCGGACAAGACGCTCGTGAAGCGCGTGCTCGCGAACCTCGTGCAGAACGCGATCACGCACAGCCCGGTACCGGTGACCCTCACGCTCGGCGCGCGCCGCGACCCGGCGGGGATCGTGCTCTCCGTCACCGACGATGGGCCGGGCATCCCCGAGGAGTACCAGGGGCTCGTCTTCCAGAAGTTCGAGCAGGTGCGGACCCCGAACGCACCGCGCGTGCGCAGCTCCGGGCTCGGCCTCGCGTTCTGCCGCGTGGCGGTCGAAGCGCATGGCGGGCGCATCTGGGTGCGCAGTGCCGAGGGGCAGGGGAGCACGTTCCATCTCCTGCTCCCGCTCGAACCGCAGGAGCGCCCGGCGCGCGGGCTCCGCACGGGCGAGTATCCGGCGGTGGGGAGCGCGTGAAGGTCCTGCTGCGCACCTTCGGGTGCCGCGCCAACCACTACGATGCCGAGCAGGTGCGCGCGCTGCTCGTGCGTGCGGGCGCGCAGGTGGTCGACGAGTCGCCGGAGGTCGCGGTGCTCACGTCCTGCGCCGTCACCGCCGACGCCGAGGCGGACCTGCGGCAGGCCGTGCGACGGCTCGCGCGCGAGCACCCGTCCATGCGCGTGATCGTGACCGGCTGTGCCGCCGCGCGATCGGGCGAACAGATCTCCGCGCTGCCGAACGTGACCGCGGTGATCCCCGGCGCCGACCTCGCCGCCACCGCGGCGGCCGTCGGACTCCCGCCCACGACGGTCGCCCACGCGACGCGTGCGCGCGCCTCGCGGCAGTCGACCGCGCGCGCCACGCTGCGCGTGCAAGACGGCTGCGACGAGCATTGCACCTTCTGTGCGACCACGCTCGCGCGCGGGGCGCACCGCTCCCGCCCGGTCGCGGCGCTCGTCGAGGAGGCCGAGGCGCTCAGCGCGCATCATGCGGAGATCGTGCTCACCGGCGTGCACGTCGGCTCGTGGGGCGCGGAAGAGGGGCGCACGCTCGGCAGCCTCGTGCGCGCGCTCGTCGACGGCACGCGCGCGGTCCGATTCCGGCTCGCGAGCGTGGAGGCGACCGAGATCGACGCCGAGCTCGCCGAGCTGCTCCGCGACGGTGGGGACCGCGTCTGTCCGTACGTGCACGCGCCGTTGCAGTCGGGCAGCGATGCGGTCCTGCGGCGGATGGGCCGGCACTGGTACACGGCCGCGACCTATGCCCGCGCGATCGAGCGCCTCACGCGCGACCGCGCCGTCTTCGGTCTCGGGGCCGACGTGATGACCGGCTTCCCCGGCGAGACCGACGCCGACCACGCGGCGACGATGGCGCTGGTGCGCGCGCTGCCCTTCACGCATCTCCACGTCTTCCCATACTCACCGCGCCCGGGCACGCCCGCCGCGCGCCTCGGCGCGGAGGTCCCGGCCTCGGTCGCCCGCGCCCGCGCCGCGGCGGTCCGAGCGCTGGCCGCCGAGAAGGCGCGCGCGTACGCCACCTCCCGCATCGGCAGTGCGGCCGACCTCGTCGTCGTCTCGCCCCCCGCATCCCTCCCGCATCCCGTATCCCCCACGGACCCCGCACTTCGGAAGTGCCTGACCGAGGACTATCTTGAGGTCCACGCCGAGACCCTCGCCTCCCGGGGCACCCGCTTCACCACCCGGCTGAGCGAACCGATGCTGTTCCCGCCGCTCCCCGCCCTCCGCACGCAGTGAACGAGCGCGGCCAGGAGTCGAAGGTCCCCGCATCCGGTCCCAGCCCCGTACCCCGTACCGCCCGTGCGCCCCGCATCGCCGTTCCCCTCCTCGCATCCCGTATCGTCTGACATGCCTTCGGTATACATCGAGACCTACGGCTGCCAGATGAACGTGAGCGACTCCGAGCTCATGTACGGCAAGCTCGCCGCCGAGGGCTACACGACCCAGGACACCCCGCACGGCGCCGACGTCGTGCTGGTGAACACCTGCGCCATCCGCGAGAACGCGGAGCAGCGCGTGATCGGCCGGCTGGGTGAGCTTCGCCGCGACCTCAAGGCGGGCGCCGTGCTCGGCGTCACCGGTTGCATGGCCCAGCGCCTCGGTCCTCGGCTCCTCGAGACGGATACCCGGGTGCAGCTGGTCGTCGGTCCCGACGCGTATCGCATGCTCCCCGCGCTGATCGAGAACGCGAAGAAGGGGGAGCGGTTCACCGCGACCGACTTCGACCTCGAGGAGCACTACGAGGATTTCACCGCGCGCCGCTTCGAGGGCGTGAAGGCGTGGATCCCCGTGCAGCGCGGCTGCGACTACCGCTGCACCTACTGCATCGTCCCCACGACCCGCGGCCCCGAGCGCAGCCGCAAGCTCGCCGACGTCGTCCGCGAGACGGGCGAGGTCGTGGCGCAGGGCATCACCGAGGTCGTGCTGCTGGGCCAGACCGTCAACTCGTATCACGACGGCACGCACGACTTCGCCGACCTGCTGCGCGCGGTGGGCGCCGTGCCCGGCATCCGGCGCGTCCGCTACACGAGCCCGCACCCGAACGACTTCTCCGACCGCGTGATCGCCGCGATGGCCGAGACGCCCGCGGTCTGCGAGCATGTGCACCTGCCGATGCAGAGCGGCTCCACGTCGATGCTCAAGCGCATGCTGCGCCGCTACTCGCGCGAGGAGTATCTCGACGCGGTCGCACGGCTCCGCGCGGCGATCCCCGGGCTCGCGCTCACCACCGACATCATCGTCGGTTTCCCCGGCGAGACCGATGCGGAGTTCGAGGACACGCTCTCGCTCTGTCGCGAGGTGCGCTTCGACGACGCCTTCACGTTCAAGTTCTCCGCGCGCGAGGGGACGCCCGCCACGCGCATGCCGGTCGAGTGGACCATCCCCGAGGCGGTCGTCGATGCCCGCTACGAGGCCCTCGTCGCGACCATCCGCGGCATCTCGCGCGAGAAGAACATGGGTCGCCTCGGCGAGCGCATGGAGGTGCTCGTGGAGAAGGAGGCGCGGAAGGGTGAGCTCCTGCAGGCGCGCTCGCGCGACTTCAAGACGGTCCTCGTGCCAGGCGAACCCGCACTGATCGGCCGCTACCTGACCGTCGAGCTCACGGGGACCACGGGCGCGACGTTCACGGGAACGCCCGTCCAGGAGCGCGCGCCGTTGCCGATGGCGGGATAGCGACAGCGCCGGGTGCGGTCACCGCTCCCGGCGACGACGACACCGGACAGGCGAGTCGACGCGCCGCGAAGCCCTCGACCAGCCGCGCCATCGCTGTGTCCCGCGGGATCCCGCTCCGCGTGGAAAGGAACGCGATCGCGTCGGTGCTCCGCGCCGGTTCACCGTCCGCGAAGATCCACGCCGAGTCGCCACGCTGCGCGATGAACCAGCCGATCGCGTGGCCCAGCGCGAACCCTGCCACGTCGGCGCGTGCGTCATCCCACCACTGGCCGCCGAGCGCCGAGTCGAGTTGCGCCGCCGTGAGCGCGCCGAGCGCGCGGATGGTCCGGTTCGCGCAGAATGATTCGGCGAAGGATCGTCCGTGGGATCCGCCGTGGTGCATCGCGAACGCCTCCCCGACCGTTCCCGGGATCACGTCGCGCCGGCCGAAGGTCGCGACGTGCACCACCTCGTGCGCATCCAGCCCGCCCTGCGCCGCGAGCGGCGCGAACACGGCGAGGGGAGGGAAGACCATCATCGCGAAGAGCGGCCGGTCCATCTGGAGCACGCCGAGCACCGAGAGCGTGGTGTCGCGCGCCGGGGCGATGACGTAGCGCGCCAGCGGGAGCGGGTCGGTGAAGCCGAGCGCGGCGCGGAGCGCGCGCATCTCGGCGAACTGCGCGCGGATGCGCGGCGCGTCCACTGCCACGCCACCCACGGCGTACACCAGACTGCCGCGATCCTCGAGCACCTGATGCAGCCGACGGCCGGTCACCGGCGACCGGAACGCGCGCGTCGCGACCGAATCCTCGTCCACGAGTACATACCAGGAGCCGAGCCGCGAGGGCGCCGCACCGGGTTCCGCAGCGAACGCGGTCAAGTGCAGGCGACGCGGGCGCCCTGGTGCGGCGAACGTGAGGCTGTCCCCGCGGATCAGCACGAACCAGTCGGGCGCGCCGAGGCGCATCGCGCCCGCCGCGAAGTCCCACTCGCGGCCCGTGAAGCGCGCATCGCGCGCGCGTCGCGCCCCCAGCAGGTCGTCGCTGCGCTCCATCCAGTCGCGATACTCGACCATCAGGTCGCAGGATGGCCCGCCTGCCGCGGGAAGACGGGCGCCGAGCAGGACGACGCCATGCAGCGCGCTGCGCATCGCGGTGCAGGGCACCTCCTCCTGCAGTGGTACCGCGGCGGCGGACGTCTGTGCACCGAGTCGCCCCCCCAGAAGCGCGCCGATCATCGCGCAGGGCACTGCGCGCGTGAGCAGCGTTGCGCCCCGGACCAACGGGCGCGTCAGCGACGCGAAGCGCGCACGCGGCGCGAGGGTCGGAAGGCGCATCGCCTCATCCTACCCTCGGACCGCGCCGCCGGTCACGCCGTTCGTCACACCAGTGGTCACACCGTTCGTCCCGCGCGGCGCAGGGAGGTCCCGCGTTCGATCGCCCCGCATCGCACGGAATGGATGTCGCGCATGCGATCGCTCCGTCGCACATCCCGGCATGCCGCTGATCCTCGCTGCCGCGATCGCCTGGGTGGTCGGTGCCATGGCCGGCCTCGCGGCATTCCCCCTCGCGCGCGTGTCGCTCGTCGGCGCGACCTTCATCCTGGTCGCGCTCTGGCGAGGCCGGGCGCTCGCGCCCGCCGCGTTGGTGCTTCTGGCGTTCTCGGCCGCCGCACTCGGTCGTGCGCTCGCCGCCGCGGATGCCGCTTGCGCCGCGCGCGCCGCGCAAGGTGGCCCGTGGGTCGCGTCGCTCCGCGCCGCGGCCGCACCGGGGGCCTTCGTGCCCGCGGAGCTGCGACGGATCGACGGGCTCGCGCCCTGCCGGGTGCGCGTCGCCGTTGCGGTGCGCAGCGGTCAGGCGCCCGCGGGGAGCGAGGTGCGCATCTCGCGCGCGGAGCCGAGCATGAGCGACCGCGGCCTGCTCCTGCGCGAGGCGCGGATCGAGCGCCTGCGCGCCCCCGGTGTTCTCGCCCGCTGGCGCGCCCGTGTCGCCGTCACGCTCGACCGCCGCTTCGGCCCCGACGCGCCGGTCGTGCGCTCCCTGCTCATCGCCGACACGCGCGGCCTCGATCCGGCCCTGCGGGACCGCTACGCCGATGCGGGGCTCGTGCACCTCCTCTCCATCTCTGGACTGCACATCGCGATCGTCGGAGGGGCGCTGCTGCTCCTCTTCTCCGCCCTGCGCCTGCGCGCTTCGGCGGCCGCCGCCGCGGCGGTGGCGGTCAGCGCGCTCTATGTGCTCGCGATCGGTGCGCCGCCGCCCGCCGTGCGCAGCGTGACGCTCTTCGCGGCCACGCAGGCGAGCAAGGCCATCCAACGTCCCGTCTCGCCATGGGGTAGCTTCGCACTCGGCGCCCTGCTGCCGCTCACCGATCTCCGCACCGTGCTCGACCTCGGTTGGCAACTCTCGGTGAGCGGCTATGCGGCCGTGCTCGTCGCCGCACGCGTGGGAAGACGGCTCCCCGAGTCCTGGGAGGGATGGCGCGGCACGCTCGCCCGCGAACTCATCGCCGGCGTGCTGACCACGCTCGTCACCGCACCACTGGTGGCCTGGCACTTCGGGCGACTCAGCCTCGTCGCCCCGCTGAGCAACCTCGCGGCCGGGCCCATCGTGTCCCTGTTGCAACCCACGCTCTTCCTGGTGATGGTGCTGCCTGACGCGCTCGGGGCCGCGTTCGTCGTCGACGCGGCGCGGCCGCTGCTCCGCGGGATGGATGCCGTCGCGTCGCTCGCCGCGAGCCTGCCAGGCGCCGCGCTCCCCGTCGCGCCCACCGCGGTCGCGGCGGCGATCGCGGGCGTCGTCGCGATCGCGGTGCTGGTCGCCGGGTGGAGCCGCCATCCCGCGCGTCCCGCGCTGATCGCGCTCACCGGCGTCGCGGTGCTCGCCTGGCGCCCCGACGGCATCGCATTGCCGTGGCACGGCGGCGTCGAACTGCACTTGATCGACGTCGGCCAGGGCGATGCGATCGCCCTCCGCTCCCCGCGCGGACGATGGGTCGTCGTCGATGCCGGGCGCAGCTGGTCGTCGGGCGATGCGGGGCGCGCGACCGTCGTGCCGTACCTCCGTCGTCGCGGCGGAGCGCTCGCACTGCTCGTGCTCACGCACCCGCACGCGGATCACATCGGTGGCGCGGCGAGCGTGCTGCGCGCGCTCGCGCCACCCGAGCTGCGGGAGTCCGCGTACGTCGAGGGCAGCGTCGGCTACCGCGAGCTGCTCGCGACCGCGGCGGCGATGGGCACGCGCTGGCAGCGGGCCCGCCCGGGTGAGTCCGTGGACATCGATGGGCTCGTGCTCGACTTCCTCGCGCCGGATTCGGCGTGGACCGCCTCGCTCGATGACCCGAATGAGGCGAGCACGGTGGTGCGCGCGCGCTACGGAGCGGTGCGCTTCCTCCTCACCGGGGACGCCGAGGCGGGGGAGGAGCGCTGGCTACTCGAGCGCGGCGGGAATCTCAGCGCCGAGGTACTCAAGGTCGGGCATCACGGGTCGTCCACGAGCACCACGCCCGAGTTCCTCGCGGCGGTCCGGCCGCGCATCGCGCTCGTGCCGGTCGGGACCGCGAACACCTACGGGCATCCCAGTCCCGAGGTCATGCAGCGCCTGCTCGACGCCGGCGCGACGGTCCTCCGCACGGACCAGCTCGGGACGGTGATCCTGCGCACTGACGGCGCCACCCTCGAGGCCGAGGCGGGCGGCGTGCGCTGGCGCGTGGCACGGCCATTGCCCGACATACGGTAGCGCGGCCACCTTTCCCGCGCGGGACCCTCGCACCTGGAGCCTCACCCCGTGGTCAAGAACACCAGCACGTCGGTCGTCACGATCGAGCGCTTCATCATCGAGCAGGAGCGGATGCACCCGCACGCCACCGGCGCGCTGTCGGGCATCCTCCAGGACCTCGCGCTCTCGGCGAAGATGATCGCCAGCAAGGTGCGTCTCGCGGGCCTCGTGGACGTCCTCGGCGAGCACGGGACGGACAACGTGCAGGGTGAGGCGCAGAAGAAGCTCGACGTGATCTCCAACGAGATCATCGTGAAGGCGATGGACCATGGTGGTCGCCTCTGCGCGATGGCCTCCGAGGAGGAGGAGGGGATCATCCCGATCCCCGACCAGTTCAAGAAGGGCAACTACGTGCTGCTCTTCGATCCGCTCGACGGGTCATCCAACATCGACGTGAACGTCCCCGTCGGCACGATCTTCTCGGTCCTGCGTCGCGTGACCAAGGGGCACGGCGCCGGCACCACCGAGGACATGCTCCAGCCGGGCCTCAAGCAGGTGGCCGCCGGGTACGTGATCTACGGATCGAGCACCATGATGGTCTACACGACGGGGCAGGGCGCGCACGGCTTCACGCTCGATCCGTCGATCGGCGAGTTCCTCCTCTCGCATCCCGACATCCGCACGCCGGAGCACGGCCGCTACCTCTCCGTGAACGAGGCGTACGAGCAGCATTGGGACGACAACGTGCGCGCGCTCATCCGGCGCTACCGCGGCATGGATGGCAAGCGGGAGGCGATGAACGTGCGCTACGTCGGGTCGCTCGTCGCCGACTTCCACCGCAACCTGCTCGGCGGCGGGCTCTTCGCGTATCCGGCCAACGCGAAGGCGAAGACCGGCAAGCTGCGGCTCCTCTACGAGTGCAATCCGCTCGCGTGGATCTGCGAGCAGGCCGGCGGCGCGGCGATCGACGGCCAGCGCCGCATCCTCGACGTGCAGCCGACCGAGCTCCACCAGCGGTCCCCGTACTACATCGGCTCCAAGGCGGACGTGGAGATCGCGCGCGAGATGCTCGCGCCGCGCTGACGTCGCCGTTCCCCTCGCCCCCCTCATGAGCGACCCAGCCAAGCCCGCCGACGAGAAGCTCTCCCCGTCCGGCATCCCGATCACCCCGGTGTACCGTCCGTCCGAAGGCCCCGTGCCCGCCGCGCTCGGCGAGCCCGGGGCATTCCCGTTCACGCGCGGCGTCCAGCCGACGATGTATCGCGGCCGCTTCTGGACCATGCGCCAGTACGCCGGGTTCGGGACCGCGCAGGAGACGAATGCGCGCTTCAAGTTGCTGCTCGAGGCGGGGCAGACGGGCCTCTCCACCGCGTTCGACCTCCCGACGCAGATGGGGCTCGACTCCGATTCGCCGCGTTCGCTGGGCGAGGTCGGGCGGGTGGGTGTCGCGATCGACTCGGTCGAGGACCTGCACGCGCTGCTCGACGGGATCCCCCTCGACAAGGTCAGCACGTCGATGACGATCAACGCGACGGCCGCCGTGCTGCTCGCCATGTACGTCGTCGTCGCGGAGGAGCGCGGGATCCCGCGCGCCAAGCTGAGCGGCACCATCCAGAACGACATCCTCAAGGAGTACATCGCGCGCGGGACGTATGTCTTCCCGCCGGAGCCGTCGCTCGCGCTCATCGCGGAGACGTTCCGGTTCTGCGCTGCCGAGGTGCCGAGCTTCAATCCGATCTCGATCTCCGGGTACCACATCCGCGAGGCCGGGGCGACGGCGGTGCAGGAACTCGCCTTCACCTTCGCCAACGCGCTCACCTACGTGCAGCGCGCCATCGACGCCGGGCTCAAGGTGGACGAGTTCGCGCCGCGGCTCAGCTTCTTCTTCGCCTGCCACAACGACCTCTTCGAGGAGGTCGCGAAGTTCCGCGCCGCGCGCCGGATGTGGGCGACGCTGATGCGCGAACGGTTCGGCGCGAGCGACGCGAGCTGCAAGCTCCGCTTCCACACGCAGACGGGTGGCGTGACGCTT
>Ga0075163_10011488_pt1 | contig 11536 bp, 8 predicted proteins | sample JI1023141ADNA_FD_71478 | JGI IMG/M metagenome (GOLD analysis project Ga0075163, IMG submission 71478) | Wastewater effluent complex algal communities from Wisconsin, to seasonally profile nutrient transformation and Carbon sequestration -... | ecosystem: Engineered > WWTP > Effluent > Algae... | reverse complement strand
TGGAGGGCGAACTTCATGAGGAAGTATTCGTTGATGCGGCCGAAGACATCGCCGCGGGCGGTGCGGAGCGCCTCGCTGTCGAAGACGCGGAGGAGGTCTTCGAGGAGGGTGTTGTCGAATTTGGTGTAGTCCTTGGGGAGCTGATTGAGGAGGGGCTCGAAGTCGCGCTCGATGGCGTGCATGGCGTCGACGAGGGCGGAGCCGAGGTCGGCGCCTTTGGGGAGAGCGGTGAGCGTATCGTAGCGCGCGGCGGGCGGGAGGAGGAGGGCGCGGCGCTTTTTGAAATCGGCGGAAGTGAGCGGGCGCTTGGGCATCTGGCCGGCGGCTTGGTCGGCGTGAATTTCGCGGAGGGCCTCGTGGTAGCGGTTGGTGGCGTGGCGGAGGAAGATCACGCCGAGGACGGGCATGCAGTATTCGCCGGCGGTGAGCTTGGAGTTGGCGCGGAGATTGTCGGCGGCGTCCCAGAGGGAGGCTTCGAGCTGGGCGAGTTGGGCGAGCGGGTTGGCGGACATCCGGCGCGAGAGTGGAGAAGGGGGACGCGGGAAGGCGAGCGCGGGGAAGGGGCGACGGAGGGATGGGGAGAGGGGGAGACGGAGAGAGGGGGAGAGGGAGCGGTGGCGGACGGGGGAGGGCGAGGCGGATGGCCGCACGTTAACACGTGCGGCTACCGGGTGGGTGCGCGGAGCGGGGAGGGCCGGGCAGTGGCGGGTGGTGGGTGCGGGGGGGCGCGCGGTGGGGCGTAGGGGGACCGCACGTTAACACGTGCGGCTACGGGATACGCGCGGCTGACACGTGCGGCGACGGGGAGGCGTTACTTCGTCCAGCGGTTGAGGACGCGGGCGAGTTCGGCTTTGTGGACGGGTTTGGCGATGAAATCTTTCATGCCGACGGAGAGACATTTCTCGCGGTCGCGCGCGGAGGTGTTGGCCGTGAGCGCGACGATGGGCGGGGCTTTGGCGCCGAGGGTGGCGATGATCTTCTGCGTCGCCTCGAAGCCATCCATGCCGGGCATTTGGCAATCCATGAAGATGAGTTCGAAGGGCATCGTGCCGGCGCGTTCGATGGCGGCGGGGCCGTTGACGGCGAGTTCGACCTGGCAGCCGAGGAGGGCGAGGAGTTGGGAGCTGACGGAGCGGCTGATGTTGTCGTCGTCGACGACGAGGACGAGCGGGTGGTGGGGAGCGTCGGGCTTGGCGGCTTTGGCGCTGTCGAAGGGGGCGCGGGAGCCGGTGGGGCGCGGGATGGGTTCGGAGCCGGGGGTGGCGCGGAGGGCGGCGAGGAGCGAATCGGGGCGGAGGAGGGGTTTGCGGAGGACGGCGGCGAGGGGGAAATCGACGCCGGCGTTGGTCAGGCTTTCCGGATCGCGGGAGAGGAGGACGATGCGCGTGCGGCAGAGGGCGGCATCGGCGGCGAGGAGGGCGGCGAATTTGGCGCCGCCGGTCTTGGCGAGGGATTCGTCGAGGAGGAGGACGAGTTGGGTGGCTTCGGCTTCGAGGGCGTCGTGCAGCATCTCGGTGGCCTGCGTCATGGAGTCAGTGGCGTCGTGATCGATGCCGAGGCGGGTGAGCAGGGCGGAGGCGGCGAGGCGGGCGGCGGCGAGATCGTCGAGGACGACGACGTGGAGATCGGGTATCCGGATAATGGAGGCGCCGGGTTTTTCCTTTTCGGGGGGGAGGCCGAGGACGAACCAGAATTCGGAGCCGCCTTCGGGGAGGCTGCGGGCGCCGATTTTGCCGCCCATGAGCTCGACGAGGCGTTTGACGATGGCGAGTTCGAGGCCGGCGCCGCCGAAGTTGCGCGGGGAGGTGGCGAGAGAATCGGAAGGGCGGTCGAAGATGGTGGCGTGTTGATCTTCGGGGATGCCGGGGCCGGTGTCGCTGACGCTGAAGTGGAGCCAGTGGCCTCCGTGCAGGGTGGCCTGGGTATCGGCGGGGCCGGAGGAAAGGGAAACGCGGAGGACGACGCGGCCCTGGGCCGTGAATTTCACGGCGTTGGACATCAAGTTGAGCAGGACCTGGCGGAGGCGGGTGGCATCGCCGGAGACGTGCGGGGGGACGTCGGGGGCGACGACGAGAACGAGTTCGAGACCCTTGAGGAGGGCGAGGGGCGAGACGGTTTCGACGACGTCGGTGAGGGGTGAGCGGAGCTCGAAGGGGGCTTGGGCGATCTGGATCTGGCCGGTCTCGATACTGGAGTAGTCGATGACGTCGTTGAGCGACTGGTGGAGGGATTCGGCGGAGGCGCGGAGGGTGGCGAGGTGCTCGCGTTGGCGGGGCTTGAGGGTGTGGTCGATCAGGAGATCGGCGGAGCCCATGATGCCGTTGAGATGGCCGCGGATATCGCGGGAGAGCGTGGCGAGCATCTCGCTCTTGGCTTTGTTTTCGCGGGCGAGGGTTTCTTTCTCAAGCCGGGAGGCGGCGAGCTTTTCGCGTTCTTCGGCGAGCCGGTGGGCATGGGCGGCTTCGGCGGCGAGGGCGTTTTGGCGGGATTGCCAGAGGCGCCAAGCGAGGCCGGCCGCGATCAGGCCGGCCACGACTAGGGGAAACGACCCAGCGCCGCCACCGGTCGCCAGGGGTAAATCCGGCGCGAAGGCGAACGTGGTAGTGGCGACCATAAATGAGCTTCGGTAATTGTTTGGCGTTAGCACAAACCCATAATCGAGGAATGTGCGGAGACCCCTACCCGAGTAGGGGGTTTTGCGGTGGAGCTCATCGCGAGGAGGCGGATTTTTTCTGAAGGAAGCCGCGGGGCGGAGGGAGCCCCGGCGAGGCAAAGGGGAGGGTGTCAGGGGTGACGCCGACGGCGGTGGTGAGTTTCAACGGCACCCCGGCGCCGAGGTCGAAGGTGAGCTCGATGAACGAGGCGGTCCAACCGGCGGCGGGCGCGGCGACGGTGGCGGAGTAGGTGGGCGACGCGCCTTCGGCGGAAAGCGGCGTGGAGGTCCAACGGGGGCCGAAGGTCTCGAGGCGGAAATCGCGGGCGGCGGGATTCGTGGCCTGCCAGAGAAGGACGGAGGTGGGTTTCGTTTGCGCGGTGACGGTGAGCGTGCCGGCGGCGGAGCGACTCCAGGAGAAGCGCGGGAGCGGCGTGCGGTTGAGAATGGCGTGCTGCCAGGCGCGGAGAGTCTGGGTGGCGTCGGAGTTTTTCAGGCTGTGGTCGGTGTTGGGAATGTAGCGGAGAAATTTTTCGCCGGGGAGTTGGTCGAAGTAGAATTGGGAGGAGTCGGGGAGGAAGAATTGGTCGCCGCAGGCGTTGATGAGGAGCTTGGGCAACGTGAGGCGGTCGCGGTAGGAAAAGGGATCTTCGATGGCGTAGAGGGCTTGGGATTCGGGCGTGCCGATCCAGTGCATGATGCGTTGCCGCGTGTAGTCGCCGACGGCGGGGGCGAAGAAACCGTAGGCGCGGAAATGGTGATCCATCGAGGTCTCGACGTTGAGGACGTCGATGACGATGGGGACGACGGAGACGACGCGGCGGTCGACGGCGGCGGTGGACCAGGCGGTCCAGCCGCGTTTGGAGGCGCCGGTGACGACGAAGGTGTCGACCGTGGCGCGGCCGCCCTCGGGGCTGGCGAGAAACGCGGTGACGGCATCCATCGCGCGGACGGCGGCCTTGGTCATGGGGAGCCGCGCGGGCCAGCGCTCGTCGCCGGTGCGGAGAAACTGGTCCCAGGTGTAGGCGATGAGATCGTCTTCTTTGCGCGCCTTGCCGTCGCCGTGAAAGATGAGCGGCTGGTTGGGGACCATGCGGAGCTCGGCGACGACGGAGCGGGTGGACTGGGCGATTTCGATGAGTTCGCGGGAGGGCTTGGGCGGGGTGCCGGGCGGGTTGGCGCCGCCGGAGATGAAGAGGAGCGCGGTGGTGTGCGCGAGGCCGGCGGGTTTGATAATCGTGAGCCAGTGGCGCCACTCGGGGCGGTTGACCTCGGCGGGCGTGAGCCAGTGTTGGGAAACGAGATCGAGGACGTAGGCGGTGCCGCGGGCGTCGCTGAACTCGGCGACTTTTTTCCACGCGAACGCGGCGTCGGGCGCGGCGACGTAGCGGTCGAGGGCCGTCTCCGTTTTTCCACGACGCGCGGTGTCGGCGGCGCGAAGAGGGAGCGCGAGCGTGACCAGGAGGGCGAGGAGGGGGACGGCGGAGAAGTAATGCGGGACGTGCATGATGGGCTCGAAGAAATTTTTTGTCACAGAGGGCACGGAGGAGTCACAGAGCTTCACAGAGAAAGGCAGGGTGCGCGGGGAGAAAAAGACTTTCACGGAAAGGGTGATGGAGCCGGGCTAGGGAATCGGCGGGTGGCCGGGCGGGAGCGTGGGTTGGGCGGCGAGCGGGAGCACGCGGACGTAGTCGGCGGGCGGACGGCCGATGGCGCGGAAATCGGCGTGGGTGATGGTGACCGCGCGCGTCTGGGCTTGCTCCGCGGCGGTGGGGCGGCCCTGGCCGCTGTCGGTGAGAATCACGAGGCGTTCGACGATGCCGGGATCGCGGCGGCGCACGCGTTCGGCGGTGCCGAGGCCGAAGCGCATGTGGCCGGCGCCGACGATGACGACGGCGGTGCGGGGTTCGTCGGGCGGGGCGAGGGCGCGGCGGGCGGCGACGATTTGGGCAGCCATGGTTTCATCGCGGGCGGCCTGGGCTTCGAAGACGGGGCGAAGTTTCGCGGGATCGAGCGCCATGTGTTTGGCGAGCTCGAGATTCATGAGGCGTTCGTAGACGGGATCGTCGGTGAAGATCTCGGCGGGCAGGTGGGCGCGGAGATCGGGCGGGAGTTTGGCGAGACCGCCGCCGCGGCTGACGGCGCGGATGGTGGCGGCGGGGGCGTTGAGGGCGCGGATGGGGATGCGGTGGGCGCGGGCGAATTCGCAGAGGGCTTGGTAGTCGGCGTAGTTGGCCCACTTGTTCGGCCAGTCGATTGACTGGGCGAGGGCGGCGAAATCGAGGTCGCCGCGGGAATAGCGGTCGACGGCGGCTTGGTCGCGGGCCTCGAGCTGCTCCAGGCAGAGCACGAGGGGGATTTTTTTTAGGAAAAGTTTCTGAAGGAGATCGAGCTGGAGGTCGTGGTGGCGCCTCACGGTGTGGGCCTCGCCGAGGAAGACGACGCCGGCGGTCGCGAGATCGGCGACGACTTCGGCGTCGGAGACTTCGTCGCCGTGCGTGAGGTCGATCCAGAATTCGGGCGGTGCGAGGAGGGCGGGGGCGACGCGGCCGTGCGGCGAACGCGGGGCCGTGGCGCAGGAAGAGAGGAGGACGGCGAACGCGGCGCTGGTGAGGGCGGCGGCGAATTTCATGGCGCGCACTCACGCAGTTCCGCGGCGGCGAGGCGACGCGGTTTTTGCGCGGGGGGACTTTTTTCTCAACGCGCAGGCGACGCGACGGGCGCGCGGGCGCGGGGTCACGTCACTTCGCGGTGCCGGTGGCAGGCGCGGCGGGGGCCGCGGCGGGGGCAGGGGTGGCGGAGGCGGCCGGGCGTTCGGCGCCGTAAGTTTTTACGAGGTAGTCGGTGAGAGGATCGATGGCGTCGTCGGGGATGGGGGCGCCGAAAGTCTTCTGCATTTTGACGACCGTATTTTTCCAATAGGCGCGCGGCGAAGTCGGCGGCTGGTAGAGGGAATACTCGGCCGAGTGGCAGGTGTAGCAGAGGGCGGCGGCGAGGGTCGCGCCGGGCAGAGGGGACTCGGCGAGGCGAAGTTTTTCCGCGGGGAGCGTGATCTCGATGGCGCGGGCGGCGGGGACGAGCGCGAGGGCGGCGAGGAGGAAAAGCGGAAGCGGGGCGCGGGAAGAACGGGAAGGCATGGCGTCGAGGTAAAGGTGAAGTGCTGCGAAGGGGTCGAAACAGGCCGAGGAGCAACCGCTAATTTTCGCTAATCTTTTGGGTGGGGAGACAGGGTAGATTTGCGTGCTTCGCCTGATCGGCGAAGCGCGGGCACCGGGGGCGCGATTAGATGGCCTGCACGCGGACGGGTTCGACGACGTTGCGGGCGTAGCCGGCGGGATTCCAGAGCGGCTCCATGGGCTGGGTTTCGCCGATGCGGTTGAAGGCGCGGGCCAACAACGTGTGCGGGCCGCGTTGCGCGGGCGTGTAGGGAATCTGCCACTCGCGAAACGAGTAGCGACCGAGGTCGGCGCCGAGGGTGGCGGCGCGCCAGGTGCGCCCGCCGTCGCTGGAGAACGTGACTTCGCGGATGCCGTGGCCGCTGTCGAAGGCAATGCCGCGGACGAGCGTCGCGCGGCCGACGGGGACGGTCGCGTTATCCGTGAGGTTCGTGATGAACGAGCGGATGGTGAAGCGGTTGATCGGAATCGTTTTCTTCGGAACCGTGCCGGGCTCGACGGAGTGGCTGGGGTTGTCGGCGACGCGATAGGCGCTCGCCATCCAGAAACCGGTGAAGGCGGTGTCGAGGACCTCGAGGTCGTCGACGTGTTTGACCCAGTAGGTGCCGAAGTAGCCGGGGACGATGAGGCGGAGCGGGTAGCCGTTGAGGACGGGGAGATCGGCGCCGTTCATGGCCCACGCGAGCATGACCTCGCCGTCGAGCGCGTGATCGACATCGAGGGCTTTGACGAAATCGGGCGTCGCTTCGAGGAGGGGTTGGTCGAGGCCGTTGAAGGAGACTTGGCGCGCGCCGGCGGCGAGGCCGGCTTTTTCGAGGAGGGCGCGGACGGGAATACCGGTCCAGCGGGCGTTGCCCATCGCGCCGTGACCGAGCTGGCCACCGTTGACGCGGGGATTGAAGAAACCGCGGCTGTTGCCGGAGCATTGGTTGACGGCGACGAGTTCGACCGGGGGCGCGAGGCGTTTGAGTTCGTCGAGAGAGAGGGAGAGCTCGGTGGCGACCTTGCCGCGGACGCGGAGACGGAAGGTGGCGGGGTCGATCGCCGTCGGGTGATTGCTGAGATGGTAGCGGACGAAGAAGGCGTCGTTGGGGGTGAGCGGGCCCTCGTTGAAAACGGCGAAGGGCGTCTCGAGCTGCACGGGGCGCGAGGTGAGGCGGATGAGCGGGCGCTTTTGAGGGTAGGCGACGAGTTCGCGTTCGCCGTTGGCGAAGGGGAGCGTGACGCGGGCGTCGGCGGCGTCGGCCCCGCGGAGGAGAGGGGAGCGGGTGAGGGCGGCGCCGGCGACGAGGAGTCCGGAGGTTTTGAGGAAATCGCGACGGGCGAGCGCGGGGGCGGCGGAGCGGCGGGTCATGAGGCGAGGAGTGTGGCGGGGGCAGAGGCGCGAGGGCAAGGCCGCGAGGATTTTTTCTTTGAGGTGGGTGACGCGGGTTTTGGATTCGGCGTTGCGGACGGCCATGGCGTAGGCGGCGGGCTCGCCGACGAGGAAGACCTTTTTCTTGCCGCGCGTGATCGCGGTATAAATCAGGTTTCGCTGGAGCATCATGAAGTGTGCTTTCAGGAGCGGGACGATCACGACGGGGTATTCGGAGCCTTGCGACTTGTGGATGCTGATGGCGTAGGCGAGGGCGAGGTCGTTGAACTCGCCGCGGTCGAAGGTGTGCGTGGCGTCGTCGAATTTGGCGTCGAGCGTGCCGGCTTCGGTGTCGACGGCGACGATGGTGCCGATGTCGCCGTTGAAGAGGGCCTTGTCGTAGTTGTTCCGGAGCTGGATGACTTTGTCGCCGGGGCGATACTCGCCGTGGACGGAACGGAGGCCGCGCGCGCCGGGGCGGAGCGGGTTGAGGGCGGATTGAAGCTGAACGTTGAAATTGCCGACGCCGGCGACGCCTTTGTGCATCGGAGCGAGGATCTGCACGTCGTGGATCGGGTGCGGCCACTTCAGTTTTTGCGGGATGAAACCGGTGACGAGTTCGATGACTTTGCGGACGCAGTCTTCGGTGTCGGTGGCGGCGATGAAGTTGAGGTCGGCCCAGACTTGCGCGCTGGAAACATCGGGGAGGACGGCGCCGAGGGTGGGATCGCCGGAGTTGATGGCGTGCGCGGTGGTGACGATCTGGCTCTGGCCTTGCTGGCGGTAGATGACGGAGAGGCGCGTGACGGGGAGGCGGGCGCTGAGAGGAGCGGAGGGTTGAGAGCCGGAAGACGGAGTGGTGAGCGGAGGGAGCTGGTCGGAGACGGCGATGAGGTCTTTGAGGACGTTGCCGGCGCCGACGGACGGGAGTTGGTCGGTGTCGCCGACGAGGAGGAGGTGGGCGCGCGAGGGGACGGCCTGGAGGAGCGCGGAGGCGAGGCGGGTGTCGAGCATCGACGCTTCGTCGAGGACGAGGAAATCGGTGGCGAGCGGGGCGTTTTCGTTGGCGGTGAAGCCGCCGCCGGCGGGGTCGTATTTGAGGAGGCGGTGAATCGTGGAGGCGAAGCCGCCGGTAGTCTCGGAGAGGCGTTGCGCGGCGCGGCCGGTGGGGGCGGCGAGGTGGACGCGAACTTTCTTGGCTTTGAGGATGTCGACGAGGGCGCGCAAAATCGTAGTTTTTCCCGTTCCAGGCCCACCCGTGAGGACGGAAATTTTATTCGTGAGGGCGTTGCGCAGGGCGGTGCGTTGGAGATCGGCGAAGGCGAAGCCGGCTTTTTTCTCGGCCCATTCGACGGCGGCGTCGGTTTTGATCGGGGGGAGCGCGCTGCCGGAGCGCGTGAGGCGGGCGACGGTGGCGGTGATTTTTTCTTCGGCGCGGTCGTTTTGCGGGAGCTGGATGAGGCCGGAGCCAGGGAGGGGTTTGACGAGCGGGGTGTCGGTTTTGGGCCAGTGGCGGACGATGGCTTTGGTTTCGACGAGGGCGGCGATGCGGGCTTCGAGGTAGCGGCCTTCGGTGGTGAGGAGTTCGGCGGCGTAGTCGATGAGATCGGCTTCGCGGTAGGCGGTGTGGCCGTCTTCCTGGAGGATTTCGAGGGCGTAGAGGAGGCCGGCGTCGAGGCGGGGCGGGGCGTCGTTGGCGAAACCGAGATTGATCGCGATGCGGTCGGCGGTCTTGAAGCCGATGCCGTCGATCTCGCGGGCGACTTTGTAGGGTTGTTCGAGGAGGATGGGCTTCGCCTGCGCGCCGTAGTGTTTCACGAGCTTGATGCACTGGCCCGTGGTGACGCCGTAGGTTTGGAGGAAGATGTAGAGTTCGCGCTCGGTGCGTTTTTCGTCCCAGGCCTGCTTGATGGCGGTGGCGCGTTTTTTGCCGATGCCTTCGACATCGCGGAGGCGGCCAGACTCCTCACTGAGGACGCGGAACGTGTCGGTGCCAAAGGCGTCGACGATTTTGTTGGCGTAGACTTTGCCGATGCCGGGGACGAGGCCGCTGCCGAGGTATTTGCGGATGCCGTAGACGGAGGAGGGGAGCTCGGACTTGTGCGTGACGATCTTGAACTGCGCGCCGTGCTGCGCGTGCCGCGTCCATTCACCCGTCAGCAGGAGGGTCTCGCCGCACTGCACGCCCGGCAGTGCGCCGACGATGGTCACGCGGTCCTCGGCGGCCTTGGCGGTCTCGGGGCGCAGCTCGGCGATGGTGTAGTGGTTCTCCTCGTTGAAGAAGATGATGCGCTCAAGGACGCCGGTCAGGGAGGTGGGAGCGGGGGAGGCCACGGAGGGCCCACAGATGCACACAGATGCGCGGGGAGGCAATACCGGCGCAATCGACTTCGCGGGAAATCCGGCCATATCGGGGTCATGCGCCATTTCGACGACCTGCAAGCAGGCGATAAATTCAACACCGCCGAATACGAGATGACGGCGGAGGAGATCATCGCGTTCGGGCGGAAGTTCGACCCGCAGGCCTTTCACACCGATCCGGTGGCGGCGAAAGGCACGTTGTTCGGCCAGTTGGTGGCGAGTGGCTGGCACACGGCGGCCGTGAGTATGCAGCTGATGGTGCTCGGGGAGATGGCGCTCGATGGCGGTGTCATCGGGCAGGGGATGGAGTCGCTGCGCTGGCCGCGGCCCGTGCTGCCCGGCGACCGGCTGCGGGTGGTGACGGAGATCGAGGAACTGCGCCCGGCACCGGCCCGGCCCGACCGCGGTTTGGTCAAGCTCCGTTGCCGCACCTACAACCAAAACGACAAGGTGGTGCAGGACATGACGGCCACGCTGCTGGTGGCGAGGCGACCGGCCTGATTGCGGCGTTGCCTTGGCAGTGCGGCGCGGGCTGAATGGCGGGCATGAAATCCCTCGCCGACGGCCTGGTCGTGCTGGTGGCCTTGTTGCACCTGTATTTTCTCGTGCTGGAAATGTTCCTGTGGACGAAGCCCTACGGCCGCCGGGTGTTCGGACTGACGGTAGAGAAGGCCGCGCTCACGAAATCCCTCGCGATGAACCAGGGGCTCTACAACGGCTTCCTCGCCGCCGGGCTTGCGTGGGGTCTGCTGGCCGGGGCCGACGGCCATGTCATCAAGGTGTTTTTCCTGTCGTGCGTGATCGTCGCCGGCGTGTTCGGTGCGGCGACGGCCAGCCGGAAAATCCTGTGGGTGCAGGCCGTGCCGGGCGCGCTGGCGCTGGGGCTGGTGTGTCTGGCGAACGGGTAGGGCGGGACGGCCCGTCCCGCCGTGGCGCACCGGGCCGGTGCGCCCTACCTCAAGGCGGCACCCGCCGCGGTCAAACCGGCGTAGATTTCCGTCGCGCCGGCAGCGCGCAATTCCGGCTCCGTATGCGTGCCGGTGGTGACGCCGATGAAGCCGAGGCCGGCGTTCTGCGCGGCGGCCAGGTCGTAGGGCGAGTCGCCGACGAGGGCGGTCGTGCCGGCCTCGCCGGCGATCGCGGCCAGGGCGTGCGCGGTGAACCGGGGGTCGGGTTTGATCCAAGCGACATCCCCGGCGCCGAAAATCCCGGCGAGGAGCGGATCGAGCCCGAGGTGCGTGCAGACCTCGCGGGCCGCGTAGCCGCGCTTGTTGGTCAACACGGCGCAGCGGACGCCGCCGGTGCGCAGTTCCGCCAGCAGTTCGCGGGCACCGGGCAGTAGGGTGACGTCGGCGAGATTGGTGGCATTCCAGTGCTCGATGAAAAGGGGCAGTGCGGCGGCGACGTGTTCCCGGCCGGCGAGCCGGGCTATGGCCTCGTCCAGCCCGCCGCCGACGGCGGCGCGGACCATCGCCAAGGTGGGCTCGGGCAGGCCGAGTTTCCGCATCGCGTAGGCATGGCAGCGGTGAATGGCGCCGAAATGGTCGATGAGTGTGCCATCAAGATCGAAGAGGACGGTGCGGAAGCGCATGGGGGAACAAGGTGCAGTGGCAGGCGGCCCCTTGGCACGGAAAAAATGATCCGGCCCCTGCATGGAAAATCATCTGGCGCGTCGGCGCGTCCCGCACAAAGGTGTCCCCGTCCCATGCCGCCCGCCCCCGCCCCGCCCGCCGCCCGCGCCGACACCGTGATGGAAGGCCCGGTGCTGCGCGTCCGGCTCGCGGGCGGCTGGCAGATCAGCGCCGCGCGGCCGAACTGGGCGGAAACCCTCGCCGGTCGTGCGCCGCAGCGCGTGGTGCTCGAAGCCGACGGACTCGCCGACTGGGACAGCTCGCTGCTCCTTTTCCTGTTCGAGACGCAGCTCTGGTGCCGGATGACAGGTGCCTATTGCGACACCAAGGCGCTGCCGGGAAAGATGCACGCCCTGCTCAA
>Ga0075163_10011485_pt1 | contig 11538 bp, 5 predicted proteins | sample JI1023141ADNA_FD_71478 | JGI IMG/M metagenome (GOLD analysis project Ga0075163, IMG submission 71478) | Wastewater effluent complex algal communities from Wisconsin, to seasonally profile nutrient transformation and Carbon sequestration -... | ecosystem: Engineered > WWTP > Effluent > Algae... | reverse complement strand
GTGCGCTTTCGCGATACGGACAATGGCTGGTACCGGATCGATACTCGTCGTGCTGGTCGTGCCGATGCAAGGCACCACGGCGAGCGGGCGATAGCCGCGTGCGAGGTCCGCCTCGATCGCGGATTGCAACGCGTCAGGCCGCATGCGGAATTGGTCGTCCGCTGCAATCTTGACAAGGTTGTCATGACCGAGTCCGAGCGCGATGACGGCCTTGTCGATCGACGAATGGGCGTGCTCGCTGCAGTAGACCCGCAACGTCGGGAGGTCCGCCCGCGCCGCCATACCCCGGGCACGAATATCGAGTCCGGCGGCTTCTCGTGCGGCAGCCAGCGCGTAGAAGGTGCTCACGCTGGCCGTATCGGTAATCTCGCCAAACCAGCCGTCGCCGAGTCCCATGAGTTGACGCAGCCAGTCGAGCGTGACTTGCTCGAGTTCGGTCACGGCAGGGCTGGTGACCCACAGCATGCCGTTGGCGTTCAGCCCTGCTGCCAGCAGCTCCCCAAGGATTCCGGGATACGACGCGCTGTTCGCGAAGTACGCAAAGAACGAGGGGTGATTCCAGTGCGTGATGCCCGGCAGAATCGTGCGCTGAAAATCGGCCAGCATGTCAGCGATCGGCTCACCAACCGCCGGCGCCGACAACGGCAGCGCCGCGCGGATGTCGCCCGGTTGCACGCGGCTCTTGACGGGGTGTCGTTCCGGGTGCTCGAGGTAGTCGGCGATCCAGTCGACCGCCGCGTGCGCGGCCGCGCGAAAGTCACTGGCCGGGATGTCGCCGAGAAAAGGGGTTTCGGACATCCACACAACCTTGCGTCTCGCGTCGCGAGTGGCAACAGCGAACAGCTCACTGAAGAATCGCAGACGCGCAGGGGGGCGCGGAGGCCCATGTCCGACAGGCGGTTGCCGTTCCCAATTCACGAATGTTGGGAATCGCTCCGCACCTGCCGACAGCACGCCTCTGCGTGTCCTGCGTCTCTGCGATTAGGCTGTTCGCCGTTCGTCGCGCTCGGCGGTGGAGCCGCGACGTGCGCAGAACCGCAACGGCAAATCGCAGAGGCGCAGGGGCGCGGAGGCTCGTGCCCGACAAGCCGTTGCTGTTCCCAAGCAAACCAACTGGGGAATCGCTCTGCACCTGCCGACAGCGCGCCTCTGCGTCCCCTGCGTCCTCTGCGTTTCTGCGATTAGGCTGTTCGCCGTTCGTCGCACTCGGCGGTGGAGCCGTGACGTGCGCAGAACCGCAACGGCAAATCGCAGAGGCGCAGGGGCGCGGAGGCCCCCGTCCGACAGGCTGTTGCTGTTCCCAAGCAAAAGAAATGGGGATTGGCTCCTCATCTGCCGACAGCACGCCTCTGCGTCTCCTGCGTCTCTGCGATTAAGCTGTTCGCTGTGCGCTGTGCGCTGTGCGCTGTGCGCTGTGCGCTGTGCGCTGTGCGCCGTGTAAATCGCAGACGCCGCACGGGCCGACGCTGCCTACGGCTGCAGTCGCAAACCCCAGTGCGTGCGCAGAAACTCCTCCAGCACCTCCGCCGTCGCATCGGCGAAGAGCGCGCGATTGGCCGGCGTGTCGCGCACGCCGGTGAAATTCGCCTCGATCTGCACGCCGCAGATTGAGCCGTTGCTGGTGCCGCCGAGACTGGCTGCAGCGCTGCCACACGTGTGCCGCACCGTGTTGTCGCCGCCATTGAAATACGCCGTGCCGTTCGGCGATGGATCGCTGCTGCTTGGTACCGACGGAAATCCACGTGCGGCATACAAGGAGCCGAGACTCGACGGCCCGCGTAGCAGCGCCGCGAACGACAGCGGCGAAAACGCCGACACCGTATTGATGCTCGACGCGGTTTCGTACGTGGCCGATGCATCCAACTGCACGTCGGACCGATTCAGGTCGGTATCGGCCAGGAGATACCCCAGTTCGAGCCGTGCAAGGGGATGGGCGTGGCCGTGGATGTCCATGTACCATCCCTTGCCGTGAGCCGACAGCACCGCGGCCTTGGCCGTGTTGATAAAGCTGTGCCAGTCCTCGAGCGCCACCGTCGCCGCGGGGTTGCCGCAGGCGGCCTCGGGCGCGACCCGGTTCGGATCCAGCTTCCGTCGCGACAGGTGCGCAATCACCACGTGCGGATACGTGCCGAATCGCGCGAAATACCGTGCCTGCATCGTGCGAACCAGATCCGCCGTGTTCGCGTCGGTCACCGTCGTTGCCGACCCGCCGCACGCGCTCGCGGTGCGATCTGGAATGGACGACGGGGTCAGTGAGCCCCCGTGCGGGGCCGTGAGAATGACGGGTGCGTTGCCCGCGATATACTCGATGTACCCGTTGGTGCCGAAATACGACTGGCCGGCGGTGAAGGTCGCGGACGGCGGCGGCGTGACGGGTGGCGGTTCGTCAATCTGGGCGGCGCTGCCGCATGCCGTGCACAGCAGCAACACGCCCATCCACCACACGCGGCGCCCCCACTCATGAGGCGCGGCTGGGCTCATGTCGGCAGGTCCTTGGGCGTCGCATGCCCGACGATGATCGTGATGTTGTCGGTGCCGCCATCATCCAGGGCATCCTGCAGCAGCTGTTCGCACACCGCCTTGGCCGATGTCATGCTGCGCAGGCGTTCGGCGATGCGTTCGTCGGACACATGTTTGGTCAAACCGTCGCTGCAGAGCAGATGGACGTTGTGCCAGTTGGCGCGGAGCCGCGTGACCACCGGCGTCGCGGTTTCTCCGCCGATCGCGCTGGACAGCACGTTGGCCAACCGGGACCCCTCGGCTGCGGCACGCGTGAACACGCCTTGATCGACGAGATCCTGCGCCAGGGTCTGATCGCGCGTGATCTGCGTGAGCTGATTGTCGCGAAACAGGTAGTAGCGCGAGTCGCCAACCTGCAGCAGGTAGTACCACGGCCACACACCCAGGAAAAGTGTCAGCGTCGTGGCCATCGTGCGTCCTTCAGCTTCCACCGCCGCGCGCGACACCACCGCTTCGTGGCACTTCATCGCCGCGTCCTGCAACTGTTCCACGAACATGGCGTCGGAGGCCTCGTTGCGATCATAGCAGCGCACGCTGGTGCTCACGTAGTGCATGGCATTCTCCAGCGCGGTCGCACTCGCGCGTTCGCCACCCACGGCGCCACCCACGCCATCGGCGATCATGGCCAGAAAGGCGAGCCGCTCGTCGCCCATCTGCAGGCTGTCCACATCCGCAAGACTCGTCTGCAGCACATCGACGCGGCGGTGGATCGTCGCGAGTACGAAGTGATCCTGATTGATCTGGCGAACCTTGCCCACGTGCGTGAGACCGTACACTTCGATCTCGTCGTCGCGAGGTGGACGCTCGGGTGAGGGTGTCAGGAATTGGCTCATTCGGCGCTCGGGGCGATCGGGACTCACCGCTACAGGGTCTGCGGGAAGTTACCACCCAACCGGGATGCGTCCATCATGTCGCGTGTGTGTGCTTGTGGACCATCCGAACGCGCCGGTAAGTTCTGCGCCGACCATCCCTGCCGCCGTCCGTGCGGTCCCACCGTTCATCCCTCCTGCGGAGTGTTCCCGTGCCGTCTACCGTACTCGGCGAGTTTCTTGGCACGCTGGTGCTCATTCTGTTTGGCAACGGAGCGGTTGCGACCGTACTGCTGAAAGACTCCAAGGGGGAAGGCAGTGGGTGGATGGTCATCACGACCGGCTGGGCCATCGCCGTGCTGTTGGGGGTGTTCACCGCGAGTGCCTTTGGCGCGCCAGGCGAACTCAATCCGGCTGCGACGATTGCCAATGTGATCCTGGGCACACGTACATCATCAGACGCGCTCGCGCACATCGTCGCACAATTCGCCGGCGCCATGAGCGGATCGGTGCTCGTGTGGCTGCATTTCCTTCCGCACTGGTCGCGCACCAACGACCCGTCGCTCAAACTGGCCTGTCATTGTACGGCGCCGGCGATTCGTGCGACCGGGGCGAACCTCCTCAGCGAGGTCATCGGTACGGCGGCACTCGTGTTCGTGGCCAATGCGGCGTTGAGCCTTGCGGCGCAGGGCGCAACACCCGCCACAAACATCGGCCCCGTGTTGGTGGGTGCGCTGGTGTGGGGGATCGGACTTTCACTTGGCGGCACCACGGGCTACGCCATCAATCCGGCACGTGACCTGGGCCCTCGCCTCGCACACGCACTGCTGCCGATCGCCGGCAAAGGGGGCAGTGACTGGTCGTACGCGTGGATTCCGGTGGTGGGGCCCATGATCGGGGCGTCGCTGGCGGCTTACGCATTCGCGACGTTGAGTCGGTAGGGCAGCGCGGGCGACTGAGGTCTGGTCAAGGACACTCGGAGGGAGGAACAGCGCGAGGGGGCAGGGCGCAGACGGCTTCAGTGCCTGCATCCTGACCCCTCGCGCTGTTCCTCCCCCCGAGTGTCCTTCGTTGTTCACGAGCGCGCCGAGCGACAAGACCCTGCGCCCCCCGCCTGCACCGCATCCCACGAGTCGTGTAGACTGCATCAGCGCCCGCGAGCAATCCGCCCGGCGCGCTGTCGACGCTCTCTTCACACGTCATGCTTTCGTTTGTCGCAGGATTGCTGCTGGTCGCGCAAACCGGGGCGGCGCTCCCCGATTCGCTCGGTGAATTGCGAGGGCGCATCACTGATCGCACCACGTCTGCGCCGGTAGTGGCCGCCACGGTGCGGGTGCAGGGCACACGCCTCGGCGCGCAGGCCGATGACGAAGGGCGGTACGTCATCGCGCGATTGGCGCCCGGCACAATCACCGTGTCCGTGCAACGCGTCGGGTACGCGACGGAAACGCGAACCGTCGTTGTGCTGCCAAACGCGATCACGACGCTTGACGTCGCGTTGCGTGCCGCCGCACCCGCGCTCGCCACGGTGAAGGTGTCGGCCGACGCCGCCGAGCGCGAGCAGTTCAAACTGTCGCCCAGTCCGGGCGTGGTGATTGTCAGTCGCGAGGTGTTCAAGCGCGTGCCGGTCATTGGAGAGCCGGACGTGTTGCGGGTCGTGCAATTGTTGCCCGGTGTGGTGGCCACCAACGACTTCACAGCCGGGTACAACGTGCGCGGCGGTGAAAGTGATCAGAATCTCGTGCTGCTCAACGGATATCCGATCTACAATCCGTTCCACCTCGGCGGACTGTTTGGCACCTTCATCGATGAAACCGTCGGGTCCTTTGAGCTGGTGCCCGGCGGTTTCCCCGCGCGATACGGCACCCGGCTCTCGAGTGTGCTGAATGTCACACCGCGCGAAGAGGAGCGAAGCGGTGTCCACGGGTCGGCGAGTGTCTCGGTGCTGGCCAGCACGGTGTCGCTGGGCGGTACCGTTGGTGGACGAACGTCGTGGAATGCGGCGGTCCGCCGCACGTATGCCGACCGCTTTGTGGCGCTGCTCTCCGACAATCAGTTGCCGTACTGGTTCACCGATGCGCAAACACACGTGCGCCACCAGTTCGCCAACGGGGGCACGCTTTCGCTGACGGGATATTTCGGGCAAGACGTGCTCGATGCATCGCTGGCGAGTTTTGGCGACAGCACGCAGGCCGGCGGCGGCGACTTGCGTTTCGACTGGGGCAATACGCTCATCGGCGTGGCCTACGAAAAGCCGCTCCGGCGTCTGCTGGGCGGCGACAGCGCACGTCTGATGCAGCGCGTCTCGCAGACGGGCTTTGCCACCACGCTCGACATCGGGTCCGGTTCGCTCAGCTTGCGCAACCGGCTTGGCGAGTCGCGGGCGTGGGGAGAGCTCTCCCGCTGGAAAGGACAGCACGAAACGCTGCTCGGGTACGAGTGGTCGGCGTATCGCATGCGCTACAACGCCACCTCGGCCGCTGCCGGAACCGACGATCTCTTCGCGTCCAGCCGCCAGCCGTCGGCCGCCTCGCTGTATGTCGATCATACCGTGCGCACCGGGCGGTTCTCCGCGCGCGCCGGTCTCCGTGGCGAAACCGTCACCGGCACGGGATGGACAGGACTCTCCCCGCGAGTGTCGATCAAGTGGTTTGCCAATCGCGACCTCGCCTTCACCATCGCCGGCGGTGCCACATCCCAGTGGACGCCGGCGCTCCGCAACGAGCAGGCGCCGGTGCGCGTGTTCGATTTCTGGCTGACCAGCGATCGCTTCACGCCAGTCGCACGTGCGTGGCAGGAGATTGCTGGTGTCGAGCGCTGGTTTGGCGTGTCACGCTTTGTGCGAGTGGAAGGCTGGCACAAGACGTACAGCCAACTACCGGCAACCAATCTGCGCGACGATCCCGACGTTCCGGGCGATGAGTTCATTGTCACCACCGGACGCTCGTTCGGCCTGGATGTGCTGCTGCGCCAGTTGGAGAGCGAACGCTTGTCCGGATGGCTGGCGTATTCGTTCGGCGTCAGTCGACGCACCGGCCCAGACGGCGACTTTGCGCCGGTGCAGGACCGTCGGCACAATCTCAACCTGGTTGCCTCATTCAGACCCGGCGGCAAATGGAACTACGGGGCGCGTCTTGGGTTTGGCACCGGCACGCCCTTCACGGATATCGTGGGCCAGATCGTGCGGCGACGCTACGATCCGCTGGGCAATACGTTCGAGTCCGGATCGCTGGATCAACAGTTGGAACCCATCGGGGGCATTCGCAATGGCGCGCGGTTCCCCGTGTTCCAGCGTCTCGATCTGAGCGTCACGCGTGAAGGGACCGGCCGGCTGCACTGGTCGCCGTATCTGTCGCTGATCAACGCGTACAACGCCAACAACGTGTTCACCTACGCATTCGACTACGCCAAGAATCCCCCCACGCGCACCACATTCTCACAGTTTCCGTTCCTGCCCACGGCCGGGGTCAAGGTGTCATGGTAACGTTCACGCCGACACACCTGCGCACTATCGCTACCGCGACACTGATGTTGCTCCTGGGTGGCTGCGAACTGGCCAAGATCCAGGTCGCGTCGCCGCCACCGACCGTGGTGGTGCATGCCGTGCTCAATCCCGACGCCGACGAACAGGTGGTGCTCGTCGAACAGACGCTCACCGGACGCGTCACGATTGACAGCACTCTGCGCTTCAACCCGCTGGACCCCATTCGCACGGCTGGCGGATCGCCCGTCACCGATGCGGATGTCCGTTTGCTCGCGGACGGCGATTCGGTGGGCGTCCTGTTGACCGAAACGCGGCGTCCGGGCTCGACCAACACACCGGCACCGGGCGCGGGCACCGGTCGCTATCACGTGTCTCGCAATCAACTGGCCGTGCTGCCGGGCCAACGCTACCGCCTGCGTATCAAGACCGCCGACGGCATTCAAGTCACCGGAGAAACGCGCATTCCCACGGCCGCTGCCGATTGGACACCCGGCGCGGGATCCGCGAGCGTACCCGCCACCATGTTTCGCACCACGGATACGCTCCGTGTGAACTGGAATGCGGTTCCGGATGCACGCAAATATGTCATCCGCGTGGAGACGCCGGATGGTCCGTGGTTTCTGTTCTCCGACTCGACGCGCTTCAACCTCGCGGGTTCACTGCGCAACTTTTTCGCGGGCAACTTCCCCTCCGTGTGGTACCCGGGATTTTTGCAGCCACTCAGTGTCGTCGCCGTCGACGCGAACTACTACGACTACAATCGGTCCGGCAACGATCCATTTGGCGGCTCAGGACTGATCAGCAGTGTTCGCGGTGGCATTGGCATGTTCGGCAGCGTGCTGCCGCTGCTCAGGCGCGACGTGTCCGTGACTGATCGTGACGTCTCGCCATTGGATGCCCGGTGGGTGGGCACCTCGGCCATCGCCGAGCAAGTGGAGTGGGACCTCTGGGTCGAATCTCCCGGTCCCACCATTTCGTCGGTGAGCGGACGCGTGCGTTCGACTCCCAATCGCTACATCGTGGGCACCATCGAGGGCGATCTGCTGCGACTGGCGACGCTCGATGGCATTTCCCGCGAGGATACGATCTCCGCCTTCACCGGACGACTGGCCGGTGATTCCATCAGCGGCACCTACAACACGCGTTTTGCGAGCGACGGGCCGCGTGTGTTTCGCCGCCGTCCGCGAACGCCTTAGCTGAACAGCAACTCCAGTTCCTCGCGTCCCAACGTCGACAGCACCGACGAGTCGGCGCGAATGATCGCGTCGGCGAGGTCTCGCTTCTGATCCTGCAAGGCGAGCACCTTTTCTTCAACCGTGTCACGAGCAATCAGGCGGGCCGCGAAGACGCGGCGCGTTTGTCCGATACGATGCGCGCGATCGATCGCCTGCGCTTCAACCGCCGGATTCCACCAGGGGTCGAGCAGATAGACGTAGTCGGCGGCGGTGAGATTGAGACCCACGCCACCGGCCTTGAGCGAAATCAGGAACACCGCACACGCCGGGTCATCCTGGAACTGCGACACCACCCGCTGGCGATCGGTCGTGTCGCCATCGAGATAGGCGTACGCAATTCCCGCACTGTCCATGCGATCGCGTACAAGGCCGAGCAGCTTCGTGAACTGTGAGAACACGAGGACCTTGTGCGATTCGGCGACGGCTTCGCTCACGCGCGAAAGCAGCAGGTCCACCTTGCTGCTCGGTTCGTCGCGACGGGCAGGGTCGAGCAAGCCGGGATGACAGGCGGCCTGACGCAGCCGCAGCAGCGCCTCCAGCACGTGCATTCGGTGTTTGCCGATCCCATCGGCGCCGATCTGCCCGAGCAGTGAGGTGCGATAGTGATCGCGCAGCTCATCGTATCGGGCGCGTTCCTTCGGCGACAGATCCACCAGCAGCGTTTGCTCCAGCCGCTCAGGCAGCTCGGGCGTGACCTGTGCTTTGGTGCGGCGCAGGATGTACGGACGCACGGCTCGTGACAGCAGCGCGCGCGACGCTTCGCGCGTGTTCGCCGCATCCGGAATCTCGGCGTCGCTCTCGACGCTGCCCGTGGCATCCGTGGGCGATGCCAACGCCGCCGTGTCACGAGGGGTCGCCGTCGTTCCGGTGCGCTCCGCTCCATCGTCGATGGCGTCGTCGCCAATGTCGGCATCGACGTCGTCCGGCGTGACTGGCGTGAGAGTGTCCAGTTGCCGCAAATGCGCAGCGAAGACCGACGCCTTGCCCAACATGCCCGGATTCAGGAAGTCGAGCAGACTCCAGAGCTCGCGCAGGCTGTTTTCGATCGGCGTACCACTCATCGCCAGCCGATGTCTGGCGCGCACCAACCGCGCGGCCTTCGCCGACGCGGTGCCCGCGTTTTTCACCGCCTGCGCTTCGTCGAGGACGACGTAGTCAAACTCGATGCCACGCAACATCGCCGCATCGCGACGCAACGTACCGTACGTCGTGAGGATGATGTCGTACTCACGAAACTGACTGGGATCGCGGTCGCGCAGTGGCCCCTGATGCACGAGCAGGCGCAACGTTGGCGTGAACCGCGCTGCCTCCTGCTCCCAGTTGAACACCAGCGATCGCGGCACCACCACCAATGAGGGGCCGGCCTGCTCGACCTGGCGCGAGGCCAGCAACGCGAGCAATTGAACCGTTTTGCCGAGACCCATGTCGTCGGCCAGACACCCCCCGAACCCAAAACGCCGCAGGAAATGCAGCCAGCCCAATCCCTCGCGCTGATAGTCACGCAGCGTGCCCTGAAAGGTGGGTGGCGGATCGGCCGCATGTACGCCGTCAAAGTGCACCAACTGTTCGCGCGCGTGCGCAAACGCGGCATCGATATCCGGTGCCGGCAGCGCACTGAGCAACACGTCCAGAATGCCCAGCTGATTGGCCGCGAATCGCAGGTGTCCATCCACCACGGTACCGGTCGCGGCAAGCAGCCCCGTGTGTTCGAGCCAGTCTCCGTCGAGAATGCCCAGCGAGTTGTCGCGCAGTCGAATGGTGTGTTCGCCACGACGCAGCGCCGCCAGCAGCTCGGGGAGTTGGGCACTCGATTCCCCAAACGCCACCGACGCATCGACATCAAACCAGTCGATGCCCGAGCTCACATGCAGTGACAGTGGGCCTGCGGTGTGCATCGGACGTCCGTCAAACTCCACCCACCAGCCGTCGCGCACGAGTTCCACGGCCGCGGACATCCCGCGCCCTTCGGCGATGCGCCACGTCGGCATGGCCATCGGGTAGTCCACTTCGCGCTTGAACCCGGCCTGCTCGAGGCGCTGAGTGAGCGCACGCTCGGCGTGGCGATCGCGACGCACGACGCGCCCCGTCGCGATATTGACTAGGCCGGCGGAAGGCGCCTCCTCGGCAATGAGGGTCCCGCCATAGTTGAAACTGATGCCCGCTTCAAACCCGGCGGCGCTCCACGGCGCGGACGAGCGACGGCGCAGGGCGACGCGACCCGTCGGCGTGTGGGAGATCGTCTCGATCTCCAGTTCGGGCGGCACCTCCACCGCCGGCAACTGCGGCAACGCATACAGTTCGCGCAGCAGGTCCATCGCATCGCTGCGGGGAATGCCTCGCAAGGCGCCACCGGTGAGCGACCGGATCAGATAGTGCGCGCCGCCATCGACGACGCGCCCCACGCGCGCGTTGGCCACCAACACTCCCTCAGGCGTCAGCAGCGTGGCCTCCAGAAACGCCAACCGATGTCCATCGCGCTCGAGCCAGCCGTCCAGGGCGTAGTGATCCGCGCCATCGGGATCGGTCGCAATCGCCAGACGCATCACCCACGCATCGTCACCATCCCAACTCAGGGTCAGATCGGGCGACGTGCTGAACTGCGAGCGCAGGACGCATCGACCGGTTTCGCACATGCGACGCACCGTGATGGGTACAGCGTCGACCGCCACGAGGAACCGCTGCGCCGGACGGAGCGAGACGTCAGCATCAAACTCCATCGTCGAGCCGAGCAACAGTTGCGCGATCTCACGGTCGGTCGCGTCTGGCGCCGCCAGCCATTGCGCTCGCGTCAACCGGAATTGCCGCGTCGGCCCCCACGCACCAGTTCGTTTGTCTTGGGACTGCAGGCCCAGCTCGACCACCAACCCATGTTCGCGCGTCACACTGCGTGCGGCGTCGATGGCGTACACGATGCGCTTGCCGGACGGGAAAACACCAGACTCCCCGCGCGCGTCGAACCCCGACGGCATCAGTGAGCGAATGGCGCGAATCTGCTGCACCCACGGCCGAGGATCCGGCGGTGGCGCGACGCGCGGTGCTGCCAGCGATTGCTGCGCGGCGAGCAACGCATCGGCGCGCGCCCGGTCGGCGGCGGCGCGTTCTTCGGCCTCGCGGGCCAGTCGCGCCCGTTCTGCGGCTTCGTCGGCTTCACGCAACTCTCGACCGGCGGCGAGGAAGGCTTCGTCCGGCGTGGACGGAAGCGTGCCGGCCCGGTCGCAGGTGACCAGCGTGGCCCAGATGTGCTTGCAGTTGCCGTGATCGCGCGCATAGCCGCAGCTGCACTGCAGCTCGAGCGCCCCGCCCGCCACCGCGCGGATGTGTACCGTATAGAGCGCCGTCCCACGCACCCGCGCCTCCACGAGCGACGGGCTGGTGGAGGTCACCTCGACTCGGCCACCACGAACGTAGTCCTCGCCGCGCGTGCGCAGCAGCGGCGTGAACGTGGCGATCAGTTTGCGCGGAAGGGTCACAAGCAGCCGGTTGGCGAAGC
>Ga0075163_10011484_pt1 | contig 11540 bp, 7 predicted proteins | sample JI1023141ADNA_FD_71478 | JGI IMG/M metagenome (GOLD analysis project Ga0075163, IMG submission 71478) | Wastewater effluent complex algal communities from Wisconsin, to seasonally profile nutrient transformation and Carbon sequestration -... | ecosystem: Engineered > WWTP > Effluent > Algae... | reverse complement strand
CCGGTTGCTCCGAATCGGGCACCCCGGCCCCCGCCAAGCCCAACACCGCGGCGGCGTCTGCCCCGGCCGACCCCACCAAGAAGGTGACGGAAGCCGCCCACGAAGCGGTCAAGACCACCACGGAGACGGCCAAGGCCGTCACCGAAACCGCCGCCAAGACGGTCGAGAACACGACCGCCAAGGCCGCGGATGCGACCGCCAAGGCGGCCGACACGACCAAGGCCGCGGTCAAGGAGGCCGACAAGACCGCCGCCGCCGCCCAGAGCGCCCTGCAGGCCTCGCAAGCCAAGATGCAGGCCGAAGCGCAGGCCAAGGCCGACGAGCTGAACAAGCTCCGCGCCATGACGGACGAGAAGATGAAGGCGCAAGCGGCCGAGAACGACCGCATGGCGGCCGAAGCCAAGGCCAAGTTCGACGGCACCAAGCCGGTCGACCCCATGGCGCAGGACACGGACCCGAACTCCAAGGCGCGCCTGACCTACGAGTTCGGCAGCGACACGAAGGCCTTCGGCAAGGTCATGCAGGGCGACGTGCTGACGCACAAGTTCCGCATGCAGTCGAGCGGCGAGGAAGACCTGGTCATCAAGCAGGCCAAGCCGACCTGCGGCTGCACGGTCGCGCAGATCATGGTCGAAGAGGGCGGCGCGATGGTGCCCTACCAGTACGGCAAGCCGATCGCGCCGGGCAAGAAGGTCGAGATCGAAGCCACGCTGCACACGCAGAACAAGCGTGGTCACGCCAGCAGCAAGATCAACATGACCACGAACGATCCGCGTGGTCAGACGATCCTGAACCTCGAAGCCGACGTCGATCCGTTCTTCCAGGTCAACCCGCCGAACGTCAACTTCAACCAGATGTCGGCCAAGGACACGGCGACGGACAAGATCACCGTCACGACGACCAAGGGCGACCGCGTCAAGCTCTCGGCCGTCAAGGACAACATGCCCCAAGGCCTCAAGATCGACGTCAAGCCGCTCGACGCGGACGCCGACGGCAAGGCCACGCGCTTCGAAGTCGTCATCACGGCGGGTCCGGGCCTCAACGAAGGCAACCTGGCCTACTCGGTCCCGCTGCGCAGCGACGCCCCGATCCCCGGCGGCGAGAAGATGCCGAACGGCCAGATGCCGACGTACGAAGTGTCGGCCACGATCATGGCGCGCGTCATGGGCGCGATCTCGTTCAACCCGGCGTTCGTGTCCTTGGGCCTCATCCGCCCTGGTCAGACGCTGTCGCGCTCGGTCCGCATCACGAGCCACGACGCGGCCTTCAAGCTGTCCGACGTGGTCACCGACGCCAAGGTCTCGATCCAAGGCCGCGACACGGTCGAGTGGGAGTTCGCCAAGAACTTCACCAAGGTCGTGCGTCCGGTCGCGGGCGAGAACTCGGTCGACGTGGAAGTCACGCTGACGGGCATGCCCGACTCGCTGTCCGGCAGCTTCAGCGGCAACCTCGTCATCACGATCGGTCACCCGGAGAAGCCCGAGATCAAGCTCCCGATCACGGGCGTGTGCCGCGGTGGCGCGGGCGACGGCTTGCCGCCGACCCCGGCTCCGCTGCCGACTCCGGCCGGCGGCACGCCGAAGTGACGACCGATCCGGCCGGCCACGCGCCGGCGCGGTGAATCCCGAGCTCGCCTCGCACCCTCGTGCGGGGCGAGCTTCGTTTTGTAAGCTACCGAACCCGCTCGGGCGGATAGTGAGCGCCGCGCGCGTTCGCGTTCCGTCCCTGTCCGTCCGGCCCCCCTGCGACGACCGCCCCACCTTGACTCAATCCCTCGGCGAGATGCTGGTTGCGTCCGGGGCCCTCTCGGAGCAGAAGCTGCGCGAGGCCCTGGCCTACCAGCGCAACGGGTCGCTGGCCCTGGGGGACGCCCTGCTCAAGCTCGGCTTCGTCGACGAGGGCACGCTGGCGCGCACGCTCGCCAAGCAGCAGGGGATGCCCTACGTCGACCTCGACAAGGGCAAGATCCCGCCCGAGATCCTGGCCCGCGTGCCGGCCGAGGTGGCGCGCGAGCAGGGGATCGTCCCGTTGCTCGAAAAGGGCGGCAAGCTCGTCGTCGCGGTCGACGATCCGCTCAAGCGCATCCTGGCCGATCAGTTGCGCTTCATGTTGGGCGTCGACGTCGTGTGCGCGCTCGCCTCGAACGGGGCGCTCAAGCGCGCGTTGGCGCGCTGCTACGGCGAGAGCGCGGAAGCGGCGGTGGCGCGCACGATGAAGGCCGACGCGTCGGCCGACGAAGAGGGCGACGCGCCGATCGTGCGCCTCGTGACGCGCACGTTCCACCAGGCGCTCGAGGCCCGCGCCAGTGACATCCACATCGAGCCGGGGCGCGCCACCGTGCGCATCCGCTTCCGCGTCGACGGCATGTTGCGCGACGTCGCCGAGCATCCGCTGCACCTGCACTCGCCGCTGATCTCGCGTCTCAAGATCATGGCCGCGATGGACATCGCGGAGCGACGCAAGCCGCAGGACGGACGCATCGGACTCGAGATCGACGGTCGCGCGATCGACGTGCGCTGTTCGATCCTCCCGGCCAGTCACGGCGAGACGATCGTGATGCGTCTCCTCGACCGCACGCGCTCGCTGTTGTCGTTGGCCGACCTCGGGTTCGACGACGAGGACTACAAGTGGTTCCGGCGCGCCATCTCGCGCCCCAACGGCATCGTGCTCGTGACGGGGCCGACGGGCTCGGGCAAGACGACCACCTTGTACGCGGCGCTCTCCGAGCTGAACCGGCCCGACGTCAAGATCATCACGGCCGAGGACCCGGTCGAGTACCACATCCGCGGCATCAACCAGGTCCAGGTCAACCAGAAGATCGGCCTGTCCTTCGCGCGCATCCTGAAGGCGATGTTGCGCGCCGCGCCGAACATCATCCTGGTCGGCGAGATCCGCGATCTCGAGACGGCGGAGATCGGCATCCAAGCCGCGCTGACCGGTCACTTGGTCTTCTCGACCTTGCACACGAACGACGCCGCCAGTGCGTTGACACGATTGATGGACATCGGCGTGAAGCCGTTCCTCGTGTCGGCCTCGGTGCAGGCCGTGATCGCGCAGCGACTCGTGCGTCGCCTGTGCAAGGAGTGCGCGGTCGAGTACGCGCCCAGCGCGGGCGAGATCTCGGCCCTGGGCGTCGCGCCGGCGCTGGCCGCGGGTCGCAAGTTCAAGCGCGCGCGCGGCTGTCGTTCCTGCGAGGGCAGCGGCTACCGCGGGCGCATCGCGCTGTTCGAGATGCTCGAGATGGACCATGCGTTGCGCGAGCTGACGTTCCGCGGCGCGAGCCTCGAGGAGATCCGCGCCACGGCCACGCGTTCGGGGAACCTGCGGTCGCTGCTCGCCGACGGTGGACGCAAGGTCCTGCGCGGCGACACGACCACCACCGAAGTCATGCGCGTCGTGCGCCTGGCCCACGAGACGGAGTTCTGATCGTGCACGCACCCTTCCTCGCAGGACTCCGCGTCGCGCCGGGCTCCACCGTCCGCCCGCGCGCGTCCGCCGCACCCGCCCGCATCCGCGCCTCTTCCGGAGACGACGCCCCTTGAGCACCGTCCGCGAACTCATGACGACGTGCATCCAACGCCGCGCGTCGGACTTGCACTTGAACCCCGGTCGCCCGCCCGTCGCGCGCATCAAGGGCGATCTCGTGTCCCTGACCGACACGGTGCTCGACGACGCGCACAGCGAGAAGCTGTGCCGCGAGCTGTGCGACGAGAAGCACTGGGCCGAGGTCCAGTCGATCGGCACCACCGACTTCGGCGTCGCGCACGACGGGGGCAACCGCTTCCGCGTCAGCGTCATGCGCCAGCGTGGGCGTTACTCGGCCGTGTTGCGCTTGATCCCGTCGTCGCTGCTCTCGTTCGAGCAGATCGGGCTCCCGGAGGCGGTCAAGCCGCTCTTGCGCAAGCCGCGCGGGCTCATCCTGATCACCGGTCCCACGGGCTCGGGCAAGACGACCACGCTGGCGACGATGATCGACTGGATCAACCAGACGATGGACCGCCACATCGTCACGATCGAGGATCCGATCGAGTACTACCACGGCCACAAGAAGGGTCTCGTCACGCAGCGCGAGGTGGGCGTCGACGTGCCCGACTTCGTCGAGGCGATGCGGCGCGTCCTGCGTCAGGACCCCGACGTGATCCTGCTCGGTGAAATGCGCGACCTGGACACGATCTCGGCCGCGATCACCGCCGCGGAAACGGGACACTTGGTCTTCGGAACGCTGCACACCACCGGCAGCGCGCGCACGGTCAACCGCATCATCGACGCGTTCCCCGCGAACCAGCAGGAGCAGATCCGTGCGCAGTTGTCGGTGTCGCTCGTCTGCGTGATCAGCCAAGTGCTGCTGCCCAAGGCCGACAAGAGCGGTCGCGTCGCGGCGTTCGAGGTCATGATCATGAACCCGGCGATCGCGAACCTGATCCGCAAGAACGAGACGAACAAGATCCCGAGCACGATCCAGACCTCGAAGAAGCTCGGCATGATCACGCTCGACGACTACTTGATCGACCTGGTCAAGCGCGGCGTCATCACGCGCGAGGTCGCGCTCGACGCGGCGCAGGACGACAAGGACATGGAGACGCGGCTGTGAGCGAGACCCGCGCGACGAAGAACACGCCCGGCGAGGGGCGGCGGCTCTTGGGGCAGATCCTCAAGGCCCGCGGTTCCGTGCGCGAGAGCCAGATCCAGGAAGCGTTGGCCGAGCAACGCAAGCACGGCGGCCTGATCGGCCAGTGCCTCGTGTCGCGCGGCGCCTGCGCGCAGAAGGACGTGACCGTCGCGCTGGCCGACCAGGCCGGACTCGAGATCGTCGACCTCGACAAGACGATTCCGGAGAAGGCCGCGTTGGCGCTCGTCGACGCGTCGATGGCGCACACGTTCGGCGTGTTGCCGTTGCGCGTCGAAGGCAAGACGTTGATCGTGGCGCTGAGCGATCCACTGAACACCGCGGTGATCGAGGACCTGCGCTTCACGACCGGCGTCGACGTGCGCGCCGCGTTGGCCGAGGACCAGAAGCTCAAGGCCATGGTGCTGAAGCACTACGGCGAGGAGGCTTCGCTCAAGGACGCGATCGCCGACGCCGCGCGCGCGGTGGGCGGCTCGGACGTGGCGGCGGCCGCGAGCAGCACGCCCGTCGTGCGACTCTTGAACTCGATCCTGCACCGCGCGATCAAGGACCGCGCGTCGGACATCCACTTCGAGGTGTTCGACGGCGAGTTCCGCATCCGCTACCGCGTCGACGGCGCGCTGTACGAGATCGAAGCGCCGCCCTGGCACCTGGCGTTGCCGCTGGTGGCGCGCATCAAGGTCATGTCGGACCTCGACATCACCGAGACGCGGATGCCGCAGGACGGCCGCATCGAACTCTCGATCGACGGACGTCCGGTCGACTTGCGCGTGGCCACCATCCCGGGCGTGGTGGGCGAGGGCTGCGTCATGCGCGTGCTCGACCGCTCGGCGGTGAGCCTCGACTTGGAAGGTCTGGGGTTGCCGCACACGGAACGCGAGATCCTCAAGCGCTTCACGCAGCTGCCGCACGGCATCGTGCTCGTGACCGGTCCCACGGGATCCGGCAAGACCACGACGCTGTACGCGATGCTCCAAGAGGCCAACCAGCCCGACGTCAAGATCATCACGACCGAGGACCCGGTCGAGTACGACATCGACGGCATCGTGCAGGTCCCGATCAACGACGACATCGGCGTGACGTACGCCAAGGTCCTGCGCACCGTGTTGCGCCAGGACCCCGACAAGATCCTGATCGGCGAGATCCGCGACGGCGAGACGGCGTCGGTCGCCGTCGAAGCCAGTCTGACGGGGCACACGGTGTTCTCGACGCTGCACACGAACGACGCGCCCAGCACGATCACGCGCTTGATCGACATGGGCGTCGAGCCGTTCATGATCACGGCCACGCTCGAGGCCGTCGTGGCGCAGCGCCTCTTGCGCACGATCTGTCCGGACTGTCGCACGGCCTACACGCCGGGCGAGGAGATCCTGATGGAGCTCGGTCCCGACGCGGAGCGCCTGGCCGACGTGCAGTTCCACTACGGTCGCGGCTGCGACCGCTGCCACCACACGGGATACCGGGGCCGGACGGGCGTGTTCGAGATCATGACCATGGACGACGTCATCCGCGGGGCGATCCTGGCCCGCGCGTCGACCCAGGAAATCCGCGAGGCCGCGATCCGCGGCGGCATGCGCACGTTGCGCGAGTCGGGGCTCGACGCCCTGTCCCAAGGACGAACGACGATCGAGGAAGTCTTGCGCGAGACGTTGCGCTAGTAGAGCCCATGGCCAAGAAGATCCAACGCGCCGCTCCCCGTCCGAACACGAACGCTCCCGCCGCGACCGGAGCGCCCGGCGGCGCCGCGAGTTCGTCCGCGCCCAAGCGCCGCACGGGACGCGTGTCGACGCAGGTGATCACGGATTTCACGCTGCAACTCGCGACGCTGACCGAGGCCGGCATCCCGATCGTCAAGGCGTTGACCATCCTGGAAGGGCAGACGCGTCCGGGGCCGTTCAAGTCGATCCTGATCGAGCTGGTCGAGGACGTGTCCGCCGGCACGCCGCTGTCCGAGGCGATGGCCAAGCACCCGCGGGCCTTCGATCGCCTGTACTCGAGCATGGTCAAGGCCGGCGAGGCCGGCGGCGTGCTCGACCGCGTGCTCGTGCGTCAAGCACTGTTCCTGGAGAAGGCGGCCACGATCCGCTCGAAGGTCGTGGGAGCCTTGATCTACCCCGCGATCATCGTGCTCGTCGCGATCGCGGTCGTCAGCGCCGTGATCGTGATCGTCATCCCGAAGTTCCAGGACATCTTCCGCTCGTTCAAGATCGAGCTGCCGGTGATGACGCAGATCCTGCTCGACACCTCGCGGTTCACCGTGCAGTGGTGGTACTTGGTGTTCGGACTGCCGATCGTGCTCGCGATCGCGCACGTGATGGCGATGCGCGCCAACTACGCCTACCGCTACCGCGTGCACGGTCTCATGCTCAAGCTCCCGGTGCTCGGCGGCGTGCTCTCGCGCGCGTTGATCGCCGGATTCGCACGCACCTTCGGCACGCTGATCCAGGCGGGCGTGCCGCACCTCGACGCGCTGGGCATCGTGCGCGACGCGACGCGCAACGAGGTGTTGGCCAAGGGCGTCGAGGACATTCGCAAGACGGTGCGCGAGGGCGAGGGCATCGCGCGCCCGATGGGGGATTCGGGCCTGTTCGACGACCTGGTCGTCAACATGGTCGACGTGGGCGAGGCGACCGGCGAGCTCGACAAGATGCTGCTCAAGGTCGCCGACGCGTACGACACGCAAGTCGACCGTCGCATCGACGCCATGTTCAAGATCGTCGAGCCGGCGCTCTTGATCCTCGTCGCCGGATTCGTGGGCTTCATCGTCGTGGCCCTGTTCCTGCCGCTGTTGGAGATCATGAACCAGGTGGGCGGATCCTGACCGCCGCGCGCGCGACGTCGTTCCCGGCGTCGCGCCTCCACATGAACGTCACCCTTCGTTGGCGGATCCTGATCTCGATCGCGATCATCAACGTGGTCACGTTCGGCGTCGGCCTCGTCTTCCTGGCCAGCGACCTCGACCGTCAGCGGCGCGAGGGTGTCGAGCAGTACTCGAAGGACCTGGCCTACTCGTTGGGCGCGACGATCGACCCGCAAGGCGAGATCAGCGTCGGTCAGCTCTTGCGCTGGCCGTATTGGCGCTTCTTCGGCGACGCCGTGATCGTGCGCAAGAACATCGACGTCGACGTGCGCGGTCAGCTGATCCCGCGCGGCGCCGTCTTGAACCCCGTGGGGCTCGTGAATCGTCGCGCCGACTTCGACGAACAGGCCATGTTGCGCGACCTCGTGGCCGTGCTGTCGGAGCACGAGGCGCGCCCGTCCGCCGGCGGCTTCGTGATGCCCGTGGTGGACCGTCGCGGCGAGGTGTGGGGCGGTTGTTGGTTCACGTTGCCACCCTCGGGCGGCGCGATCGAGCTCATCCGGCGCCTCGCGCCGTGGTTCGTCGTGTCGACGCTGCTCCTGACGCTGGGCACGTTCGCCGTCTTGCGTCGGTACGTGTTGACACCCGTCGAACGTCTGGCGTCGGGTGCGCGTCGCGTGGCGACCGGCGACTTGTCCGTGCGCGTGGAAGCCGACGCGCGCGGCGACGAGCTCACCGGGCTCATCCACACCTTCAACACGATGGCCGAGAAGGTGCAGGGCTACAACGCGCGTCTCGCGCACGACGTCGAGGTCGCGACCGAGAAGGTGCGCCGCGCCGAAGCGGCCGCGATGACGCAGCGACGTCTGGCGGCCACGGGCGAGCTGGCGGCGGGCATCGCGCACGAGATCAACAACCCGCTCGGCGGGCTCTTGAACGCGGTCGAGACGCTCGAGAAGAACCAGCTGCCGCCCGAGAAACGCGTTCAGTATCACGCGCTCCTGCGCAGTGGACTCGAGCGCATCCAGGACACCGTGGGCAAGCTCCTGCGGTTCACGCCGCGCACGTCCAAGCCCGTTCCGCTCGCGCTGGTCGACCCGGTGCTCGACGCGATCGCGCTGGTGTCGCACCGCGCCCAGAAGGAAGAGGTCGAGATCACGCTGGGCGGTGGACGTCCCGACGATCCGGCAATGATCGAGAGACTGCGCGCGCTCCCGCCCGTCCTGGGGCAGGCGAACGAGTTGGGCCAAGCGGTGCTCAACCTGCTCGTGAACGCCCTCGACGCGCTCGAGTCGGCGCGCGCCGCGGACGACACCGCGGGCGCGGACGCGACGTCGCTGTCCGAGCGGGCGGCGAGGCGCCGCGGACGCGGCCACGTCCGCGTCGATCTCGCCGCGCGCGACACCGACGTCGTGTTGACCGTGGTCGACGACGGGCCCGGCGTCAGCCGCGACGAGCTGACCCGCGTCGCCGACTTGTTCTACACGACCAAGGAGATCGGCAAGGGGACGGGCCTCGGACTCTCGATCGTGCACGGCGTCGTGTCGGCCCACGGCGGTCGCGTGCAACTCTCGAGCGAGGTGGGGCAGGGCTTCCAGGTCGAGATCCTCCTGCCCGCCTGGTCCTCGGACGCGACGCGGCGCGGAGGAGTCGCGTGAGCGCCGGTCACGTCGTCCCGTGGATCGTGCTGCCCACGCTGGCGCTCGCGTCCGCGTTCCTCTCGGCCAGCGAGACGGCGCTGTTCTCGTTGGACGAGCGCGCGCGCCAGAACGCGGGCGCGAACGTGCGACGACTGCTGGCCGACCCACAGGCGCTGCTCGTCACGTTGCTCCTCGGCAACCTGATCGTGAACGTGCTCTTCTTCGCGTTCGCGGGCGGGCTCGCGCCGTCGGGTGAGGCCTACGAGGAACTCCTGTACGGTCTCGCGGCGGTGTTCGTCCTCGTTCTGTTCGCGGAGATCCTGCCCAAGGCGTTGGCATTGCGCGGCGCCGGGCCGTTCGCGCGCCTCGCGGCCGTTCCGCTCGTGCCGTTGGTCGCGCTGGCGGGGCCCGTGCGCCGCGTCGTGCAGTGGAACCTGGAAGTCGCGTTGCGCGCGCTGGGTGACTTGGCGCGACCGGAGCAGGGCATCAGCGCCGACGCGCTCTTCGCCGTGTTGGAGCACAGCGCGCAGGGCGGACTGATCGAGACGAGCGAGGCCGACTTGCTGGCCGAGGTCGTGGAGCTCGAGGGGATCCGAGTGCGCGAGATCACCACGCCGCGGGTGGACATGTTGGCGATCGACCTCGACGACGAGGACGAGGAACACCGCTGGTTCACGATCGCGCGCGCGCTGGCGCGGCGCACCACGTGGTTGCCCGTCGTGCGCGGGAGTCCGGACGTCGTCGTGGGGCAAGTGCGCATGCGCGACCTGCTGGCGCAGCCCGACAAGCGCGTCGAGGAGTTGGTGCGCTCCGTCCAATTCGTGCCCGAAGTCGCGAGCGTCCTGGACCTGCTGCACATGTTGCGCGCGACGAAGGCCACCGAGGCGATCGTCGTCGACGAGTACGGCGGCACCACCGGCTTCGTCACGATCGAGCACGTGTTCGAGGAGATCGTGGGCGACCTGCGCGTCGAAGGCGAGCGCGCCGAGAACCCCGTCGTGAAGTTGCCCGACGGCACGTTCCGCGTGTCGGGCAGCCTGTCGATCCGCGACTGGAACGAACTCTTCGGCCGCGAGATCGTGCCCGAGGGCTTCGAGACCGTCGGCGGTCTCGTGGCGGCCTGGTTGGGCCGCATCCCGAGGGCCGGTGACGTCGTGCGCCTCGCGGGGCTCGACCTGCGCGTGCACGAAGTGCGCGGACGTCGCGTCACCAGCGTCGACATGTCCGTGCAGCGCCGCGGAGCGAGCGGCGAGATGGAGCCGCGCGCCCCCGATCGCCCGAGCCCCCGTACGAACGGAGGCGCGCGATGAACCTGTGGCTCGATCTCCTCGTGATCGTGAGCTGCCTGGCGGGCACGGCGATCTTCTCGGGCGCCGAGACCGCCTTCTACCGCGCGTCGCGCGTGCGCGTCGACATGGACGCGCGCGCCGGGTCGCGCACGGCGCGGCTCGTGCGCGGACTGCTGCGGCGCGAGACGGTGCTCGTCATCGTGCTCGTGTTGGGCTTGAACTTGTGCCTCGAGTTCATGACGCACGACGTCGAGACCGTGCTCGTCGCGGCGGGCGTGCCCAAGTTCGGCATCGAACTCTGGTTGACCCTGATCGTCACGCCGATCGTGTTCTTCTGGGGCGAACTGCTGCCCAAGGAACTCGCGCGCCGACGTCCGCACGCGTGGCTCGCGATCGCGGCGCCGGTCGTCGTGACGCTGCGCTGGCTCGTGTGGCCGGTCGAGCGACTCATGTCCCTCGTCACGATGCTCGTCAGTCGCGCGTTCCGCTTGGAGGAGCGCTTGTTCTCGTCCGGACAAGGTCGCGACGCCGTGCTCGACTTCCTGCGCGAAGGACGCCGCAGCGGCGCGATCCCGCAGGGCGCCGAGGTCATGGCGCGCAACGTGCTCCAGCTGCGCTCGATCCCGATCCAGCGCTGCATGGTCCCGTGGAAGGACGTCACGCGCCTCGACGCGCGCGATCCCGAAGAAGACCTGTACGCCGCGGTGTCGCGCGCGCCGCACACGCGCCTCCTGGTCGTGGGCGAGGACGGCGCGGTGCGCGGCTACGTCCACCAACTCGACGTGCTGGGCGCCGGTCCCGACGAGCCCGTGGGCTCGCACCTGCGCCAGGTCACGTCGCTGCCGCCCGGCCTGCCCGTCGATCGAGCGCTGGCGCGCCTGCGCGCGAGCGGACAGCGATTGGCGGTCGTGGGGGACCTCGCGGCGCCGCTCGGGATCCTGACCCTCAAGGACCTCGTGGAGGAGATCTCGGGCGACCTGTCGGGCATGTGAGGCGCGAAGTCCGACTCCGTGGGGATCTCGGCGCCCTGCCGATCGCCTCGCTCGGTCGACGCGGTCGGGGGCGCCTCGGTCCGGGTCGCCTCCTTCCGGGTGGAGCGGCCTGACCCGCGCCGGAACGCACGACTCGATTTCCAGGCCCTTTGTGGCAACCGCCTCGCCCCGCTAGGATACCCCTCCCGCGAC
>Ga0075163_10011483_pt1 | contig 11541 bp, 7 predicted proteins | sample JI1023141ADNA_FD_71478 | JGI IMG/M metagenome (GOLD analysis project Ga0075163, IMG submission 71478) | Wastewater effluent complex algal communities from Wisconsin, to seasonally profile nutrient transformation and Carbon sequestration -... | ecosystem: Engineered > WWTP > Effluent > Algae... | reverse complement strand
TTGTGCGGGATATGACCTTAAAGCAAGCACAATTTTGGGCGCAACGGGTATCGTGCAAAGTGCCCAAGCGGGCGTAAAGTTTGGAGAGAAATTCGGACACGGAGTGCTGCTGTCTGCCTATTGGTACGACGGGAAAAGCCTGCACGGGATGTTCTACAACCAACGTGACAGCTACATCGGGATAGGTTTTCAGGTCGAATAATGTCGGTGCAGTTTATGCACGAGGTATTTCAACATTGGAGAGCGCCAGCTGACCACACGCCGCATGGATATCTTTCCCGCTGGAAGAGCGAATCATTACCGTAACATCGAGGTCACGTAAACGCTGGATAAATGCCTGAAATTTTTCGGGGGTAGTGGCGCGGAGACTGGCAGAAACGCCGTCGGGATTGGTGAAATCAATCGGGTGGAAGGGAATGACGTTGATTTTGGAGGGAACACGCCGCGTGATGCGCTGCAAACGCCGTGCGTCTTCCTCGCTGTCGTTCAAGCCTTCAAAAAGAATGTATTCGTAGGTAACGGGACTGCCGGTTTTGCGGTAGTAGTATTCAAGCGTGTCGCCGAGTTCGCGGAGATTGTGTTTTTTGTTGATGGGCATAAGTTTCGTGCGCAGCCCGTCGGTCGTGGCATGGAGCGAAAGCGCGAGTTTGATAGGGCGCTTCTCATCCGCCATGCGTTTCATTCCCTCGACCATTCCTGCTGTTGAAACGGTGATACGGCGTGCACCTAAAAGTTGTACGTCGTCATGGGTGAGAATTTCGACGGCTTTCATCACATTATCATAATTCAGCATCGGTTCGCCCATGCCCATAAATACGAGGTTTGTGATGGGTTTGTCGGTATGCTGCTGTGCTTGGAGGAATTGCTCTACAATTTCTCCTGTGGTCAAATTACGCTTCATTTTGAGCGATGCAGTGGCGCAAAATTTGCAGTTCAGTGCACAACCAACTTGCGTGGAAACGCAGAGTGTGAGCCGCTTAGGAACACCATCTTCTTCGACTGATTCGCTGGGAATAAGCACTGTTTCGATTTCGCGCCCGTCGGAGAGCCGAAAAAGAAATTTTTTCGTGCCATCGGCAGACTCTTGTAGGCGTGAGGGGGCAAGGGGGTGTATGTCAGCAACCCCGCTCAGATGCTTACGGAGTGATGCCGGAAGTTCAGTCATATCCTCAAAGGAGTGCGTTTGCTGGGCGTAAAGTCGCTTGAAAACTTGCTGGGCGCGATATTTGGGTTCACCAATGGAAACAAAAAATTCCGCTAATTCATTTGGAAGTAAGCCTTTGAGTGATTGCTTCGGTTCTGTTGGCGGGGCGCTCTGTGGGGCGTTTGATGTGGTGATGGTCATAGTCTGCTGGGACAAAATCGGTCAGGGTATTCGGCGAGGATTATCACGAAATACCGTATTTTTGGAGTTTTCTGTAGAGCGTTGCAGAGCTAATTCCAAGTAGCTTTGCAGCCTTTTCGCGGTGCCCGCCGGAGGCTTGGAGCGCGGCAACAATTTCTTGGCGGGCGCGTTCGTCCTCTGCACGGCGCAGGGAAAACTGAGCATCTTCTTCTGAAAGTGCTGCTTCTCCGTTTTGTGCTTGCGGAATATCCAGACCACCCGATGGTGGCAGTGGGAAAGGCGCGTAGCCGCTTTGATTGTACCCGTTTTGGTTATACCCATTCTGGTTGTACCCATTTGGGTTGTATCCGTTAGGATTATACCCATTCGGCACATAGCCCTGTGGAAGATACATCGGCTGGGCATTGTAGGCGTAAGGCTGTCCATTTGGCAGAAAGCCGGGTTGATAACTCGTTGGGAAGCCACCTCCGGTCGTCGTTGGGTAGTTTGCCGGATAGGGCTGCATTCCGTAGTGTTGCTGCTGAGGATGGCTCTGGAACTGGATGTCGTCGAGTTCCGGTGTGAGCAAATTCGGCGTGAGCATAGTGGATGAACAAAGCACCACTGCCCGCTCTATAGAATTGCGTAGTTCGCGAACGTTCCCTTTCCAGCGCCGCGCAGACAGAGCGCGAAGGAAATCAGGGTTTAAGCCGAGAACATTTTTTTGATATTTTGCAGCAAACATCGTGAGAAAGTATTGCGCCAAAATTTCAATATCTTCGGGGCGTTCACGGAGAGAGGGCAGAATAATCGTGAAGCCCTCCAAGCGATAGTATAAGTCTGCGCGGAAGCGCCCCGCGTTTATTTCTTCTTGGGGATTCACATTGGTAGCGGCAATGACGCGAAAGTCCACATCAATAAGGTCGGTCGAGCCGACGCGCCCGAATTTACGGGTCTCCAAGACGCGGAGCATCTTGGCTTGGAGCGCCATCGGCATTTCACCGATTTCGTCCAGAAAGAGTGTTCCTTCGTGTGCTTCTTCGATGAGTCCTCGCTTGTCGCGGACAGCACCGGAGAACGCTCCTTTGGTATAGCCGAAGAGTTCCGATTCCAACAAGTCTGCCGGAATAGCGCTACAGTTGAGCGCCACAAACGCTTTTTTCGCACGGGTGCTGGAATTGTGAATAGCACGAGCAAAAACTTCCTTTCCCGTACCGGTCTCACCCAAAAGCAGCGTTGGAATATCGGTGTGGGCAGCGTGACGTGCCATCTGAATAGCGTCCTGAAGCGCAGGAGCTACACCGATAATTGCGCCAAAGGCATCTTGCGAGACAAGCTGCTTTTGCAACTCTTTCACTGCTAATTGAAGTTGTGATTTTTCGGCGGCACGAGCAATAGTGAGCAACAGCTGTTCTTGGTCGCCGGTTTTGAGAGCATAGTCGAATGCACCGTTTTTCATTGCCTCCACACCGTCTTTGACTTCCGCATGAGCCGTCAGAACGACAACTTCGGTCGCCGGCGAAATTTCCCTGAGATGCCGCACAAGCTCAATTCCGTTTGTGTCCGGCAGATGCACATCAGCAATAGCAACAGCAAATAAAGACTTTTGGAGTTTTTCTAAGCCTTCTTCGCCGGTTTGCGCAATCGTTACGTCGTAGCCTTCCAACTCAAACAAGTCGGCAAGTAAACGTGATAAACGCTCATCGTCGTCAATCAAAAGAATTGTTTTGTTCATAGTCTCCTCAGACTTGCCAGCGCAGGGGTAAGATTTTCACGTGGGTTATCACTCAGTCCAGATACACATTGGCTCCATAGGCGTTTCTAGGCGTGTTAATGAATAAGGCGTTGGGAACGGAACTAACATCATTGACACAGAACGTAGTCCGCAAAGTTATGAAAAAAAATGGTAATTCGTCAGGGTATTCTTGCGAGGGCAGTAATTTTTCACAATGCTTTGTTTTCCTCGTAATCACACGAAGGAGCTATTGGTAATTTTCCTGAATTGGTAATAATGGAAACTTTGTCCTTGCTATAAATTGCTTCTTTGTCAGTCATACAAAATTCAATATCTTGCGTACCATTGTTTATACACTGCTGTTTCTGCACTGCGTTTTAGGTTGGATTATGGGTAATTTCTCCTTTTATCTACGAAACTGCTATGAAGTATTTCTCGTTATACTCATCGTACAGAGACGCACAAACAGAACTTTCAGTACCACTTTATCAACTGAGTGAGTTTAGGTATGGAAAAGAAAACAGGACGGATAATTATACGCAAGACGCTCTTTGCCGTGCTTTGGAGCATTGTGTTCTTCGTTATTACTTCGACATGCTGCCTTATCTACTTTTCTTCAACGGCATACGATTTTGCTGAAGTTGATATTATGGGTGCTGGGCTGGACGACAGTGGTCACCCTACGAAAGTAATACAGATGGACGACCGCAGTACAATGGCAAAAGTGTACTATGGCTACATGACTATGCAGGATTCGGATATTTTCTTAGGACTGTTTCTTTTCAGTATTGTCGTTTCTGCCTTTGGTGCATATGTGGGGATTCTGCCCGGCACCGATAATGAAAGTCTTGCTGAGATGCACAAGAAATCTGAGCAAGAAAATATCTCTATATTTTTGCTCTCCCCGAAGTGTCCTAATTGTGGCGAAGAGGTATTCGGAAACTTCTGTGGTAACTGCGGGCAAGACAGGAAAGCCGCGCAAGAGCTAACGCTCTCAAATTTTATCCGCCATTTTGTTCCTGAGATTTTGAACATTGATGCAAAATTCTTTCGGACGTTGCGCATTCTTCTCACAAAACCCGGTTTCTTAACGCTTGAATACTTGCAAGCTCGCCGAGAACGCTACACCCTGCCAACGCAGATGTATTTCGTAGTGGCGGCTGCATTCTTTCTCGTGAGTACGAACCTTGACCTGAGCACTGAAGCGCTCTTGAGCCAACCCGCAATCGCTAGTCGCGTGGCGGAAAAAGCAAAAATCAATAACAAACCCATTGAGCTTATCAAGCAGCAAGTGGACGATACGCTTGAAAATTACATCCCATTTTATACGTTCTTTATCGTCATTGCTTTCGCTTTTTCTTTGAAAGTCATTTATCCGAACTGGTATTACGTCGAACATTTGATATTTTCGCTGCATTTTATTACATACTTTTTGCTTCTTTGGATGGGACTTGTACTCATAGCAAGCAGAATACCTGCGCTGGAAGCCCTCGGTCCCGTGTTGCCGCTCCCCTATCTTTACTTTGCCCTCAGAAACACGCAGGCGAAGCGAGTAGGTTGGCGATTTATTCCTATAACGTTCTTCTTTCTCTTTCTCTTTTTCTTTTACGTCGCCTTAACGATGTCGCTTCTGTTTTTCTTCTTGTAAAAAATCTTTTTGTAAGAAATCTTTTTGTAAGAAAACAGCGAGTACCGCACGCATTTACCAACAATTCGCAGAATCTCTCGGAACTTTATCATTTCAACATATAGCGCCATGAAAAATCGCATTCTCATTTTTTTGTTTTTTGTCTTTGCTGTTGTTGCCGTTGCTATCATCGGCTCGTTGCTTAAAGCACGCTCCGACCAGGCGAAAAAACTGGAAGTCCAAAGCCGCGACTTGATACAGTTCACGGAAGAGAAAGATAGTATTGCTCAAGTACTGGGCGATGCTTCGCGTTCAATTGCGAACGTCTATAACCAAGTGTCCAACGTCGCCGGTGCGGTCGCAGTAACCAAAACACTGGAAAACATCGACAATCTGAACTATAAAAATCAGGTTGCCGGAAAACTTGCCGCAATCAGCGAAGTCGTTACAGGCTACAAACAACAAATGAAAACGGCAGAAGACCGCATCGCCACACTCAAGCAGCGCAATGCCGGATTTGGGCAAAAACTCACCGTACTGGAAACGACAGTAAAGCAACTGAAAGTTACGATTGAGCAACAAGAAGCACAAATTGCACAGCTGAACTCTGAGCTAGATATTACTCGCGCCGAACGCGACAAATACAAGGCAGAAGCTCTTGCCAAAGCGAAGAAACTCATGGAACGTGAAAAAGAACTGACTCTCACACAAGATGAACTTAACACGGCATTTTATATTATCGGTACGACCGATGAACTCAGCAAGCGTGGGTTGATTGAAAAAAAAGGTTCGGTGTTAATATTTGGTGGTGCGTGGAAACCCAGCGATTCGCTCAAAGTAGATGAGAGCTTTACGAAAATTGACATCCGCCAAACATTAGAATTACCAATGAAAACGAAGTTTTATCGTATTGTCTCGGCACACGACCAAAAACTTCTTCGTCCGCAACCGAATGAAGCACAAACAACTCCCTACACTGTCAAAATCAATCGTCCTGAGCGCTTTTGGTCGCAATCAAAAGTGCTGATAATTACAGAAGATTAAGCAATGACCTTGCTTTCAAGGAGTGTAAACCAAGAGTTTACACTCCTTTTTTATTTCCTATCGGGATAGTGTGTGCGTCTAGCGCTTCATTACTGACAGCTTGAGCCGCTTTGGGGATTTCCCCATCTTTTCTATTTCTCCGCTTTTCTTCTTGCTTTTCAAAGCGCTTTCCGTATTTTCGGGAACAAATATTTATCAGCAATTACCAACTACCCACGCCATTTTTTGGGAGACCACCATGGCAAAACGAGCAGCTCAAGCCAACGAAGAAGAACGTACTCCGACAAGCCCCGATTCTCTCTTTTTTACCGATAGCGAAGACCCCGATTCCTATTCGCTGGAGAACCAGTTTGCGGAGAATCTCGAATTTCGTTTGGTCAAAGACCGCGAGACGGTCACACCACAAGATGCGTATAAGGCGCTTGCGCTCTCCATCCGCGACCGTATGATTCGCTCGTGGATACGCACGCAGCGCGAGTACGACAAGCGCGACGTGAAGAAAGTCTATTACCTATCGTTGGAATTTCTCATGGGACGTTTGCTGGGGAACGCACTCACCAATATGAATTACCGCGACGAATGTAAAGATATTATGAAGGCGCTCGGCTATGACCTTGAAGAAATCCGCGATCTTGAGCACGATATGGGCTTGGGTAACGGCGGTCTTGGGCGCTTGGCAGCATGTTTTCTGGATTCTATGGCAACACTCGAGCTTCCGGCATTTGGCTATGGTATTCGCTATGAGTATGGTATTTTTAAGCAAGAAATCGAAAATGGTTATCAAGTAGAATATCCGGATAACTGGCTTCGCTACGGCTCCCCGTGGGAGGTGATGCGCGAGGACTTCACCTACCGCGTCAAGTTCGGCGGGCGCGTGACGAGCTACACCGACGAGCGTGGAAATATGCGCTTTTCGTTGGTGGACACTGAAGACGTACTCGCTGTGGCGTATGATGTGCCCGTGCCGGGCTATGGCAATAATACAGTTAATAGTCTCCGCCTCTGGCAAGCCACTGCCACACAGGATTTTGATTTTAAGGCATTCGATAGCGGCGATTATATGGGGGCAGTGGAAGGCAAAAGTGCCACCGAAACGATTTCCAAAGTGCTGTATCCGAATGATAGCACCGTTGCAGGCAAGATACTGCGCTTGAAGCAGCAGTATTTCTTTGTGGCGGCGAGCCTGCACGACATTGTGGCGAACTACAAAAAAGTTCACAAAAATTTTGGTGCGTTCCCGAATAAAATCGCTATTCAGCTGAACGACACGCACCCTTCTATTGCCATTCCTGAACTCATGCGGATTTTGCTGGACGAAGAGGGCTTAGGGTGGGACGAGGCATGGCACGTAACGACAAACACCTTTGCCTATACAAATCACACCGTGCTCTCTGAGGCGCTCGAACGCTGGTCTGTGAGCTTTTTTGAGCAGCTTCTGCCACGCCATTTGCAAATTATTTACGAAATCAACCACCGCTTTTTGAAAATGGTGCATACCTTTTACAGCGAGAACGACCCAATTATTTCTCGCGTTTCGATTATACAAGAAGGCGACCACAAAGCGGTGCGTATGGCGAATTTGGCAATTATCGGTTCGCACTCTGTGAATGGGGTTGCGGAGTTGCATACGAAGATTTTATGCAACGAACTCTTTAACGATTTCTACCGCTTGCATCCGCAGAAATTCAATAATAAAACTAACGGCATCACGCAACGGCGCTGGCTCAAAAAAGCTAATCCGCCGCTTGCAGACCTTATCACAAGCCGCATTGGGGACAAGTGGATAACAAATCTTGACGAATTGCGGAAGTTGGAAGATTTTGTGCAGGATGACGCATTTTGCGATGAATGGCGCATTGCCAAAAATCTCGCAAAGCAGCGTCTTATTGAGTACATCTACATCCAAAATGACTACGAAACCCGCATCAATCCTGATTCGATTTTTGATAGCCAAGTAAAGCGCCTGCACGAATACAAACGGCAGCTTTTGAATGCGCTCCATACTATTTCGCTGTACAATCGCATCAAAGATAATCCCAAAGGCGATTTTGTGCCGCGTACGGTCTTCTTTGCAGCCAAGTCTGCACCCGGCTATGCGATGGCGAAAAATATCATCAAGCTCATCAATTCTATTGCTACCGTCGTCAACAACGATCCCGATGTCGGCGACCGCCTGAAGGTATTTTTCCTAAAAAACTATTCGGTGTCGCTTGCAGAGCGCATTATTCCTGCTTCCGACCTTTCTGAGCAGATTTCTACTGCCGGACTGGAAGCAAGCGGTACGGGAAATATGAAATTTCAATTGAACGGTGCATTGACAATCGGCACGATGGACGGCGCAAACGTAGAAATACGCGAAGAAGTCGGCGATGAAAATATCGTTATCTTTGGCTTGCTGTCCGACGAAGTTGCCGCCCTGCGCTCCAGTTACAATGCGTGGGATTATTACAACGGGAATCACGATTTGAAGCGGGTTCTGGATATGATACGTGATAATTACTTCTCGCGCCACGAGCCGGGCATTTTTCAGCCAATTGTGGATTCACTTTTGCGCGATGGCGATAAATACTTAGTTTGCGCCGATTACGCCGCGTACATCGAGGCACAGAACCGCGTGAACGAAATGTGGCGTAACCCTGCTGAATGGACGAAAAAATCTATTCTGAACACTGCCCGCAGTGGAAAGTTCTCCAGCGACCGCACCATCCGCCAGTATGCCGATGAAATTTGGCGCATTAAGCCGGTTAAGATTGATGTGGATTAGTCGGGATGGACTTCACATTTTGAAAGTATTTGGCAGAAGCGGCGAAAAATCGTAAGTTTATGGTTCAAATTTTTCTTCAAACGCCGCTATGAATGTTTCTTTTTATACCCTCGGTTGCAAATTGAATTACGCTGAAACCTCGCAATTACAAAGCATTTTTGAGCGCGACGGTCATTCTATCGTGCCTTTTGGGCAGCCGACCGATGCCGTGATAATCAATACGTGTACCGTTACCGAAAATGCAGACAAAGAGTGTCGGCAGATAATTCGGCGTGCGCTGCGCGTTTCGCCTGAAGCATTTGTGGGCGTAACAGGATGCTATGCGCAACTGCAACCGGAGGAAATTGCCTCGATTGAAGGTGTCGATGCGGTCTTTGGGGCAAAAGAAAAATTTAAGATTACCAGCCTTATACGCAATTTTCGTAAACTCGACACCCCACATTGTTTTGTGGATGAATTAGACGGAGCGCTCGATTTCGTGGAAGCGCAGTCCACCGAGTCCGACAGCCGCACACGAGCGTTTTTGAAACTTCAGGACGGGTGCGATTACAAATGTAGTTTTTGTACGATTCCGCTTGCACGAGGCAAAAGCCGCGCAATGGATTTTGCTCTTATTCCTGAGAAAATACGAGCATTAGAAGCAAGTGGCTATCACGAAGTCGTACTTTCGGGCATCAACTTAGGCGATTACCAAGCCTCCACGGGTGAAACTTTTACCGATGTGGTGCGTCAAATTGACGAGATGCAAACACGCTTGCGTGTACGGATTTCGTCCATTGAGCCGAATTTATTGACACGAGAAATTATCGAAATTATTGCGCAATCAAACGTGTTTTGCCCGTCATTCCACATTCCGCTCCAAAGCGGTTCGCCGGATGTTTTGCGCCAAATGCGCCGCCGTTACAAAGCGGAGTATTACCGCGATCTTATCGAAACAATCAAAGATTATATGCCGTCGGCAGGCATCGGAGCAGATGTGATTGTGGGTTTTCCAACAGAAACAGATGCGCACTTTGAGGAAACGTTCGCAATGCTACACGAACTTCCTGTTTCGTATTTGCACGTCTTTAGCTATTCGGAGCGAGAAAACACGCCTGCTGCTGAACTTTCCGCGCTGACCGGCGGCGTACCGATGCACGTGCGAGCAGAACGCTCAAAGCGCTTACGTGCACTATCGGCAAAGAAAAAGTTTGCATTTTATCAGTCCCAGTGCGGCACAGAACACATAGTCATTCCCGAACAACGAAATCCGGAAACGGGTCTATGGACGGGCTGGACAGAAAATTATGTTCGCGTCGAATTTGCGGGCGCTGCAAGTCTTGTGCAAGCACCCATGCGCGTTCATCTGCGTGAACATAGTGGTGCGGAGACGGTGCTCGGTGATATAGTGGAAGACTCGTCTCATTTTTCGCGCTTCCGGGCAAGTGACGTTTCGTATATCCCAATTATGATGTAATCAGATGTTGATAGTAAGTTTTATTCACAACCAAAGTTCTCATGAGTAATCAAACAGATGGCTATGTTGTGGCGGTGGCGGGCGCAACAGGACTGGTGGGGCGCACAATGCTCAAAGTCCTTGAAGAGCGTAATTTCCCTGTCAAATCCCTCAAACTTCTTGCTTCCAAGCGCTCTGCGGGTTCAAAACTCGCCTTCAAAGGGCAAGAATATACCGTTGAAGAATTGACACATGATTCATTTCACGGTGTTGACATAGCGCTTTTTTCAGCAGGCGGCGCGGCAAGCAAAGAATTTGCACCGTCGGCAGCAAAAGCAGGCTGCGTAGCGATTGACAATAGCAGTGCATGGCGGATGCACAAGCACGTACCGCTCGTGGTGCCGGAGGTGAATACTCATGCGCTTCAAGGGCATCACGGCATCATTGCTAATCCGAATTGCTCAACGATTCAACTTGTGGTTGCATTGGAGCCGCTTCATAACGAGTTCGGTCTCAAACGTGTGGTTGTTTCTACCTATCAATCGCCAAGCGGTGCCGGCAATCAAGGGGTGGAGACGTTGCACAATGAATTGCAGGGAAAGCCCGCTCAATCACCATTTTCTGCGCCCATTGCGTTTAACACGGTTTTTCATACTGTGAAAGAGCAATTTGGCTTCTCCGAAGAAGAAATAAAGATGTTGAATGAAATTCGCAAAATCATGGAATTGCCGGCTTTGCGTCTGGCAGTAACGTGCGTTCGCGTGCCTACACTCGGCGGACACGGCGAATCGGTGAACATTGAAACAGAAAAAGCAATTTCTCCCGAAGCAATGACAAATGCGCTAAAAACCTCACCGGGCATAGTAATTGCAGACGAGCCGCACAAAGCAGTCTATCCTACGCCACAGATGAGCGACGGGCGCGATGAGGTGTTTGTGGGACGCATTCGTAAGGACGACTCGGTAGAACACGGTGCGTATATGTGGGTAGTCTCGGACAACATCCGCAAAGGCGCAGCGACGAATGCGGTGCAGATTGCCGAAGCGCTTGCCGCAAAAGGCTGGGTGAATGTTACTCCGCTCGCTCAGGGAGAAACATTTTAAGTTTACCTTTACGTGAAAAAAGTTTGTTATTAGTGTTGCTTTGTGTATTTTCATGGGCTGAAAAGGTACAGTAACATTGAATAATTGTCATTTATACAGTCTCAATTTTTTCATCAGGAGAACAGTTAATGTCGCAGAAAGTGCTTTCATTCCGTCCGGGCGAGGTTATTATTCGCGAGGGTGAACGTGGAAAAGGATACTACATCCTCGAATCCGGTACTATTAGTTTAAGCAAGCAAGGCGTAAAAATCTCCGAACTTGCCGGGGTAGGAACAATTTTCGGCGAGATGAGCGATATTCTCGACGAACCGCGCACCTGCACGGCAACAGCAGAGACTGCTACGCAAGTTGCGTATTATCCCTTTAGCCTTGACGATATTATTCGTCAGCATCCCGATGTTGCGAAGCAACTCGTCATTGCCCTTGCTGAACGTATCTCGACAACGACTGATGCGCTGACACAAGGTAAATTGGCGTTTCTGGAACTTACTCTTGACACTCCCCACGCC
>Ga0075163_10011482_pt1 | contig 11541 bp, 11 predicted proteins | sample JI1023141ADNA_FD_71478 | JGI IMG/M metagenome (GOLD analysis project Ga0075163, IMG submission 71478) | Wastewater effluent complex algal communities from Wisconsin, to seasonally profile nutrient transformation and Carbon sequestration -... | ecosystem: Engineered > WWTP > Effluent > Algae... | reverse complement strand
GATATTTGCCTCTGACTGTCCGTGACGGACGAGTACTAATCGGTTTGGCATTGACATTGGAAGCCTCCTTTCAAAATATCTGTTCTGATTTCATAATAATCTTTTTTTAAAATTTGTCAATAAGTGTTGACACGACAATAAGTAAGATGTAGGATTGTTATAGAAAGTGTATAAAGTACACTTACATAAATAACCAAGGAGGAATCCATGAACACATTCGTATTTGAGAAGAAAGCTTTCGTTATCGTGGACGCTCAGCGCGGGTTCATGCCAGCTACTGAAGGCGAACGACTTGACCTTCCCGGCTTTGGTGAACTCGGAGTTACCGATGGTGAAAAAATTGTACCAAAGATTAATAAACTGACCGCTGCTTTTCGGCGTTGTATCTTCCCTATCCTCACGACACAGGATTGGCACCCAAAGGATACAGCTCACTTCTCTGACGAGCCAAGCTATGTTGATACATGGCCTGTCCACTGTGTTGCCGGCACGCCAGGATCAGAGCTGCACCCTGACTTAGAGGTGACAAAGCACACTGCCCTCGCGACACGGTTCATCAAGGGCGACAAGCCTTGTGCATCACCAGCAGATGACGACAGTTACACCGGCGCTCTCGCCTACAACCCAGAGACAGGTATTGCCTTGCCCGATTGGCTAGAACAACGATACGTCAAACAAGTTTTTGTCGCCGGTCTTGCACTTGGTGACGGCGCCGAGCACAAACTCTGCGTTGACTCTACTGCCGCAGACCTCTATGACCAAGGTTTCAAAGTTACCCTAGTCACCGATGCAGCCGAAGCTGTCATGCCAGAGAATCGTGCAAAATGCTTCAAAAACCTTGGCGAAAAAGGTATCCGTTTACTCACAACAGCTCAGGCTCTAGAGGAACTTGGCTATGAAGAATAGTGAATACCCACTCTCCTCTGGTCTTGACTATTACAAGCTAACTATGGGCCAGGTGATCTATGAGCAGCATCCTAATACGGAAGTTACATTTACTCTCAAAAATCGCTCAAGCGAACAGCCGTTAAGTGAATACATCTCGCCTGAAGCGCTACAGCAGCGCCTCGATCGCATACGCGAACAAGGCTTTACGAGCGAGGAAATTGCGTACTACGCAGGCCTCACTGCACAAAACGGCAACGCACGGTTCACACCCGATTATCTCGACTACTTGGAGCAATTACAGCTTCCTGAAGTAAACATATCTATTAATCCAAAAACTAACGATCTCGATATAGATTCACGGGGCAAATGGATTGATGTAACGTTTTGGGAAACAGTTGTCATGAGCGAAGTAAACGAACTGTACTACGAACAGCTCATGGAATCGCACGACCTCAGCATTAATGATTTATACGCAGAAGGTGACCGTCGCCTGAATGATAAGATTGAAAAACTAAAAGAATATCCAGGTATCAAATTCGCCGACTTCGGCACACGCCGACGTTTTAGCGCCAACTGGCACGAGCGTGTCGTCCAACGCCTCGCGCAGGATCTACCCGAACAATTCACGGGGACAAGCAACCCGTGGTTTGCCTATAAGTACAATCTGGCACCAATTGGCACGTTTGCCCATGAAATGCCGATGGTATATGCAGGTATAGCCGATGCTTTTGGTAAGAATCCTCTTAAGGGTCACAACGAAATGCTCCGCGACTGGGAGGACACATATCATGGAGATTTATCAATTGCCCTCACCGACACATTTGGTAGTGAGTTCTTTTTCAACGACTTCACGAGCAAACAAGCAGAGACTTGGAACGGCCTCCGTCATGATTCTGGCGACCCAATCGAGTTCGGCGAACGTGCAATTGAGTTTTACAAAAAGTCCGGAGTCGATCCAACCACGAAGACAATAGTCTTCAGCGATGGACTCGATGTTGACACTATCATTAAGCTATACCAGCACTTCAATGGTAAAATCAACGTCACATTTGGCTGGGGCACTTCCCTGATGAACGATCTTGGGCTGCCCGCCAACAATATGGTCATGAAGGCAACCGAGGTATCAGTACCCACTAGAGTTGATATGCCTGACGGCCGTGATCAATTTGGCATGATACGCGAAGCTGATCCGACAAAGGGTAACTGCCTCGCATATGTCACACGAAAGCTGGTTAAGCTGAGTGACAACACAGGCAAGCACACCGGACCGGAATGCAAAGTGAAGGAATATCAAGACTGGGTAGCGCTGTCTAATAAACTCGGTCATCGCGGTCTTACACAAACGGTGTTTGTATGAGTGAACACATGAGACCATTGATCGATACTACAAACCAAACAGTTTCTCGATCGTCTTACCCCGGCTATCCAGGAAAACGACTAATCGTTACTGACCCCGATACGCTACCTAATATGACACTGCCTGATGGCGAGTGGTCAACCGGCGTTACGACATTCCCTACGCTCGAACAGCAACAACAATTGCGAGACAAAGGCTGCGAACTCGATGATTATGGTCGCCCACTCCATCCATGGCTACGTGAGATGATCACCGAGACCGCAGTTGGTGTCGTTACTGGACTTGGTGAGTACTGGCATTGGGGTCCCAACAAAACAGGTGACCCTGTGATCATTGGTGACGGTAAGGTTTTGCTGATCAAGCGAAGTGATACTGGCAACTGGGCACTCCCAGGTGGATATGCCAATGACGGCGAAACGGGTCATCAAGCTGCTCGGCGCGAACTGTTCGAAGAAGCTGGAATCTTGGTCTCTAGTGACGGTAGCGAAGTATACGACGGACCTGTCGCCGACAGCCGCACGACGGCTCATGCATGGCCAGAAACGACGGCTGTCGTATGGCATGTGGGCTCCACGCCAGAACCAACCCCAAACGATGATGCCATTGCCGCTCATTGGTTCCCGATCGATGAGTTACCAGATGATCTGCACGGGTCTCACCTCAGCCTTATCCAAACAGCTATCGAAAAACTCGATGAAGTACCGATCGTTTCTGCCTTTAGCCTACCGGAAAAAACAGTATCGTACCGTGCGGCTAGCGGCGGCCACATGGCATACACCCGTTTTCTCATAGAGACCGACGAAGGCGAGATATTCGTGAAGTCCCACGACAAGCAAGTATTTACTGATGTATTCCGCGAAGAACGATCCAGGAAATACCTGCAAAAGGAAAAGCATATTTATGACCATGTCGCTCAACATCACCCAGACCTTTTGCCGAAAAAGGTTCGCATGATTGCTGATCATAGTATCGTCATGGAATCACTTTCCGATGAGCAGGGATGGCAATGGCGTGCGCCTAGCGACTTCATTGATACATACATCAATGAAGTCGCCGCTCATCTCATCAGTCTCCAAGATATTCCCCTACCCGATGAAAAGTTTCGTACCCATATGAAGCCTACTTATGAAACCCACAAAAATGAAGGGTGGGATATTGTTACGAACGACGTGCAAACAAAGATCATTGCCAGGCTGCGAGAATTTCAACCGAGGATGAAGCCAGGCTTTCAAGCCATAGCAGAAAACTTGATACGTGATCTCTCTATGCTGCAAGATGATTTCAACAAGATGGATGACCCTGAGGAGTATTATTTCTGCCATCATGATCTCCGTCCCGCAAACCTTGCGTGGCACGAAAAGCTCGGCACCAAGATCATTGACTGGAGTTGGGCCGGCGCCGGCAGGAAAAATAGTGACACCACCACGCTACTCGTCGACCTACATAAGTCTGGCCACGATGTTCAGGCGCATATAGATCTATTTAACCCAGACCATGCGTTAACGCTCGTTGGGTTTTACCTGGCGCACAGTCTCTGGTCTACGCGGACAGATGATAACTCGGTTCGGTTTCAGCAGATTGTCTCGGCCGTCAGCGCCTATGACCTACTGATGAAATATCGGGAGCGGTGATCGGACCCAGTCGAATTCCCAGTTGAGGAAATCATTGATCAAACCATAAGCGTTGAGTAGCCAGAGTGTGGCGACGACAATCGCTGCGGTGAGTATCCAAAGCATCGCTTTGAAATACTTGTTCTGCTTGCGCACCCATTCTGCCCATGCGTCGTATTTACCCTTGGCATAGCCGAGCAGATCTTTTGCCCATTTGTACTCAGTAGACAAGATGCCAAGACCGGCAAAAACTGTGACCCAGCCAGGCCCAGGGTAAGGAATCATAATAATACCGGCGATCAGTACTATTGTTCCTACGAGAGTAACGAATGTCTTTTTGATTCTTCTTCGCATTCCCATTAGTATAACCGAAATCGGCTGACATAGGGCAAAAAGCCATATATAATAGATATAGATGACTGGACATTCACACAATTCCCTACGAGACAAACTGGATATCAAGCCTGGAATGCGACTTTACTTCGAGCGTATGCCGCCCGAAGTACACACAGAACTCGGCGATTTGGATGATGATACCACTCTGGTCGGTGACCCACAACTTGCAAACTATTTTCACTATTTCATATCGACACGCGCCCAGTTGCACACAATCGCCGAAGCATTGCAACACATGAAGGCGCCTAGCCAAATTATTTGGATATCTTGGCCAAAACAATCTTCAAAAGTCGAGACAAACATCACAGAGCAAGATCTTCGCGATGCGCTGCTGCCAATTGGACTCGTCGATACAAAAGTATGTGCCGTTTCAGACACATACTCTGGACTCAAATTCGTTTGGCGCAAAAAGTAGCTCTATCCTACGATTTTTAGAAATTCCTGCTCGTCGATAACTTTCGTACCGTACGCTTCGGCCTTTTTCAGTTTGCTCGCACCGACTTTGCCTCCAGCCACGAGATAGTCCGTATCTTTGGCAACACTTGTTTGGAATGTACCACCTTGCGCACGGATTTTATCCGCAGCATCATCGCGACCCATTGTTTCGAGTGTACCGGTAACGACAAAATTCATACCAGCAAGCTTAACTGTTTTCATCTCATAATGCGGCTCAACGCCAAGGCCTTTAAACTTACCGAGCAAGCGCTCATTATCCTCATCGGCGAACCACGCAATGACAGAATCTGCAACAACCTTCCCGACACCCTCGACTTGCTCTAGCTCTTCGATGCTAGCGTCCGCCAAGGCATCAATCGAATGAAATTTGTTCGCTAGATCAATCGCGGTTTGTGCACCAACATGTCGGATACCTAGTCCTAGTATGAACTTTTCAAGCGGAGGATTTTTCTTTGCCTGAATCGCGCTAACAAGCTTCCGTGCGGATATCTCGGCAAAGCGGTCCAACTTCAATAGATCCTCGGCAGTGAGTGTGTATATATCTGCCACGTCGTTTACAAGTCCTGCATCGACAAGCGCGACAACATTCTTCTCGCCGAGCGTGTCAATATCGAGAGCGCCCTTTGACGCGTAGTACTCGACTGAGCGCTTCAACATCAAATCACCGCTTGCGCCCTTAACTCGATAAACAACATCGCTGCCCTGTCGTTCAAATTCAAGCTCTGGATACTGCTCCCTGAGCGCATCCTCGTACACAAACTTCTTGGCGCCTTTTGGTCGCAGCTCAGTCACGACACTCTCAACTTGTGGGATAATATCACCCGCCTTAAAGATGATGACTGTATCGCCCAGACGCACATCGAGTCGTGCAATTTCATCGGCGTTGTGCAAACTCGCATGACGTACTGTCGTACCCGCGACAACCACCGGATCAAACACTGCAACAGGAGTTGCTGCTCCAGTTCGGCCGATACTTATCACGATTTCTTTTACTACCGTCGTTGCTTGTTCCGCGGCGTATTTGTACGCGACAGATGCACGCGGTTGTTTGCCAACCACTCCGAGTTCTCGATAAAGCGCGCGGTCATTTACTTTAATGACAAGTCCATCGGTATTGTATGGTAAGTCGGCACGAATCTCACCCACATGACTGACAAATTGCATAACATCATGCAGACTCGTGAACACCGACGCCTCGCGGTTACGCGTGATACCAAGCGCAGATAGTGCCTCATAGACGAACATGTTCGTTGGCAGTTCATCAGGATCCTCGCGTAGCAAATCATAGGCTCGGAAGTGAAGAGGACGGGCGGCGACCAATTTTGGATCGAGCTGACGTATAGTACCAGCGGCGAGGTTACGGGGATTGGCAAACTCCGGCTCACCGGCTTTTTTGCGGTCCTCATTTAGTTTATTGAAGTCCTTCTTCAGCATGACAATCTCGCCACGTATTTCTGTGCGTCCTTCCAGAAAGTGCTCGAAGCCCTTTTCTGCGCGTAGCCGCAGAGGTACGCTCGTAATAGTACGAACATTGTTCGTGACATCTTCACCGACAAAACTGTCGCCTCGTGTTACAGCCTGAGTGAATATCCCATCTTGATAAATCAATGCGCAGGCCAACCCGTCCATTTTGATATCAGCAAAAAACTCGTGTTTACTACCTGGAAGCAATTTATCCATGCGGCGTACCCAGGCCTCAACCTCCTCTCGATCAAACACATCGTTCAGACTCAACATGCGCGTCGAATGACGTACTTTGACGAAACCGCCCTTGAGTTCATTACCAACCCGTTGGGTCGGACTATCGGCGGTCACGAGTTCGGGATGTTCGGCCTCGAGACGCTTTAACTCACCAAATAGCCCATCATAGACTGCATCACTCACTGTCGATTCGTCAAGAACATGATATTCGTAACTGTATCGATTCAATAAATCGCGAAGTTCTTTCACGCGCTCGCTAGGCTGGTGCTGCGTCATCGTCCACAATCCTCCGATAGAGCAAATATATATAACTTGCCGCGTAAAGAAGCGTCACCGCCGACATGCTCACGATAACAAGTGGCACAATAGGCAGCCAGCTAATCGCTGGCAGAAGCTGCTTCACCCAAGCATCGAGCAGTATAATCGGGATAACAATAATAGCCCACGCGAGAACGGCGATCAGCAGAAGCCAGGAGAGACGAAACAAAACACGTAGTCGTCGTCCAACGACAAGATCGCCAGCCGAGCGAATGGCGTGGAGCGGGTACATACCCGGAAGCGTGACAATGACAAGAGCGATAACGCTACTTGTAATCCAATAGATCGAGACCAGGGTTAATGCCGACACGCTCGCCCAGACCAACATCGCGCTAACGCCCGTTTCTAGCATCTGCGATCCCTCAGCCGCGCCATAGACAATGACTGCGATCGCCGCAGGCAGCAGTTGTAGTGTTATGATGCAGCCTACCGCAACAGTTGCGAGTACCGGCGAGCCGCTATTGTATAGACCGTCGCGAAGTCGCGGCTTGTGCCCTGCCAAAGTATTGCGCAGCAACCATATAGCAGCCAACCAGCCAAAGAACAAGATAAGTCCAGCAAAAATAGATTGCGCTTCAGTCATAGACGGAGACAAACCAGTCTGCACTGTTGTCCATAGCAATATACCCGCTTGAGTAATCTGGCCCAGGTTACCGCTGAACAGTTCGCCACTACTTTCATTTAGTAACTGAGCTAGCTCACTGTATGTCTCCTGAGCACCAAAACCTGTCACGATAATCGAAGCCGCAATGTATACCAGCGTCAAACTACCGAACAGTCGCCAGTTTTTCCAGAGCAATGCTCGAACTTCGTTAGTAAATGCCCAGTATCCAGGTAGCTTAAATGAACGCTTGTAATCGCGCCTACTAGTTAATCGGAATGAGCGATGAGGTCGTCGCTTCAGGAAATCTCGCGCGCGAGCGGCAGCCGGCCCAGTGATCTTCTGGCCAAGGGTGATTAGTTTCTCCGCAGGAGATTTAGTAACGACTTTTTTCGATTTTGCTTTTTGTTTTGTGGCCATGGCTAAAACTTTTCTGCGCTCTTCTGTAGTCGTTTGATACGCTCATCAAGTGGCGGATGCGTGCTAAACAATGTTGCGATCGTACCAGATTTCAGCGGGTTGTTGAAAAACAAATGTGCAGTCGATGTGCTTTGACGCTTCATCGGACGTGACGCATTTTTCAATTTCCCAAGTGCGCTTGCGAGACCCTCGGAGTCACGTGTTGTCATAGCACCAGTAGCATCAGCTAGGTATTCGCGTTGACGGCTAATCGCCATCTGGATCAACGCAGCCATGATCGGCGCCAGGATGATCAGGATGATTCCAACGATCATAATCGCAGGATTGATATTACGATCACGATTGTCACCAAAAAACAGCATGTGCATCGCCATATCAGATAAGATACCGATCGCACTGACGAGACCAAAGGCAATCATACTGACACGGATATCGTAATTCTGTACATGCCCCATCTCATGGGCCATCACAGCTTCTAGCTCACGATCCTCCATGATGTCCATCAAACCGGTCGTTGCAGCAACAACTGCGTGCTTGGGGTTACGACCAGTAGCAAAAGCATTCGGCGCTGGATCATCAATAACGTAGACCTTAGGCATCGGGATACCAATAGTAATCGAAAGATTCTCGACAATGCGATAGAGTCGTGGATTGTCTTTCTTCTGGATTTCGTGCGCACCAGTTGCCATGACGGCTAATTTGCTAGCGGCAAAATACTGGATGAGCGCATAAATTACGGCACCCCCAATTACCCAATACGTAATTGACGTATTACCCATGTAGAGACTGACTAGGTAACCAATCGCACTGATCAAGCCTATAAAGGCCGCCATGATGAAAATGGTGTTTCGTTTATTAGCAGCAATAGCACCGTACATTACTTACCTCTTGAGAAAAATTATTTAGAGAAATCAACGTCAACTGGTTTTTCGACTTTTTCACGCTCTGAATCGTCAACGTCGAAGAATTCGCGTTCTTTGAAACCGAGCATGCCCGCAAACATATTGTTTGGAAAAATCTGAATCTTTGTATTAAGATCACGAACACCCGTGTTATAGAAACGACGTGCAGCCTGGATCTTGTCCTCGGTATCAACCAGCTCTGCCTGTAGTTCGCTGAAGTTCTGGCTTGCCTTTAGGTCAGGATATGCCTCGGCAACAGCAAAGATACTTTTGAGCGCGTCTTCGAGCATGTTATCAGCCTTGGCAGCTTCTTTTGGTGAGCTTGCGTCCATCATGGCCGTACGAGCAGCAGTTACTTCGTTAAACACACTCTTTTCGTGTTTAGCGTAGCCCTTAACAGTGTTGATCAAGTTAGGGATGAGGTCCGCACGCCTTTTTAGCTGAACTGTAATGTCGCTCCATGCTTCATCGACACGTACTTTAAGTGTGACGAGAGCGTTGTATGTTACCCATAGAAACACCACTACGACGGCGATGACGGCAACAGCGATCCAAATTGCTTCCATTTTCTGAGAATCCCCTTTAATCTGTGATTATTTTTATACTTCTATTTTATCAAATCTAAGAGTTAATTGATACACATATGCTTGCTAGAATCTTGAGTTCCGCCACTTATTATTCGTCCTTCCTTCCGCGATGAACCATTCAGGTTCACCTTGTCAGGAGAAAACAAATAAAAAATCAGGCATCTGCTCAATATTTGCATAATCAAATGTGTATAAACTAACTCTTTACCATAAAAAGCGAGTGACGTAGCTGCTTGAATAAATGCCCCACCTCTAGTAGAATAGTTTGGTAGCTAAAACTGCGTTAATCCAAATCGTCAAACCAAGCTTCAGCTGTTTGAGGATTTGAGAGGAGCAATAACGAGAGGATGAAACTTTTGATACTACGTATCGAAATTGAATCCGGTAGTGAATTGTGACGAGGCTCTTTAGCTCAGTTGGTAGAGCAGCGGCCTGAAGAGCCGCGTGTCCCCAGTTCGAGTCTGGGAGGAGCCACCAAAGAAATAACCTCATCCAACGATGAGGTTATTTCTTTGGTCACATTACCCGATTCGAACTGGGGTTTTTGCGTTACCCTAGCTGGTGTAGAGTATTTTGCGGACCTTTACTTAACCCAGCTCTGCCAACCGGAACCGCTAGCATGACCACTACTATTGAATGCATCGCTATCAGCCCAGCCCGACAGTCCAATTGCCTGACATGCGTTATCGGCACCTACTCCGGCGACTTTCTGAAGATCGCCAGATGAACTATTGATGTACGCGACCGAGTTTGAAACCGTCCGTGCACCTATAGCAAATTCGTCGGTTGCACGGTTGTAGCAATAGTAGAAATTATTTGCAGTCGTGTCGTAAATAGTTTTGCTAGCTTTGATATCCGCAGCGCTCAACTGAATCGTACTCGTAGGATACGTCCCATTAGTGACTTTATATACCAGCATCTTTTTCTTGACATTAACAAGATCGCTCTTAATTGCAGACTCTTTGGCGGAATTCGTGATACCCGTGTAAGCTACGACAACAATGGCAGCGAGAATACCAATAATGACGATCACGATCAAAAGTTCAACAATAGTGAAACCGGAATTCTTATGTCTTACCCACATCTGTTCGACTCTCCGTTCAATTCTTGTCACAATCTTAAAGCATTAGCATGAAGTAAGCAAGAGTTGCCGCGCCTTGCCCCTATTCGTGATATAAATATAGTACATTTCGTCGCCCGACCGGGCAGATAGATGTCGCACCTCACATACTATGAAGGGAGGCTTCGTGGAAGCTCCGGATTTTACCAAGAAACCGCAAAGCCTGACCAAGACGGCGCGGCTGATCAACTTCATCCTGCGTTGGCTGATGCCACTCGCACTGCGAGTGAAGGGCGTTGATTTCAAAGTTGAGGGTATCAAAAACATCCCCAAGAAGGGGCCGATTGTCATTATCGGCACCCCACACCTATCACTGGCCGATGCGTTTTTCATGATCGCATCCATCCGCCGTCCGTATGTTGCTGTCGGCATGGCCGAGTTGCTGTCCGACGAATGGCCGTGGATCATCCGCAAGGGCTTTGGATGGTTGGGACATATACCAATCGTTCGCGGCAATGGCGAATCAGGTGATTTGGTATCTCGATGTGCGATCCATGCGCTCGAGTGGAGCCAGGCTCTCATGGTTTGGCCCGATGGTCGTCAGGTTCGCTCCGGGGACGAAGTTGTCTGGTACCCCGGCTTTGCGAAGTTCGCAAAGGCAACGGGTGCGAAGGTATATATCTTCAAAATCCATGGCGTCGACAAGTTCTGGGACACGCATCCGGACAATGGTAACGCCAGTGTCGGTGATATCAACTGGAATGCACCGGTGCGCGCTACGTTCAGCGGCCCAATCGACCCGAACGATTACGATACGGTCGAGCATCTGATCGAAGCGACAAAGCATATCCACAACGAACTGTCCCTACCCAAGTAGTACACACCCTGCGCCGCCACAGCGCAGGGTGTTTTAATGACCAAGTAAACAATTTGATGTAGAGTAGTTGAAATTTCACCACCGTTACAGTACAATAGTCCGAGTAAATACGCGGGTGTAGCTCAGTTGTTAGAGTGAGAACTGCCAGCGGCAGTTCGCAAGGCAACCTTCCGATGAAAACTCGTTTTCAATCGCGAAGTTGCGGGGTCGCGGAACGTGACCTTACTTGCCAGGCCAAGGAAGCACTCAGTGGACTAGTTTACTGCCAGTACGTTACAATATTACAGATATGCGGGTTTAGCTCAGTTGTTAGAGCGCTTCCTTGCCAAGGAAGAGGTCGAGAGTTAGAGTCTCTTAACCCGCACCAA
>Ga0075163_10011481_pt1 | contig 11542 bp, 13 predicted proteins | sample JI1023141ADNA_FD_71478 | JGI IMG/M metagenome (GOLD analysis project Ga0075163, IMG submission 71478) | Wastewater effluent complex algal communities from Wisconsin, to seasonally profile nutrient transformation and Carbon sequestration -... | ecosystem: Engineered > WWTP > Effluent > Algae... | reverse complement strand
TATGAGTAGTACGACCATTCCCAAAAACGCAACTATTCCTGCATTTAACGCCACCGACTGTTGTGCATCGTAAAACGACCCCGAATTGTCGACTGCACGTGGCAATAAAAACCTAGCCGCGTCTTTAAAAGAATCCGGCATGTTAAAGTCAATTAGTTTTAGTGCTAAAAATAACGGATGAAATACAAGTAATATCAGCGCGATACCACCAGTAATGTGATGTGCTATATATACCCTGTTTAGTCCGCCGAATAAGTTTTCCATCCAGCGAGTACGAGCAGCAAGTAGTAAGTTTATGGCATACAAAATAAGCCCAACAAGTCCTGTTACTTTACCGAATGTGCTAAACAATGCGAGCGGACTATCAAAAACTGTATTTATCGAGCGTATCTGAAACCAGCGAATAACTGGAATAATGCTAAAAATCCAAATTAGTATCCAGCCGCCATATGTTTGTAGCCATAGCTTATAGTCGTTTTCGTTCATACACCTTACACGTTTATAATTTTTATGCTTATACTAATTGTACTTAGTTTATAACGGTATAGCTAGAGTTTTGTTACAACGTATTGTAATATTTGTTGCGTAAACGTTTCTGAGCTTAGCTCTGAACCCATTTTCGCTCTTGCTGCACTTACTTCTATGACCATGCTACCTCTTAGTGCATAAAATACGCCAGATGAATAAAAAAGCTTATCGATTCCATCTGATGATCTGTCTTCTAGGTACAGTATTTTTTGCAACCCTTCATCAAAATATGCAAAGGCGCTACTTTGCGATTCGTACGTCTTGGTAACGACATCTATATAGTTGAGATTGGACCCAATCGATGTGTAAGAGCATGAATCTACACGTGGTTTACCTACGACATTGGTCACGGGACTATCTTTAGCAATTACTGTACCGACGACTTGTAAGTCATTGCGTTCTAGATATGCCTCTGCCTGCTTTTTTGTTAGCAATCCACAGGCAAAGCCTTCTTGTCTTTCGGTTTCTAATAAAGCCTTTTCGGCTGATTGCAGTTTTGCTTTGTAGTCATGCGATTGCTGCGTAGAAACAAGCAGCCCAATACCACTTAGTATGATGAGCGCAATAAGCACAGGGCTCGACAATAATTTATTAGTCTGTGACACTGACGTCTTTGTAAAACGCTATGTATCCTGCAAAGTCCTTTTTGACGATTTCAAGCGCCCTTGGAATGGGATTAGGGTAGCTGAATGCGTTATCTGCAGACCAGTCACCTGCTTGTCCTACGTCGTAGTATTGGCAGACACCCTTCCATGGACACGTGTATGGGGTGTCACTTTTTTGTAAGAATTTTTGGTCAACGCTTGCGGGCGGAAAATACCAGTTGCCTTCTATATATATCAGATCTTCTCTTGCCGCTTCGGCGATAATTTTATCTTTCCAAATTGCCTTCATATTGCTCCTATGATTATTCGGTTCTTAATGCTTCAACGGGATCTAATTTAGCAGCCTTACGTGCTGGCAATAAGCCTGCAACAGCAGCAACAAGCATGAGTGAAAATAGTAGTATAAGCATTTGTGGCAGGCTAAATTGCAACAAGCTATTACCAGCGCCTAGGTCTAGTTTAGTTGTAAGCCATGGGTTAATTGCGACGCCTAACAGCGTACCACCAGCGATACCAACTAGTCCGCCCATGAAGCCGATCCACATCGCTTCAAGTATAAACAGTCGGCTAATATTTTTACGACTCATCCCCAATGCTTTCATAAGTCCAATTTCGCGCGTTCGTTCTAGGACGCTGATGTACTGAGTGTTTACAACACCGAACACGCTAGCTATAAGTGTTATAAGCCCCAGTACGCCCACCATAATTTGTAAAATGTTTACAAACTGTGTGATCGTTTTTTGTATATCTTTACTACTTTGCACAAAAAAGCCTTTTGCTTCTAGATCGGTGCGGACTGCCTGAAGTTTTGCGTCATCTTTGCCGTCTACTACACGTGCATAGACAAATAAAAACTTATCAAAATCAGGCGTACCTTTGGCGGTAAATTCATATAACGACCTAGCATCATTAGTACTTAAAAGTATTGGCGACACGCCAAAGGTAAGACTTGTTGCTGCTTTTTTAGTAACTGCTCCAATTGTATATGTGGCTGTAAGCTCTTTAGGCTTTAGGGCCTCGGCAGCTGCTGCGTTAAGTGTTGCTGGATCTTGGTTTTGAAGTAAACTCTGTACACTTGCTAATGAAAAAGGCTGTTGTACGGTAATATCTACTGTTTTGCCAATAGCATCTTCAGCGTCTTTAAACCCTAGTAGCTCGACGTATGAATCCGGCAATAAGATACTACCGTTGCTGATGTCACCTGTTTTTGGTGTTACGCCCGACTTTACCTCTGGCTTTTGTGCAGGGTTAAAGACCTGACCACCACCCGTGTAGCGTTTTTGACCTTCGCGCGTGATGTAGCGTATGCTAATTTGGTAATTTTCGCGCACTTGTTCAATATTTGGTTGTGCCTTTAGTTCGTCTATATCAGCCCTAGTGACGCGTTTTACCTGAAAACTATTTTGTCCGCCACCGCCCTGCAATGTCCCTACTGTCTCATCAAATTCTTGTGGTTTATCACTTGGCGCACCGTTATTACTAATTTCTTTGTCGCGACCAACGATAAGTTCGGCGGGATCAAAGTTGCTACTTATCAGTTTTGTTGTGTAGTCCCTGACACCATTACCTGCTGCCAATGTTAATGTTAGCGTAAAGCCACCAACACCAATTGCCATTGCCGTCAAAAAGGTACGTACTTTTGCAGATTTTAGGGTACGTCCACTACGCAAAATTAAGTCAAAAAACTTCATTATTTTACTCCTTTGCCGGTTATTTTGGTGATTTTACCGTCGGTTACATGTATTTGGGCATCACATCTTGCAGCTAGGTCGTGGTCGTGCGTCACCATAACTAGTGTTGCGCCCAGCGTTTTGTTTAGGCCAAACAATAGTTGAATTATTTTTTCACCAGTCGTACTGTCTAGGTTACCGGTTGGTTCGTCTGCAAAAATTAGTTTTGGCTTATTAACAATCGCACGAGCTATAGCAAGTCGCTGCTTTTGACCACCCGATAAGTTACGTGCTTTGCTTTCGGCTTTGTCACTTAGCTCAACCTCTTTTAAGGCCTCTAGTGCGAGCGTTTTGCGCTTTTTTATGGGCACCTTTGCGATTTCTAGAGGTAGACTCACATTGTCGATACATGACTGATTCGCCTCGATAAAAAACGACTGAAATATAAAACCCATTTGCTTATTACGAAACTTATCAACTGTTTTTTGATTCATTGCGTTTAAATCTTTGCCAGCAACCTTTACAAGCCCGTTCGTTGCATGGTCTAGGCCACTCATGACATGCATAAGAGTGCTTTTACCCGAACCACTTTTACCTATAATGGCAACGCTGGCTCCGTCTGCTATAGATACGCCTACATCATCAAGTGCCGTAAATACACTCGACTTTTTACCATAAATTTTTGATACGTTTTTAAGTTCAATCATATAAACAGTATACACCTGTGGCCGATCACTAAACGAATGAAAATGTTTATGGTAATCTATATAGTAACAAGCTATGAAAAAAACAAATTCAGCGAAGACAACACCACTATATACAACCAAACTTGCGAAGATACAGTTTAGCCTTGCGGCAGTCTATGCTGTTTACATTATTATTTTTGATGCAGGCAACGTATTAACCCGTGAAGCGGTATATCACAGATGGATAATGGCAGCAGCTATGCTAGTTATATTTACTTTATTTTGGGTCAGCACCAAAAAGGCATCGACCAATATAAGCTTCGTTTTGCTGGCTGCAAGTATAATCTCCCAGTTAATTTTTGCAGGCTTTAGCGTGTACTGGGAGCGTGGAATGGCAAGCATGTCGACGCTATTATTTGCTGTGCCGATTATTTGTATGTCGCTATCGGGTAGCCGCACTTACACCATGGGCACTGCACTGCTTGCTGCAACTGCCTACATCGTTGCCTGCACCAAGTATTTTTATGACTTTTTTAACGAAGGTTACCGCGTACAGCTATACGGGCAGTTGTTCTTTTTTGCAGCCATTTTACTACTTATTGGCTGGGCGTCTGCAACCGTTGCACATGCCTACAGTAAAAAATAATTAGTTTGTTAGCACACTGTTATGCGTGTTTTGTGCAAACAGCTCAACCGACCAAGTGCGAGGAGAGCCGCTAATTTTAGTCATACACGTATTAGGTGTTTTTGCCTGAAAAATCTGTAGATGATCCCATCCTAAAATACGGCCTACTAAAGATCGTATTGCCATACCGTGACCAAATACATATATAACGCCATAATCACGTAAAGTTTGTTCGTAAGTCTCGTCAAGCCAGTCGACGCCTTGCTTGCCTAGTTCGTTTAGAGATTGGCCGCCTTTATGTTTAAAATCCATACCTTCGCGTTCGATACGCGCAAAAAGTTCGGGTGTATAAATACTTTCGCGGTTTTTTCCTTCGGCTTCGCCTTGGTGTAGTTCTTGCAGGCGATCATCGATAAATATATGTCGCTGTATACCGGCTGATTCTAAGGCTATACCCGCCGTGCTTACTGTACGGACAGCTGGTGATGCAAATACTAGGTCGGGACTATCAATATTATCGGCTATATAAAGCCCAAGTTCTTGTGATTGCAGAACTCCTAATTCAGATAGTGGGGAGTGATTACTGCGGCCACCAACAATATGTGGCGTTAGATTCGCTTCACTTTGTGAGTGTCTGAATAGATAGACGTCGACACTGTTAGGCATTATTCTTCCCTACGATTTTTTAGTGCAGGAAAAGGTACGCCTTCACGTGCAGTAACGCCTTCTAGCATCCAAAAAAGACGTTCGCTATGACCATAGCCACATGCTGGTGGCATACCATATTCTAGTGCTTCTACATAGTCGGTATCTAGCATCATAGCTTCATCGTCACCAGCATCACGCATAGCTTGTTGTTCATTAAACCGCTCGGCTTGGTCTATTGGATCGTTAAGTTCGCTATAGGCCTTACATGCTTCTGTTCCGCCAAGTAGCAAATTAAACTGTTCGCTTAGTCGTGGGTCGGCAGATTGGTTTTTAGCCAGTGGCTGTAAAAACGTCGGAATATCTACTAAAAAGGCTGGTCCACTTAGTTCAACCCTGATCTTCTTCCATAATTTGTCTATGCAACGGTTAATGTTATCGGCTTTTTCGACTTCGATTTTATTTTCTTTTACTTTGGCTTGGACGGCCTCTAGTGTAGTGTCAAACACATCTATACCAAAACGTTCTTTAATAACGCCTACAAAGCTAACACGCGGCCAATCAGTATCATCAGCGCCTAGATCTACTGTCATACCGCTCGCAAGTGTAAACTGACGCGTACCCCAAGTTTTGTCAGCTATACTACGTACCATTTCTTGTGTGAGTTTCATACCCATATCCCAGTTGGCGTACGCCCAGTACCATTCCATTGCGACATGTTCGGGCAGATGTTCGTCGCTGTAATTTTCGTTTCTAAAACGTGGACCTATATCAAATACTTTTTCGTAGCCACCAACAAGTAGCCGTTTTAGTGGTAGCTCGTGGCTTATGCGCAAGTAAAAATCTTGGTCTAATGCGTCCATATGCGTCACAAATGGGTTGGCGTCTGCCCCACCGGCAATTGATTCTAGTACAGGAATATTAACTTCTAAAAAGCCCTGTCCCATAAGATAGTCACGGGTTGCCTGCCAAAACTTGCTACGACGAATAAAGCGTTGGTACACATCGGGATTAACATTTGTATCCACGTACCGGCGGCGTAGACGTTCTTCTTTGTCAGTAAAGCCTTCTTGCTCGCTTGGTAGCGGCCGCAAGGACTTAGTAAGTAGCCTCATGGTCTGTACTTCGACCGATATTTCACCTGTTTGAGTTTTTATAACTGTGCCTGTGCATTCAACAAAATCACCACTGTCTAAAAGAGTAATGTCCTTCATGGCTAATTCGCTATTTGTATAATCGGCCGTCGTATCGCTTGCACGCCAAAACAATTGCAAACTTGCACTGTCGTCTTTAACAACAACAAAGGCAATCTTACCAAATTTACGTATAGATTTAATGCGCCCAACAACAGTGACTATTTTACCTTCTAGTTCACTAAAATTAGACTCAATAAGCTGGTTTTTGTGCGTGCGCTTAGCACCGGCCGGATATGGATTAACGCCAAGTTCTTTAAGCTCGGCTAGTTTACGGAGTCTTTCGTCGCGGTAGTCTTTTAGTGTTGCCATAACACTAGTTTACAGCAAATGCTTAACAGATAGAAGTCAGAAGTTAGCTTTACGCTATATCAGTGATTTTATAGGTCGTGGTGTCTGCAGGAGTTTTGATTTCGACTTCTTCACCGCTTTTTTTGCCAATTAATGCTTTGCCAATTGGACTTTCGTCGCTGATCTTACCATTAAGTGGGTCGGCCTCTACTGTGCCGACAACCTGAAACTGCTTGGTTTTGCCGTCTTCACTCTTTAAGCTGACAGTGCTGCCTAGCTGCACTTTACTATCGCCTTTTGGTGCCTTGATAACTTCGACGTTTGCCAAAATATTTTCTATTTCGCCTATGCGGTTTTCGGCTTTTTCTTGTTCTTGTCGTGCGCTGCTATATTCAGCGTTTTCGGCTAGGTCGCCAAATTCACGAGCAGTCTTAATGCGTTCGGCAACTTCACTACGATCATTAATTAAAGCAGCTAGTTCTACTTTTAGTTCTTCTATTCCAGTTTGGGTTAGTTTGAATTGTTTTTTCATTGTATGTAGCCTCTATGACGTTGACTTAAAAAAATAAAAGCTTTTAAAGCTTTTGCCACCCGACTTTTGCTTATAATAACAGATTGCTTTTGCTATTGCTAGTAGTAAAAAGGTGGTTTTGACCCTACAGATAGCGCATATGTTTTTATTTTGCGTATCTAACGTAGGAACTAAAGTGTACCAAAACTAGACTGATACTTGCAATGTTATTTATCCCTTAGTGGTACTAAGTAACTTCAGTAGTTCGTCGACACTGACTATTTTGGCATCTTTTTCGGTACGCTTTTTATATTCAACACCGCCAGCGGCCACTGTCTTGTCGCTAATGACGACACGATGCGGAATACCCATTAGATCGGCATCGGCAAATTTTTCGCCTGGACGCACATCGCGGTCGTCGTATAGTACATCTATGCCTGCAGTAGTTAATTGGCTGTAAAGATTGTCTGCCTGTTTGATAACTGCTTCGTTTGTGCCAAGTGGTGCAATATAAACCTTATATGGTGCGACATTGTCTGGCCACACCAAACCACGGTCGTCGGCAAAATGTTCTGCCAAAAGTCCCACAAGACGGCTTGGACCAATACCATAGCTGCCCATAAAGACAGGCTTTTTAGTGCCGTCTTCTGCAGTATACGTTAGGTCAAGTGCGTCAGAAAATTTTGTACCTAGGGTAAAAATATTACCTACCTCTACTGCTGTTTCTTGAACTAAATCTTCTTTTTTAATACCAAGATCAGCCATAACTTCGTCTGTATAGACCTCTTCGTTAAGCGCAATACCTTTGGCTTTATGTATATATATTGTGTCTTCACCAACAGGGCTAATAGTTTGAAATTCGTCGCTAAACTTACTAAAACTACCGCCGCTAGCAAAAGTACGGTAAGTTATGTCGCCTATTCCTAAACGGTCAAAGACCACTTTGTAGGCACTAGCACATTTTTCATAAAATTCATCGTGCTGCGATTTGTCAGTACTAAAAGAATACAAGTCTTTCATCAAAAATTCGCGCCCACGCATTAGGCCACTTTTGCTACGAAGTTCATTACGAAACTTTGTTTGAAACTGGTATGGATAAGAAGGTAGGTCTTTATATGAATCTATGAAGTTTTTCATGAGTGCAGTTAAAGGTTCTTCGTGTGTTGGTGCAAGACCTAGTTCACTACCATTAGCAAGCGTTGTTCTAAACCACACATCCATGACGTCGTCACTCCAACGTCCACTTGCTTCCCAAACGTCTTTTTGTTGCAGCGCAGTCAGGTTCATTTCGTTGCCGCCAATGGCGTTCATTTCTTCGCGGATGATTTGTACAATGTTTTCTAGAACCTTTTTACCTAGCGGCAAAAAAGTATAAACACCTGCCATTTCTTTGTGAATATACCCTGCTCGTATCAGTAGTTGGGCATTTTTTGACTGTTCGTCAGACGGCGCTTCTTTGCGTGTTCGTGTAAAAATTAAAGATGATTTCATAAACTATAGTTTACAGTAAACAGTTACCAGTTAACAGTTACTTTAGTAAGAATAGCGATGTAAATGCTATGGCGTTTTTTATTGCATGCAGTAAAATTGCTGGCCACAAGGACTTTGTGCGATCGACAAGATAGATTAAAACTAATGACAAGATAAAGGTATCTAGCGCAGCAGCCCAATTAAGCGGCGACCCCGTGCCAAATTCTAGATGTGCAACTGCAAACAAAACACTTGTTACAATCGCAGCAAGCGCAGGCGCATACACTTTTAGCCTTTGGTACAAGTACCCCCTAAATAATATCTCTTCAGCAATTGGCGGCAGTATAACAAGCGATATAAATGTTAGTACTAGCCCGACGCCCGTCGGGTTATCAAACCCTAGCTGCTGTGCTTGTTCGGTGTCGATTATTCCAAGTGTCCCGACAATGGTGAAGACAGACAAAAAGACCAAAAAATAAATGCCGTATGCTTTTAGCGCCTCTATAAGGTGCCTAGACGTTGGCCTTTTAGTAAGACCAATTGCCGCAAATGTTAACCTCTTGCCTTTTAGTGACCTGTAAATAAGTCCAACTGTCAGGGCCTCTATTGTGAGGGTTAGTAAAAAGCGTACAGTTATGTTGTTTTCGAGTGCTGATGTAATACTGTCGCCTGTTGCTCCAAAAATAAACGATCCCACAATACTAATAATTGCGACACCTAGGATCTGTGAACCCAAAAAAACGACAAACGCTGTTGTTATAACTGCTAGAGACTGAACATATCGATTCTTTACTGGATTAGCTGGGTCGGTACGAGAGGCTTTTACAGCCGCGTTCATTGCATTATCCTGCTGATATCTACGACTGTCGTAAGAACTATAAGCGTCAGTACAAAGCCCATGCCTGCCATTTGTATTCGCTCTTCGATATCTTGTGTAAGTGGCTTGCGTATAAGTCTAAAAAACAGCATGGTATAAAGTCTTCCGCCGTCAAGTGCTGGTATAGGAAGAACATTCATAATAGCTAGTGTTAGCGAAATTATTGCAATAATAAATAATACAAAGCCAAGGCCAAGTTTGGAACCTTCGTACAGTGTTTGTACGATGCCAACAGGACCAGCAACCTGGCTGCTAGCTGCCGTCTGCCCTGCTTGGCGGGCTTCTTTATTACCAGTAACGCCACCTGCAACAAGCGAACCTAGACCTTTTAGTGCTGTTCCTAGGCCTTTTAGCGTGGCGCCTGTTATGTCTTTTATAACCCCACCCGCAACGATTGGAGCGCTCCAGGTGCTACGACGTAATTGCATGCCGAATTCGTCTGAGTAAGATGATACCCCTAGGTATGGACTTTGCAAATTAAGGGTTGCCGGAATAACATCTACAACACCGTTAGCAGTCTTGGTAGCGATAGCGACTTCTTTACCCGCGTTGGCGCTTGTTTGTTCGCTTAATTTTTCAGGGGTGTCGATATTTATACCATTAATCGTAAGGATTTGGTCGCCTGATTGTATACCAGCCTTTTCGGCAGGACTACCTGCTACGACGCTGTTAATTAAAATAACGCCTTTGTTTTCGTAGTCTCTGATAATACGCGTGTCCCTTGCAACCGTAAATTGTTCGAAGCCTAATGTTTTGCTAAGGTTAGGCATGCCAATTAACGCAACTATCGTAAACAATACATACGCAGTAATAAGGTTCATGGCAACGCCAGCAAGCATAATAAGCGTTTTTACTTTTGTGCTGGCAGCACCAAAACTTCCTTTGCTTTTGTCTGCATCGTGCTCACCTTTTAAGCGCACAAAGCCGCCAAGCGGTAGCCAGTTTAGGGTGTATTCTGTTCCGTCACGTTTACCTAGTGATTTTGCTTTAGGAGGAAACCCAAGTCCAAATTCTTCTACTTTAACGCCGTTTTTTTTGCTTGCTATAAAGTGGCCCCATTCGTGCACCAGTACAAGACTAATAAAAAGCACAAACCCCAAAATAAATAGAACAATAATCATTTATATTAGTATACAACACGCACGGTGCATGTGGGCAGGTTTTAGCTTATGTAAATTGCTGCGATAAATTCTTGCTTGCATGCAACCTGACCCGTAAAGGCACATAGTGCGGTACGACTTTCGACATATGTCGCTTCGGCCTCGTCTAGTTGCTGCCATACTTCAGCGCTCGCTACACTACGTCTATTAAATAAACTGTGCAGAATAATGTCATAGGCCTGTACGGCACGTTCACGGGCAGCAAATGCTGCTAACTGTAGTTGGCTTACTTCTGTTAATGCTTCTGTTTTTGGCTGATCCATAGGTGCTATTTTGCTACCTTAGAGCCGGGAAAGTCAAATGATTATTTGCCAAATCGTCTATGGCGATTTGCATATTCAGAAAGTGCGCCTGCTAGATCACTTACCGTAAAATCGGGCCACATTTTGTCTAAAAATAATAACTCGGCGTAATCAGCGCGCCACAACATAAATCCGCTTGTGCGCTTTTCGCCGCTTGTTCTTATGAGCAGGTCAACTTGTGGCAGCTCTGGGTTATACACGCTTTCGTCTATAAGTTCTTCGGTTATATCTTGCGGGCTTACACCACTTGCGACGATTTTTTTGACAGCGTCGACAAGTTCTGGCTTGCCGCCGTAGTTAAAACATAGCGCAAGTGTACCACCGGTATTACCTGCTGTTTTTTGTTCGGTTCTATCAATGGCCTTTAGCACCGCTTTTGGCACATCTGTGCGGCTGCCAACAACAACTATCTTAATGTTTTTTTGATGAAACTCGTCCAAGTGTAGTTCGACCGCCCTTACAACCAGTTTCATCAAAAACGATACTTCTTCTTTGGCACGTTGCCAATTTTCGGTACTAAAAATAAAGGCGCTTAAGTACTTTACGCCTGTTTCAAAGGCAGCAAGACTTACCTTTTTAAATGCTTCGGCACCCTCTTTATGGCCATCTATGGTTTTTAAACCCTTAGCTTTAGCCCATCTGCGATTACCATCTAGTATTATGCCAACGTGTGTTGGGATTGTTCCGTCCACGGGTGGCTACACTTTCATTATTTCGGCTTCTTTGCCTTTTGCAGCGACATCGACATCAGATTTTGCCTTGTTCATTATATCGTCGACCTGCTTTTGCAAACGCTTAGCATCGTCTTCGCCCACTAGTTTGTCTTTTTTAGCTTGGTCAATTTTAGCAAGAGCATCGTGACGGGTACTGCGCATTGCAATCATGCAATCTTCGACTTTTTCGCCTAGTTGTTTTACGATTTGCTGCCTACGCTCTGTGGTAAGTGCCGGGATTGGCACACGTACTACGTGACCGTCGT
>Ga0075163_10011480_pt1 | contig 11542 bp, 2 predicted proteins | sample JI1023141ADNA_FD_71478 | JGI IMG/M metagenome (GOLD analysis project Ga0075163, IMG submission 71478) | Wastewater effluent complex algal communities from Wisconsin, to seasonally profile nutrient transformation and Carbon sequestration -... | ecosystem: Engineered > WWTP > Effluent > Algae... | reverse complement strand
CACCTCCGGCGCAAGCGGTGACGTAGAAGTGCGAGCTCCGGGCGGAATAGCAAGGACACGTACGGCAAGCAACAGCACCGATACCGTGCGATTCTTTGGTCCGCCTACCATTACGGATTTTAACCCGAAAGTCGGTAAAGCAGGCGATATCGTTACCATTCAAGGAACAAATTTCGACCCGTCGGCGCTTGCGTTTTTTGGTGGATTTCAAGCAGGCTCCGTAACGGTGAATAATTCTTCGGTGATGAATGCTGCGCTGTCTGCAAACGGCGATAATGGTCTTGTTTTTGTGCGGTCTGTCGGTGGCACGACTACAAGCTCCGTGTCATTTTCGTTTGTCCGACCGCCTGATATTCAGGGGCTTGGTACAAAATTTGGAACACTTGGGACGGAAATTATTGTTACCGGCGCGAATTTCAAATCTATCAGTGAAGTATGGCTCGGTCCGGTGCAAGTAACCTTGTCCACAGTCACGGTTGATTCACCGCAGCAACTTCGTTTCCGCGTACCGGCACCCGTCAGCGGACCAATTACGGTACGGAATATTGCCGGAACAAGCATAAGTGCGGATGTCTTTACCTTCGTCTTTCCACCACAAATTACCTCCATGACCCCGGACAGTGGTAGTTTGGGCAATCAGGTCGTTATTCGCGGGCAAAACTTTATTTTGGTGACGAGCCTGACCATCGCGGGAGCCACGCCACTCCAAACATTTGTTACCTCCACAACACAAATTGTGGCAATATTAGGACGTGGCGAAACCGGCACTGCTCCCGTTATTCTTCAAACGATTGGCGGCGTTACGGCTTCGACACTGCGCTTTACGTTTATCAATCCGCCGCTTATCTCGTCCATTCGTCCGCTCGTTGGTGGACCGCGTACACTGCTGACCATCACGGGCGCGAACTTTAGCGCTATTGACCGCGTGACCGTTGGTGGGCTTGATGTACGGAGCTATGAAGTAATTTCTACCACGCAAATTGTGGCGGTAGTTTCTGATGCAGGTGGTAGTGGTAACGTACAAGTCTTTAACCGACTCGGTGGTGCATTTTCCGGTGAACGTTTTACGTTCTACTTCCCACCAAATGTTCAGAATTTCGACCCCTTGGAAGGCTCAACAGGCTCGACAATAACAATTACGGGCGAAAATTTTGTCAATTCTACTTTTACGGTTGTTACGATTGGTGGTGTTCCGGTAGCAGAGTTTGAGGTGCCGATGGCAAGTCAGATTATCGCTGTGGTCTCGACCGGTGCAACAGGAAAAGTCGGTGTACGAACCGATGGCGGGTATTCGGAAAGTCTTCTGCCTTTCCGTTTTGTGCCGCCCCGTCAAGTGCCGCCGCCATTTATTACAAACTTTGCGCCCGATTCCGCATCGGTCGGCGATATTGTAACAGTAGATGGTCTCAATTTTGTCAACGTCCGGCAGGTGCGGGTTAGTGGTGTAACGGTTGCATCCTTTACTGTCAATTCTCCGACATCGCTCAGTTTCTTGCTTCCACAAGCAACGACCGGTACAATTGAAGTACAGACGACAACGGGCACAGCAATTGCGCGGCGCGAACTTGTGATTGTGCCACCCCGCCTCCAGCTTACGCCACTCCAGCGCGACTCGGTAGTGGCAGTGCAAATCTATAATGCTACCGATGGTGTGAACTGGACACGTCGGCGTAATTGGCTTACCACCGTGACCATTGACCGTTGGCAGGGAGTTACGGTTGAGGGAGGTCGTATCACGCAACTTACGCTGGATAGTGCAGGCTTACGCGGGACGTTGCCGATTGTCATCAGCAGTTTGACAGCTCTCAAAGCCTTGCGTGTACGCGGCAATAGTCTCGAAGGGGCGTTTCCGTCCGGTATTCTCTTGCTTCCTCAACTACAAGAATTGGCGCTGTCCAATAACCAGTTCTCCGGCGAGATACCGAGCGGTATTGGTTCTATGACGAGCCTTGCGTCATTACGGCTGGAGGGGAACCGCTTCACCGGGCAAATTCCGGCGGAAATGTGTTCACTCATCGGCTTAAAAGAAATTGTGTTGGCGAATAATCAGCTTACCGGCACCATACCATCGTGCTTTGCACGAATCCCTGTATTGGAGCGGCTTGACCTGAGCAATAATCGTTTCTCCGGTGGTATTCCGACTGAATTTGCCGGATTGCAGCTTTTGCAAGATTTGCTTGTGAATAACAATTTCCTTGTTGACCAACTGCCGCGCACGATTTGGGGCAGTGCCTCGGTGACGGTTGCCGGCGGGAAGAATGATGGACAAGTAACTGCTACAGGCTTACGGTCACTGGTGCGTCTCAACATTAGCAATAATCAAATCATTGGTGAAATTCCAACGGAGATGGTCAATGCCACGACGTTGCAAGAATTTACCGCAGCAAACAACCAATTACGCGGCTCGCTGCCAAGCGCATTGGGCGCACTCGTAAACTTGCGTGTGCTGGATGTTTCCAACAACAGCCTCACGGGGCAGATACCAAGCAGCGTACGCGACTTGCGTCTTGTGGAGCGTTTTGTAGTCAGTCGGAATAATCTTTCCGGCACTATTCCACTTGAGATAGGGCAAATGGTCAACCTGCGTGTGCTGGCGCTGGACAGCAACAATTTTTCGGGGGCTGCGCCCGAAGCCTTGACGACGCTTGCGCGATTGCAAATACTACGCCTTCAGAAAAACCAAATTACGACTATTCCAAACCTCAGCGGTATTACGCCGTTGACCATACTGGCTGTTGAAAATAACCGTTTGCAATTCGAGGCACTTGAGCCGAATGTTCGTTCCTCGGCAACATCCTTCACCTTTACCTATTCGCCGCAAGACAGCGTAGGCACAGCGCGGGATACAGCCGCCGCCGTGGGGCTGCCGTTTACACTTTCGTCGCGTTTGCTCAGTGACAACAACGTTCATACGTGGTTCAAAAATGGTCGAGAAGTGCCCGGCGTACTAAGCCGTGCGCTTACGTTCCCTGCGTTTGCACGGCTTGATACGGGTGTTTACAATGCTCGTGTGACCAATAGTGTTGTGCGTGGTTTGACGCTCTTCACGCGCCCCGTGCGTGTACTGGCTTCCACAGCACCTGCTCCGTCCAGTCCGCCAACACTCCTTGCCCCCGCAAATCAAGCGGCTAATGTTTCCTTAAACGGTACCTTTGAGTGGTTATCGGTCTTGGGTGCTGGCGCTTACGATGTGCAGATTGCCACCGATGCTGCGTTTAGCACGCCAACACTTGATACGACCATTGTTGGGACGCAGGTACGACTTTCGGCAGGAACACTAAAAAGTTTCACAAGTTATTTCTGGCGCGTTCGGGCACGAAATGAAAGCGGTGTGAGTGAGTGGTCATTATCGCGGACGTTTACAACGATTGATGCCGGAGCGCTTGTGGTCATTCCGCAAAGCGATATTGGGCGCACGGTAGTCGGGCGCACAAAATCTGGGACGGTCGAGGTGGTAAGTGTGAGTGATGCGCCCGTGCAGATAGTCGGAGCACGTTTGGAAGGAACGGACATAACAGCATTCCGCATAGATACAACTACAACATCAGTGCGAGACGTAACAATTCCTGCTTTTGGCAAATACCAAATTCGTATCAATTTCAATCCCGCGTCTTTGGGCGTGAAACAAGTGCGTTTGGTGTTGACTCTCAGCAATGGCGGCGCAACGACCACCGAGCGAAGTGGTGTTGTGCGTGGTACGCCGACGTTTGTGGATGTGAATAATCTTGATTTTGATACGGTTCTGACTGATTTTGTCAAAGTGCGTAATCTTGCAGTTGCGAATTTTGGGCGTGACACTATTCGTATTCGTGAAAGGCTCATTTTCTCGGATACTACCACTACAAAACTCGACCCGGCAGCCCCGCAGTTTCCTTATACTATTCTCCCGGGCGATACGCTCTACTTGCCCGTTCAGATGCTTTCATCACGTCTGGGAGCGACTTCCGGTACAATCAATATCGTTACCGCGCAAGATACAATCGTCGTTGATACCAAAGGCTTTGTCCGCGAGAAAAACGATCAGGACGTCCGTTTTAGTATAGGAATTGAAGCCATTCCAAGCGTTGCGACACCGGGAAGCAGGGTGCAGCTGCGATTATACGGCGTTCCTGATATTGGTAAATCCTTTGCTCAAACATTGAGTGAGATTTTCCGTGCAAACAATCCTTCGTATTCAATTTTAATCTCCATGAATCGCAATGTCCTTGTTCCGGCAGCAAGCGAAACAAAACTAACGACAACCGCAACCCCGGGCGTATATCGGGTCGTGCAGCCGCGCCTCAATAACGACCCGGCAACGACGACGTTCCTAACCTTTGACTGTGTGGCTGTTGCTGGTGAAACGAACGTAACGGCAATAGTCATTACAGAACGAACATGGAATGACCCGAGTATTTTCGTGGGATTACCGGTCAACGGTACGTTTACTGCCAATGTCTCACGAGCAGGCGGTATGCGGCTTATAGCCCCCGCCAAGAAGACGACTAATCTCATCACGGCGCTCAAGCCGAATCCTTCAAGCGACGAGGCTGTCATTGCCTACACAATACAGCAAGACGAGCCGCTTGAAATTGCGGTCTTCGATGCACGTGGTGTGAGGGTGCGGACGCTTCTGACGACCAGCGAGCAAAAATCAGGAGTGCACACCATTACCCTGCGCACCAGCGACCTTGCAAGTGGGCAGTATCGCATTATGCTCATAGCGCCGTCGGGCACGGTACAAGAGCAGTTGAATGTGGTGCGGTAATTACTAAGCGCAATAGCCATCAGCGTAACGCGGACGTGCATACCACAGTAAAACGACAACGGCAGCGTGTTTCTCAGCAAACAAAGAAACACGCTGCCGTTTTACTATACTTTGCACACCGCACAAATACAAGAAAGGAAACCTTTTAGGATACGGCTGTAACCATTAGTTTTTTTCTTTGAGCAACGTGTTTTTTGCCTTTTGCAAGGCTTCTCGCTGCTCTGCGCTGACCTCAGGATAGCGCAAATCCAATTTCTCCAGCGTGTCCGTAATTACGTCATTCAAAACAATGCGGGTAAACCACTTATTATCCGCCGGAACGATATACCATGGAGCAAATTTTGTGCTGGTGTTCGTGAAGACATCTTCGTAGGCGCGTTGGTAATCGTTCCAATGCCCGCGCTCCTCCACGTCGGAAAGGGCAAATTTCCAGTTTTTATCGGGGTTGTCTATACGTTCCAGAAAGCGGCGTTTTTGCTCACCTTTGGAGACATTCAAGAAAAATTTGAGAACAAGAATGCCATTCTGGACAAGGTGTTTTTCAAAAGCGTTGATTTGCTCAAAGCGGTCTTGCCAGATGTGTTTATGACGTGCTTCATCGGGGAGTTGCTGGCTTTCTAAAATTTTGGGATGCACCCGTGCAATCAAGACTTCCTCGTAGTACGAGCGGTTAAAGATGCCGATGCCGCCTCGTTCCGGCATATCTTTATGCGCCCGCCAGAGATAATCGCGGTCAAGTTCAAGCGCCGAAGGGGCTTTGAAATTTACCACCGTGCAACCCTGCGGATTCACGCCCGAAAAAACGTGCTTCACCGCACTGTCCTTGCCCGCAGCATCCATTGCTTGAATGATGATCAGTAGCCCATATGTGTTTTGGGCATAGAGAATATCCTGCAATTTCGCCACTTTTGCGATACCTTTTTGGAGTTTTTCACTGGTTTCTTCCGCGTTTTTGTATTTGCCGGTGAAAGCGGGGGCATACTTGCTGAGCTTTATCGGTTTCCCATCAGTGGGAACAAGGAATGGAGAGTGTTTCATGGTAATCGTGGAATTGTATGCAAAGAGAAGTTGGGGATTGTCCTCGAAAAATGGGTAATTTTTTTGGAATATCAAATCAATTTTTGCCAATGAGAGGGGCGGTGTTACGATTTGGTAATATTCTGTTTTTTTGCCTCTTCCAAAGTCTGTGCTTTTATATTGCGACAACTGTTCAATACACAGTTCTACTTTGCGTTGGTTGAAAATGCCAGTCATTCAACCTTCTTGCACGATGTGTAGTAGAATCTGAGGGAACTTAAAAAGGAGACTTCCCTGTGGTGTATCCCACCCAAATACTCAGGAAACGGAGAATTGATGAAACAACTGCGACTATCGCTGTACCAAAAAATTGTTGGGCTGGCGTGTATAATTCTTGTGTGCAGCGGAGTGATTATGCTCCTTAATTCTACCCAACGCGAAGCACTCAATGAGCAAGGTACAATGCGCTTGGCAAAGATTTTTTTCTTAGAAGCACGTTCAGCCGAGAGGGATTTTCTTGCAAAGCGCGATACAGCACTTATTCGCATTCTCGAAAATAACGTGGAAGCGCTTGTGCGGACGCTTAGTGTGCATAATGACCCCGCAATAGTCCGTGTTGTGGAGTGTATTGCTGACTACCGCACCGATGCTCGTGCGCTCATTGCCGATGTGAAAAAGCGCGGACTAACGCAAGATTTGGGGATAGAAGGAGAGTTCCGAAAGCAAGTTCATGCGGTGGAAGAAGCCACAAAGAAGTCTGGTCAAATCGGGCTTTTAGCGGAAATGTACCTCACACGGCGGCATGAAAAGGACTTTATCAATCGTGGTTCTACAAAGTACATCCAAAGCGTTAACGAGACCGTTACGTCCTTTCTTGAGAAACTTGATAAGACCTCCCTTGGAAGAGCCGAAAAAGAGTACCTGCGTTCGCTAATGCTAACGTATCAAAGCGGTTTTCGGGAGTATGTGAGCGTGAGCAACAGCATCAATACTGCCCAAGTGCGTTTGGACAGCGTGAGCGCAACTCTCACACCGCAGATGGATGCTATCGTGCAAGACCGCGACGCGAAAGCAGAGCGCTTCCAGACATTCACGCGCATCGCTGGTGTGGCGCTTTTTGTATTGGCATTGGGCATTGCTCTGTATCTCGCACGGCGTATCACCGAGCCAATGGAAATGCTGACTCGTGCTGCCAACAACATCGCGTCGGGCAAAAGCGAAGTGCAGGTGGAAGTGCGCACCAATGACGAAATTCAAGCGTTGGCAGAATCATTCAATGTAATGGTTCATAGCTTGCGTACTTCGCTCGAAGAAGTACGCGAAAAGAGTGCAGAGGCGGAGCGCTCCGCAGAAGAAGCACAACTAACGCGGGCAATAGTCGAAGAGAACGGTGTCCACTTGGCGCAAAGCATACAGAGGATGCTGCTGGCAATGCAGAACTTTGCTATGGGCGACCTGACGATAAAGCTGCCCAAAGATAGCGATGCTGCTATCAATAACCTCTTTCGTGGCTTTAATGGTGTGGTTGAGGATATTGGATTGCTGGTCTGGGAAGTGGTGAGCGCTACACAGGCTATTACGCTTGCGTCGGCGCATATTGCTCGCAGTACGGGGGATATTGCTGTCGGGATGGAAACACAAAAAGAACGCACCGCTGAAATTGCTGCTGCCGTAGAAGAAATTAGCGCGACGATTGGCGAAAACACAAAGCAAGCGGCGTTTGTGGCTCAAGAAGCGCAAGAAGCTAGTGTCGTGGCGGCGCATGGCGGAGAAAGTATGCGGCAAATGGTCACTAACGTTGAGAAAGTTGCCAAAGTAGTCATGGATTCTTCCACTGCAATTCAGCACTTGGGCACATCAAGCGAGGAGATTGGTGTAATTGTGTCAGTCATCGAAGAGATTGCCGACCAGACAAACCTTCTGGCATTGAACGCCGCTATCGAAGCAGCTCGTGCAGGAGAGCAAGGGCGTGGCTTCGCTGTTGTTGCCGATGAAGTGCGCAAACTCGCCGAGCGAACACAAAAAGCAACCAAAGAAATTTCAACGATGATAGCCCAGATACAAAAGAACACCCTTCTGTCGGTACGTTCTATGGAAGCAGCAACTATTCTTGTGGAAGAAGGCAGTCACTTTGTAGGCGAGACCACAGACGCGCTTTCAGACATTATCGCCAAAACACGCACCGTTGCTAGTTTTATGACCCGACTTTCTGATACCACACGCGAAGAAGCCAAAACAAGTTCCATGATAGCTGAGCGTATTGGTTCGGTGAACACGCTCACCGAGCAGTCTAATGCAAAGGCACACAGTATTGCCGAGGCGGCAGACGAGCTTGCGGACTTGACAGAAAAACTGCAGGCAGTTGTCAGCAGATTCGTGCTGGTAAATAATTAAATTGCCGAAGTGCAGTTCATCTCCATTTGGGGCATACCCCATGATGAGAATTATTATCCTGATTTGTTTTCCGCGTTTATTTTGTTTGTTTGCCGCGTAGCAGAGTGAGGATAATTACCGTCCTTTTTTTTACTATTCACATAATCCACTATGAAAAGATTGATCCTTTGTCTTGGCGCTTGTGTCGTGCTTTTTAGCAATGCCGCGCCAATAGCGCGTGCGCAAGGTGTAACCACCTCCGCACTTTCCGGTGTCGTCTCCGATGGCACAGATTACTTGAGACAGCTTGATGAGGCACTCGCGGGAAAAATTACGATGGAACAAGTGAAATTGCGTGGTCTGTCCGGAGCGCGTATTTCTGTTGTTCACGTGCCGTCGGGTACGCAGTACAACGCCATTGCTCGTTCGGATGGAAACTATAACTTGCGCGGGTTGCGTGTGGGTGGTCCTTACACGATTACCGTTACGTTGCTGGGCTATAAAAAAGAAGAATTGAAAGATATTACGCTGGGGTTGGGTGAAAATCGCCGCGTGGATATTTCAATGACCGCACAAGAAGTAACATTGAAAGGTGTGCAGATAACCGCCAATCGTGAAAAGGCTGCCTCGCGCATTGGTGCGGGGAGCGAGATTTCGACAGCACAGTTGGAACGTACGCCCAATATCTCGCGCTCATTCCAAGAAATGACCCGTACCAATCCCCTTGTCATCGGCTCTAATGTTGGTGCAGGTGATAATGTGGGTGGTATAAACATTGCCGGACAAAATAACCGTTACAACAATATCCAAGTGGACGGCGCAGTAATTAACGACCTTTTTGGTCTTTCCAGCACCGGTGCGCCCGGCGGGCAGGCAGCAGCGCAGCCGATTAGCCTTGACGCGATTGAGCAAATGCAGGTCTCCGTAGCGCCCTTCGATGTACGCCAGAGCGGTTTCACCGGCGGCTTGGTGAATTCTGTAACGCGCTCCGGCACAAATACACTGACCGGTTCCGGATATGCACTCTACCGCAATCAAGCATTGGCAGGGCTTAGTCCCAGCGAAAATGCCGCACAGCGCACTCCGCTCAGCACCTTTAGCGATTTCACTGTCGGTGCACGTTTAGGTGGAGCACTGGTGCAAGACAAGCTCTTTTTCTTTGCGAATCTGGAAACACGACGCGTGTCGCAGCCTGCGGAATTATCTATCAATCAGCCGGGCGCAGCTGTAAATTTTCCTGTTCCCCGCGCCACCATTGACCGTATTATTTCGATTGCGAAAACAAAGTATAATTACGATCCGGGCAATTACGACACCTTCACCGCGCAAATCGGTGACGTCAAAGGTTTCTTGCGCCTCGACTGGAATATCTCCGATGAACATCGCCTGACCGTGCGGCACAATATCGTCAGTGCGACACAGGACAGAGGCGTGGACAGAACACCTGCCAATCTCTCGCTTTCCGGCTTGAAGTACGTGTTTTCAAGTCTTCAAAACAACACGGTTGCGCAGTTGAACAGTAGCTTTGGAAGCGATGCAGCAAACGAATTTCGCGTTTCAATTATGAACGTAAACGACCGTCGTGGTGATTTTGCGGGTGGTGTGTTTCCGTTTGTTAGTATTGCTGCCGGTCCGAATGGCGAGGTCGTAACAATGGGCGTAGAGCCGTTCTCGCAAGCCAATTCACTGAACCAAACGATTATCGAGCTTACGGATGACTTTACGATGTTCTTGGGTAGCCACTCGCTTACTATTGGCACGCACAACGAGTTTTACTCCTCAGCAAACGTTTTCTTCCCGTGGTATTTTGGCAATTACCTCTTCGGTAGTGTGGATGACTTCGAGAAAGGTGCACCCTTTGGCTACATAAACCGTTATAGCACCGATGTTGCAAAATATGGCAAAACACCAACGGCGAATTTTGCTTCGATTCAGCTTGGTTTGTATGTGCAGGACGAGTGGGACGTGAGCAAACTGCTTCGTATCACGATGGGTGTGCGCGGTGATATGTTCCTCCTGCCAACACAGCCGTATTTGAACCCCGCCGCACAGCAAGCATTTGGAAAGGCAACCAATGTTGTTCCTAATGCTGCGCTGCTCATTGCTCCGCGTGTTGGGTTCGACCTCGATTTGTCCGACGGCAATCGCCAAACGAAATTGCGTGGCGGCTCAGGTATCTTCAATGGTCGCTCGCCGCTTGTCTGGCTCTCGAATCAGTACAGCAATACGGGCGTTGATATTTCCACGAATTTTATTTTTGACGGCTCGGTTACAAGCACACGCTATCCGGGACAGTTTATGAATCCCAACAATCCGCCCGCACAGCAAAGCGGTTTGACTCCGGGCAACTACTTTGCAACCGTGAATTTCATTGACCCAAATTTCCGTTTGCCGCAAACATGGCGTTCCAATATCGCTTTTGAGCAGCAACTTCCGCTTGGTTTCCTTGCTTCGGTCGAAGGCATTTACTCGAAACTGTTCAATCAGCCTTTGTATCAAAACTTGCGCTTAGGTTCGTCAACGGCTAACGGCATTGATGGTCGTCCGATTTTCAAGCGTGACGGCGGCACGGGAGCTGTTGCTGGCAGCTTTGGTGATGCGTTTTACCTCACCAATACGCAAGAAGGGTATCAATTCAATATCGTTGCGCAAATTCAGAAACCTATCGGCTACACGGGTGTAAAAGCGACCGACGAAGAAAACCAAGTGTGGAAAAATTTCGGTATGAACCTCGCCTACACATATGGTGAGTCGTGGGATGTGAACTCAAACCCGGGCTTTATCGCGGATGAAAATTTCTTCGTACCGTCGGTTGACCCGAATAAATTACCGCTCACACGCTCTGTATTTGATGTTCCGCACCGTTTGGTAGCATTCGTGTCGTATCGTTTTCAATACGGAGCTACCGAATCGCCATTTGCAACAACGGTGAGTCTTCGTTACGAAGGGCGTTCTGGCAGAACGTTCAGTTATGTCTATAACGGCGACCCCAATAATGCTGCGGGCTTGTTCGGTGAGCCTGTGAATCAGGCGCTGTTCTTTGTTCCACGCGACCGTAGTCAAGTATCCATGAGTGATGCAGGCTGGAGTGCGATGAATACGTTTATCACGAATGACCCCGTTTTGAGTCAATATCGTGGCAAGATTGTTGATAGAAACGCAGGTCGTGAGCCGTGGGTGAATGAATTGGACTTGGCGGTTGTGCAAGATATTCCAACAGGTGTAGGTCGCGTTCAGTTGACGGCAAATCTGTTTAATGTGCTCAATTTGCTGAATCCGGCATGGGGACACATTCAGTACGTTACACGTCCTTCGCAGGGCGATTTTAGCGGGCAGTCCCGCTATGGCTTGGCAAAATTCAACGGCTTCGAGTCTGATGGGCGTATGAAACTTGAGTTCCAAAGC
>Ga0075163_10011479_pt1 | contig 11542 bp, 23 predicted proteins | sample JI1023141ADNA_FD_71478 | JGI IMG/M metagenome (GOLD analysis project Ga0075163, IMG submission 71478) | Wastewater effluent complex algal communities from Wisconsin, to seasonally profile nutrient transformation and Carbon sequestration -... | ecosystem: Engineered > WWTP > Effluent > Algae... | reverse complement strand
AATTACACCTTTATCTTTTATTATCCTTTTATACTCATTCCAAAGTTTATCAAATGGTATAATTATATCCCAAGCACAAGCAGTAGTTCCATAAGGAAGGTCGCAACAAATCATATCCACGCTTTTATCAGCAATATATGGAAACACATCAAAACAATCAGCGTGGACTAAAACACTACGCATAACATGGGTTTTGCAATAGTGGGGCGGAAGTTGTAAATTCATCATTTGTAATTCTATTAAACATTAGTTGTGGGTTGAACATTCGTGCCTTGAAACCCCACCATCGCAAAGCCGTAATCCGTTATACGCTACTTTAGGAGCGACATCAACTCCTTTAAAACTTCGGTGCTTAATTTTGAGTAATCTGTATCTTTCAACTTTTTGACAGTCTGTTGCCTCCAAAGTTGTTCTTGAAGTTTTGGAGTTTCTAAATAAAAACTTGCACTTGACCATCTATCTGTATTGCCAAGTTTTCTTGCAGTTCCATAACGTGAAAGTTCAATGCCAAATTTATAATCGCCACCTTTGGCAATTGCTTGCGTTTTAGTTACCCTTTCGATAGTAATTACCTCTGTAATGTCATTGTAATTAGTTCGGTAAAGTTTTGCCCCGACAAATAAAACGGCAGGTAACACTGCATTGCCAATAGCGGGGGTTATCGTTTTCAAATCAACGTTTCCCATTTTCGTTAATTGTTTTTGATGGGGTTTGGGTGGCCGCTAATTAAACTCTTCGCCACAAACATTGCATTTTAGCATATTTGAGCCTATGTATTCCCTTTTGTTTCTTGGGTGTGTGCAACGCTCACTTCGTTCTACAATAGTAGATTGACGCAATGCTGCGTATTCTTCCATCCAAGCGACCACTTCATTGTACCTTTTTTTGGTATCTAAACTAAAAACTCCTTTTTCTGCTAAAAATTCCTTCGCATTCATTTCCTTCGCTTGTTTTTGATTTTTTGACTTCGTTTAGGGGTGTAAATTACCGCATCTTTGGGTATGACCTTAGGGGTGATGAACCTTGGTCCTTTGTAGGGGTTGGTGATTTCGTAGACTTCGGATGGGTTCATGGCGTTATCTGGGGTAGACTAATGCCCGCTTCCATCAGACAATAATTTATTTTGTTCGTGTAACGCATTTAGCCCAAGAACATTGATTTTGTGCTGAATGGCATTTTCAACTTCTGTTTTTGCTTCAAATACAACTTCATCCATAGTTTCTTGAAAGCATTTAGCGAAGAATGGGATATTTTTTTCTACTTCCACAGTTAGCCATTCAAGGTGCATTTGTAATTGGTGCACATCCTCCTTAGATAATGTTTTCTTCTTTACCAATCCCTTTGCTTGATTTTGACGTTCTCTAATTGTGTTGCCAAACATTTTCATTCTCTCTTCAAACTTTCTATGCACAAATTCTTTTCTGCTTTCTTGCGTCGGCAAATCGGCAATTTTTCTTCCTTCTATTCTTTCGATAGTGCAAGGAACGCCAGAGCCACAATTCATAGACGTAAGCATTTCGGCAAATTGCCCACTCGACATTCTAATCCTTACAATTTGGGCCCTGTTGTAATACCTATCCTGAGTAAGCTCCCTGTGTATTTCAGAGTGGTGCACTTCCATAGATATATAATGGTCTTGCGGTAATTCGCTGCCGTAAAAATGAGTTCCGTTACTATTGGTTCTATTAAATATTATTTGACCAAAACTTTCGTGTGATAAACTTTCGTGTTCCATTTTTTGATTTGTTTTAATTTGACCGTACTACCCCAAATCTACCTCCCCTCACCTTTCAAATGGAGTTATTTCGATGGAATGCTCAATAAACTCCTTCAACTGATCTTCTAAGGCGCTATCCCAGACGCCCTCCAAGGGTGTTATATCCATGATCTTTATGCCCGTTGCCGTAGTAGCCCGATCCCCAACACAGGGACCGGCTACAGGAACGGTGTAGTAATCAACTTCTACAATAGCATCGCCTACTGCATAGATGTTGTCGCTAATATGTTCTATGTGGAGCATGGGGGTTATTGTGTTTCTAAAAATTTCCTAACCTGAATAACTCTTTCTTTCAATGCCTCAATCTTTTCCATTTCCAGCATAGTAGTAAATTCCATAATTCGCTCATTTGCCGGAACGTCATACTTCCAGTCTTTGCAATGAAGCTCAAATGGTTCCCCGTCGTCTGCTGCCCTTTTCAGGAATAGCTCCATATCGTAGATACCCCTCTTTTCGATCTCAATACAAGCCTCCACGTAGGAATCTGAATTTCGGTCGGGGCCCCCAAGGTCGTACCACTTGCGCTCCTTTTCACGCCTTAAGAGATTGGGCGGAGTATTGACAAGGCAATAGGTGGTGGTCCAGCTTTCTTCTTCGCCAAGCCACGCATAAATCATATTCTGCCATTCATAAACCTTATCCAGCTTGTCGGATTTATAAGGGAACGTGGTCCAGTCCCACGAGCTTTTAATATCCTTGTTTATCAGCTTCCCTGTTAGCTTATTGAATGGGTCTGGCGTACCAGTAGCCCACTCATTCTCTAGCTTGATCGGGTTTTTGTAAAGCATAATGCCTTTCAGGGTAGCCACAAGGTCAAACCCGTCTTCTTCGCAAGCGCTCCCTTTCTGTGTGTATTTGTTGCTAAAGTCTGCGGTCCGATTCCATCTCTGTCCACGCTGCCATTGAAGGGCGTAGCTTTTGGCGGTTTCGCCTAGGACCACTGTTTCCTTGCTCTTTTCCAGTGCAGGGATTTCGGATTCTAATTTATCAATAGAAGCCTTTAGTTCAGAGTTGCGCACCTGAGACCGCTTTTCAACTGGCACAAGACCCCATTTCTCTTTCTTTTCCTTAAGCGTAGAAACCGCCTCCAAATACTTCTCCATTGGCGTTTTCCCAACGGGGTCCGTCATTATTAATGAGGCCGCACTGGCCCTTATCCTAAATAAAGGAGTCATATTTTTCTTGGTAATAAGGTAAAACATTCTCATGCAAATCAACCTGCCCTTTCAATGCCTCTACCTGATCCTTAGATGTGCATAGATTAATGAGATTAACAAGCCTTTCTTCGTCTCTGGTAAGCCTTGGGACGTCGGGTAATGCAATATTTTCTGCTCTGTTAAGGTCTGAGCCAAACAGTCGGCCAAAGTGGTCGCAAGCATCTTTTATGGCAATGGATTTGGCAATCCCAAATGCCATAGATATTGCTCCATTATTGATGTTGGCAAGGTCTGCCGGACTGCTATCCTTTTTGGTCTGTAGCTGCTGCGCTCCGATACCGTCGTGAAACTCCATAGTTCCAAGGATAGGGTGCAAGTAATGTACCCGTACAACCACATACACGCCATTGAAGCTAGTTCCTTCACGCAATACCTCTATCCGGTAGCGTTTGAAAATGCGCTTTAAAAGCCATTCCACACGCCCAATTGGCAGATAGTCGATGCCAACATTTACGGGGCCGCTAGGCGTCTCAACTTTCTTCTTAATAAAGGGGTGAACCTTTACCCAGTCTTTGTGTGGCGGCTTATCCAAAAGAACGTTTAGCGCATTTACGTTATCGTCCTGCGGAACGGTCATCTGGTACAAGTCCTCTATGGTAGGGAGGGCTGTAACAAACTTTCTTGGCTGAATCGCTATTTCTTGTGTCTTTGACATAGCTTAAAAGGGCAATTCTGAATCGTCGCTGCTTGTATTTGCCTTTGCCGCTGTAGCGGGCGCCCCTTTTGCGGGCTGTGCCCCCTGTGCTGCTGGCTCTGAGGACCAGATTACACGGCCATTGCCCAGATAGGTTCGGGGAGTCTTTGCGTCCCTTTCTTCTTTTGTCTGAGCCTCCCAACACGAAGCGTCGTTGTCGTACTGGTCCTTTTCATCCTTTAATTCGACGGTAATATTGGCATACTTAGCGCCATTTTTACCTTGTACGAACCTTGTTTTGTCAAACTTCATTACGTCGATTGACACATTAATTAATTTTCCCATTGGTCTTTTTTTTAAACAAATTTAATTTTAAACAAAACTTAATTTTCATTCCTTTCGTCAATCAGCACCTTAAACACCAGCAGTCCGCAAAAAACGGCGGCAAATGGAATTCCACGGGGATCGCTGTACGTTACCAGCATATACAATGCTGCTGTAATTGAGGCCACACAGGCCACGATAAAAAAGGCTAACCACTTGTTTTTCATATAAGGTGCGCTAAGAGGATGGCGGTAAATAAGAGGGCGGCCAGAATGCCCCAAAACCAGTTGTTGTCGAATCCGGTTCTCATCAGGTCTTTCATATTTGGAAGTATTGATTATCAATGATTGTTAATTGCGTGCCAGGTTCAGCCACGTACATCCCGCTTGAGAACGCGGCTTTTTGTAAGTGGTATTGGGTTTCGGAGATTTCAAGAACAGCATGAAATATGAAAGTCCCACGGGTAATTTGAAGGGCTAGTTCGTATCCGGTCAAACCCTCTCGCTTCTCGCTCAGGATTAAAGCCCCTCCAAAATGCAGTACAAGCTCCTGAATTTCCTGTAGGCTGCTCATCTGTAGTTGAAGCTGCCCTTGCTTACCAGATTCGGATAGTGTCAGAATCGGAACAATGTATAATGCTGATTCTTTGGTCATGCCGAATGGGTGTTTTTTAGGTTCCATATACTTTGATTTGAAGTCGGTGAAGGTGATGGTGGGAGGTAAGTTGTCCGTAGCCCATTCCTTAAAGGGAGAGTACCGAACGACATCCAACACGTCAGCATTAGCGTTCCACCATTTAATATCCTCAAACCTCTCCCCAATCGCCTCCAAAAAAGCCCGCAGTTCTGTTTTTTCTTCCGGCGTGCATGGCCCTACTATCTCACTCCTCATTTGTTCGATGTTTTTCATGGTTGTGCTTTTTTAAGAACTTCTTCTGCTTTTGATATGGCCTCATAAATGATCTGTCTTTTGTCGGACCAGATTTGCGGGCCAAATTGAAACATCAGCTCTACCAACTGCCGAAGCGTTTGACTAAGAGTCTCGAACATCTCTGGGGCTGCGGCTTGTAAATGCCAGTCGGCTTCGTTTTCAGAGTTATAAGGATAGTAGCACTCATTACTTTGTAGTGTTTTCCCGTCGCCGTCCTTAATCTCCATATAGCCATTTTCTTGAGTAAAAACCCAAGGTCCGGGTGTGTGTGGTGTTTTCATGGTTGTAAAATCTGGTCTAATTCATCAAACATTTCATTGTACCTGCTGTCAAAAATCGCTTCTTTGAAAGAAGCATTTTCATTCCAATACACCTTCAACATAGAACTGTTTTTAGATCTTGAATATCTGGCATTTGCCAAACGGTCGCAAAGTTTTACGAAAATGGCGCACTCCGTATTTCGGATGCCTTGGTAATATTTGTCGTTTGCCCGGTCGGCTCGGAATCTGCCCTTTTCATTTGTTAAAGCGTAGATAATATCGGCTGTTGGGGTGTTTGATTTGCTCCTAACATCGTTATAGGTTTGCCGACAATCTTCAATTAAATCGTGCCCCCAACAAGCATCTTCGACAATATCAATTAATTGTGGGTCTATCAAATGCCTAAATCTGTGCATTTCATCCACAACCATTTGTAAGTGAAACTCATAAGGATGCCCATCATACTCGTGGTTAGTGGCTTTATGGCACCCAATAGCGTACTTTCTAAAACTTTGGCTCATTTCCGTAATTTTTGTATTGCGTTTTCAAGAAAAGATTTTCGGATGGGGTAGCGGTCTTCTGCTTCTAAGCCATAAACAGCGGCAGAAATACCCTCCATTTCGGGAAACATTTTTTCGGTGTGCTCACTGCCCCAATAGGCCCCATTTGGGGCATTGGCTCCAACACTCTCTAAATCCCACAAAATGCAAGGCAATCTGAGACAGCTAGAAAAGCCAGATATTCTATACCTACTTTCCCCCGCCTCCAACTGCCTGAGCGCTTCTATGTAGCATTCCAGCCTGATTTCTTCGGGGACTAGCTGCCCCGGTGCGATGTTTTCGTTTTTCATTACTTCAAAATCTGAGATAATTGTTTAATAATCTGGTCTTTGTTGGCCATGATTCTGGCATAGTTTCGCCTACTGGGATGATCTAGGCAGATGTGCTCTGGCAATCGGTAAAGAGGCGTGGTTCTTGAAAAGACCTCTTTTTTAGCTACAGCGCCTAAAACTATAACCTTATCGGCATTTACAAACTTGGCTTTTAATGTGTTAGCCCAATGTTGCTGGACAGCCTTTTTAGATGGCGGCTTATGCCCGCCAGACTTATTCAGCCCCGGAAATTCATTGCTGACTGCCTCAAAGTCAAACAACTCCTGAGCTTGTTCTTTTGATATGCCTACCCACGCCAACATTTCATAAAGTAGGGTGGTATCGTATGGCAATTTTTGCTCTTTTAGGGGCGGAGCTTGCCCGATAATAAGAATCTTTTTCATAGCTTAAACGTTACCTTTGCGGCCTCCGAAATTCCTAGTTCGTGCCCTATAATTTGCTCGCTTCGCTTGTGCGATGTTTCCCAAAAGCGATTGCACTTCTTGAAAGACAAGAACTCTATTGAAGCATGAGCCAGATGTAGCACGCCTTTCGCCATGGTTTTAGCGTAGATATGAGCGGGCAATTTCACAGCAAAGGATAGCATAGGGTGAGGGCTTTGTCTGGTTTTTACGTGGCTATCTGGGCCGAAATATTGAACCCATGAAACGCCGCCCTTCATGTTGATTCGCAGCCCCTCGTGCAGGTCGTCAATTTTCTCAATCGCAAAACCGTTTTCAATTGCCCACGCCCTTACCTCCAATGCCGTCAGACATGGAAAAACAAGCGAAAGAACGAAAGCGCCCTCTGGAATAATCAATGGCCCGTTTTGCTCCATAAATAACCACCCGATTTTATCCCTCTGCTTTATAAGCGCTGTGGCAAACGTGCAGCCAATTTTGCCAGACCGAATCCATTTAATATTCTCCTCTATCGGTGTCATTATTTCAAATAATTAAATACTTCCTTCATTTTCTCTATAAACTCCGCTCTTTTCACCTTTTCACTTGCTGCCAGTAGTCTTTCTATCCGGCTTTCCAGCTCTATGGTTTGGGTAATATACCCGCCTTCCGGCTCTAATAGGCTCACTTGGGTAAGGCTGTAAACCCGTTCGCCGACTTTCACAATCCGATGGAATGCTTCGCCTTTGGTTTTGCGGTAGTGGACTTGTTTCATTGCTTTACAAATGTTTTAAAGCGTTTGATATTGCCGTTTAAGACCAGATCCAAGACTACGGGATTTGCGTTGCTGCAAAGTAGCTTTTGCATAGCCTTGAAAGCGTCTATACCGTGCCCATTCAGAGCTTTTTTAAGGGCGGCCAATCTTATGCAATGGTGAGCCGCTATAAGCTCCATTGCGGCCTCGTTAATTTGATCCTGAGTGGCGTTTGCCCATCCGTTTACAGGTGTTTTCATGCCTTCAATTCGCTTATATATCCCTGCATATTCTTTCTTAGCCCTATCGGGTAATTATACCAGCTCACGAACTTTGCGGCCCGATTTTGCAAGTCTTCCAGATCGTTGGAATAGTCAATGAAACAAATACTTTCGCTGCCGTCCTTGTGGATACTTTTGTTAATGAAGGCATATTTCTTTTTAGCGTTGTACTTGTTGTGAAGCAATGTGCTTTCCCGTTCTAGTTCGGGGCGGTTGTGATCTATAATCACGTAGCTGTATGGGGTTTTCATGCTTCTGCGTATTTTTCATTCCCGTTGTACTCCCTTACTTTAAAAGCATTTACCAACTTTATCCAGTTATCAAAATGCACTAAACGTTGAGAGAAATAATTACGTGCATAGTATGTAGGTTTGCTTTTAAGCCATTTGGAAAGGTCGGTTTCATTTTCTATTACAGCCGTTTCGATTGGCCTGTATTCAAAAGAATGATATACATTCCATACTTTCAAAACTCCTCCTTTCTCAATTGAGAAGGCGTTACTAGGTCCGAATGTTGTATATAAATATTCATTCTCCTTGAGTTCCCTGACTTTTGAAATCAGTCTTTCAATTGGTTCTTTTGTTATTGTTGCCGTCATAGAATTTATTGGTTTAAAATTTGGATAAACATCTTTTTCATCCGTTCTCGCTCTTCTTAGCATTCAAATACACCAGGCAGAACATGGCTGCGAAAACAATGCCCGCAAGGGGTGAGATTAGGTAGATGAGGGCTGTGGATAGTATGAGGGTGCGCATGGTTATTTTTTATTAGCTCTAATGATTTCTCTTTTCAATTCTTCGTGCCCCGCTTTCCATCGTAATTGGCGACCTTTCTTTTCGTCAATATCGGAATTGAAATCATCAACTGCCATCGAGTTGGTTGTGGTGGTGGAAATGGTTTTGTTGCGGTATTCCATTGAGATTTTCCAATGGCCGTGGCCTGTTTTTTGAATCTTAATTGTTTTCATGATCAGTGATGCTGTTTAATTTCTGCCCAAAATCGGGCATTGAACCCGGCGCAGGAATCGAACCTACGCCATGCTCCTAGCGGGTTATGGTTTAATTAGCGCAAACAGTACATCCGTATTTTCCCGGCCTTTGCTTTACCTGAAACCCCTCTTTGCACGCCTCACACAAATCTGGGGACTCTTCAAAAAATCTTGCCATCTGAAAAATCCTTTCTCTGCTAAAATATAGGGTTTTGGAATAGTGCAAAAAGCCTTTATACTCTTTTCCCTCCGCTTTTATCTTGCCTATCTGAACAGCACAAAACGAAACCTCTTTAATTATTTTGGTTTGGTCTTTGTTGGTCAAGGCGTAAAGCCTGACCTTTCGCTTACCTATCACCTCCCCCGTACTGGGGGAAAGGATAGGCGTTTTGTATTCTGTGTAAATTGGGGAGTAAATCATTGTCCAAAAATGGAAAGGTGAATTTCTGCCCAAAATCGGGCATTGCCCCCTGCAACCCATCCCTGAGCTGCAAGGCCCTGAATTTACCCGTTCAGGCGGGGGGTTATGGCTTATCTAAAATAACTGTTATTGTATTTACTCCCGTTGGCCTGAATGCGCTGCTAAAGCTGCCGGACGGGTTTTCTTCCCACGTTCCGAACTCATCAACAAATTGCATAAAGCTCCGAACCTTTGCGGCTTCTCTGTTTTTGTTCCCCGCCATTATTGCGACAATACGACCGCCCGCTTTTAATAGGCTCCAAGCGTGTAAAACGTGGTCAATATCTTGCAAGTTCTCAAAAGGCGGGTTCATTATTATTTTGTCGTACTGGCCCGAATGCTGTAAAAAGTTGCCGCTTTCAACCTCAAAACCTTTCAGCCTTAAGGCCTCTGAAAGTGAATTATTGACCTCAACACAAAGTAAATAATTGTCAGGGTGCGCCTCTGTGATAGCTTCGGCCAAATGCCCCAAACCAGCGGATGGCTCCAAAACTACGTCGCCCTCAATAATCCCCGCTTTTGCAACAACTTCGGCGGCCAATCCTTCGGGAGTTGGGAAAAACCCATCAATCTTTTTGCCCACAAATTGTCTTTCCAGTTCTCTTATTTGCTGCTGTTTCTTTTGCTCATCGGTAAGCTGTACCCCTTCTTTAATTCGTACCAATTCCCGCAAGGCTGCCCGTAGTTCAAATATTGTGGTGATGCCTAAACGCTTAATTCTTTCTAGCCTCAAATGAGCCTTTTTATATCGTTCGCACTCCCATTTGTCAATGCCTGGGCTACTCCAAAGAAAAAGCGTTTTGAAGTCTTCTAGTCTTTGACCTTCTGTAATGGTTAAAAATTGCGTTTCTGGCTTTAGGGCCTGCATCCGTTTTGCCATTCTTGCGGCTGCCAATTTCTTGCCCTTGTCTTTTTGTAATTTATTGAGCGTCGAAATGATATGTTCTTTGTATAAGACAGGGTGCGGATATTCCGCAAAATCTACAACTTCAGGCACAAATTTAAAGTTTTCGCTTCTCAAGTTATTGGCTTGAATATATCGCCATTTTGCAGCCGATAAAATGCTTTCCAGTTCTGCCAATTGCGTGGTGGCTGTCAATTTCTCCAAGTGTTTAACAGTCCCGGCCTGTATGCCTTCGGCTATTTTGTTGAGGGTAACAGAAAAAACAATTTCGGCGGCGGCGGCCCGCTCTGCATTGCTTGCCATTCTTGCCCGTCTGGCTGTATTGTCTTTTCTGTCTTTATTTAGTTCATCGGTTGCCCGCTCGCCTATTGCCTCGGCTTTTGCTTGTAAATTCTCGGCCCTTTCTTGTGTTTTTTCTGCATTGATAGCCCGCCGCAACTCAATAGCATTAATCTCGCCGTCTTTGATTTGAATAAATAACGCTGCCGCTTCTTTTCGCTCAAATGTGAACCCAGGAATTGCGCCATTGCCTTTAAAGCTGCTGTAGTAGCCCCCCAACTGCTTAGCTCTATTGTTGAGGTCGTGGAAAATGTGTTTCTCTACCCGTTCGCTCAATCGAACAACCCAAAGAGGTATGTTTTTCTTAGTGTGTAAGGTTTCCAAAATTATCATTTCGGTATTGTCTAGGGCAACGGCTGAGATTTTGGCTTTTCTTTCTGCCTCTGCGGCCCTCTGCTCCTTAGTTATTCCGCTGCGCAATTCATCAAAAACTTCCCTTTGTTCTGTGGTAAGAGCCGATTCCCCCTTGCGCCTTACGAACATATTAAACTCCTGCAATGTTTCGGGGTTCTCCATTGCTTTTTTAAAGGCTGCGGCTTTCTGCCTTCTCACCTCCTTCCATGCTTCATACATTTCTGGCGTGGTGCTGTCGAATCGCTTTAGTTGCGCTATTTTTCTCCGGTCAATTTGGGGATCTTCTCCGTATGTCCAAGAATAAGAAAGCATCCCATCGCAAATATCAAAACTAGCGGTAATTGCTTCGGTCATAGTTTTAACCAGTTGCGCTTTCTTTTCTCCCGGTCTGGAATAGATAAAATCCCCTATTTCTTTTATTGTCAATTTGCTGACAATTTCGGCCGCTGTCTTTTCTTCGTTTTCGATGAAATAGGTTTGCAATTCCTTAAGCCGTGAAAATGTGGTTTCGTCCTGCTTTATTTCAGCAATTGCGGCCCTGATTTCTTCCATTGTTTGGAAGGATAATTGTAAGGTTTCCATGGCGTTAGTATTTTGATTGGTTCCCGAAATTGTGAAAAGGAATTGCACGGAGTTTTCTATTCAAGGAAAGCATCATTAAAAGGCTTTCTTTGGTTAGGCTTTCCAGCGTATCATCCGCATGGTATAGCCTCAATAGTTCAGGCTTTGCGGTTTTCTCAACCCAATCAAAATATACTGTATTTTGCTCAAATGTGAGCCTGTAATGTTCTTTCCATAAGGCTTTTATTGCCTTGTTTAATTCTTTCGCTGTCATTTTTTTTGATAGTGTTTAAATCTGAGCGGAATTACTCATTGCTTCCATGCCCGGAATCGAACCGGGCTGAAACCGTTTGGAAGTGTGGGTGGGTTATTGGTTTGCGTATTTTGGCAAGTAGCCTTTAAACTCTGTAATGTTGCAGCCTAATAGGGTAAATGCTCCCTTGACTTCGTGGCACGCAAATCTGTAGATAAAGTCTTTTTTGCTTAA
>Ga0075163_10011476_pt1 | contig 11545 bp, 9 predicted proteins | sample JI1023141ADNA_FD_71478 | JGI IMG/M metagenome (GOLD analysis project Ga0075163, IMG submission 71478) | Wastewater effluent complex algal communities from Wisconsin, to seasonally profile nutrient transformation and Carbon sequestration -... | ecosystem: Engineered > WWTP > Effluent > Algae... | reverse complement strand
GTGGAGTCCGACCCACTCGAGGAGCAGGGCGCCGAGAAGGGACAGCGCCACCCCCGCGAACACGGCGGCCGCCATGCGGGGTCCACGAATCGAGTTCACCTCGGGAATGAGGTCTGAAGCCGCGACGTAGAGCGTGACGCCCGTTGACAGGGGCAGGGCTACGCCGACCCAGGACACATCCACAAGGGACACGGATCCAATCAGGGTGGCGCCCGCGAGGACCAGAGACGACCGGAGTGCTCCCGAACGGCCGCCGCCAGAGGCGAACGCGATCGAGGCCACCGTGAAACCCTCGGGCAGCTTGTGCAGAAGGATCGCAACGAAGACGAGGACGCCCAGCGACTGGGAGACGGCGAGCCCGGAGGCGATGGAGAGGCCGTCGAAGAAAGCGTGCACCGACAGCCCGGCAAGCGCGGTCCACGACGCGGAAGGCGCCTCCATGGCGTGCGCGTGGGTCTCTTCCCCGAAGTGGAAGTGCGGGGCGATGGTGTGCTCGAAAAAGTGCACGAGAAAGTACCCGGCGAGGATCAGCAGCGGGCCGCGCTCTCCCTCCCCGACCGCCACCGGCAGCATGTGAACCAGAGAGGTCGCGAGCATGAAGCCGGCGCCAAGGCCCACGAAGTAGCGGAGCACGAGATCGTTCCAATGGCGCCGCGATACGAGGATGAGGCCGCCCGCGACGGTTGCGAGCGCCGCGATGGCGCCAAAGACGACCGGGGAGAGCGCGAGACGCGTCATGCGTTCGGAGCGCTCCGCTGCGACCGACCCGATCCCGAAGCGATCAGGCGGGGACGCCTTCCCGGAAGCGCTCGACGAGATGGACGAGCGTCTTGACACCGAAACCGAGCGCGCCCGCCTCGTAGTAGCGCCACTCACGGTCCCGGAACATCGGCCCCGCGATATCGAGATGGGCCCACGCCGTACCCTCGGGCACGAACTCGCGGAGGAAGAGCGCCGCGGTGATGGCGCCCGCAACGCCGCCGGAGGCGATGTTGTTGATGTCGGCGTAAGGGGTCTTGAGCGAGTCGCGATACTCCTCGACGAGCGGCAGCTCCCAGAAGGCCTCGCCGTGGCTCTCGCCGGCGGCAATCACGCGCTTCACGAGATCACGGTTCGACCCGAGAACGCCCGCGACCGAAGGCCCAAGCGCGCGCACGACGGCGCCCGTGAGCGTTGCGATGTCGATGATGTGGGTGGCCCCCTCTTCGCCCGCACGCGCCAGGCCGTCGGTGAGCACGAGACGCCCTTCGGCATCGGTGTTGTCCACCATGATGCTCTTGCCGTTTCGGGCCACGAAGATGTCGCCGGGCCGATTCGCCTGATTCCCCGGCATGTTCTCGGCGCAACACAGGATGCCGATCACGCGGACGGCGGGCTGAAGTTTCGCGATGGTGCGCATCGTGGCGAGGACGGCGGCCGCACCCGCCATGTCGCCCTTCATCTCCCACATCTTGTCTGCGGGCTTGATGGAGATGCCGCCCGAGTCGAAGGTGAGACCCTTGCCCACGAGCGCGATCGTCTCCGCGGAACTCTGCCTCGGGATGTGGCGCAGGATGACCATCCGCGGAGGCGTCGGGCTGCCCGCACCTACGTGCAGAAGCCCGCGGTAGCCACGCGCCTTGAGCGCGGTCTCATCGAGGACTTCGCACTGCAGACCCGTCTCGAGGGCGATCTGCTGTGCCTGCTCGGCGAAGACCACGGGATTCACGATGTTTGCCGGCTCGTTGATCAGATCGCGAGCCAGGTTGACGTTCTCGGAGACCCACGCGTAGCGGGCCTTGCGCGCCTCGGCGTCGGCCTGATGATCCGGATGCACGACGACTTCGAGCGAGAGCTTCTCCTTGAAGAAGCGCTCCTTCTCCTGGCGGTGGCGATCGAAGGTGTAGGCGCCAAGCACCACGCCTTCGACAACCTTGCCGACCAGCGGCGCGGCGGACGCGTGGTTGAAGAAGAGAGCGACGCGCGGCAGGCCGAGATCGCGGGCGAGCCGGATCGAGCGGGCGACGACCGTCTTCACGGTCTCCCAGGTGTTGAGCGCGCGGAGGTGGCTCGCCGAGTAGACGACCACCGTTCGGTTGCCGACCTTCTGGATGAGTTCGCGGGAGAGAGTGCGGGCGTTCGAGCGGACCGCGGCTTCGTCGACGACTGCGGCGATGGCGGGATCGTCGATGACGTGCATCGTCTCTTTCGAGTCCACGAGAAAGACCAGAAGGTCGGCCGATACCTTCGACGCGGGGCCCGAAAAGAGTCCAATGTTCATGCGTTCCTCGAGAAGCCTCAGGTTGGTTCGTATTCTAGAAAATCGTCACTGCCGGACCCGCCGCGACGGGAACCGCGACCGCCCGACTTCCCGCGGGGGGTGCGTCCCGAACGGGCAAAGAACCACAGCACCAGGGCGATGATGGCGACTCCCGCGGCCACTGCCATGGCAAACAGACCAAGGGTGGCGCTCAGGACACTCCTGGTTCCGACGGTGGCGCCGAAATCGATCGGTGCGCCCGCGAGGCCACCCTTCAGGTCCTGGCGCCAGGAAAGAATGTTCCCGCGCTCGACGCCTCCGGAGGCATTGCGGTGGTCGAAGATCTCGCTCGGGAGGTGGAACCGAACCGCCATCAACCCGCTGTCGTCGCCCTGGGCGGTCCCTGCGGATTGGGGACGCCGCCAGACGCCAAAGAGGCGCAGTCTCTCCCCCTCGCGACGGAGGGCGATCGCGAGGTCTGGAAAGGCGCGCACACCCTCGAGGGCATTGATGTCGGTGAAGTTCGCAGATACCGTGATGTACGGTCGGCCCGCGCGGGTCACGAGTTTGGATCGCACTTTTTGAAGCGCCGGCGAGTTGAAGAGGGCGCCGACGGCCTCCGGGGTCACCGTACCGTCGACGTTCCGGGCGTCGCCGACGTTCTTCATCGCGTTCCACAACCACGGGGGCGCCGTGACGACGAGGGAGCCGGAGCCGTCCGTATTGACCCAGAATTCGTGCTCGAACTCGTAGGTGATGCAGCCCCGGAGAGAGGCGGCAAGGATGAGGATGGAGAGAAACCGGATCAACGCGGGGCCAGTCTAGCGAACCGCCGCCCCTCGACCCTCGGGATCGAGACCTCTGCCGGCAAGCTCGAGGAGGGCGGAGGAATAGGGCGGGCGGGCGACCCCGGCTTCGCAGATGATGGCGGTCACAAGGGCCGCGGGCGTCACGTCGAACGCGGGATTCCGCACCTCGATTCCCAAGGGGGCGGTCCGCACGCCGCCGAGTTCGAGAACCTCCGAAGCCGGGCGTTCCTCGATGACCACGGAGCCGCCATCGGGCATCGCGAGGTCGAACGTCGAGCGGGGCGCGGCAACGAAGAAGGGGATGCCGTGCTCGCGCGCGAGCACGGCGACCGTGTACGTGCCGATCTTGTTGATGACGTCTCCATTCGCGGCGATGCGGTCGGCGCCCACGACGACACAGTTGATCTCGCCTCGCGACATCAGATAACCGGCCATCGAGTCCGTGATGAGGGTTGCGGGAATGCTCTCGTTCACGAGTTCCCAGGCCGTGAGACGGGCGCCTTGCAGCACGGGCCGGGTCTCGTCGGCAAAGACGCGCTCGATCTTCCGCATCCGATGGGCGGAGCGGATTACGCCGAGGGCCGTGCCGTAGCCCGCCGTGGCCAGCGCCCCGGCGTTGCAGTGCGTGAGAACTCGCGCGCGCTCCGGGAAGAGGGCGGCTCCGAAATCTCCCATCGCACGACAGGCGGCGATGTCCTCGTCGTGAATCCGGCGCGCCGCCGCTTCGAGAGCGGCGAGAGTCACCGCCGCCGCGTCGCCCCGGTGGGCAACACGCACACGGCGCATCTGTTCGAGGGCCCAGAAGAGATTGACCGCGGTCGGGCGGCTCGCGGCAAGAGCGACCGCCGCCGCGTCGAGGGCGGCATCAGGATCGGCGCCCGCTTCGTGGGCACGCTTCGCCTCCACGACGAGGCCGAAGGCCGCAGCCACGCCGATAGCCGGGGCGCCACGGACGACGAGTCCCTTGATCGCCGCGGCGGTCTCGAGGGCGGTGCGACAGGCGAGGTATCGAACCTCGCCGGGCAGTGCGCGTTGGTCGAGGAGATGCAGGGCATCCCCGTCGAAGGTCATGGTGGCAGCCAGGCTCAAGGGGCCTCCAGTTTGCGGACATCGTCGCGATGCGCGAATCCGCGCGCGCCGGAGGCGTCCTGGATCTTCACGAAATCGCCGGCCTCGTCGAGGATCGGCACAACCTCGCCCTCACGCAGGTTCGTAAGGGCGACCGCCTCATCGCGCGGAGCATCGAGGAGGGGGGCGTCCTTCTGAACGATGACAGCCCGCGACTGCCGCCAGGCGCCGAAGTGATAGGGCCCAAGCAGGAGAAGCCCGGCGACGAGGAGGACGACGGACGCCACCGGACGCGGTCTAGGGATGAACAAAACGAAGATCGAGAGAATCAGGGCGGCCACGGCGAGGACGTCGAAGCGCAGACGGCGGGCCAGGAGGCGCGCATCGCCCTCGAGGCCGAGGGAGATCTCGGAGGGATCGAGGCCGAGTTCGGCGCGGAGTCGCTCGACCTCACGGGCAACACCCTGGTCGCGTGGGGAGAGATAGCGCGTGGCAAGGTAGGCCCACAAGGCCTCGCCTTTGCGACCACTCGCAGACGCGGTCTGCGCCCAGTTCCAATAGAGGGACGGGGCGTGGACGCCCTGCTGCCCGAGGGTTCGGTAGCCCTCGAGAGACTCCTGCCACTGGCCATGCGCAGCCTTCTCGTTGGCCTCGCGGAACGCGGAGGGAGCGTCCGCGCGAGCGGTGGCCGCGAGGAGCGTGACGAGAAGCAGGGCGAAGAAGCGGACGACGGATAGGCTCACCGGAGGCGCTCCAGAATGGCGACCGCGCGCTCACGGACTTCCCGCAGCTTCGTGTCGTAGCTGCCGAGTTGGGGCGCGAATCTCAGGAAGTCGAGGTCGTCGGCAAGGCTGCGAAGTCTGTCGCCGGAGTCATCGGACGGCCACTCGGCGCGGGGGCCAAACACGGATTCGATGGCATGCGTGATGCGCAGCGTGGCTCGTTCTTTCGTGCCCTCGAGCAGCGTCTGGTCCTGGACGTCCCGAAGGGCCTCCACGACCGCGGCGGGATTCTTCACGGGTCCCGCGCCACGCGCGCGACGACGACGCCACCCGAAGGCCTGGGCCAGCAACGAGGCGACGACGAGGGCCGCGGCGGGACGGGAGAGGTCGGACTCTGGGGCGTCGAGTTCCGCGCGGAGCGAGACCGCGGAGGCAGCACCTCGCCGCGCGGGGGTCGCGGCGCCGCTCGTTGCGGCCGTGACCGAGAACGCAAGAGCCGGTGTGCGGTCGGTGCGCAAGGCCTGGGTCTGCGGATCGAAGAAAACGAACGGGATGGGTGGAAGCTCATAGTTCCCTTCCTTCTCCGGGACGACAACGAACTCCCATGTCTTGCTTCCCTCGACACCTTGCCGGGTGGTGCGCAGGTCGGTGACCACGCGCGGAGGAAAGATGCGGGCGCTCGCCAGTTCCAGCTTCGGAGCCGCATCTATCCACTTGAGGTTGCCGCGCCCGCTCACCGTGAAGCGGTAGGTGAGCGCGTCACCCAGCGCCAGACTCGTGCGATCGGCGGAGGCTTCGACTCTGTAGCTGCCCACCGCGGCAGTGTCGGACGCCTCCTTCGGGAGTGGCTCAATCTTCAGACGGAGGGCTCTCGTCCCCCGTTCGATCGGGGCCGCAACGCCAAACACGCCGCCGCCGGGAACAAGCCGCAGGCGCGCTTCCGGTATCTCCAGGGTGCCAGGCCGGGTGGGGAAAAGAAGGCGCTCGAGAACCGGGTATCGCAGGAAGGGTTCGCCCTGGACCGCGACATTGGTGCCGGTTGAGTCGCCGGCCGAGCGATCGATCTCCTCGGCCCAGAAGCCTGGATACTTGGGGGCGTCCGCAAATTCAACACCCGAGAGTGAGATCTGCGTGTACACGTAGTACGTGACCAGGATTGGTTCCCCGACACGGGCCGTGGTTCGGGACGCGACGGCCTCGACGAAGAGCTTGCCCTCGTTCAGAGGCTGGCGACGCTGCGGCCGCCCGAAGATCTCCTCGAAGGGATCCCGGCCGCCAAACGGGTCACGACCGAAAGGGTCCTGGGGTGCTTGCGCGGGACGGACAGATCCGGCAACGACATCGATCGGAATCGGCGACGTGGGCGCGAAGCCCTGAACCGAGATCGCGGAGATCTCGGCCGGTCCCGGCTTCTCGCCGCGGAGCACGTAGGACAGGATCTTCTGGCGCGACATCGAGCCGTTGACGAATGAGATCTGCGTGGAGGTCGACGGACCCGCCACAAGCTTCAGGTTCTTGAGGGTGGGAAGGCCGGCATCGAGGCTCGCGGCATCCCCATCGAGGACGATCGACAACGTCACGGCATCGTCCACGCCGATTCGGCGGGCATCCACTTCGGTTCGCACCGAGCCCGACTGAGCAGCGGCCGGGAGGGGAACGAGCGCGTTGAGGAGGAAGCCGGCCGCAACGACCGCCGCGCGGATGCGCATCACCAGTCCTTGCCCTTGCGCCGCTTCGCGCGCTCGGCTTCGAGCTTCTTCTTCTGCTCCGTCTTTTCGTTCTGCTCGAGGGCCTTCAGCAGTTGCATCGCCCGGTCCTTGGACATGCCCGTTTCCTTCTGGAAGCGCTCGTTCTCGCGTTCCTTTTCGGTCTTCGGCTGGGGCTTGGGACTGGGGGACGGGGACGGCTGGTTCTGCTTCTGCTGGTCCTTCTTGTCCTTGTCCTGCTTCTGCTCCCGCTGATCCTTCTTGTCGTCCTGGTCCTGCTGCTGTTGCTGGTCCTTCTTCTGCTGCTCCATCTGCCGCAGTGCGATTTCGAGATTGCGTCGGGCGCGGAGGTCATCCGGTCGCAGCCTCAAGGCGTCACGGTAGGCGGCGACCGCCGCGGGCAGTTGTCGGGCGCCAAGAAGCGCGTTGCCGAGGTTGTAGTGGCTCTCGAAACCAAGAGTGTTCTGTTCGCGGGACAGGGCGGTGAAGGTTTCGATGGCGTCGGGCGCCTTGCCCGCCTTGGCCTGAGCGACGGCTTCGTTGAAGCGCGTGACCGGGGACGGGCGGGCGAGACGCGCTTTCTCGAAGGCGGCGAGCGCGTCGGCCGCGGAGCCGCTCTCGTAGGCCTTGATGCCGCGGTTGGTCTCGCGTGATGGCTTCGCGAGGATCTCGTCTTTGATGTCGGCGCGCGCTGCGGGAACGAGAGAGAAGATCAGGATCGCCGAGACCAGCTTGGCCGGGCCGCCGCGCTGGCGGCGAAGCGCTTCGAGCAAGGCGGGTCCAAAGAAGCCGAAGAAGAATGCAAGCAGGGAAAGAGAGAGGGGAATCTGGAACCGCTCCTTCTTCCGGAACGAAAACTCGTTCGCGGCCTGGCGATTCTCGAGGCCTTCGATGGCGGCCGCGATCGCGGACGCGGTGGCGCTGCTCGGAGACACGTGCATGAACTTGCCGCCCGTATCCTGGGCCAGCCGGACGAGGTTGTCGGTGTTGAGGCGCGAGATCACGGGATCCCCATTTTCCAGCTTGTAGCCGTTCCGCGCTCCGGTCGAATCAGTATCCGGCACCGGCCCGCCCTCGGAAGTGCCAACGCCGATCGTGTGCACGATCACGCCCGCCTTCTTCGCCGCCGCAACCGCGGCGTCCAGGCTGTCCTCGAGATCCTCGCCATCGGACACGAGGATGATCACACGATTGACGCGGCTCGGATCGACGAAGGTCGCGAGGCCGGCATTGATTCCTGCAACCAGGTTCGATCCGGGTGCTGGGACGAAGCCGGGCTCGATCGTTTCGAGGAAGAGCGAGACCGCGTCGGCGTCGAGGGTCAGCGGCACGAGCGGATAGGCCTCGCCCTCGAAAGCGACGAGAGAGAAGCGATCTCCTCCCAGCCTGATCATGAGAGCGGACAGCGCCTGCTTCGCGAGGAAGAACCGGTTGGGAGACACGTCCTCGACCGACATCGACAAGGAGGTGTCGAGCACGAGGGCCACGTCGACGCCGGTGCGTTCCACGCGCTCGCGCACGATTCCCCACTGCGGCCGGGCGAGCGCAAGGATCAGCAGGGTAGCACCCGCGGCGATGAGAACCGTTTGAAGTCTGCTCGCATGGGACGAGGAGCGACGGCCGATCCGCTCGAACATCGAGGGCGTGACGAACGCGTCGAGCCGGCTGCGATCGGATCGGCGGGCCCTGGCGGTGACCCACCCCAGAGCGGGCAGCAGAAGGAGGGCCGCAAGCCAGAGCGGCGAGGCGAAGGTCATGGCCCCGGGCATCACGCGGGAAGCACCCTCAGGCCGCGGAGCCAGAGAAGCAGAGCGGCGACGAGAAGAATGAAGGCGCCCTGGAGAACGCCCTGAAACAGCTCCTGATAGCGCCTGAAGGAGACGCTCTTGAGCCGGGAGGTCTCGAGGGCGTCGATTCGGTTGAAGATGTCCCGGAAGCTCGACTCGTCGGTGGCGGAGAAGAAGGCGCCACCCGTCTTCTCGGCGATTCGCTTCAGCAAATCCTCATCGATCGGCACTTCCATGTTCACGGTCCTCGTGACGATGCGGCCGGTGAAGGGATCCTGGGCGCGAACGGGAATGGGTGCGACGCCTCCCTTGCCCACTCCTACCGTGTAGATCTTCACCTCCATTGCCTTGGCGATATCCGTGGCGGTGTCCGGATCGATCTCGCCGCTGTTGTTGGCCCCATCCGTGACCAGAACCACGACCTTGCTCTTGGACTCCGATTTGCTGAGACGGGAGAGCGAGGTGGCGAGGCCGGAGCCGATGGCGGTGCCGTCGGGCAGGCGGTCCAGCGCGACATCCTCGAGTTGACGAAGGAGGAGCGCCTGGTCGGTAGTGGCCGGCGACTGGGTGATTGCGCGGCCGGCAAAGATGACAAGGCCCAGCCGGTCCCGGGTGCGGCGGCGGATGAAGTCGGCGACCACGGCCTTCGCAACGGCAAGGCGGTTGTCGGGACGAAAGTCTTCGGCCGCCATGGAGCCCGAGACGTCGATGGCGACGACGATGTCGATGCCCTCGGTGGTCAACTGGTCGCGGCCAAGACCGCGTTGCGGGCGGGCGAGGGCAATCACCACGAGCGTGAGGGCCAGTGCGGCGAGCCAGGTGGGCAGACGACGAAACCGCGTCCGGGCAGACGGACGCAGGCCAAGGAGCCGGGCCGTGCCGGGAAGACGAAGCACGGGTGCGGTCGACTCGAGCCGACCCGCGATGTAGGCAAGGATGAGCGGCACCGGCGCGAGGAGCAGCACCCAGGGAGCCTGAAACACGAGAGCCTGGAAGGGACTCATGTCGCCTGCTTCTGTCTCTCGAGGCGAGCCAGCTCCTCGTCGCGCGCACGGCGCTGCTGATCTACGTTCGCGACGACCTCGCGCACGAGCTGGAGATGGCGCTCGGCGCTGGACGCGTCGGAGACGCCGCCGAACTTCGCGAGGTCGGCCGCATTGATGAGATCCCGGATCGGGGCGGCATGAGCGGTCGTCCACTCATGGGCGCGCACGACACCGAGGGCTTCGGTGGACGTCATCTCGAGGACCGGGGCTTCGAGGCGGCGTTCGAGGTACTGCTTGAGGATCTGAACGAGCTCGATGTAGAAGGGCTTCGGGCTTGCAAGCTGGGCGCTTCCCGCAAGCGAGGCGAGTCGGGAGAGCGCCTCCTCCTCGGCCGAGACGGGGGGCGTGATGAGCGCGTCGGACACTTTCCGGGGAAGGCGCAGCTTACGAACGAGGGCGACAAGACCGGCCAGGAGCACCAGACCGGCGAGCCCGTTGATCACCCAGAAGAGTCGGGCGACGAGAACCGGCTGGGGCGGAGCGTAGTCTGCGGGAACCGGCTCCTTCTCGCTGGGATCGAGCGCAGAGACGGGGTTGAGTGTGATCGGGGCCGTCTCGACGACGCCCCCGGAGCCATCCGCCGAGGTGTAGGACACCTGGATCGGCGGGATGCGTGCGTCGCTGCCGAGCGCGAAGAGCTGGGTCTCGTACACGGCGCTATCAGGGGAAGCGCTTTGGACGGGAGCCTGAATCATCTCGATGTTTCCGTCCGAGATGTTCCTTGGGAAGTCGTACTTGAGGCCTCGCGGCCCATGGACCTCGAGGGTCACACGGAACTTCTCCCCGATCGAAACGTTCGTCGAGCTTGGCCGGACATCGACCGTAGGCAGCGCGCCGTCGGCCGGGCCGAGGAGGAGTGCCGCAAGGACGAGGGATGAAGCCGTCACCGGCGCTTCTCCCGGCCCTTGAAGAATCCCTGGAGGGGGCGGTCATAAGGCTCGGAGGTCGCGAGAACGATCGAGTCGACTCCGCATTGACGGAGTCCGCTGCGAACGTACTCGGGCGGGGGCGGGGCGAGGGCTGCCCTGACGCGAGGGTCCGAGGTGTCGGCGACGACGAGGTGGCCGGTCTCCGGATCCTGCAACCGGACGAGGCCGACGTCCGGCACGCTCTGATCACGGGGGTCCGTGAGGTGGAGTGCAAAGACGTCGTGCTTTCGGCGGAGGGCCGCGAGACCCTTCTCGTATCCGTGGTCCTGGAAATCGGAAATCAGGGCCACGATCGAGCGACGCTTGAGAATCCCGCGCGCGAACCGGACTGCGTTATGGATGGAGGTTCCCCGAGACCGGCTCTGGTGTACGAGGGCATCGCGGACGATACGGAGCGCATGCATCTCCCCGCGCGATGGGGGAATGAAGATCTCGACGTCGTCGGAAAACAGCACGGCGCCGACCCGGTCTTTGTTGGCGACCGCCGAGAAGGCGAGCACGCCGGCGATCTCCGCGGCCAGATCCCGCTTCGCCAGGTACTGTGAGCCAAAGCTGGAGGAACCCGAGATGTCGATGAGGAGGAGCAGCGTCAGGTCGCGCTCCTCCACAAACTTCTTGACGTGAGGGATTCCGGAGCGGGCCGTGACGTTCCAGTCGATCGTGCGGACATCGTCGCCAGGCTGGTATTCGCGGACCTCCGCAAACTCCATGCCTCGCCCCTTGAAGGCGGCGTGGTAGCTGCCGATGATGCCGGACTCGAGGATCAGCCGCGTGTGGAGGCGGATCCGCCGGATCTTGCGCAGGGTCTCGCGGTCGAGGGTGGACACAGTAGGGCTTCGGGCGGGGCCGGGGCGGCCAGAGCTCAGGGGACTTCGACGCGCTCGAGGATGCGATCAACGACGGCGTCACTGGTGACGTTCTCGGCCTCGGCCTCGTAGGTGAGGAGGATGCGGTGCCGAAGGACGTCGCGCGCGATCTCCTTCACGTCCTCGGGCACGACGTAGGCACGGCCGCGCAGGAACGCAACCGCGCGGGCGGCTTCAGAGAACGCGAGCGTGCCTCGGGGCGAGGCGCCGAAGCTGATCAGGTGCGAGAGATCGCCGAGGCCGACTTCACGCGGCTTGCGAGTCGCGGTGACGATCTCGATGATGTAGTTGCGGACCCGTTCATCGAGGTGGACATGGCGCACCAGTTTCGCGATGGCGAGGATGGACGCCTGGTCGAGGCGCTTCGCGACGC
>Ga0075163_10011475_pt1 | contig 11545 bp, 8 predicted proteins | sample JI1023141ADNA_FD_71478 | JGI IMG/M metagenome (GOLD analysis project Ga0075163, IMG submission 71478) | Wastewater effluent complex algal communities from Wisconsin, to seasonally profile nutrient transformation and Carbon sequestration -... | ecosystem: Engineered > WWTP > Effluent > Algae... | reverse complement strand
ATATAGGTCTCCACTTTTCCATTGTGGTTCTGGACTGACATCGACAGGACGCCATGTATTGCAGTCCGGTGGAGCACATTCAGGCTCTGCCCATATTCCATCAGCAAAGGAAATACCCGCTGAAAGGATGAGTCCGAGAAGAATTATTTTGGATGCTTGGAGAAAATCTTTTTTCATATGTGTAATAATTATACTAATAATTTTGCTATGTGTAAATACTTTATACTAACGTTCTTTATACCATGGTTTGGTGCGCACCGTCGGACATACCAGAGGATCGGTACACGGACACTTAGGCGGAGGAACACCATCAAGCGTACATTCATCAATCGGACTGTTTTCTACTTCTACAAACACGGTGTCTTCTACCATCGGGCCATCTGGATCATATGCATCTTTACACGCTATTTTAAACGTCCATGACGAAGTGATAGAGACAGTGTCGCTACCGTTATCATCTTTTGTTCCGTTCCACGAGTCGACTCCCGGCAGTGGGAACGAGTATGCGACGCATGAGTCAGGTACGACGTCAGTCGTCTCCCAGTCGAGTGTCGTTGATCCGCCGAGATCACCAAGGGTCATCGGGCTCGCGTTCAAGTCGACAGTCGCTTCTACATCACAATCCTCTCCATTTGGATCATTTGGATCTGGATCGCATATCGGGTCACCGATTACTGACTTATTGAGGACAGCTGTACAAGTGTCAGTGAGACCGTCTGGGTTGGTGACAGTCAAAGTATACGTTGTCTCAGGAGAGGTAAAGGCAATACCACTTTGACTACCTGAAAATGCTTTAGTACCAGACCATCCACCACTGGCAGTGAGGCCTGTTCCAGTACCACCGCTCGAAGTCCATGTGAGTGATGCCTTGAGCGGCTCGCCACCGACTGACGCACTTGTAAAATCACATCTAGGTGCTGCACATGCTCGCGCGACACTCGTTTGCACGAGCATCGATGGATTGTCAGTCATGTCGAGAGGTGTTGCGTCCGGTTCATAACATGTTGTTTGGAATGTAGTAGGATTTGTAGGCACCACAACCCCAGAAACCGCTACAACATAGGCATTACCAGCATTGGGCGCTGTGACAACTGGATAGGTCGCGCCCGCTGGGATTGAAACTATCGGATCACACCATGCATAGGTAGTCGAGTTTGGCGAGTAGACACTAATCGTAGTTTCATAATCCGCAGTACACTGGGCTGGAGCTGGTTCAGCAGAAAGAACAAGCTCCGATGTACCACACGCGCCGAGTCCAACTACCACTGTGTCTTGATATGCAGTATCACTGCCTAAAGCAGTACATGATATAGAATACGTTGTAGGTGCGAGAGGAGAAAGAACAACAGATCCTGTATTGGCTATGACACCGTTAAATAATGGATCCATAGGTTCAGACACAGCATGGCAAGTTAGTCCATCTCCGACGGCATTCCATTCGAGCGTAATAGAATCACCGGGACAAAATTCTGCATCACTAGCACCAAGTGTTACCGTTGGCTGATCCAAATCTACGTGCACAGCATAAGTATCTCCAGCGAAACGTATAGCACCGACTATACTACCCCATGCGTAGTCTGAAAGATTGCCTGTTGCGGGATCATATGAAACTTCATAACTACCACAAAGGAACCAATCATGATTGCGACAAGAAAGAGATATCCACCCATCCCAAGGACTACCACCAGCAGCCGTCTCGACTTTTGCCCAACCCGACAATCTACCAGTGTCCAAATCAATATGTGGAGCACAGGCACCGTCATCATCTTCAGGAGGGCAACCGTATCCATTGAATGAAATCCAACCTAGATTTGTACTCCAAGCATAACCAGACATGTTTCCTGTTGCAGGATCTACGGATACACCATAACTGATACCTCCCGCCAAATCTCCTAGGTCACCAGGTATGTCATCTGCGTATGCTTTTTGAACAATATCCTTGTCTAGCACATAGCTAAAAAAGGATTTAATTGTGTTAAAAAATGCTAGATTCGCTTTTGGTGCCAACGTATTAATAGCACCGTCACCACCTGCCCCACCATCGTCTTCATCTCCAGGACCCGGCCCTCCTCCAGGACCTTCTAGACCACCAGCACCGTCTGGGTCATACCCTCCAAAGCAAGAATCGTCATTGGTACAATTAAACGAAATCCATCCAAAATTTGATGACCATGCATAACCGGTTACGTTGTCCCCCGTAGAAGCATTTACGCCTGTTAAAGTAGCAAAAAAAAGCACAAGTATAAAAACAAATTTCAGAATCGATAGTTGGTTTCTTTTCATACTTATTGTCTGTTCTCTATAGTAGAAATAATGTCATTTCGTTCTGAGCTTGTAGGTGCATACTCTTGGTCCGTTCTTTCATCAAGCAAATTAGATACATTTTGAACAACGATGTTTGTTACAGGCTGCGAATCTCTATCTTCCAAAACCTTTACTATCCTTGCAATCTCCTGTTCACTTAGAGCTTTTTGTTCGGGCTTGGAACGTATAACTATAACAACAAAAACCGATATAAGAACGAGCAAAAAGAACACAACTCCCCATAGTCGTTGTTTATTCATTTTTCGTTTTGGTGTGTTTTGTAGAGAGGAAGACACGTCCGTGAGGATATTTTGGATTTCAGCTTGAGGGTTTGATTGTGGCATAGCGGTGTCCATAAGTAATTTCTATCTCAATTATACCATGCACACAATCTTTGTATAGATAGTAGGGCTGGCATGTGTTTAAAACTTTGCAAAAATCTTTTTTGGGGCAAGAGAATGAGGGCCGCCCCGACCAAAGTCGGGGCGGCCCCTTCTCCACCTTCCCCTTGTCCTCTCTATATATGTATGATATTCTCGAGACCAATTCATTCATTTAACTAAACAATTTGCACTATGAAGAAACTTTATCCTTTTCGAGGCTTCGGCGTTCCTACTGTATACCTCGTAATGGCAATGCTATGTTATATAGCTTTTGCTATTCTTTCTCTCTATTTGACAGCTGAAACAATTACATCAATTAGAGGTGAGTCAGTTAGTCACCCTGGTGAAAAAACCATGGGCGCAATCATCTGTATTGCTATTCTGGGTGTAATAACAATGAAATTCTTTAACGTATTTCAAGCTACTAAAGGTATCCCAAAATCCTTAAAGAAATTAGGTAGCAATCTGGAAAGTGGATTAACGCTAAATGACGTGCGCAAATCATTTAAGCTGGAAAACAACATGGAAAGTCGTGCAAGTGGAATATACTATATACCCACTAATACATTTCTTTGGCCATGGTACTGGTTATTACAAGGTGACACTGCAAGTAATTACGATGGCAAAAAAATGCGACGGACGATCCCTGTAAAGATTGATGAGTCCATGAACATTACCCTGAAAACATCAATTGTAAACGGACAAGAAATCAGTTTCTTAGGTGCCCAAGAAACTGTTCTTATCAAAGAACAAGAGGCGCCTCGCAACATGACCGGAGTGACAATTTTTTCAAAGAAAAGCTGGCTTTAATCTTATTAACGCACCTTTCATCCAACAACAGTTGGCATGAAAGGTGCTTTTTTATTCACTATGTGATTGACCAAGTAGTGAAACTCAGCAACATCACTCTAGTGGCACGTCTATGACACTTTATCGGGTTTTACTACTAGGTTGACTTTTGACCCAAATCTGCTATACTATATATGTATGAAGTTCGCGCAAGCGGACTTTTTTAGTCTCTGAGAAATTTTTTTACAAAGAGACTCACCCGGTGACATCGGCCGGATTATCAGCAATTTAATATCGTGCGAACGTTTGTACTATCAATTTAATATTGGGTTAGAGTATATAGGCGGAGCGAAATCATACATAGTGTATTTCCTATCACCTGTAAGCTGTAACCTGTCAGCTAACCATGTTAGACCTCAAAGTCCTAAAATCAGCTCTGTCACAACTCGAAGAAGAAAGAAAAATCCCCCAAGCAAAACTGCTCGACGCAATCGAACAGTCTCTCGCTGCAGCATATAAAAAAGAATACGGTAAACGCGGACAGATCGTTCGTGCGCGTTTTGACCTCGACAGCGGTGCGACTATTTTCGAACAAGTAAAAGTTGTTGTCGATGAATCTATCGTTCGTATTCCAAAACCAGATGAAACCGAAGAGGATATCGATATCGAAGATACTCGCCCTCGCTACAACGACGAACACCACATCTTGCTCGAAGACGCGCGCATCATGAAAGCGGACGCACAACTCGAAGACGAAATCGTATTTCCACTCGAAGACAAATCGGATTTCGGACGTATCGCAGCCCAGACAGCAAAACAAGTGATCATCCAGAAAATCCGCGAAGCAGAACGTGACGCTATCATCACCGAGTTTGGTGGACACGAAGGCGATATCGTTTCTGGTTTCGTACAGAAAATCGAACGTGGCAATGTGATCATCGACTTTAACCGAGCGACTGGTATCATCCCATTTGATGAACAAATCCCTGGCGAACGATACCGACGTGGCGAACGTATACGTGCGTATCTTTTTGCTGTCGAAGAAACACCACGTGGTGTCACTCTACGTCTCTCACGCACACACCCTCGATTTATCGAAGCACTCTTTGCACTCGAAGCTCCTGAGATCGCAAGTGGTGTCGTCGAGATCCGCTCTATAGCACGCGAAGCAGGTAGTCGAAGTAAAATCGCAGTTATGTCACACGACAGCAACGTCGACCCAGTCGGTAGTTGTGTCGGACAAAAAGGTATTCGTGTCACGACCGTCATGAGTGAACTCGGTGCAGAAAAAATCGATATCATCCCATGGAGTGAAGATCCTGCAACATTTGTCGGCAACGCACTCTCTCCAGCAAAAGCAATGCAAGTCGATATCAACGAAGAAGCGCACTCAGCACACGTTGAAGTTCCTGACGATCAACTCTCCCTCGCTATCGGTAAAGGTGGACAAAACGTCCGTCTCGCAGCGAAACTCACTGGATGGAAGATAGATATCAAAGGTATCGAAGGTGAAGTAGTTGCCGGCGGCGAAGATGATGAAGACACAATCATGGATGAAGAAACTCTCGTCGACGAAACAACACCAGAAGTCGCAGAAGAAACTGTAGAAGAAAATGACAACGACATCGAAGAAGACGCTATCGTCGGTGAAGAAATAGTTACCGAAGAGGCTCCTGTAGAAGCAAAGAAAGACGAGGATGATGATTACGAAGAATCAAAAGTAGAATCACGATCGTAAGAATAAAAAGTTCTGTGCTCAACAAAACAGCCGCCGCGACCAAAGTCGCGGCGGCTGTTTTCGTATATGTATTTTTCTACTTACTCATCATCGGTATCATCTGCTTCTTGCGAGAGACAATACCTGGGAGAATAGTTGTGTCGCCCGTCGCCTCAACTCCAAATGCTTCGTGCGATATGTTCTTTGCCATGTCTGTATGCGTGAGCATCGTCGCTTGCTCGTTCAATATATCGACAACAAACAACAAAACTTCATCGAGTGCTTCTGCCTGCTTGAGCATATTCATAGCCTGAATCAATCCTTCGCGTCTTTCGAGCACTGACTCGGGGTTGGTTGTTTCCACTACTGAAATACGGATTTGCTTTCCTTTGATATCAAAAACTTTTGAATCAAGTTTTGCGAGCTCGTCGTCAGAAAATTCAGAGATATCAGATTTAGCAGCAAACATCTCATTTGCATACGCCGTGATATCGACACCGAGTACACCTGCGAGTTTCTGTGCGAATGCTTTGTCTTGGGGTGTTGTTGTTGGACTTCGAAATTCGAGTGTGTCAGAAAGTATTCCCGAGAGCATGAGTCCGGCTATTTCTCGTGGAAACTCGCCTGGCTCGATATTCATGATATTGAACATAACGGTCATCGTCGACGCATACGGCTGGATGATCACTTCGAGAGGTGACGATGTTTTGAGCCCGCCAGTGAGTTTGTGGTGGTCCACGATCGAGACAATATTTGCGTCGTTGATATTTGGGAATAGCTCGTCACCGTTGTTCGTGTCGACGATACTCACATCATCTTCACTTGAAACAGAAGCGAGCACAGGCGGCAGCGTGAAACCCCATTTTTCCAAAACAAAATGAGCTTCGTTGTTCGTATTGCTCAAAATATACGGCACTGCATTTAGCTTGCGGTACTCTCGCAAAAACCAAGCCCATACTATAGTACTAGCCACTGCGTCAGTGTCCGGAGATTGATGTCCAAAAACTTTGATTTCTTTCATAGTGTTCATATACGGAATAATAAACTTTTAATACATCTATACTAGCACATGAAGAACTGGTGTCCTACTTTAGGGGTAAGAGACGCTAAAAATATTTTTTGTATGGAAGTACATATTGTATGCCATACAATTTTTTCGCAAGCACCTCTACTTTAGACTTTAAAGATGAATTTGATTTACTGCTTTTTATACAAGAAATAATTATTTCAGATAAAACTTTTAAATCTTTATTTTGCAACCCAAGCCTGCATAATTCCTGTACCCCTAGCCTGAGACCACTTCTATTTTTCGAAGGTATTCTCATCGGCATAGTAATAATTCCAATTGATGCTAACTTTTGTGTAATCTCAACAATATTTGGTATATCAATGCAAATTTGATGCGTGTTTGTGAGAGAGGGCATTGGGCCAACGACAGCTAATTCCTTATTCAACAACTTAGCAAAAAGCCTAGTTTTCATTAAAATATCTTCTGCATACTTCTTGCCGAATTTTTCCATTTCAAGAACGGTAACGAGTAGGGCTAATAGACTTCCCGTATGGACACTGGAAGTATTTTTGACAAATTCCGAATCAACTAAATCATAAAGTTTTTTATTGTTTAGTAACACTATTGACTTCTGAGGCCCCGGTAAAGTTTTGTGGGTACTACCTCCGAAAAAGAAATTCTTTAATTTGGGGAATTTAAAAATATGTGTGAAGTAAAATAATTGCAGGTGGGAAATGTCATAATAAACAATCCAACTCTTCGGAATATGTCGCATCAATTTTTCTACATCTATAGGGTTCACAGAGACAGTATGGTCGATATACATAAAAACTTTTTTATCTCTCCATTTTTTAATAATTTTATTTATATTTTTATAATCCAAATCCCATGTTGTAAAATCGAGGTTAATTGTTTCAACTTCAAAACCATTTTTTACAGCAATTCCCCTCGTCTTACTATGACCGCCACTCAAGGTATCAATAATAACAATCTTGCTGGCTATTTTAGCCATCGCAGACATTACAATATCCATGTTATGGATACCAGAAAGACCTTTAGTTATAGCAAACTGCACATCATAAATTGTGCATAGTTTGCTTTCTAGGATGGAAATAATATTTCCAAGATTTTCTCTACCAGGCATAAAATATCTCGAATCAATCTTTGATTTTATTACATAGCGATTATTGCTGTTTAGGGTATAAGTACTTGAAGCCAATTTACTCATTACATTTTCGGAAGGAATTAAGCAAATTGTATTTCGCTCTTTTTTAATTTCATTAGAAATTAGATTAACAATTTCTCTATCAGTTAAATTTTCTTTTACTTTTGGATTTGAAAATTTCTTATTTTTGCACTCCTGCTCTACTTGATTCAAAAAAGCCCAAAACTTGGGCCATGATTTTTTAACAGAGTTTGGATTTTTAAAGCTAAGTTTTTTATTACTGACTACACCCCACATTGCAAGTGCTTGTACAACCCTATGATCTTTAGAAGTTACATAGCTAGTTTCTTCAGCCATCATTATGGCATTTTCCATTTCTTCAATTCTATTCGTTTCATGACCAATTAAGCTTGGCCAAAACTTAGCACCGTTCTCTTTATTGATAAAGTTAAAAACTCTTGCGAAACAATAATCATCAGAGCATAGTGGCTTGTAATTTGTTTTATTATGTTGTAATAAATTCAAGAAAGCCTCTGCTTGGCCTTCGATTGTGACATCATATTTTGATTCCCAAGATAGACCATTTTTTCTACGAGCGTACCAGTGCTCTACAGCATCGTAAGTTTCCCTTAATTTTAAGGGTGGATTAGTTAGCCTTTCTTTATCGCCACAAATCACTGACGCAGTAGCCCACTGCGTTGTTCCATTATCGAGTTTTAAAAGTTTAGTCTGACTAAAATTTACAATATTTCGGTCATTATTTATGCTTCTTTCTTTCAAACTACCTTCCTTAATAAACTTTTTGTTTAAATTAAATTTCCAAGATGCGAATTTCAAAAGCCTATATAGTGTAGCTGATTCGGCGGCATTTATTGGTTTATTATTTCTCCAAGCCTCACTTGCATTTCTAATAGCTAATACATCATCATTGACATCTTTTTGTTCATCAATAAATTTTTCTATATCTGTGTAGCCGTTTATAATATCCAAAACACCAACTCTTGTTAGCCAAGATTTATCGAGTGGTATATATTGTTTGAAATTATTCACGTTCATTGGTTAAAATATTTCATCGTTGCTTTGATTCCCAAGATATAAAACTTTTCTTAAATTTGGATACTTTACAAAATCAAGATCAGCAAATCTTTTCTCTTTGTCATCTACAAATACAACATCATCATTTTTAAATTGTTCACATATCATTTCTACTGGCCTCTTTTTCGTATCTAATACAGTAAAGATTTCGGTAAAAAGTGGCCCAAGCCCTGTTCTGTTTACTTTTTCAAGTTGATATTCTTTTATGCCGTGTGTAACCATATAGCAATCTGAAACATCTAATTTTTTCACTCTTTCAACAAGTTCGTGGTTAATAAAATTTCCACACTCAGACATTATTTTTTCTGTGAGTTCCTCCTTACTTATATTATTTATATTTTCTCCTTCTAAAACTGAGGCAACTAGCCCCCCTAGTGTCCACCCTTTCTCTTTCTCAATTTTGTAATATTTTTTTACTGTATCGTATGGCACACCGATTTCCTCAAAACACTCATACATGTGTTTTTTAAATTTTTCTGTATTAAAAAATAAGACATCGTCGAAATCAAATATATACTTAGCCATAATTCTATTATAACACGAAATACAATTATTTTAGTATTGAGTAGCCTTATCAAAATCTATCAGATAAATTTTAGGAACTTGGTTAATATCAATATTACCATTTTCATCGCGATAAAAGCGCAAACAAAAGTTAGCGTCATTTATGTGCCCGTGATTTATTCCCATGCTAGATATTGCATTAATTATTTTATTTTTTTGTTCGTCTAGTTCTCCCTTAAATGTATTTTCAGAAAACGCATACCAGTCTTCTAGATTTAGATCTAATACACCAGATGATACATTGACCAGTCCATTTTCTGCCTCATGCTTGAAGGAGTAAATTGGTTCAACTGGCACATAATCAAAACCTGCTTCCATCCAAGCTTCATAACTTTCATATGCTTTTCGCCAGGAAGAGAAACAAGGCTCTTCTATATGCCTAATAATTAAATTATTTCTAAACTGCTTGCCAAGCAAGAGAGTAGTATCAGAGCCAGTTTTAGAAAAGTCTTCGCGTGAAAAAGTAGAATTTTTTCTTACATCGCTGTTCATATACAATGGTGATTCTACTATTTCACTAAACCTACCTTCTTGTTTAGCTAAATTAAATTTAGTTCTTACTAAAGCTATCAATTCAGATTGCTTATTTTTCGGTGCATACTGCACAGTGGTTGCGGCGAGTCTTTGAATTAAAACATCATCACTATTTAATGCCTTAACAATTTTAGTATAAATTAATTTACGCAAATCATTGTGTGTATTTAGAGGTGCAATATTGACCTTCTTTGCCATGATTCTTTGCGTAATTACATCATCGGAATTTAACCCCTCGACAATCTTTTGATGGACTATTTCTCTCAATTCATCCTGTTTGTTTTCTGGAACAAACTGAACCATATTCATTGCTATTCTTTGAATCTGCACATTTACACTATCCAAAGCTTCTACTATTTTTTTGTATAACAGTTGCTTTAAAATCTCTATTTGGCCTTTTGGTGCATTTTGCACAAGAGAAGCTCCTATTCTTTGTATCTCAATATCACTACTCTCTAATGCCTCGATAATAGCGGATACCATTTCATCACCACTCTTTCTGAGTATACTATCTTTAGTTTTTGATAATGAACCATGACCACTATTATTTTTCTCAGATTCAAAAAGCTTTTTACTAATCAGGTACTTTTTGTAAGCAACGTTCTCATATCCATCTATTTTATACAAATTTAGTACTTCATCTGGTATATTTATTTCAGTATTGGATTGTTTTTCTAAGGCTTGCATATTTTTCTAGAGAACTTAGTTTCAATAAAGTAAATATATCATATTTGGGAATGAAAGGTAACGCGTTCTTCAGACACAGTACTTAAGACCTTTAATATACTACGCTCCCCTGGTGCATCGAACCGCCGTGGTGCCATAGAGAGTGAAGAGCGTATTTGTTTGGTCTTGCAGTGGAGTGTGAGATATATCCCTGCCACGAATTCATCAAGTGTATCAAAACGATCGGGGTCACCGAGCTCAACTCTAAACCCTTTGTAGAACGATTCCTGGTGTCCATTCTCCCAAAGACATCCAGTACACTAAATAGATTGTATGACGCAAACAATATATAGTACTACATTAGGCTAGTAAATATACAGAACTGACAAGAAATTTGGGGTCCAAACCGCTAGCGTTATCCCCACCTGTCACCCATTTCTACTTTCATTCGTTATATAATAGAGAGACCACCTATGGCAGGGCTTTTGCTGTAGGAACATCGGTTTTTCTATTATTAATTATTATTTTATAAGCAACATATTTATGAAATCAAAATCCCTTTTAGCATTTTTGATGATGCTCGGATTGGTTACCTTTGGAGGATTGCAAGCTCGCGCAGAATCAGGTTCAGGAAGCGACGGCAGTAGTTCGGACGACTCTTCTGAAACAGAAGATTCTGACGAAGGCGAATCCGACGACTCTGGTATGGATTCGGCGAGCGATCTCAATGATTCTGATGAAGATACGTCTTCAGACGATAACTCGGGTGACGACATGTTCGATGACAGTGACATGAAACCTCGACCTATGCCCGCAGGTATCGGATCACACAACAGCGGACCTGGATCAATGAATCCTGGCAAGCCAGTTATGGCACCACGCCCAGGAGTTCCCGCTGCACCTTTTGCACAAAAGATCATCAGTGAGCATCGTCCTTCGATACTCGAAAACATGGAAGCGCGCAAGAAATTTGAAGAAGAAAACGGACTTGCTCCAAAACCTGGATTTTTTGCGGAACGTGCACAAGAACGTATGAGTGAAGAAGCTCGTATGCGCCTCGAAGAGAAATTCAAAAATGAAGCTCCTCTACAAGCTCGCGCACGTGTACATGAAAACTTTGGTCACATGATCGGCAACTTTGAAAATATCATCCCTCGTATAGAGTCTCGTCTCGCAAAGATGGAAGAGATGGGTATCGACACCACAGGTGTTGACTCTGCTCTCGACGATGTAAAGAATGCTATCGATGAAGCAAAAGCTACTCAAGAGGAACTTGCAACACTTTTCGCAAGTGAAACAGCAACCAAAGAAGAACTCGA
>Ga0075163_10011472_pt1 | contig 11546 bp, 11 predicted proteins | sample JI1023141ADNA_FD_71478 | JGI IMG/M metagenome (GOLD analysis project Ga0075163, IMG submission 71478) | Wastewater effluent complex algal communities from Wisconsin, to seasonally profile nutrient transformation and Carbon sequestration -... | ecosystem: Engineered > WWTP > Effluent > Algae... | reverse complement strand
AAGACAGTAATTGAAACCATCGGTGTCATTAGACTCATGTTGGAATTTTTATTTTTTATTCTGGGTACCATAGCAATATATAAGCTGGGATATTCTAAAGCAAGTCTTAAATTCATATTAGTAGTGTTGTTACACTATATGGTTTCTTATGACCGGGTAATATGGTTGATAAAACAATGAGGAATTTCTTTAAAGTTTAGAGTTTGCAAATTGGAAGATTTGAGATATCAGAAATTCTACTCCCTCTGAATATAGTTTTGCAAATGCAGAATATATAATGGAGTGGTTTGACGAAGGATAGCTTTGTGAATTTCGGCATAAAAAATCTGACTAGGTCATACCCTTAATTCCTGTAAAGTACTATATTATAAGTTATAATATTTGAATTCGACAAATAGCGAATGAAAATCTTGGAAAATGTCAAAATGAATGACAAGACTTAGCTTTTATGGCACGAGGAATTTCTAAATCCTGAGTGACAAAACTGTAATTAATTTATTGGGACATTATATTTGAGATTAAATTATTGTTCGCATTTATACAGCTATGGAATTCAAGGATGGTAAATTGGCAATTTATGCCAGGATGAGAGTAGCTTGGCGTAAGTGGTTAATGGATAATAGACAAGTAGAGAAGTCAGTTTGACTTATACATTTTTATAGAAAAAAGTAACACAGCAAATGGAAACTTAATAGAAGCTATGGAGGAATCTCTATGCTTTGGATGGATAGCTAGCTTGCGTAAGAGTCGCGATGTATAATGTTTCTGTACGACATTTATACCCCGAAAATTAAAAAAAAGCAATTTGTGTACAACAAATATTGAGCGAGAGAATAGTTTAATCCGTAACGGATTTATGACCAAATACGGTCTAGTCCATATTGAAATTGCAAAAGGAAATGGGCAATGGAATAGGGATTAAAATCGGATTTTCGAATACTCTCTGCTAATTCTTAGCATGAAATTGTCATTTTATTTCGTTTGACATTTTAATTTCAATATTTATCATTAATTATATTTTATTTATACACTTTTGTTTATTAAAAGAGACAATTGAATCCAGCAATTCAATAAAAAAATCAAAATTTATTCTATCCCTTTATAAATTATTTACAAGGAAAAACGTAAATTGAAAATGTTCCTTTTCCAAAAGAGACTTATTTTTTCCGGATACTAGAAAAAACCAAATTATTTAAAAAAGCGATTATTTCAGTCTCCTCTTTAGTTTTTTCGAAGTCGGTAAGAGTGGGGAGGTTGTACATAAAAAAGTTTTGAAAATGTGCCATTTCGATAATGGTAGAAGCCAGTGACTTTGGGTATTTGTATTGAGGATTACATTCCAATATAATTTTTCCTATAACATCAAAAAGGTCTTTATAAGGCTTAAAAAAATGTTGTTTGTTATCCTCGGCCACCTGCTTTGTCAAATAAGCCTTTGACCCCTCTGCAATTACAATTTGATGAAGTAAACTTTCATTCCCATGACTGGTTTGTTTATCGTCTTCAACGGTAGTGGCTAAAAGCTTAATCACTTTTTTTAATTTGAGAATGGGGTCTATAATATTGTTGGTATGAAAACTAATCTGGAATTCAACCCAACCCCAATACCATGAGGTTAAGTAAATGAGCAGTTTGTGCTTGTTTTCAAAGTAACGATACACACTTGCCTCGGTGGTCCCAATATCTTCAGCAAGCTTTTTAAAGTTGAACGCCTCAAATCCGTTTTTATAAATCATCTGAATACAGTGTTTGATAATTTTTTTACCCAATTCTGAACCCTCTGGATTGCGCAGAAACAATCCTTCGTTAATTCTCATGTGTAACTGTAGCTCCATATATCGATAATTGTAGATTGGTTTAAGTTAATTCCGAACTAAAGGAAAAATATATTATTGCAATTAGAAAAGATTGTAATACTATTATAAACAAAATTAATACTACTTTTGTTTTAGATTTGATAAAAGACAGGTCATATGAGTTCAGAAAGTCGATTCCTAATACCAATCAGGGGCTATAGAATTTTTACCACCAAACAGGTGATTAGCAATTCTATGCAGATGAAACGCATTGCGCAATACCGATTACAAAAATTTAATGTGGACTTTGAAAATATATATAGTATTGTAAATCAACATAATATAAATATAATTAATAATCCGACGAAAGTTATACCTGTTCATTTGGGATGTTTTCCCTGGAGGTCCTCAATGTTGAGTGTAGTTTTTCCTGCTGTTATGAAAAGAATGAGCTGAATAATGGGATTGTATAACAAGATTATAAAATGGGATGCTATTGCTTTGGGTTCGACTTTTCAAAGTCTTTATCCGGCGTTTAGAGTCAATAAAATAATGAAAGAATATGTTCACATCCAGAGACAAGCTTTTTTGGGGAGACTGAGCACTTCACCCAATATAGAAGCTAGACTATATGGATCAACTCATCATAACGTGGGCTTAAAAACTACAGCCCAGCCAAATACTCAAGTTCAAGCCTTAAATAATAATTATGCCTTTCACAAATATCAGTAAACCATTAGAGCGTTTTTGGAGATTAATAGCGCTGGAGAAAAAAGAGTTGGTCTCAATTTATTTTTATTCTATTCTCAATGGTTTGGTATATCTATCCATCCCATTGGGTATTCAATCCATAGTAAACCAATTGTTCGGAGGCTTGGTAAGCACATCCCTTGTAGTGCTCATTATAATTGTAGTCTTCGGTGTGTTGTTAAACGGTTGGCTTACCATTTTGCAAATGAATTCGAATGAAAGGATACAACGAAGAATATTTACCAGGTTTAGCTTACAGTTCGCTTACAAAATTCCACGATTGGATCTAATGTCCGTGGATGATTACCACTTACCCGAATTAGTCAATCGCTTTTTTGACACCGCTTCTGTTCAAAAAGGTCTTACCAAAGTGCTCATTGAATTCCCGTCTGCATCCATACAAATTCTGTTTGGTATTATTTTACTTTCCTTATACAATGTCACTTTTTTTGCGTTTGGCATTTTGCTGATTGGATTAATGTACATTATCATCCGAACCACTTATGCCAAAGGAATAACCACCTCATTAGAAGAAAGTAACTACAAGTATGAGGTAGGACATTGGCTCGAGGAGGTAGCTCGAGTTATTAAAACGCTAAAGTTTATGGGTAGAAATGATTTTGGAGCACGTAAAGCCGATTATATCGTTAGTGAGTATCTTGATGCAAGGGCTGAACACTTTAAGGTATTGAAAATTCAGTATTGGGCTTTCGTTTGGTTCAAAGTAATCATTACTGCTGCATTATTGATTTTGGGGGCTGTGTTGGTAATCAATCAACAAATTAATATTGGACAGTTTATTGCCAGCGAAATAGTAATTATCATGTTGTTAAGCTCTGTAGAGAAAGTCATCAGCAGCCTGGATGTAGTATATGATATGCTCACCTCTCTTGAGAAGGTCAGTAATATTTTAGACAAACCCCTGGAAAAACAAGATGGTCTGGATATTCTAGAGATCAGTCAGGCCAAAGGTGTAAGTGTAAAAGCCGAAAACCTTTCTTATCGCTTTACGGATAACGACAACTATGTTTTAAAAAATCTGGATTTCGAAATTAAAGAGGGTGAAAAAGTTTGTATTTTCGGTTCCCAAAGTTCCGGAAAAACTACTCTGCTCAAACTATTAACTGGAGGCTACTTAAACTATGAAGGAAATTTACTTTTCAATAATTATCCCCTTGGCAATTTCAATCTTGAAAAATTAAGACAAGAAATTGGTATTTATCTTGCCACACCAGATATTTTTTCAGGCTCTCTATACGATAATCTTGCCTTAGGAGATAACACAATAACTCCGCAATTCATTATGCAAATTTCTGAAAAAACCGGATTACTTCCTTTTATTCAGTCATTAAAAAATGGGTTGGATTCCAGAATTGACACTATTGGTAAAAAACTCCCAAGAAGCATCATCATAAAAATTTTGTTTACAAGAGCTCTACTCACAAAGCCACGTTTGCTTTTGATAGAAGATTGCTGGAGTGGTTTGGAGCGATTGGAACAGGAGAACCTAATTAAATGTCTTACGGGTTCCGAAAATAGTTTTACGCTTATTGCCGTAACCAATGATGAAAACTTTGCCAGGATTTGTGATAAAATTATTCTGCTCGAGGATGGCAAATTGATGGTATCCGGAAACTTTGAATCAGTAAGCAGAACTGAGGTATATAAAAAAATGTTTAAAAAACTTAGCTTGTAAGTTTAAAAGGTATAATCTAATTATGTGGCTTAATAAAGATAATCAGGCATTGCTCAAAGAAAAGAACGAATTTGTTTCGTTTCGTAAAGCATTTGACAATGGGAATGATATAAACTTGATGAAATGGTTTATAGGAATTGGCTTATTACTAATCATTTTTCTCCTGCTTCCGTGGACACAAAATATTCAGGCCCCCGGCATTATCACAACCCGTTCTCCTGAACAACGGCCTCAAGAACTGAATTCAGTTATTGATGGGAGAATTGAACATTGGTTTGTGAAAGAAGGTGACATGGTAGATAAAGGAGATACGATTTTAAAAATTTCGGAAGTGGAGGAATATTATCTGGATCCAGAACTTTTAAAACGCACGGAAGAACAGATTTTAGCTAAAGAAGGTACAGTGGATTTTTATCGAAATAAAGTAACAGCAATTCAAAATCAGCTTTCAGCCACCTATCAAGTTCGGGAATTAACATTACAACAATTAAAAAATAAAATTAAACAGGCAACGCTCAATGTGGTAACGGACAGCATGTCACTAAAAGCCGCAGAAACAGAATTAAAAATTGCACAAGATCAATACAAAAGGCAGGAAGAGCTTTACAAACAAGGTTTAAAATCACTTACTGAACTGGAACAACGAAAACAACAATTGCAAAATGCAGAAGCTAAAATAACTACTGCTGCAAACAAATTTGCCAACACCAAAAATGATTTACTCATTGCCAAAATTGAACTTAATCAAACCGACAATGAGTATTCCGAAAAAATGTCTAAAGCAGAAAGTGATAAATTCGCTGCTTTAAGTGAAATTACAAATGGAGAAAGTGAGGTGGCCAAACTAAAAAATCAGTTTTCAAATTATTCCATTCGGAATGCCTTCTATTATGTGCTGGCTCCGCAAGACGGCCAAATAACAAAAACTATTTCAGCAGGTATCGGCGAAATAGTGAAGGCAGGCGAAATGATAGTAAAAATTGTACCCCAAAAATTTCAATATGCCGTAGAGATGTATGTAAGACCAATGGACTTGCCACTTATGAACATAGGACAAAAAGTTCGCTTCCAATTTGACGGCTGGCCTGCAATTGTTTTCAGTGGTTGGCCAGTGGCCAGTTATGGAACTTATGGAGGAGTTGTAGTAGCCATTGATAACTCTGTTTCTGATAACGGCAAATTCAGAATCCTTGTAGTAGAAGATTCAAAAGACCAAAAATGGCCGGATGCTCTAAAAGTTGGTGGCGGGGCAAAGGGAATGGCATTACTCAAAGATGTAACCATCATCTATGAACTTTGGCGAAACATTAACGGATTTCCCCCCGACTTTTATAAATCAACCGATTCAAAAGAACAACCATCAAAAAATGAAAAGTAATCTTCTTAAATATATTTTCCGACTTTTAACGAAAGGAGCATTTATAAAAATTTTAGTAGCTTGTCAAATTGTTTACGCCGCACCAGCCGATACCACTTTAAAAGTCCTTTCCGTAGGCGAGTTTATGGAGATTGTTAAAAACTATCATCCGGTAGCGAAGCAAGCGCAATTAATACTCGAGCAGGCAAAGGCTAAATTACTTATTGCCCGGGGTGGATGGGACCCCGATCTTTATTCCAATTATAAAAATAAAACTTATGATGGCGTCAACTACTATTCCTATTTTGAAAGCAAAATTTCAGTACCTGTTTGGTATGGCATTGAAGTAAATACTGGTTATGATTTGGTAAATGGACAAAACATTAATGTTGAAAATAAACTACCGCCAAACGGACTTGGCTATTTGGGTATTTCGGTTTCCCTGTTAAAAAATGTGTTGCTGGATAAACAACGCGCAACCCTCAAACAAGCACTCATCTTTCGGGAAGCAAGTGAACAGCAGCGGCTTGTAATCCTAAACGACTTACTTTATAATGCCCTGAAAACATACTATGACTGGAGTTACGCTTATAACGAATATCTTATTTATACGGAAGCGGTGAGAATTGCTACCATACGTTATAATGCAACCATACAAGGGGTTATTTATGGTGACAGAGCTGCACTGGACACCACCGAGGCACTCACACAGTTACAAAGCCGCCAGTTTCAATTAAATGATGCCAAACTTCGTTTTTTAAATAATGGACTTGAGATCAACAATTATTTATGGTTGAACAATAATACACCCCGACCCATAGATACTACTATTGTACCCATGCCATTAAACACCGACTTTACGCAACAACAAATACAACTTAATTATTTGGAAGATATGGCTTTTGAGCTCCAGCAAAATCATCCCATCTTATTGAATTATAATTTCAAACTCCGACAGTTGGACATAGAGAGAAGACTCAAACTGGAGAGCCTAAAACCCACACTTAATGCAAAATACAACTTGTTAAGTGAGCAATTCAACTTCCAAAGTCAAGCAGGAATTCTACTGAGTAACAACTATTATTTTGGATTAAATTTTTCTATGCCTCTTACATTTATGCAGGGTAGAGGTGCCTTGCGACTTACCAAATTAGAAATTCAAAATACACGCTACGAAATGAATTATAAAAAACAGGAGTTGCTTAATAAATTGCGAGGTACCTTCAATGAACTCATTACAACACAACAACAAACTAAATTGTATGAACAAAGTGTGCAAGGTTTCAAAGCTTTATTTGAAGGAGAAACAATTCGTTTAAACAATGGAGAAAGTTCTCTTTTTCTTGTTAATGCCAGGGAAAACAGACTTTTGGATGCACAAATAAAGCTTTGCGAATTGCAGACCAAGTATTTTAAAACAGAAGCAGAATTAAAATGGGCAGTCGGAAATATCAACCGATAGTCTAAAGCAATCGTTTCTGAAAATCCAATTGTATAATTAATTCTCATAAAATGTTTTTGCTTCCCGTAGAAAATATTCATATAAATCAGGAAAAGATCACTGAAATTGATAAAATTCTGAAGTCAATTTACAGACTGATTATATACAGCCGTTATCACCTTGACGATGATCTTTTGGATATTTACTTAGCGGGTATGGACAATTTACAAGAACTTCTAAGCATTAAAAATGCCCAAATGGAAGCTCAAAACAAAGAGGAGGCCAATGCGTATTTGATAAACTTGAAATTATCACTTGACTTTGTCATTAAGGAAATTATTTTACACAATAATTTTGAAAAGGAAATACAATTATTTCAACTGCTTCGTATAGTTTCGCCCGAAACTAATGCAATACATCCAAATCGTTACAGACAAACACTTGTACAGATAGGAGCACATATTTGCCCTGAACCAAAAGCAGTTCCCCAATTGGTTACCGAACTATTTTATAGAATGAAATCTATTGTAAACCCTATTATCAGGGCTATCTATTTTCATCATGAGTTAATTAGAATACACCCTTTTGTGGATGGAAATGGCCGGGTTACCAGAATTGCAAAAAATTGGATGTTGATGTATGATTTATATCCACCAATTTTTATTAATGATGCCCCACAAAAAAAGGAATACATTACTACACTAGGAAATAGCTTTAAAGAATTATTAAAACACCCCGAAAAATGGAATTATTTCACCGAACAATTTTTTGAACAAGAACTGGATCGCTTGTTATTAAATGCTTCTTTGCTTTATGAAAATGTCAGTATAATTGGATTAAATAGAGAAAAGATCAGTAGCGGGGAGAAAAGTTAATTATTTAACCCCAAATTAATATTTTCATTAAAAAATTAAACTTGTGATTTTTACTACAATATTTTTTTGTTAGATCCAAATCCATTTTTAATTTTATACCCTTAAGCAAACATTTCATACGGACAAGACTTATCCATGAATACTGAAACACAGGAATATAATAACCGGCAAGTAGAAACCGATCAGGAAATTTGTAATCTACTGGCAAAGATTATTGATGAGCAATTGCCTGAGGCTGAGAATAAAATTTGGCATGCACATCCGGTATGGTTTCTGGATGGCAATCCAATAGTGGGCTATAGCAAGATGAAAGATTGTATCCGTCTATTGTTCTGGAGTGGAGCAAGTTTTGAGGAAAAGGATTTGAAAATCAATACCGGAAAATTTAAAGATGCTGGTGTAAGATTCACTTCAGTGGATCAAATAAATATAATCGACCTCATCCGGTGGCTAGAGAAATCAAAAGTAATTCAGTGGGATTACAAGAACATTGTAAAAAGAAAAGGAAAATTGGAATATTTAAATCCAGCAAAATGAAGGTTGAATCTATATATTCTGAGCTGATCGTAAATGGATTTTTTGCTACATTTACGAACGGGTCAATTTTAAAGGGCATTTCTATGCAATTTTTAAATAACGGTGGAAGTGGAATCCCTTGCTGAAATGGATAAAATTTAAATTGTGCATCAGAAAATGGCAATAGTCGATATCGTAACAGTCAGGAGCGAGGCTGGAAGCATTTTCACAACTTTGCAGAACTCGATGGACATCATTGGAAATTCAAGTATAACAATAATTACCTAATTTCAAAATAATGACAAATTCAATCAAAATTACCGTTCAGGCAACTATTGATGCAGACCTGACAACAGTCTGGAATTCATACACAAATCCTGAACACATTACCAAATGGAACTTTGCTTCTGAGGATTGGCAATGTCCCTATGCCACAAACGACTTACGGGTTGGGGGTAAGTACTCCGCCAGAATGGAGGCAAAAGATGGAAGCTTTGGCTTCGACTTTGAAGCTATATATGACGAAATAGTAGAAAAAGAAAAAATAGTTTATACCATGACAGATGGCAGACAGGCCACTGTACATTTTAAAGGTTCAGACCATCGCACGGAAGTTTCCATTGTCTTTGATGCCGAAACAGAAAATTCTATTGAGTTGCAAAGAGGAGGTTGGCAGGCAATTCTGAATAATTTTAAACAATATTGTGAATCATAACCATCCAAAATGAAAAAATTAGAATATAAAATTGAAGTTAACGGTTCTGCAGAAAAAACATTTAACACCATGCTTGGGCTTAAAGATATCAGTACCTACGAAAAATGGACTTCGGAATTTAACCCTACCTCAACCTATGAAGGATCCTGGGTTGAGGGAAGTAAAATACTTTTCATAGGTATAGGAGAAGGAGGTAAGCGGGGAGGTATGGTGTCCAGAATTTCAAAAAACGTACCCAATCAGTTTATTTCCATTGAGCATTATGGAATTTTAGATGGGGAAATAGAAATTACAAGTGGTCCGCAAGTCGAGCAATGGGCCGGAGGTTTTGAGAATTATTCATTTAGAGAAGAAGGTGGTAATACCATCATCACTGTAGAGATTGATGTGGTAGATGAATTTATAGATTATTTTCAAAATACTTATCCTAAGGCACTTGACAAATTAAAGGAAGTGATTGAGCATAGTTGAAATAAAACATTTTCAGTTGGTTGATATTTGGTTTTCTTGAGAAGCAATTATGGGAATAATCTCTCTTTAATTTAAAATTGTGAAATGAATAATTTTGATTGGACAAAGTTTACAAGAAGAATTGCTGTTAAAGCGAATTTGGAGGACATTTATCATGCCTGGACAAAAGCGGATGAACTTGAAAAGTGGTTCTTGAGTATTGCAAATTTTTATGATGAAGCTAATGTTTTAATTTCTAAAAGTACTCCGGTTAGAAAGGGATGTAAGTACGAGTGGAATTGGTATTTATATGATGGTACAGAAAGCGGCAGCATTGTTGAAGCAAATGGTGTGGATCATTTAAAATTTACTTTTGCCGGTGAGTGTTTAGTGGATATTAGACTTACCATTCAGGAAGAACACACAATTGTGGAACTCACCCAGGATAACATCCCCACGGATGAACTTTCGAAACAAAACATTCGTCTAGGTTGCGATGCAGGCTGGTCATTTTTCCTGGTTAACCTGAAATCTTATTATGAAGGAGGCCATGACCTGAGAAATAAAAATTCTAATTTTAAAGGTATGGTCAACAGCTAAATAAATTGGAAATACTGATTTTATTTTAAAAAGTCAATAAATGGCTAATCAAAACAAATATTTTATTGCGGTGCTTTTAATTCTCAATGGAATTGTTCTGTTGGGCCAAATTTGGCCTGAAGGTGCTCCACCATTTGCACGTGTGATTAATATTGTGGTTCTGGCTTCTGACTTTCTATACTTTTGTGTTTTATTTTGGTACAAAATACAAAAAGACAATGTTGGTAAATTGTAGAAATATTATTTTGCAAAAGAGAAGTTTCACTAGGATTTTAGAGTAGCAACCAAAAGCTTATTTAAAGTATCCCTACATATAGTTTAATGCCTTAAAGGTATTTTATTTAGGGTTCGTTTATCGTATTTTTATTTCAAAATCACTTTTGAAAATATTAAATTGCAGATTCCTCTAATAAATAAATATATTTGAACCATGCGTTCTAAAATAATTTCAATGGCACTTCTTTTGTTGATGCTACTCTTTAAATGTAGTGCTCAAGAGAATATACAAAAAGTGGAGGGATTTCTTCCGGAGATTTTTTCTCAATATCCAAATGTAAGAGACATTGCCATTTCAACTGGTGGAGACGAAATTTATTTTACTGTACAAAGTTATTTGGGTGAGTTGTCGGCAATACTGTACATAAAATCTGAGCATGGTTTTTTCTCAAAACCTCAGGTCGCACCGTTTTCAGGAAAATATCATGATCTGGAACCTTTTCTTTCCACCGATGGGTTACGATTGTATTTTTCATCCAACAGACCTCTTGAGGAGGGTGATGGCGAGACAAAGGATTTTGACATTTGGTATGTGGAAAGGTTATCCATCAAGAGTGCCTGGTCAGCTCCGGTAAATATGGGTTATCCAATTAATACGGAAAGCAATGAATTTTATCCTTCGGTTTCACGTCTCAACAACCTTTATTTCACCTCTGATGGGCCTTTGTCAAAAGGGAAGGATGATATTTTCGTCAGTAAATGGCGCAATGGGACTTATGACTTACCTGTTTCTCTAAGTGATTCCATAAATTCAGATGGAATAGAATTCAATGCGTTTATTGCCCCCGATGAGTCCTATCTCTTATACACCTGCTACAACCGTAAGGATGCTTATGGAAGCGGTGATCTTTATATCAGCTATCTTGATGGCAATGGCTTTTGGACAAAAGCGGTTAATATGGGCCCTAATATAAATTCTCCCAAAATGGATTATTGCCCATTTGTGGATACTGGTAATGGGATTTTATATTTTACGAGTAAAAGAAATTCAGTGCAAACAAAATTTGCAATGCCGCAATCCTTAGACAAATTATTAGAAGAGATGAATCGCTATGAGAATGGTTTGAGCCGACT